>Ga0307479_10007512_pt1 | contig 10045 bp, 3 predicted proteins | sample atmos_gasesECM4C_FD_203743 | JGI IMG/M metagenome (GOLD analysis project Ga0307479, IMG submission 203743) | Hardwood forest soil microbial communities from Morgan-Monroe State Forest, Indiana, United States - atmos_gasesECM4C_515 | ecosystem: Environmental > Terrestrial > Soil > Temperate...
TATACCATAACAACGGCGACGGAACGTTCTACGACGCGGTCTTTCAGGCGGGATTGGGAGCCAACACCAAGTATCTGGGATGGGGAGTCGGGCTTTTCGATTTCGACAACGACGGCTGGGCGGATATTTTTATGTCGAACGGCCACGTGTTCCCCGAAGTGGACACCAAGAAGCTGCACGTAACCTTCAAGCAGAGAAAGCTCTTATACAAGAACCTCGGCAACGGGCGCTTTGTCGATGTTAGTTCGAGCGCTGGACCAGCGGTAACAGAACCGCGGCCGAGCCGCGGTACTGCCTTCGGCGATTTCGACAATGACGGAGACGTCGACGTTGCGATAATAAACATGAACGAGCCTCCTTCGCTTCTCCGCAATGACTCCGGTTCGAAAAACAACTGGCTTAAGATCAAATGCATCGGCACCAAGTCCAATCGCAGCGCCATTGGCGCGCGTGTGCGAGTTGTTACCGGCCGGCATTCTCAAATGAATGAGGTTATGAGCGGCTCGAGCTATCTTTCCCAAAATGACTTACGGCTGCATTTTGGTCTCGGTCATGCCAAGCAAGCGGACTTAGTGGAAGTCCAGTGGCCACTCGGTCTGGTGGAATCGTTCAAAAACATAGGCACGAATCAACTGTTGGTTGTGCAAGAGGGTCACGGCATCGTTCGCCGCGAGAAATTCACCAAGGAGGTGTAGCCGAAGCGCCATTCGACCCACCTATCCGTGGACGGTCCGCGCTTGGCGGACCATCCACAGAAAGTATCTTCCCGGGGTGAGCCTAGAAGAAGATTTGCAATGCTAGTTGGACGCGCCTCGGGATGTTGCATTGGCTGCCGGTTTTCCCGAAGTTGCCATTACCCAGGCCCGTGCCGGGAGGGCAGAAGAAGACGCGATTCAGGACGTTGCCGGCGTCAGCTTGGAATCGAACATACCTGCCCTCAGTGAAGTACGTGTCCTTGTAGATCGAGAAATCTTCGTTGTGATATCCAAACCAGCGGACGTTCTCATCCTGTCGCGGCGCATTGCCGAAGGCAAACTGTCCCGGGTCGGCCCATGCCGCTGCATTCAGATAAGTGTCCTTGTTCGGGTCGCTGAAGCTTCCCGTCAGAGGGTTGGTGCCGCTGACTTTGTTGGGATACTCGGCATAGTTAAAGAGGTACCCGCCGAGGTTATTGTTCGCCATCGTAATCGATAGCGGTCTTCCTGATTGGTAGGTCTGGATGGCCGAGATCTGCCAGTTGCCGATGACTTTGTCCAAAGCACCGTTCGCGTTCCCTCCGACCCATTTGCCCTTTCCGAAAGGTAATTGGTAGACCCAGCCAAATGTAAAGATGTGCGGCACATCGTCCGAGCTGACCGTATAGAGATTGCTCATGTCGCTGGGATTCTGTACGGGAGGACCGCCCGACCCTAATCCAGTCTCAGAGCCGTTGTTCATCAGCCGGGAATAAGTGTAGGCGACCCTAAATTGCAGCCCTTGGCTCATTCTCCGGTCAAAACTGGCTTGGAGCGCGTTGTAGTGGCTCTTGCCGTTGGGGAAATATCGCCAGTTGATCTGCTGATATTGCGGCCACATCCGCAAAGCTTGCGCCAAGTCTCCAGTAAACGTGGCGTAAGGCGGTGTCGAGTATCCCGCCGCGATCGCCGCAGCGTTGGGGACGCCGTTAACGAATTGGCCCGCCGTAAGAGCTGTTCCCAAGGCCAGCACGCTTCCGGGGTTCATATTGTCATAAACACCCGCAGAGCTGCGGCCGTCGATTAATCGCGTTCCATGATTCCCCACATAGGCAATATCGATGGCCATGTTGGCGGTCAACTGGCGCTGGAACGAGACTGACCAGTTCTGATAGCGCGGCATGGTGTAGGTATTGGAAGCAACCCCGACGGGATTGCCGCCGTTTGCCACGTCGGCTCGCAATTGGGGTGGAAGCACGATTGAGCCGGCCGGCCAGCCACAGGAAACTGTGCCAACACTGTTGGTTGTCTCCTGAGTTGGACAATTACCAGTTCCTTGGAAGTAGAAGGCTGGCAATAACCCGTTCGTGAGGTTGGGTGCAGTAGGGTTAGTCTGATAACCATCAACGGGGTAAGGATCCCAGGAGTCGGCCTGTGCACCAGCGTAATAGATCCCGTAGCCGCCACGGATAACAGTCTTCTCTTTCAGATTGTAGGCAAACCCGAAGCGCGGACCGACGTTCCAGTTGCCGTTGCCATTGGCTTTGGAGCTGTGAAATATGGTCGCTCCGAGATGGCCCACAGGGTTTTGCGCTGCGGGATCGAAAGTGGAGAACCTTCCGTGCTGCTCATAGAGTCCGGACTGCCAGTCAAACCGCAACCCGAAACTCAGAGTGAGCTTGGGGGTCACCTTGAAGTCGTCGTTGACCCAAGGGGCGCTATATTTCATCTTGGGCATATAATTGAATGGCGCCGAGAAACCAGCGCTATTCACTTGCCCCAGTAAAAGGGAAGCAAACCCGTTCCCGGTCACGTCGGGTCTGATGGCCCCCGTGAAGTCGTATTGCGCAGTTTCATTAGAGCTGAAATTGAAGCTCCCGCCAGTGTTGACAGCCCATCCGGTCTGCGGGAAGGTCATGTAGCGGTATTCGATCCCGGCTTTCAAAGTGTGTTTGCCAGTAGTCCAGCTAACATCATCCAAGAACTGGTAGCGGTTGTTGATGTCGCTCCCGCCGCTCGCCCATGGCGTGCCATAAGCGGTGTAGCCCTGAGGCCCGCTGAAGTTGATCGAGGGAAAGCCCGCTTTGTCAAATACGGGCTGGTTGGGCAACCCAAGTCCCAGCTTCTGATTCCACCCGACGCCTCCCGCCAATTGGTTCCCCTGCATATGCCAGCGGTCGTATGCCAGCGTGGTGTGATTAAAGAGGTTGGGGCTGATGATCCAGTTCATCTGCAAGTGCTCGAAATGATTGGTGATGCGCTGGAAGAAGCCCTGGCCAATGTAGGTGTCGTTCGCCGCGGAGTCGGTTTCTCCGTCATGAACCGTGTTGCAGCCCTGCGGTCCGCCGCAGTGGGCAACACGTGGGCGGTTGTTTTGATAGTAGGTGTTGCTGATCGAGAATTTGCTATTGAACGTATGATCGATTCGGAAGAGCCACGTCCTCACATGGATCTTGTTGTTGTCGTCAGAAGTCCCGCCAAAACCGTTCACGGCCAGAGTATTCCGATCCGGATTGGGGATCAGGGGAGCCATGAACGCTCCGAGCGAACTCAGCAGCGGATCAGTTGCCGGAATGATGTTTCCCCCATAGGGCTGCCGCGCAAAGCCAGCTGGTACATTAACGGTATTGTTTGTGCAGGGATCAGTGACAGTGTGTGCGGCGACAGGAACGAAGGAAGTGGGAGCCGGATTATATATCTGGCCTTGAAGCATAGGATTGCCCAGAAGATCGGCCAACCCGTACGTTTTCCCGGCATTAGCTGTGCCAGTGGGACACGTCTGCATCACTTGGCTACCCAGAAACTCGCTGAAGTTCCCTTGCCTTTGCAGCGGAGTCGGAAGCGTGTTTACAAAGCCGGTGTTGACCGTGCTGTGATAGTCCAGCCCGTCCACATTGAAGAACCAGAACGTCTTTGCCAACTTGGTAATCTTCGGAACCGGGCCCCCTACGGCGGCCCCCCAGTTATCCTGAGTGAGAGGAAGCTTCTTGTTCTTCACCAAGCCAGCAAAGAAGAAGTTTCCTGCATCCAGTGAATCACTGCTGTAAAAATTGTACAGATTGCCGTGGAATTTGTCGGTACCGGACTTCGTGGTGTAGGTGATGAAGCCGCCGCTGGTGTGGCCGTACTGTGCGGAGAAGGTGTTCTCGACCACTGTCATTTCCTGCACCGAGGTAAAGGGGACCGAGCTCTCCTGTGTTCCTTGGTGGCCTTCCGCGTAGCCGAAAGCCGCACCGTCGAACCAATTCTCCGTTGCCAGTGTCTGGCCGCCATTGATTCGGGATGTAAATTGACTGCCGCGGAAAATGGCGTCTCCGTTGGGCTGCATGGGCACAAAGCCGGGCTGGAGCTGCAAGAGCGATTCGGCCAGCCGGATGTCGGCACCCATCGCGGCGGGAAGGTCGCGGTAATACGTCTCGCCGATCGTATGTGAGACGGTCGCGTTGTCCGTGTTGATCTGCACGGCGCCGCCCTCAACAGTGACGCTCTGAGTCACCGCGCCCACTTCCAGCTTCAAATCCTGCCGGTACGTTTGCCCGCCGGTGACAATAATTCCCTTGGTGGTGGAGGTCTTAAAGCCGTCCTTCTCCACTTGGACTGTGTAGGTGCCTAAAATGAGCGGCGGGGTGCTGTAGTTGCCGGCGGTGGTCGTGCCCACGACGATCTGTGCGCCAGTGTTCTCGTCAATAATCGTGACTTTGGCATCGGGAATGGCCGACCCGCTGGAATCCGTCACGATTCCCGTGATCACCGCCCGGTCAGCGAACTGGGCGTAGGCGCTTTGCCCGACGAACACAACCAAAGCACCTAACAGCAACACGCCGAGAGAAAATGCGCGTCTCATCTTCGTGCCCCCCCACATACGGCGCTGAGGCTTAGTCGGCCGTGAAACTTACCGGGGTGGCATGAAGGCCGCCTCGGTCCGGTTTTCGTGGCTGTAAATCAAACACGACTGGCCGCCCGCGATACGGGCTTGCCTCGGTGGCTACAGTCTCGAAAATCTCAAATTGGCCGGTTCCCCACCCCTTCTTTCCTTTTCACGCAGCAGTCGTTTCACGAGAACGACCTTGCTTCGAGCGCCCCAAACGATTGCAAGAATCCAGGAAACCGTTTTGCCGGGTGTCCAGTAAACGTTTTCCCATGTCCCGGCGCTTTTACACCGCGGGAGAACCAAATGTCAAGAAGTTATTTTAAATCCGTAAGGAAAACTCTTGAACTGTTGGAAAAAGCCTCAAAACACAATTGGCAGGCCCGCAAGTTGCTTTCAGTCTTCGCAAAGCTGGGGCGCGGCATGCGAAGAGTTACAGTATGCGTTTACAGCAAATCGCCTTGGCGCTATCCTGTCTCGCGTCAGTGCCTTCAGGAAAATGAATCCGGGGTCTGATTCGCAGCTTCTACGTGGGACCTGGAGCTATGAACCGTTGTCTAAAGATGTCGCGGGCCGCAAGGTTCTTCATATTCTTTGTAGAGTTATCCCTGCTGCCTGCACCGGCACAAATAATTGAGAAGTCGCGCGGTTCGGTCAGCCAGATTCAGGAAGAGATAAGCCGACATCCTGACAATTCCGAGCTTTATGTGAAACTGGGGCTCGCGTTTTGGGATCGCAACGACTACGCACATGCTTTCGAAGCCTTCGAGCGCGCGGTGAAGCTCGGCCCCTCTTCCGCGGAGGCACACAACTGGCTGGGCGCAGCGTTCATGCAGAAGGGCGATTTTCCGGATGCCGTTGCGGAATTCAGAAAGGCCATTTCCCATAACCCCCAATATGCACGCGGATACAACAACCTGGGATCGGCATTGGCCAAGAATGGCGACTTGTCCGGCGCGATCGGTGCTTTTCGAAAGGCCTTGTTGCTTGAGCCCGACAATGTGGCGGCACACCTCAACCTAGGCATTGCTCTTCGGGAGAGGGGTGATGCCCAGGCTGCCCTCGTGCATCTCCGACTCGCGGTGAAGCGGGAGCCCAATAACATCAATGCGCAGTATCTGCTCGCCCAGACCTTCGAGCAGAGCGGAGACCTTGCCGCAGCCATCGAGACCTTCGAATCCTTGCTGCGCGCCGACCCGGAGTTCCGCGAGGGTTACTATGCTCTTGGCGTGGCCTTGAAGCAGCGCGCCGCATCCCTTCGCAAACCACAGCAGCCGTCCGCGAGCCCGGCCGACGATTTGTACAAACTCGGGCAACAAGCCGCTGCGCGCGGCGACCTGAAAGAGGCCGAACAACTTCTCGCCGAGGCTGTTAGTAAAGATAGTAGCCACGCCGAAGCGCAGAATCTGCTGGGTTTCCTATTGGGCCAACAGGGCGACTTGACTTCCGCATTGATCCACTTGGAGCGCGCGGTCGAGCTCCGTCCCGCCTTAAGCGATGCACACTACAATTTCGGCGTTGCGTTATGGTACAGCGGCTCGAAGACCAGAAGCCTATCCGAACTCCGGGAGGCCGTCCGACTTGATCCGGCTGGAGGGCCGAGCTATGCCTTTCTAGGAACCGCGCTGCGCGAAACCGGAGAACTGGAAGATGCGCGGCGAAACCTGCAGCGCGCGATTGCGCTCCAACCGTCGTTTTCCGGCACCTACATTGATCTTGGGGTAGTTTATCTTCGCGGCGGGGACATGGATAAAGCCATCGGGCAGTTCGAGGCCGGCCTGAACATCCCCGTTCCCTCCGGCCCAGCGCCGGATTGGGACCGAGCGACCGCAGATCTTAAGAAGGCGTTGACTGCAAAACCGGACTCAGCCGAAGCGCACAATGTGCTGGGGCTACTGCTTGGCCGAAAAGGAGCCGATGGCAAAGAAGTATTGGCAGAATTCCGTGCGGCCACTCGTCTGCGGCCGGATTTTGCGGAAGCCCATAACAATATAGGGCTTGTATTGGCCCAGGAGAACAACGAAAAAGAGGCGATCGCGGAGTTTCGCGAGGCCTTGCGCCTAAGTCCAGGTTACGCGGATGCCCACGCCAATCTGGGCGCCGTGCTCACGACCACTAACAGTGAGGAGGCTATCCACGAGCTTGAGAAGGCCGTAGCCATCGCGCCCGGATCCTTGAAGGCGCAATTCAATCTAGCGGTGGCTTACGGCGCAGATGCGAACTACGGTCCCGCAAAGGAAATCGAGCAATTGCGCAAAGTGATTGCCGCCGAGCCAAATTTTGCGCGTGCACGCCTTGCTCTAGGCAGGGCACTTCTCAGCGTCGGGAAAGTCGAGGAGTCCATCGGAGAACTGCGGGAGGCCGTGCGCCTCGAGCCTCAGAATGCCCAGGCAATCTATCAGCTGGGACTGGCCCTCGGGCGGGCGGGGCGCAAGGACGAGGCCGTTGCTGAGTTGCAGAAGGGCCGCGCATTGGTTTCTGCGGACGACCGGAAACAGAATGCTGATTTGGACGTTGCCGAAGGCCGTGTTGCGCTCGGCAAAGGGCAGTTCGAGGAAGCTATGGCAAAGTTCAAGCACGCTCTTCAGTTAGAACCGGACTCTTCGGATGCCCAGCATCTCCTGGGAACTGTTCTTGAGAAGCAAGGCGATGCCGAGGGTGCAGCCTCCGCCTATCGAAAAGCATTGGAGCTCAACCCCGGTGACCTCGAGGCAAGAGAGAAAATCTCTACACTTTCGAACGAAAAGGGCGCTCGAGACGATCCGGAAAGCGTCCGGCAATTCGAAGAATATATCCGCGGGGGACGTTTCGAGGATGTCGAGCCGCTCCTTGAAGCTTATGTCAAACAGCACCCCAAATCGTCGTGGGGTTGGTACGCTTTGGGGTACAGCCAGTTCGCACAGAGGAAGATCGGGGACTCCATCCAGGCGCTCGCGAAGTCGCTCGAGCTCGATGTTCGAAACGCGGAGGCCCACAAAATCCTTGGCCGCGACCTAATGATTGTGGGAAGGCTCGATGCGGCTCGCACGGAGTTCGAGCAAGGAATCCACTACAACCCGCAATCCGCCGAGATGCATTTCAACCTGGGCAAACTCTTCTCCATCCAAGATAGCTGGGTCGCCGCGCGAAAAGAATTTGAAGCTGCGCTCGGGATAGACTCTTCCTACATGGAAGCCTGGGATGCTCTGGGGTTTGCCAAGGAATCCTTGGGTGACGGGGTCGGAGCGGTTGAAAGCTATGAGAAAGCGATTGCACTCAATGAAGCCAGGAAAGGCAAGTTCGTCTCGGCGCATGTGAACCTAAGCGCGTATTACAACCGCAAGGGCGATACCGAGAAGGCGCTCGCGTATGCCCGAGCAGCACTCGAACTCGATCCTAAGTGTGATGGCGCCTGGTTCCAGCAGGCAAAAGCAAACGAGGCGCAAGGCCGGCTCGACGATGCGGCCGAAGCTTTGGACAAGGCGGTTTCTCTCAATCCCCGGGCGTCTTCCTATTATTACGTCTTAGCGAACGTCTACCGGCGGCTGGGGAAAACAGAGCAGAGCCGCATAGCGCTGGACTCGTTTATGCGCCTCCAAAAGGAATCGAACGAGATGGAAGAGAAGAGACGAAGCCTCGTCGATCGATCGGCTTCCTCGCCTCAACCAAAAAGCCAACCTGATTAGCAGAGGGAGAACCGGTCATGAAGAATTCTTCGCGACGCAACTTTCTGAAGTTAGGCGCAGCCGCTGGAGGCGCCATCGCGTTTCGCTCGGTGCCCGCGTGGACTCGTCAGCCGGCATCCGCAGCCGTCGTGCCTGCGCTTTCTCTATTCGAATATTCGCAGATTCAACTGCTCGAGGGACTCTTCCAGACACAATTTGAACACAACCACAAATTGTTTCTCGGCCTGGATGAGGACGCCCTGCTGAAACCATTTCGACAGCGTGCGGGCTTGCCCGCTCCGGGCCCGGATATGGGCGGTTGGTATGACAACGCCAGCGACTTCCATCCCGCGAATAATTTTCATGGCTTCATCGCCGGACATAGTTTTGGACAATATCTTTCCTCGCTGGCCCGCGCTTACGCAGTGACCGACTCCAAGGCGACTCAGGAGAAAGTACAACGGCTGGTTCGCGGTTACGCCAAGACTCTCGATCCCACCGGCAAGTTTTATGTCGACTATCGCCTTCCGGCCTACACTTTCGACAAGACCTGCTGTGGTTTGATCGATGCGCACAAGTTTGCCAAGGATCCCACTGCGCTCGATGTGCTTTGGCGAAGCACCGAGGCCGTGCTGCCGCATTTGCCGGAAAAGGCTCTGAGTCGCGCCGAACAGCGCGCCCGGAAGCATAAGGATGTTTCCTACACCTGGGATGAAACCTATACGCTACCGGAAAACCTCTTCCTTGCTTATCAGCGCAGCGGAGGAGACCGGCGTTATCGAGATTTGGCGGTTCGTTTTCTCGAGCAGGATTACTTCGATCCACTTGCGGAGGACAATAACGTTCTTCCCGGCGAGCACGCCTACAGCCACGTCAATGCGCTGAGTTCCGCGATGCAGGCGTATCTCGTTCTAGGCCAGGAAAAGTACTTGCGTGCGGCGCAAAACGGCTTTCGGATGGTCGAGGAGCAGAGCTACTCGACCGGAGGGTGGGGACCAGATGAAGCGTTTGTAGAGCCGGGAAGAGGGGCCCTCGCGGCGAGCCTCGAAAGCACGCATTCCAGTTTCGAGACGCCGTGCGGAGCCTATGGCCACTTTAAGATTACGCGCTATCTGCTGCGCGTGACGCGCGACTCGCGTTACGGCGATAGCATGGAGCGCGTTCTTTATAACACCATTGGCGGCGCGCGACTCATCGAGCCGGACGGCACGAGCTTTTACTATTCCGATTACAACCGCCATGAGGCCAAGAAAGAATGGTACAAGGACAAATGGCCTTGCTGCTCGGGTACCTTCCCTCAACTATCCGCGGATTACGGAATCAGTTCGTATTACCAGAGCGAGGACGGCATTTACGTTAATTTGTTTCTTCCTTCGCGGCTCACTTGGACCCGCGGCGGGACGCAATGCACGCTGACACAAAAAACCGCATACCCAAAGTCAAACACCATTCAGCTGGAATTGGCGGCCACGAAACCGGAGACTTTCACGATCTATGTGCGCATCCCGGCCTGGGCCGGTCCTAAGACGTTGCTGGCGGTGAACGGCAAACGCACCGAAGGCGAACTTACTCCCGGAAATTTTCTGGCTCTGGCGCGAACGTGGAAGGACGGCGATCGAGTCGAATTTGAGATCGCAACGCCTTTGCGGCTCGAGGCCGTTGACGATGCGACTCCCAACACCGTGGCGCTCGTGCGAGGCCCTCTCGCCCTGTTTGCCATCGGCAATACCTTTCCCGACGTGACGCGTGATGAATTGTTGGCGGCAGCAGTCTCCACCCAGTCTTCGGATGACTGGGACATTCGCAGCAAAGGCGGAACGATGACGATGCGTCCATTTGCTGCAATCAAAGACGAAGAC
>Ga0307479_10007513_pt1 | contig 10045 bp, 5 predicted proteins | sample atmos_gasesECM4C_FD_203743 | JGI IMG/M metagenome (GOLD analysis project Ga0307479, IMG submission 203743) | Hardwood forest soil microbial communities from Morgan-Monroe State Forest, Indiana, United States - atmos_gasesECM4C_515 | ecosystem: Environmental > Terrestrial > Soil > Temperate...
AATGGAAGGCACGGTCGCGGCGCCGGGATATGTACCGCCCCAACCGCCGCCGCCAACCGGATATCAGCAGTTCATGGATCAAGGTCTCGGGGTGAAAGTCCAACCTGGGCCGGCTTCAGGGCCGAATCCAGCGGTGGCAGGCATTCTTGCAGGTTTTTTCCCATTTGGAGTGGGAGCTGTGTATTGCTCGCAATACGCCAAGGGACTGGCGCACCTCGTGATCATGGTGCTCCTGATTGTCGGCGAAAGCTCCGATGTTCCCTGGTACATGCATACGTTCCTTGGAATCGCGCTTGGATTCTTTTACGTGTATCAGATCATCGACTCCATTCGAAGCGCGAAGGCGATTCAAATGGGAGAGCCGGCGCCGGATCCCTTTGGTCTGGGGCTGATGTTTGGCACAGGCGAGAAACTTGAGGGAACGAAAGTTCCAGCCGGAGCCGCCGTCCTGATCGGGCTGGGTGTGCTTTTCCTTCTGCATACCGCCGGGGTCTTTGAGATCGGGATGGGCCTGTTTGTATCGCTCATCCTGATTTTTCTCGGCGTCTGGCTTTTCGCGAAACATTGGGGGCTCCTTGGCAGCAGAGCTTCGATTTGTTATTGCGAACGTTGCCGTACGCGCAAACTCATGGGGCCCGCGATGCTGGTAACGATCGGTGTGCTCTTTCTGCTCGATACCACGTCGCGGGTGGGATTCGGTCGAACCTGGCCAGCGATCCTGCTCGTGATTGGAGTGGTCAAACTGCTGCAAAGCAATGCGTCGTCCGACGGTCACATCGGGCCGCTGCCTCCCGGAATTCCGGGTGTGCCCCCGAGTGCTCCGCCACCTCCGCCGGTGGTAGAAAGCCCGCAGTCTCCAACCTCTTCTGGCGAGGTGAACAATGTCTAACCCACCGTTTGCACCCGTCACGCCTCCAGTTGCTCCGCTACCCCCGCGGCCACGCCGTTCTTTTGCGGGCCCGTTGATGCTGATCGTGGTAGGTCTGGTATGCCTGTTGGGCACAATGGGGGTTTTGTCGCGGCCCCGGTTGTGGCACCTGTTCGCCAATTACTGGCCGGTACTGCTGATCCTCGGGGGCGTGGTTAAGCTGATTGAACACATGCAGGCGCAGCGCGAAGGCTACCGGGCGCGGGGTATTGGCGCTGGGGGCGTCTTCCTGGTGATCGTGATCGTCGTCTTTGGTTTGATCGCAACCCAGGTCGAACATGTGAATTGGTCCGGCATTCGCGAGCAGATCAACCTCGACGACAACGATTTCTCCGACATCTTTGCTGACGCGTACAACTTCAACGATCACCTCGAGCAGGACTTCCCAGCCGGGGCGAGCCTGAAGGTCATTGACAATCACGGCGCGGTCAGCGTGCACGCATCCGACGACAACAAGATCACGGTTGTCGTCCGCAAGCGCATCAAGGCCGAGAGCCAGGGAGACGCCGACAAGTACAACGGCGAAACCAAGCCCACCATCACTGCGATCGGCGGCCTGGTCACGGTCGACGCCAAAGTCGAAGGGGCGGGCGATCATCCCGTGGACACCGACCTCGACATTTCGCTTCCTCGCAAAGTGCCGGTTGCGATCGTCTCGCGACATGGGGACGTGAACCTGGTGGGCCGCGACGGCAACATCGAGGTTTCCACGCAGCACTCCGATACGTCAATCGAGAACGTGAAGGGCAACGTCAAAGTCAGCCAGGAAAAAGGCTCGGTGAAAGTCGAGCAGATCGTCGGCGATGTGCATGTCGAAGGCCGGGTGAATGAAGTTTCCGTCTCCGACGTGAAGGGTGCAGCACAGCTCGATGGCGAATTTCAGGAAAGCGTCAAGCTCGCGCGCATCAGCAATACCGTGACGTTTAAGTCTTCCCGTACCGACATGGAGTTTGCTCGCCTTGACGGCTCCCTGGACCTTGATGCCGACGAACTCCACGCCGAGGAAGTCAACGGACCGCTGCACCTGACGACGCGCTCGAAGAATATTCGGCTAGGCGAGGTTTCCGGAGATGTCCGGCTGCAGGACGAAAACGGTACGGTCGAAGTGGGTCTGCGCACGCTGGGCAACGTGCAGATCGATAATCGTAACGGGGATCTGCAACTGAGCGTGCCCGAAAAAGCTGGCTTCCGTCTGGATGCGCACACTCGCGACGGTGAGATCCAGTCAGATTTTCCAGAGTTGAAGGTCAGTAACGACGAGCACGAGGCGAAGGCCAGCGGGAGCGTGGGAAATGGCACCGCCCACATCGTGCTCAACAATCAGCACGATGGCATTGAGATTCGCAAGGCCAGCAACGCCCCGCCGAAGCCGCCGGAGCCTCCCTCAGCGCCAGGCAAACCAGCCAAGGCCCTGCACGCTCCGAAGGAGAAAGTCGAACCGACCGAGAACTGAGGAAATCAGGTTTCAAGGTTTCGAAGGGTTCAAAGTTTCAAGCTGATTGGTGGCGTGAACCCTGAAACTTTGAAACGTTGAAACTTTCAAACCTGGTCAAGCCAATTTCTGCTTCACCAAGGCTTCCACTCGAGCCAACACTTCGTCCTCGCTCAGCGCAGTCGAGTCGATGACTACCGCATCGTCTGCTGCGACCAGCGGTGAGGTGGCTCTCGTGCGGTCGCGGTGGTCGCGCTCTCGCAGTTCGGCGGCTACGCTGGCGGCGACCTCCCCTTTGATTTTCTGCTGCTGCATCCGCCGCTCCTCTCGGACAACAGGGTCGGCATCCAGGAAAATTTTCAGGTCGGCGTCGGGAAAGACCTTGGTCCCGATGTCGCGGCCCTCCATCACCACGCCCCCTCCGGCGCCCATTGCCCGTTGATGATCCACCATCCACTCGCGTACTTTGGGATGAACCGAGACGCGCGACGCCGCCTCGGTCACATCGCGCTCGCGAATGCGCGCCGAGACATCGCGACCGTCGATCAGGGTGCGGTTCCCGCCGATTGTGGGCTCCAGGCGAATGCGCAAACCATCGGCTATCTTCACCAGCGTGGTTTCGTCGTCCAAAGACGCATCCCGTTCGATTGCCTTCAGGGCGAGGGCGCGATACATGGCTCCGCTTTCCAGGTTGACGTATTCGAGCTTGCGCGCCAGCCGGGAGGCAATGGTGCTCTTGCCCGCGCCGGCGGGCCCGTCGATGGCGATAATCAGCTTGCGGGGAAGGGATTGGTCGCTGGGATGGTCGGTCATCGTGAAGCACGATTGTACACGCGAGGGCGGTGGGCTATCGCCGCTGGATATGGCCCGACTGCGCCCTTAGTAGATACGGGATGCAGCTTCAGAGTTGCAGGAGGTCGTGCTGCACATCCTGCTCGGCTTGGGCCAAGTTTTCCAGCTTACCGAGATCCCGCCAGTAATACGCATTGGAGAGAAAGGCCATGATTTTTTCTCCCTGCGCCGTCAGGCGAAGATAGGATGTGATGATGGAAAAAACGCCTTGCTCGGTTATGAGGGGAAGGAAGCGTGGCGAAATTACATGCAGGCCAGAGAACGCGAACGTTTTTGTTGACCCGGAAGGCCGTACCATTTCCGGCGGCTGATGGCGCCCTGCTTGCCGGCCGCACAACCGATGTTCCTCGTCAAACAGCAGGTATCGTGAGGTCTCGCGGTCCTGCACTGCGAGCGTAGCCAAAGCCTGGTGCTGGCGATGAAATTCCACCATGCGTCCGAGATCAATCGTGCTCAGGACATCGACATTGTGGAGCAGAAATGGTTCGCCACGCTCTGTGTCTTCGGAGAAGAACCATGACGCTTTCTTCAGGCCGCCACCAGTATCGAGCAATTCCTCTTCGCGCGAGATTGTAACTTGCATCCCGAAGTCGTCGTTTTTTTTCAGGTAGTCGACCAGCATGTCGGAGAAGTGATGCACGTTGACGATGACTTCACGAATCCCGAACTCACGCAGGCGGCGGAGCGTAATTTCCAGCAGCGTGTGCCCAGCTACTTCCACGAGAGCCTTGGGACGAGTATCAGTGAGCGGACGCAAGCGGGTGCCGAGACCGGCGGCGAGAATCATCGCCCTCATCGGGTGATGCGCTCCGCTTCCTGCCCTTCGGCGACCGGCGACGATTCCATCCTCTCCAGTTCGCGGTGTTGCACGACCACCTCGACGCCACTGCGGCCGCGCAAGCGCTTCGCCAGTTGCTCGGCCAGATAGACCGAGCGATGCTGGCCACCAGTGCAGCCGAAGGAAACCATCAGGTGTTTGAAGCCGCGACTCTGATAGTTGCTCACGCTGGCGTCGACCAGCGACATGACGCTGGCCAGATACTGGTGCACACTCTCCTGCTGGTTGAGATACTCGATCACTGGCGCGTCTTTGCCGGTGAGAGTTTTGAAGCGCTCTTCGCGCCCGGGATTGGGCAGGCTGCGGCCATCAAAGATGAATCCTCCGCCATTTCCGCTGTCATCCTTCGGTAGGCCACGATGAAATGAGAAACTGCAAACTCGCACAACCAGGCTGTCCGCCTCGGAGGCCAGGCCCTGCAATTTTTCTGAGGCCAGCATGCTGTGGAACGCGTCCAGCAGCGCCGGGAGCGCGATCGGCAGCGTTACGTTGTGCTGCAGCCAGCGCAGGTTTTTCAGCGCGTAGGGCACGCTCTGCAGAAAATGCGCTTTGCGTTCGTAGAATCCGCGAAATCCGTATGCTCCCAGCGCCTGCATAATGCGGATGTAAACGTAGGCGTAGTAGTGCTGCATGAAGGTGTCGCGGTTGATATCGGTGAAATTGCTGAGCGCGTCGAGGTAGTGATCGAGCAACTGCTGGCGCAGTTCCGGAGGCAGATCAGCCTTGGCGTCATATAGAAGGGAAGCAACGTCGTATTGCAGGGCGCCTTTGCGGCCACCCTGGTAGTCAAGGAAGAACGGATTGCCCTCGCGCAGCATGATGTTGCGTGATTGAAAGTCGCGGTAGAGAAAGAAATCCCGGTTCGCGCTCAACAGGAACTTGGTCAAACGGCTGAAGTCATCTTCCATGGCCTGCTCGCTGAAGGGAATCCCTGCGAGCCGTAGAAAATAGTATTTGAAGTAGTTCAAGTCCCAAGCGACCGACTGGCGGTCGAAACTGCCGCGGGGATAACAGACTTTGTAATTCAAATCGCGCGCCGCTTCGATCTGAAACCGCGGCAGAGTGGCGATGACGCGACGGTAGGCTTCTACCGCCTTGGGCGTGACGGTTTCGGCGGTCCGGTTCTGGGAAAGAAACTCAAACAGCGAGGTGTCTCCCAGGTCTTCCTCGAGGTAGGCGCCGTGGTCCAGGTCGTCGGCGTAAATCTCGGGTACCGGCAGTCCATGCCTGCGGAAGTGGCGGGAGAACTCAAGGAATGCGACGTTCTCCTCCCGCACGTCGTAAAGAATGCCGATGGCGCTGACTTTTCCTGCGGTCAGCCGGATGATTTTCCGGCCTGAGCCGCCCAGTTGTCCTTGCAGCGGTTGCGCCTGAACGACCGGCGTGTGGAAATGTTGCGCGAACAGGTTTGCCAATATATCCATGAATTACGAGTCCCGGGCCCAGACTCGGCGACGTCCCCACAAAGATACCATCTTGATCCTGACTCGGTTGCACACCGAAGGAATCGATAGGGAGATCCTTCGCTCCGCCTGAAAAACGGCTGCGCTCAGGATGACGCCCTCATAACCAACCTGAAGATGGGCTACTTCTAGCGCACCTCCAGTTGCACCGGTCGGGCGACCGAGTGGACGTCGGGATCGTAGTATTCATAGACTCGCGATTGGAACGTGCGAGCGCGAATGGGATACTTGGCGCGCAAGCGAAAGCGCAGCGTGACCGTGTCTCCCGCAGCAAATGAATCGAAGTAGAGGATGGCCTGAGTCGCAGTCATGCTGAATTTTTCCAGGCGCCCGCTTTTCCGGCCTATGCTTTTTTCCAGATAGGTTTGCAGGTCTTCGCTCAGAAGGTCGAATCCGGGAGGTATGCCGAGGTCCACCATCACCATGTTCGCGGACTTATCGAGGTTGTTCTTGATGGTAGCGGTGGCGGTTGCGACATCGTCTTGAGCAAGATGCGTCCGATCATAGGCCACGTCGATGGACAGGGGTTCACTAACCGGTTTCTCGCTCCATGGCAGGAAATAGCTTCCCACCACCTGGTAAGCCAGGCCGCCTTTACCATCGAAGCGGATTGACACAGTGTTGGCGCTCCTGGAATCGATTTGCTTGAATACGAATTGGTGGAGGAGGTCGTTGTTCTCGGGCGTGAGAGCGAGTTTCTCGACCGGCTTGCCATTCAGTAGGACTTCGAGCGTGCCGCGAACGTCCGCGGTTCCTTTCTCGGTGGCCAGAAGCAACGCGCGCAGAGCCATTATGGTGGCTTGGGTCGTGCCCCAGGTGCCGGAGGCATCCTTCTTCGAGGCAAGGTAGCTAAGCGCCTTGCGAGCTGTGCCCGAGGCCTGTCCCCACTTGAGCAGGGCTTGCACGGCCAAGCCTGTGGTTTCAACCCTGGCGCTGGTGCCGGTGGAGTAGACGCTGGTTTCTTCTGCGCTCCACCACACCTGGTCACCTTTTTCGGTGCGCGCACCGAGTAGGAGTTCCATGGCTTCACGAGTGAAGTCGCGGTCTTTTCCGTAGTCGGTGGCAAAGTTGGCGAGAACGGCCAAGGTGTAGGTGTCGAGCTTGGCACTCATGTGTTTCTCGATGTACTGCCGCGCGGTTTCCACGGCTGGCCCCTGATAGCCGGTGTTCTTCAGCGACCACGCAATGTAAGCGGTAATGCGCAGCACGTCGGAGTTGTAACGGTTCGTCGCTCCCTCGTTGATGAAGGAGGTGTCCGGTTTCCAGCTTCCGTCGGGCTGCTGTTGCGCGGCCAGCCACTGTTGTGTGCGAAGGATCAGCTTCGGGTCCACGTCATGGACTTGCGCCATGTCGTAGAACTCCATCAGACCGTAGGCGGTGAGGATTTTGTTAGCCGGAGCCTGGCCGAACCAGGAGAAGCCGCCGCCAGGGACCTCGAAGGTCAGCAGACGTTGGTAGCCGTTGGCAATGTAGCCCTCGGCCTTGGCGTGAACCTCGGGAGTCAGCTTCTTGGTGCGCTTCATGTAGTCGAGCGCCAGGACGTTCGGGTAGGTGCTCGACGATGTTTGTTCGAAGCAGCCGTAAGGCATACGCAGAAGGCTGTCCATGCCTTCGATGACCTGGCTCAGCGGGCCGGGATAGAGGCGGACGAAGATCTTGCTGGCATCGGGAATGGAGTCGGCGGGGAAATTCAGTTCGTGCTCCACCTCGTTTTCCAGGTGACCGTTAAAGACGAGGCTCTGCTCGCGGCCGTTGGGGATGACTTCGATTTCCCGCACCACGATGTCGGCGCGATTGGCTTCGCCGTGCATGCGGGCGGAAAGCGTCAGCTTGAATTTCCCGATGCGCCTGGCTTCCAGAGTGAACTGCGATCCGGCGACTTTGGCGGAATCCACGCTGACGGATTTCTCAGGTACGTCATCGACCAGGGAGAACCAGTCGTCGGATTGAAGTTTCAGACTCACGTCGCCGTGAGCGTTCGAGTAGTTGTAGACCGCAACCGGAAGAGAGACGCGATCTCCTTGAGTGAGAGTGACAGGGAGGTCGAGATCAACGAAGAAATCTTGGAAGACTTTGAGACTGGACGTGGCGGTGCCGAGGGCACCGTGTGTGGTGGAGGCCAGCATGGCCATGCGCCAGGTAGTGATCGAATCGGCGAGCGGAATCACGACACTGGCGCGGCCGTCCTGGTCGGTGATGATTTCAGGATTGATGTAGAGAGCTTCGGGAAAGTAGGAACGGACGTGCGTCGGAGCGGAGTCCGAGTCGGTGCTCTGCGCTTTCAGAAGGGTCGCACTGTTGGCGGGTAGGGCTTCTTTCGCTGCCATCTGCATCCTCGCCGGGGCCGGGACGAACAAATCCATAGCCTCGCGACCTTCTACACGCAGGTTAGCTCCGACGCCTCCCATAACGCCGCCAGCGACGGCGCCCGGGACGCCACCAACGACGCCACCAACGACGCCAGCTTTGAATACCATGGGAGCGCCATTCTCTACGATCATTGAAACCCGGGTCAGCGAAGTCTCATTGACGGCGATCACGGTTTCCGGTGCGTTGAGTCTGAACAGAACTGAAAAATCCGCGCGATCCCGAGGGGCCAGCGTCAGGTGTTGAGCGAGATGATCCGTTCCGTAGAGAATGGTGACGTCATAATCGCCCGCAGGCAGGGCCGCAATGCGGAACTGTCCGTCGCCGTTAGCCATGGCGGTGCGCCACTGTCCGGACGCAGTGGAATGCAGGCGAATCGAGACACCTCGCAGCGCTCCACCCCACTGATCAACCACCGTACCGACGATCTCGGCGCCGCCGCTGTACGAGCCGCGGTCATGCTCGATGTGGGCATCGATCTTGCTAGGGCCCGAGGCTGGGTGTCCGACTATCTTGCTACGACGTACTTCCAAATAGGTCACAAGATCGTCGCTGGTATCGAATTGCTTGTCAGGGCCGGCGCTACGAAGGAGATAGTATTTTTTTTCGCGATCCCAGCCGACCCGGTCGAGCCTGAGACCGGTATCCCAAGCATCGCGAAGGTCGAGACTGCCCGCCCGCTTCATTCCTGCGAAAACCTGGACGACGTCACCGGGATTGGGATCATGACCGTAGGCTGCACTGATCGCCTGCGCCACATTTCGCGCCTGCGATTGGAAGCGCGCCCGGTAGCGGCTGAAATAGTCGACGTATTTCGTCATCGGCACGGTCCGGCCAAACTCCGTCTGAAATTGGTTGGAGTTCACCATTTCCGTGGCTGAGAAAAGGGCGCGGGCGGCGCGGTTCCGTTGCTCGGCCTTGGACTCCTCCACCGGTTCGACGATCTCCGGCATGCCGATGGAATGGATCTCGTAGCGGGGCTTCATCACTTCCTGCTCGAGATAGAAGAAAACTTTGGCGAAGCCGGGCTGCTTTTCCGCCAGCGCAAAAACGGCTTCGTCGACGACTTGCAGCCCCAGCGCGGCTTGCACACCATCGCCATGCGAATTCGTCACGTGAAACCAGAGGCGGGCTTCACCACCTGGCTTGTAGTCCGGCGCGTCGGCGGTGGCTTCGATCTTGAGTTCGTCGGCCGGCTGGACGAAGACTAAGCGATGGTCGCCAACGGGGCGGGCATCACTGCCGAAGAGATAAGCGTTAAAGTCGACCGTGCCTGCCATCTCTGGTGTGGCGGAGAGAGAGAGTTCGGCTTGGCCGTCTTCGATATCGAGATCGCGGGTCAGGACCGTCTGCCCTTCCTTGACCAGGTCGATATAAGCAGTGCCGCGCTTCTTCGTGGAGAAGATTCGGAGCTGAATCCGATCTCCGGCGCGATAGACGGCGCGCTCCGTGCGCAGAAGAATCTGGTCTTCGCCTGTGCGAGACTGTAGTTGCACAGAGGCGGAGGCGAGCTGGCCTTCGCTGTCGTGGGCATCGATGTCGAGCGTTTCGGTTTTGTCAGTCGCGTTGATGTGGACTACGGCAATGCCGCCTTCGTCGGTTGAGACTTGCTGGTCCGGATTTCCGGAAGCGAGCACCTTGAGGTCCGCTCGGGCCGGAGTTCCGTCTGGGTAAGAGGTGAGGACGAACACCTGGTTCTCAAGGTTGGGAACCAAGCTGCCTCCCTCGGGCACCGCGGTGATTAGGAGAGGAGCCGGGCTAACCGTGATGGGTTCGCCGCGAGTTTCGGAGTGGCCGGCGGAATCTTTGACTGTAGCTTCAACCAGCACACGGGCGGCGCCATGATCGAGCGGGCGTCCGGCGAAATACGGCGGCAAAGTGAGATCAAAACGGTATGTCCCATCGCGGTCGGTCTTGCCTTCAACGGGGCTGATCTGAAACATCGCCACATCCATGGCGGAAGCTTTGACGGTGATCTCGGCGTCGTCCACCGCTTGACCGAAAAAGTAATTCGCATGAACGGTGCCGGTCACGTGATCGCCCGGACGATAGCCACGATTCGTTTTCGCTCCATTGCTGCCGAAGTCGACTGCCACCTTGAATTTCGGCAAAACATATCGTTCCACGTTCCGTGCGATCTCGGCGGTGCTGGAAGGAGAGTCCGC
>Ga0307479_10007514_pt1 | contig 10045 bp, 7 predicted proteins | sample atmos_gasesECM4C_FD_203743 | JGI IMG/M metagenome (GOLD analysis project Ga0307479, IMG submission 203743) | Hardwood forest soil microbial communities from Morgan-Monroe State Forest, Indiana, United States - atmos_gasesECM4C_515 | ecosystem: Environmental > Terrestrial > Soil > Temperate...
AATGCTTCGCGCTCGGGCGAGAACCAGAAGCCGTTGTAGACCAGCTCGCTGTATTTCGGAATGAGACTGTCGCGCAGATGCATGACTTCCCGGTCCATCGTCAGTGTTTCCATCTGTCGATGGGCGAAATGCAAAATCGCCCCGCCGGGCGTTTCATAAACGCCGCGGCCTTTCATTCCAACGAAACGATTCTCGACAATGTCGACCCGGCCGATCCCATGCTTGCCACCGAGTTTGTTCAGCGTTTGCATAACGCCGAGCGGCGACATGGAGGGCGCCGCGCTGTCGGCGCCCAAATTTTGGGACACGACGGCGCGTGTCCCTCCAGAAACATGAACGCAGTTCCCATTCTTAAAGGCAAGATCGATATGTTCCGGTTGATCGGGCGCATCTTCTGGTGCGGCGCTGAGTTTATACATCCCTCGCATTTTTTTTGAGCTCGCGTCGAACCATGGATCTTCCAATACGCCGCTTTCAAAACTGATGTGGAGAAGATTGCGGTCCGTCGAATACGGCTTCTTCGCGCTCGCTTCGACCGGAATCTTATTTTTCTTGGCATACGCGATCATCTCCGCGCGGCCTGGAAACTTCTTGCGAAAACGTTCCTCCCGCCACGGCGCGATGACCTTCAACTCCGGCGCGAGCGCAGCAGCGCTCAATTCAAAGCGAACCTGATCGTTCCCCTTCCCCGTTGCGCCGTGCGCAATGGCGTCTGCTTTTTCAGCGCGCGCAATTTCAACCATTCGCTTCGCGATCAACGGACGTGCGATACTGGTTCCAAGAAAATATTGATTCTCATACAGAGCGCCTGCCTGAAACATCGGGAAAATAAAATCGCGCGCGAATTCTTCCTGAAGATCTTCGATCACACATTTCGTAGCGCCGGTTTTCAGCGCCTTATCTTCCAGACCTGCGAGTTCTTCTTCCTGACCAATGTCCGCACAGAAAGCGATGACCTGCGCCTGATAATTTTCTTTCAGCCAGCGAAGAACGATGGAGGTGTCGAGTCCGCCGGAATAGGCGAGGATGATTTTCATCGAAAATCATCCTCGCAAATCCCAAGCTCCAAACTCCAAAACCCAGGGAAATTCCAACCTTCAAGATTAAAAAAAGATCGGAGCCGGGGCATTTTGGATTTTTCTTTCTTAAACGTTTCCCTGGGATTTGGGAATTGGGATTTGGAGCCTAGTCTCCAAAAGAGATATCGACGTCACGCGCGGTTTGGACCATTTCGCCGTGCGGCGGCACTAGTCGCAAACGGTTTACCGCGTCGGCGATCGGAACGTGCCGCACTTGGTAATTCTGGTAACTGACCATTGAACCGAAGTGACCTTCGTTGGCCAGCTGCACGGCTTTAACTCCAAAGCGGGTGCCAAGAATTCGGTCCAAGGTGGTTGGGGGCCCGCCGCGTTGCAAATGTCCGAGCACACACGACCGCGTTTCTTTTCCAGTGCGCTCCGCGATTTCGCGCGCGACCACGTCCCCAATGCCGCCGAGTCGAAATTCGCCACCTTCGATATCGCGTTTAATTTGCTGGCCATCTTTCGCGCGCGCGCCTTCGGCTACGACGACCAGGTCCCCAAGCCGCCCTTCGGCATCACGTTTTTTTATCGCCGTGGCAATCTTGTCGTAATCGAACGGAATCTCGGGAATCAAAATGATATCCGCGCCGCCGGCGATGCCGCCGTGAAGCGCGATCCAGCCGGCGTGGCGCCCCATTACTTCGACAACCATCACCCTTTTGTGACTTGTCGCTGTCGTGTGCAACCGGTCGAGAGCATCCATCACTTCGGCGACGGCGGAATCAAATCCGAACGTCATCGCCGTCGCTTCGATGTCGTTGTCGATCGTTTTCGGAACACCAATGCAATTGATGCCGGCTTCCTGCATTTGCATCGCTGTCGTCATCGAACCGTCCCCGCCGACGATGACGAGCGCTTTGACGTTCAGCTCGTGTAGAACTTTTTTCGCGCGCTCGATGACTTCGCTCGCGACGACCGCGCGATCGCCCGCGCCGACCTTGGCGATAAAATGACCGCGATTGGTTGTCCCGATTATCGTTCCACCGAGCGCCATGATTCCCTCAGTGCTTCCGCGATCGAGCACGACGTAATCGCCAGGCGGCAACAAACCTTCAAAGCCATCGCGGAATCCGATCACTTCCCAGCCAAGTTTTTCGCCGGCCAGGACGACTCCCCGCAAGACGGCGTTGAGGCCCGGGCAATCGCCCCCGCTGGTGAGAATGCCGATTCGCGTCTTCATAACGAAGACTCAATCAAAGCTTTTTTTTCGGATCGACAAGCCTTCCGCCGGCCGCCCACTGATCGTAGAGTTGCCAGCCTTGGGCAACGAGTTGGGCGCCTTCAGCAAATCGGCTGGTGCTGGCGAGCAAGACTACGATGATGCGCCGCGGAAAAATCCTGACGCCTTGTCCTTCTTTCACGATCTCCGATTCAAGGACGGCCGATAGAACCAAACATTCGCCCGCCCGCGCCGTCCTTCCGGTTTTCACACCGTCGATCCCTTGGGTGCCAAGAAGTTCATTGGTATTGCGCAAAAGGTAGCGCCGCTCTTTGCCAGCGTGATGAAATGAGATCTGGCGTTCCTTCTGGGAAACGTAAAAGCGAAAGCTCGCTTTGGTCAGAGCATATTGTGTTAGCCGGGCCAGATCTTCAGCCGTCGAGTATGGCAGCGGTTTCACGTTTTGGTCGACGCCATGCGGATTGACAAAACGCGTCCGTTCCATTTTCAATTGTTTGGCCAGCGCGTTCATCTGGGTGACGAAAACATCGATGGCAGTCACTTTCGATTTTTGTTCCGGCGATACCGGCCCCTGAATGATCGATCCTACATAACTCGCGAGGGTGTAGGCCGAGACGTTGTCCGACTGAACGAGCGCGGCGTAAAGCAACTCGCGCAGCGGAATTTCGTCGCCGGCTTCAAATCCAACGTTGTTTTCCAAAGTACCGATAAAAGCGGAAGGCGGGATGACCACGGTCTGATTAAGATCACCGCCTCTATGCTCCGCCCAATCCAGAACAACCATCGCGGTAGCTATTTTCGTTAAACTGCCAATCTGGCGTTTCTGCTTCGATTCGTGTTCCTGCAAAACGAATCCGGTCTGGGCATCGACAATGATGTAGGCTTGCGCCGCGAAAACCGAACGGAGCGCGCCCAAAAAAAGCGCGGCCGCAATGATGGTAAATCGGTGTCTAAGAATCACGGGCGACGGTTTGAAACGGCAGGACGTTAATCCCCGCCGATCAGTTGGCAACCCGCGAAAACGCGAAGAATGATTTATTCGGACAAACTGATGTTGCTGCGTTCACCGTAACGGTAAGGATTCGCGCTCAGAGTCAGATAAATTCGTTCGGCCGCGTTCACGAGATCGAAATGCGTTGCTCGACCGAGCCCGCTGGCGCGGACCGTTCCGTGCCTGCCTTGGAAGCGGCTGCCCCCAGCCATGTCAAATTCGTAAACGACGGTGCGACGATCAACATCAGTAATCCGGACGTGCAGGGCCAGAAACGACTGGCCGGCGCCAAAGCAGCCGGCAAAATACCGAGCATAGGGACTTCCGCCGTCGATCATCTCAAAGTGACCCTCAACCAGCCAGCCGGTGCGTGGCGTTTCGCTGTCCTTCAAAATTCTCGCTGGCGCAATTTTTTCCAGTTGCTCCTTTAAATCGCTCGCAAACTCCACTGGCGACAACGCTTTACGAATCGGCATTTCACCGTCAGTCAAAGCCTCGTCCCCTTTGAACACCGCGGTGTCGATGCAGAACGGTCTAATATAGATAGCGCTCGGATTGCTCGCGCCGACCCCGCAATTCGTGATCATGTGGACGCCCTTCGAGCCGTAATCCTTAGCGTCGATGGCGCCCGCGGTCTGGCCGCCGGGCGTGGCTACGTCAGTCTTGGTGACATACATGTCGGCGCATGAGCAAAGCAGAAGGCTTGAAGTGATAACGATAACTGGTTTCATATGATTTAGTGCTGGCCGCGTCAGGCCACTTGGGGCACAAGGCGAGCCGTTTCGCGCTTTTGATGCAACTCCCGTGCCTTCTTAGGAGAAAAAGTGTCGCGCCGCCGGCCTGAAATGCTCCTCAGACTGAGGGCTGGGGCGATCGTGCCCGGCTAATCAACATTCGCATCAAAAAATAAACGACGACGGCAGACGGGACCGCTAGAAACAGCGAGCCAATAAACGCCGGCCACACGACTTTCAGAAACACGTTCCAATGCAAATAATCATACAATCCAAAGTGAAACCGGATTCGGTGCGCTGGAGGAGGCCGATGCAGCGTCCAGCAACCAACCTTGTACTCGGCGAAGTAAATTGCCGGCATTACAAAAACCAGGACGTCGTGAACAGTGACCGCGATAGCCGCGGCGATCTTGTTACATCGACAAACCCATGCAAACGCGATCGAAAGAAGCGTTTTCAAACTCCAAAGCGGCGTAAATCCGAAAAAAATCCCAATGGCTGATCCAAGCGCGATCGAGTGCGGCGTGTCCGCCATCGTCATCAAGGTCATATGATGATCCGCCAGCCACTGTTTTTTTCGCGCGAGAAAGTCCGGCAAACGCGGGCCGTCGCTGCGCTCTCCAACTAATGGCGATTGTGGCACGAGCGCGACTGTAGCCTAAAACAATTCGGGTGTCTCCGGCGACGGCAACGCGACGGATTGACCGAGCACTTTCTTAAGACGAGTCGCTGCCCGCGGCGCGTAATCGAGATTATTATTATTGAACACCACGTGCACATCCTTCACTTCACCCGCGAGTTTCCGGCTGCGTTCCGCGAGCTCATCAATCTCCTCGTCCGAGTAATCGTAATTGAAACGCGCCGCCACGGTCTTGCCCGTCAAATACGCTTTGGCATCGCGCCCATGCAGCCGCAAATAACCGAATTCCGGGTTCGTGATCTCATCTAAATCGGGAGGCATGATCGAGAAATGGTCGGTCGTGGGCGCGTCCACATTCACAAACGCGACTCGATGCCTGCGCAGAAAATCGATTGTCGATCTCAATTGATCGCCCACCGCCCAATTGCGATTTCGAAATTCAATCGCGAGCGAATAATCTGCGAGCCTTTGGATCAACCCCTCGAGCTCGCTTAGCTCATGTTTCCGCGGCGAAAACGCCGGCGAAAGTTGCAATAAAAACACCCCGAGCTTCCCCGCCGATTGCAAGATCGACATCGGACGTAGAAAAGATTTGAGAAACGCATCTTGCAATTCTGGCGATGTGTTCACCTTCCCTTTTGCGTCGGTCTCGGCAATTCGCTGCAATTCCGGTGGCAACAATTTCCGTTGGGTCGAGTGAAACGAGAAAAGCTGATGCAGCTTGACGTCGAAGATGAAATTATCCGGCGTGGTGGCGCACCAACGCTCTACCGTTCGCGCGTCCGGAACTGAGTAAAAAGTCGAATTGACCTCAACCATCTCGAAATGTTGGGCATACCACGCGAGTCGTTCGTACGCCGCCATTTTCTTCGGATACCATCGCTCGACAAATCCAGGATCGGTCCAGCTCGCAGTACCGATCAAAATGTAGCCACCATCGTTCTTCGCCGAGCGCAGAGTCGTCACCTGTTAACGGAAACGCCGTAGTGGAAGAACGCAAGCTTACCTGGCCCGCGCGTAATCGAAGACCAATTGCGCGTCCATATTATTAAGCAGCTCTTCGAGTTCGTTCAGATCCACCGGTTTTGACAGGATGGCAACGGCGCCAATATCAGCCAGTTCAGTCGCGGGTCGGCTGGAAACAAAAACGATTCGCGCCCCCGGATCCTCGGTAAGAATGTACCGACAAGCCGTTCCACCATTCAGTCTGGCCATGGAATAATCCATCAGGACCACGTCCGGTTTATAAGTGTGATAGGCACGAATCGCCTCCGCACCGGAACTGACGACTTTGACGACGTGATGTTTAGCCGCCGAAACTAATAATGCCAGAGTGCTACCAACACTCGGCTGATCGTCTGCAATCAGGACGCGCATGGGTTGAGGCGTTATTTTTGCAGAACTTTCTATGCCAAAACCGTGGAATTTATGGAAAAAATAGGCTAGTGGAAAATGACTCCAGAAATGAGATTCGGCGCTGCTTTCCCCTGTATTTTGCCGCAGTTAAGCAGCTTACACCTCAGTAATCAAGCGGACTCCGTTACTACTCGGACGAACTCTTTCACTGCTTTTTGCTGGCAATTTTGCTGGCAGCATTTTTTAGCGCATGGGCCGGGGACCACGGACAAACTCGATCTGCTGATGCGAATTGCAGACGGCAGCATTGACGATTCGACTAGTCGAAGAATAAAATCCGCTTTCCGTTGAAATACTGGGCATTCCTCAGTTACAGCCACACTGATCGCAAGTGGGGTGACTGGTTGCACAAGTCGCTGGAAACCTATCGGGTCCCTCGGCGACTTGTTGGAAAAGAATCGCGGGACGGAAAAATTCCAGAGCGCTTGTTTCCAATCTTTCGCGATCGCGAAGAGCTTCCGGTCTCAGCCGATCTTGGATCCAATATCAACGAAGCGCTGAAAGAATCGCGCTATCTGATTGTCATTTGCTCGCCGCGGTCGGCCCAATCCCGTTGGGTCGGTGAGGAGATCAAAACATTCAAACAGCTCGGACGCGAAGAGCGGATTCTCGCCCTGATTGTCGATGGAGAGCCCAACGCCAGCGACGGCAAACCAGGATTCAAAGTTGAGGACGAATGTTTTCACGAAGCGATGCGCTATCGCATGGTCGACGGCGAACCGACTGAAATTCGCAGCGAACCGATCGCCGCCGATGCGCGCGAAGGAAAAGATGGAAGGACCAACGCGAAGCTAAAGCTTCTCGCCGGTTTGCTTGGTGTTAATTACGACGACCTTAAACAGCGCGAGCAGGAGCGACGGCTGCGACGTGCGCGACGTTTAGTGGCGGCAGCAGTTGCGCTAATCGCTGTGTTCGCGGTTTTATCCGTTGCATTATTTTTCAAAGAACGTGAAGCGACTCACGCTCGTACAGCGGCGGTGGAAGCAGAGGAACGAACGATACTGCGGGCAAGCAAGGCGGACGCCGATATCGGCTTGCAACTAGCGAGGCGCAGAGACGAAGCGGGGGCTTTTGCACACGCCGTTCGCTCACTGGAATTAAATCCCGATAACACAATCGCTAGCCTCCTTGCTTATCGGCTATTGGGCGACGGCCCGCTTACCCTGCCGATGCACCTCCTCACACACAACAGCACGGTCCGGGCAGTTGCGTTTTCGCAGGACGGAAGCTTGCTCGCGACCGGGTGCGACGACGGATCAGTCACAGTGCTGGATCTAAAGAGCGGCGAAAAGTTTGTGCTCGCAGAAAAGCCGTTGGCTAGTGTCGAAAAACTAGCGTTTAGCCCCAGGGGCGGAGCGATTGCAATTGCCACCGGCAGCGAGGCTCGCGAAGAGCCGGCTATTCGGGTTTGGGAATTCCGGAGCCGCAAGAGCCCAGTGCTTGTGAGTGGGCATTTCACCTGGGGAATCCTTGAGCTCGCGTGGCCACTGGATGACCGCATCGTGGCTTACAGCGGACGCGACTGGGGTTCCGGCAATCAGATCACGCAAGTCTTTGGTGGTACATACGACGAGACGCTCGATGATATCCTCGAGCGTACCCTCGAGGGTAAGCCGGATGGATGGAAGCTTATTTTTGGCTTTGCCGACAGTTACGCATTCGAGGACGTCTCGAAAGACAATCAATCTTCTCCGGCGCCGTCGGCCAATCTTTCATCCAAACTCGTCAAGTGCGAACGTTTTCAGACTTGGGTGTCGGAAGAGCCAGCCCTGCTCGTCGTGCACGATCAAGTGAAGCGACAACTTTTGTGGTTTGATCTCAAGGATGTTCCTGACCGCCACCGCCCGCTCTTCGCCGTGAACACGGGCGAGAACGACATTGTAGATGTCGCTGAACAAAGCGGCGTTGCTATTATCGGAGGGAATTTCACTGATAAATTCAGATGGAGAAGGGGAGCACGGCCAAATGATAAATCGCCTCTCAGGTGGGCAGATCCGTTGATGCACAGCCAGGGCAACGTTTCGATCGCGCGCGGGACACTTATTGATCGAATCAGCGCGGACGGCGAACGCCTGCTTGGTTTGGAAGGATCGAAAGCTGTAATTTTTGAACGCCGTACCGGCGAACGAGTTGCCGCCCTCGAGATGCAGCAAGCCGACCCGTACGACTTGCTGGCGTGGAGTGCGAATGGAGGCACTCTATTCGTGAGGGACCAACCCAATCGCGTTGTGGTTGTGACAGATGAGTTCGCTGACAATGCTTCCACAACCTACGCCCGAGCTGACGCTCGCGTGTTTGGGTCATGCGTCGCGCTGCCCGCCAAAGTTGGAGGTGCGGCTTTGGACCAGGGCGACAACTGGCTGACGATCTGGAGCGATGACAAAAATGTACGCATTTGGTCCCGCCCGGCGCTACGCAACAAGCCGCAGTGTTTGTCCGGGGACTTGCCCGAGAGTGAACCTGAGTCAACCAACTCTGACTCTTCCCATCCCGATGAGGACGAGAATTCCCCTTATTGGCTGCAGTATGGGAAAGATGGGCAAAAGGAAGTTTGTCGGCGGATTGATCCAAATGCCAAGCAGTCTGTTTGTACGCCGCTGCAAAAGGTGGACGAAGGGCACGAGGTAGTGGGGGCGGAAGACGACATAACGGGGCACAGTTTTTCTCCAGATGGACTTCGAGTTGCGGTGAGCTATGGAAGTTGGTCAACCCGGCCAGATAACAACGAACCGTCGGTGGCTGCGCTCTTTGATACGCGCACAGGTCGCATCATCGGCGCGCCGCTTCGCCATGATGATGACGTTTTTTCGCCGTGCTACGCACCGAACGGCAAATGGTTCCTTACAGTTTCAGACGATCGTACACTGCGCCGATGGGACGGCATAACGGCAGCGCCCCTGGGCGAACCGTTACGTTTGCCAAAACCGCGCCGGTTCGCCCAAATTTCACCGGACAACAGACTGGTTGTGACCGGAGCGGGCGACGTTATTGACGCCAACCGCTGGACCGTCATCAAAAACCTCGAGCCAGAGCCGGTTTCATTCAGGCATGCCTTCTTCAGCGACGATAGCCAGTGGGTGGCTACGGTTTCGACGGAATGGCGGCCAAATGATGATTCTCCGTACTTGCTTGAGCTGACTCAATGGGATCTACAGAACGCGGTGCAAATTTCCCAATCGATCGAGGTGCCGGTAGCCGCAGGACGCGAGGCCACGAGCGGCCGATACGTTGTGAGATGGCGCGACCAGGGGTCAAGTATCGAGATAGGACGGCACTTAATTTGGCGTCGCAACTTTCCGTGTTCGGCGAGAGAGCTTCTTCCTTTGCTGCGAGCTTGCCGCCCATTGATTCTCAGCGAAACAGGAGAACAAGTAATCAATGACGATTGCTCGCTGGACCGACTAAGTTTGAAAGGTTTGTTTCCACACGGACCTACAAAAGAAAATAGTTGCGCCTACGATTACGCTGAGCGCGTCTTAAAACGCTCTACAGGTCAGGCTCAGCCGCGAAAGCGCGAAAACGGAAACGAAAAAGAGAGTGATCAGTGAGCCATTGGGCGCAGGTTTTCAGCGTAACTATTTTAATACAAGCAACTTACCGCTCCAGAGGTAGGATTCGAACCTACGACCAATCGGTTAACAGCCGACCGCTCTACCACTGAGCTACTCTGGATCGTTGCGCTCGAGTGAGCGGCGTGAAATTTGCCCAGACGCGTCGGCGCGGCAAGTGATTTGGTTGCGGGGGCTGGATTTGAACCAGCGATCCGGCAGCTGCCGGATTATGAGCCATTCCGACGTAAATCCGTGATCGAATAAAAACCTTTCCCGCGTCCTTGCCGCTTCAGTCGATTTTCGGGCCGGACAGGCGTTTGTTAGCGACAATTCTTTACTTTGCCAAACCAACGTCCAAGGCCCGCGTCCCCTGGTCCAGTTTGATTCACCTGCATTGTGTTGTTCAAGCCTTGCCGCGACATCCTCGCTCAGGCCAATATAAAATTTGCCT
>Ga0307479_10007515_pt1 | contig 10044 bp, 9 predicted proteins | sample atmos_gasesECM4C_FD_203743 | JGI IMG/M metagenome (GOLD analysis project Ga0307479, IMG submission 203743) | Hardwood forest soil microbial communities from Morgan-Monroe State Forest, Indiana, United States - atmos_gasesECM4C_515 | ecosystem: Environmental > Terrestrial > Soil > Temperate...
GGCTACACGCTTCCCCAGCAGGACATCGACCTGCTGCAGACGATCGCGACCGAGATGGCGCTCATGATCGAGAACGCGGATCTGCGAAAGAAGACCGAGCTCCAGGCCCACCGGCTCGACCAGGCGATCATCGCGCTCGAGAAGATCTCGCAGGCGCTGACGGCGGTGACGGTCGGCACTGACAACCTTCTTCGCGCGGTCAGCCACGCGACGGCGGAAATCCTCGATGTGCCCTACGCCTCCCTGCACCTGCGCAAGCCCGCCTGGCGGCAGCAATTCTCTGATGTGATCGTTGGAGCGACCACCCGCAGGGAGCTGGCCGCGATCCGCCAGAGCGGCGACCTGGCGGCGCAGCGGGTGGAACGCCCCGAGCAAGTGCTTCACCTCGACCTCGTTAGCGAGCGGGGCGAGCGGCTGGCGGCCGCGCGGCGGGTCGGACTGCAATGCGCCGTCGCCGTTCCGATGTGCCTCGCCAGCGAGATCGTGGGCGTGCTGGTGATCCACATGCGCACCCCGCGGGCTCTGGAGCGGAGCGAGATCCGCGTGCTGCAGACGCTGGCGAACCAGGCCGTGATCGCGATCGAGAACGCCGCCGCCTACGAGCAGACCAAGCAGCTGGCCACCACCGACGCGGTGACCGGGGTTGCCAATCATCGCGAGCTCGAGGCCTACCTGGAGCGCGAGCTGCAACGGGCGCACAAGAGCCACGAGTCGGTGGCCCTGATCATCTGCGACCTCGACCATTTCAAGGAGATCAACGACACCGTCGGCCATCCCGCCGGCGACAAGGTGCTCCGCCACCTCACCCAGCAGATCCTCGTCCCGGCCGTGCGGCCCAAAGACCTGGTGGCGCGCTACGGTGGCGACGAGTTCGTCCTGGTGCTACGCGGCGCGGACAGTCGGGCGGCCGTGGCGGTCGCGGAGCGGATCCGGCGGACGGTGGCCAACCAGGCGGTGATGCTCGACGGCAAGGTGGTCTCCAACATGTCCCTCAGCCTGGGGATCGCCGTCTACCCGCGCGATGGCGAAACCCGGGAGGCACTGGTGCAGGCCGCTGACCAGGCCCTCTACGTGGCCAAGCGAACCGGCCGCAACCGGGTGGTTCGGAGCGAGACCGGCAACGGCGAGACGCAGCTCGCTGCCTAGCCATCCTGCACGGTCATCGCGCCGGCCTTTCGATAAGCTTTCGAGACCATGGCCCCCGTCGCGAAGCGTGCCCGCGGTACGCAGGATCTGCTGCCCGCCCAGCAGCCGTACTGGGATTCGATGGAACGGGCGGCGAGGGAGATGGCCGATCGATACGGCTACCAGCGAATCGAAACGCCCATCTTCGAAGCCACCGAGCTGTTCGTCCGTGGCGCCGGCGAGGGCAGCGACATCGTCAGCAAGGAGATGTACACCTTCACGGATCGGGGCAATCGCTCCTTGACCCTGCGGCCTGAGGGGACCGCCCCGATCATGCGCGCCTATTTCGATGGCGGGCTGGACCAGGAGCCACAACCGGTGCGCCTCTACTACCTGGGCCCCTACTTCCGCTACGACCGGCCGCAGGCGGGCCGCTTTCGCGAGCTGCACCAGTTCGGGATCGAGGTGATCGGTGATAGCAGCCCCTTGCTCGACATCGAAGCCATCATTCTTGGCTGGAAGTGGTTCGGCGCTTTGGAGGTCGGCGGCGTCAGCCTACAGGTCAACAGCATTGGCGACGAGGTCTGCCGCCCGGCCTACCGCGAGTTGCTCCGGGAGTACTACCGGCCGCACCTGGCGGAGCTGAGCGAGGAGGCCCGGCTTCGATTCGACAAGAACCCGTTGCGGCTCTTCGATTCCAAGGATCCTGCGGACCAGGCCCTCAAGCGCGATGCGCCCCACATCATCGACCATCTATGCGAGCCATGCGCCGCGGCCTTTCACCAGGTCAAAGAGGGACTGTCGGCGGAAGAGATCCCCTTCAGCGTGAACCCCGAGTTGGTCCGCGGTCTCGATTACTACACCCGCACCGTCTTCGAGTACCAGCACGAGAGTCTCGGTGGGGCGCAGAACTCGTTAGGGGGCGGTGGCCGCTATGACGGGCTGGCCGCGACGCTCGGGTATCGGCCGACGCCAGGCACCGGTTTTGCCATGGGCCTGGACCGGACCGCCATCGTTCTCGAGCAGGCAAAGCCGCAAACGCCACCTGGACCCGACGTGTACGCCGTGGCGGTGGACAGCGAGGACGAACTCTATGTCTTCCATCTGGCGGACACCTTGCGCGAGCGCGGGCTGCGTGTTGTCGTCGACCCCGGCGCCGCCCGGCTCGACGCGAAGCTCCGCAAGGCGGCCCGGCGCGGCGCGCGGGTGGCGCTGCTGGTAGGTCCGGAGGAACGGGAAAAGGGCGAAGCGGTAGTGCGCGACATGCGGTTGAAGACCCAGGTGAGTGTGGCCGAACGGGAAGTGCTGCCGACGGTCACCCAGGCGTTGGGCGCCGGGTGACCCTGACCTCCCGGACACCCTGTGGCGCGGTGAGGCCAGACCAGGTCGGATCCGAGGTCGATCTTTACGGCTGGGTGCACCGGCGGCGCGACCTGGGCGGCCTGATCTTCATCGACCTGCGCGACCGTAGCGGCATCGTCCAGGTGAAGTTCGATCCGGCGCATGCGCAGGCGCACGCGACCGGCGGTGAGCTGCGCGCCGAGTCGGTGATCCACGTTCACGGCCCGGTCCAGCGCCGGCCTCCCGGCACGGAGAACAAGGAGCTGGCCACCGGGACGGTGGAAGTGGAGGCGCACGCCGTCGACCTCCTCAGCCGGGCGCAGCCACCGCCCTTTGCCGTGAATGAGGACGGTGTGGTCGACGAGCAGCTGCGGCTCCGCTACCGCTATCTCGACCTCCGCCGTTCGCGGATGGCGAAAAATCTCCAGCTACGCCACCGGCTGACCAAAGCCATCCGGGATTTTCTCGATGCCCAGGGGTTTGTCGAGATCGAGACCCCGGTGCTCATCCGCAGCACGCCCGAAGGGGCGCGCGATTACCTGGTGCCCAGCCGCCTCAAACCTGGCTACGTGTATGCGCTGGCCCAGTCACCCCAGCTGTACAAACAGCTGCTGATGGTCGCCGGGATGGATCGATATTTCCAGATCGTTCGCTGCTATCGCGACGAGGACCAGCGCGCGGACCGCCAGCCGGAGTTCACCCAGCTGGACCTGGAGATGTCGTTTGTCGGTGAGGATGACGTCATGGATGTCATCGAGCGCTGCTTTGCCCACGTCTGGAAACAGGTGCTGGACGTGACCGTCCCGACGCCGATCCGGCGCATCACCCACGCCGAAGCGCTCAGCCGTTACGGCGTGGACAAGCCGGACCTTCGCTACGGCCTCGAGATCGAGGAACTCAGCTCCATTTTTGCCGCGACCGAGTTCAAGATCTTTCGGCAGACGCTCGACAGCGGCGGCGTGGTGCGTGGCATTCGAATCCCGCGCGACCTCGGGGCGAAGGACATCGAGGCCCTGACGGAGGTCGCCCGCGCCGAGGGCGCGAAGGGACTCGCGTTCTGGCACCGGGAGCCGGATGGTTGGCGCTCACCGATCACGAAGTTCTTCACAGAAGGGGAGTTGGCCGGCCTGCAGCGGGCGAGCGGTGCGCAGACGGACGACGTCGTGGTCGCCGTGGCCGACCGTGCCGACGTGGTGGCGGCGGCCATGGGATCGGTGCGAAAGGCGGCCGCCCGGATGCTCGGCCTGATCAAGGAGGGGACCTTCGAATTCGTCTGGGTCACCGAGTTCCCACTGTTTGAACGGAGCAAGGAGACCGGTGAGATCACGGCGGCCCACCACCCATTCACCTCACCGCGCCCCGAGGACCTTCCCCTACTGGACAGCGAGCCGCTGCGGGTTCGGGCGCGAGCTTACGACCTGGTGCTCAACGGAACCGAGCTGGGCTCGGGCAGCATTCGGATCCACGACCCCGAGATGCAGCAACGCGTCTTTATGGGCCTCGGCCTCTCGAAAGAGGACGCCGAGCGAAAATTCGGTTTCCTGCTGAACGCCTTTCGTTACGGTGCCCCGCCGCACGGCGGATTCGCGTATGGGCTCGACCGGGTGGTGATGCTGGCCGCGCGCGAGGAGACGATCCGCGAGGTGATCGCCTTCCCCAAGAATCAGCAGGCCGAAGAGCTGATGACCGATGCGCCGGCTCCCGCCGACCCCCGCCAGCTACGCGAGCTCCGTCTGCAGCTGATCCCGTCGCCGGTCAAACCACCCCGGTAGATTCCGGACCGATCCGTCACTCCGCTTTTTCCACTCCGTGACGTAACGTCGGAGGCACGCCATCGGGTGCGCAAGGTACGGAATTTACATTAGGCAACATGAGAGCCGGAATCATTACGAAGTCCGTGAAAGCGCTCGCGCTGACCGCTGGGGGATTCCTGGCGACCGCAAACCTGGCGGTGTCAGCCGCCCCGGCGCCGACCGTCGCGGCTCCGATCATTGCGACGGCCACGTACTCCGTGACGTATACGTGCACCGGCGGCCCTGGGTGCGCTATGGGCACCGGCTACAAACACACGTACACCATCAACATCGATACCCGTGGTCTGCTCACGGGTACGGGCGTCCAGGATGACTACCCGTCGGTCACTGAGGCGCTAACCGGCAGCCTGGCGTACGGCGGCCTCACGCGGACCCTGGCGATGAACTTCGTGAGCACCTACACGGGTTACCTGGCCGGTTACACGGTCACGGAAAACGGCTCGATGGATCCGGTCGGCGGCGCGCTGTCCGGGACCGCCTCGAGCGGGATGCCTGGGAATACGGACGCGACCTTCAGCGTCAGCGGCACGCGGACCAGCCTGACGATCGTCACCACCATTGGCAACGGCGGTAACGACGAGAACGACGACGTCCTTGACGTCAACAACCACCCGCCCGTCAAGCACGACGCGGACAAGGCCAAGCCGGCAGCGCCGAAGCCGACCGTCAAGCCAGCTGATAGCCGAGACGGCGAGCGCGAAGATAGCGCGAGCCCAAGCGCCCGTCACGCCGGCAGCAGCGACTAAGCCGCCTTCGAGGAAGCCAGCAGGAAGACCCGGGAAGGTCCCGGGTCTTCGCGTTATTAGCGCCGTAAGGCTGGCGGAAAGTTTTCGGCTGAAAGCGTGACCTCGGTTTTGCCCCGCCGTTACCCGGACCGGCTCCCCGCCACCCAGCTTGTAAGGTACCGACCCTACAGTAGGCGACATGAACGCCGCCATCATCGCCAAATCCGCGAAAGCCCTTGCTCTGACGACCGGAGGATTCATCGCAACTGCGTCGGTCGTGGCGGCGGCTGTCCCGGCGCCAACGACGACGTCGCCGACGCCGATCGTCGAGACCGCGGCCTACAGCATCGCCTACACCTGCACCGGCGGGCCGGGCTGCGCGGCGGGTGCGAGCTACAAGCACAGCTACAGCATCAATGTGGACGCCAAGGGGACGCTCAGTGGAACCGGCTCCCAGGATAACTACCCATCGGTCACCGAGGCGGTCACCGGCACCCTGGCCTTCTCCAGCGTGACCCGGACCGAGTCGATGAACTTCGTGAGCACCTACACGGGCTACCTGGCCGGCTACACCGTTTCAGGGAATGGCTCGGTCGATCTGGTCACCGGCGCGCTGTCCGGGACCGCCTCCAGCGGGATGCCGGGAAACACGGACGCGACCTTTACCGTCAGCGGCACCCGGACCAGCCTGACGATCGTGCCCACGGTTGTACCCCCGGTTACCAGTGGCAGCGGTAGCGACAAGGACGACGTCAACAAGCACAAGCAATCTGGCAAGCACGACGCTCACCAGACCAAGGCGCCGAAGCCGAAGACGACCCCGAAAGCGACCCCGAAGTCGGAGTCCAAAGACAACGAGCGGCATGATGACAGCCGGGACGCCGGAACACACGACCGCCACGGCGACAACTAATCACAACGCAACCTGAAGCAAGAGGCCCGGCCATCCGCCGGGCCTCTCGCCGTTTCTAGAGGAGGAGGCTGCTAGACTCGCGGGGTTGCCTGTGCCCGTCCCACCGGTCTTCGTGCTGGCCACGCTCGTCATCCTGCTGGGCACGCAGCTCGCCTACATCGTGGCTCCCAGGGCGCCCCACTACCTCGTTCGCCTCGCACTGAGCGCGCTGGCCGTGCTGATCGGCGAAGGGCTCGGGTTTGCCGGGGTCGGCGCCCGCCTGACGCTCGGCGAGCTGCACCCGGTCATCGACCTGGCGGTGCTCGCCGTTCTGCAGTGGGCCGCAACCCGGTGGATCAGGCGTGAGCAACCTGCGTAACGGCGTTTGAGCCGGCCGGAAACGCGGTAGAACATGGGAAATATCCCGTGACGGCGAACGTCGGGAGGATTGGGTAATTGGTCTGGCAGGTCGGCGTGCTCCTGGTTGGGATCGGGTTCTTGGTTCTCAGTCTCTTTGCCAGCTTCATCTTGCTCAACATGACCCGCAGCCTGCGCACCATCGAAGCCATCCTGACGTTGACACTCGACGAAGCTCGGCTGGCGCTACCGGAGCTCCGGCACAGCCTGCAGCAAGTCGATGACATGGTCACCGGGGTCAACGACAAGTTCACGGCCGCCGACCGGGCGATGGATGCCACCGGGGCCGCCATCACCGGCTGGCGAGACCGGGTGCGCGACGTGCTGGGCGGCATTGGACGCCGCCGTGGACCACAGACGGGCAAACAGCGGGAGGAAGTATGAGGGAGAGTCGACTTCGCCACCAACCAGCTGGGACTGGCCGCGAGGCAACCCACGCCAGCGCGTACGTGACCGAGCTCAAGCTACCGGCGGTGACCGACTACATCGTGGTGGCCAAGCGTGCGGCGGCCTCGATCGGGCTGGTGGTCGGCTTCTCGGTGCAGGAGATCGACGACCTCAACATCGCGATCACCCAGGCCTGCGAAAGTGCCATTGCCGCCGCCGCCCTGCAGTGGGGGAGTGGCAACGGACAGCTGAAATTGATCTTCAAGAGCCAGCCCCGCCGGATCGAAGTCGAGGTGCGAAGTGTCCCGCCCCGAGCGGTCGAGCAGCAGGCGGTGCGTCGCACCCGGCGCGAAGCCGAGCTCGATTATGAAACGATTGGTCTGAACATGATCAGGCTGTTCGTCGATGAACTCCGCTACCAGGTCGACAGTCAGACGGGCAGCATGCGGATGAGGATGGTCAAATACCTGATCGAGTAGACCGGCCGGCGTCCTCGTCGTCCACCGTCCGTCCGAACCGAGCGCTCGTCCGCCGCCTCTTTTTCGAATACCAGAAGACAAAAGACCCTCAGGTCCGCCAGCAGCTGGTCGAGCTGTTCAACAACCTGGTGGTCTTCCTAGCCAAGAAATTCAGCAATCGGGGGGAGCCGCTCGAGGACATCGTCCAGGTCGGGTATATCGGCCTGCTCCAGGCGATCGAACGGTTCGAGCCCCAGCGTGGTCTGGAATTCTCAACCTTCGCCACTCCGACGATCGTCGGCGAGATCAAGCGATACTTTCGCGACAAGAGCTGGGCCGTAAAGGTTCCGCGCCGGCTACAGGAGACGATGCAAAAGGCTGACCTAGCGGGGCAGCGCCTGCAGGCCAAGCTGGGGCGTACGCCGTCGGTCAACGAAATCGCCAAGGAGTTGGACCTGGCCCCGGAAGAGGTCCTGGCGGCGATGGAAGCGAGCCCGGCCCAGCGCACCATTCCCTTCGAGTCGACTGGTCCCGCGCCACGGGATGACGACGGCCTGCAGCTCACCGAGCGGCTGGGTCTCGAGGACGAGAACCTCGACAAGGTCGAGCTGCAGGATCTGCTCGACCAGGCGATGCGGCACCTGACGCCGCGGGAGCGGCGGATCATGTACCTGCGCTTCGTCGACGAGCTGCCCCAGGCGGAGGTCGCCAAGCGGCTCGGCATCTCGCAGATGCACGTTTCGCGGTTGCAGCGCGCCGCCGTCGAACGGCTCAAGCGCGAGTTGCCAGTGACAACCTAAGTCAACTCACGCCCGGATCGCACCGTACCCTAGGCTGAATCCGCGTCGAGGCGTTGGTCGACTGGACCGGCCCGCTCGTTGAAGGCGATGGCTGGGTCTGCGATCGATTCGATCGTTTTCTGACGAGCCACACGGGGCCGTCAGGGACTCTCAAGCTCGGACTCCATGAAAGCCAGAAAGCTCGCATGCCGGTGTGCACCCGGTATCCAGTTCGCGAACAACCAGGTCTCCCACTCTTTGGCATCTGAGGGAATCAACAGGCAGACCCCGTTGTCGGTCACCGTGCTGACTTGAAGTGCAGACCGGAGACCGGTCGATTCCTCCGAATCCTTCCAGATCTCGACCCAATCCGGTTCGGACTCGATGAACCGCACGACTTTACGGGCGGCGAACAAGCGATCTATAGCAAACGATGTTGGTCCCCACCCATTAGAGGTCTGAAGGAAAGCTCGATATGAAGGTGGCAGCCGCACTCCCAACCGCGCTTCGGCCCTGTCTAACTCGGCTGGGCTTGCGCCACGGGTCCCCAGCCAGCCTGTTTGCAGTGCCTCGTCAGGGAGGTCCGCCGCCATTTCCCGATCAGCAATGACCTTCGCGGCAAGCTTGCTCAGGAGCGTTACCCACTGGGGGTCACCTGGACGGACTTCGCTCTGTTTGCTTGTGGGGAGAGGCAGCGCCTCCAGGCGTCGCATTGCAGCTCGAGCCTTGGCTCGCACCTCAGCATCAGCGTCGGCAGCGAGGCGTTCTAGCGCAGCGATGTCTTCCTGACGAGCAAGCGAGAAGAAGCCGATCAGGTAGGCGACCCGTGCCCGCACATCTGAGCTGGAGTCGCCGACACCGCGGAGGACGTCATCGATTTCACCAACCTGGGCTAGCACGCTAAAAGCAGTCGAGCGAACGTCTTTTCGAGAGTCTTGCGCGGCTCGGCGCGCCGCCTCGAGCACGCGCGGGTCTCGGCCAAACGTGTTGCCGAGGTTGACGAGCGCGCGCCCACCGGGGTCTCGATTTAACTCCTGAAGATCGGTTCGCAGCCGATCTTCAAAATAAGGCTGCCGACCCAGCTGCGCCAGCCGTTCAAGCTCGGCTACTGCAGCCTCGCGCAGAGCCGGCGGATGAAAGCGACGGGCGAGTTGATTGATAGCCCCGCGCGAGCGTCCTACAGCACGAACGGCAGCCAACCGGACATCAATGTCGTCACTTTCGTCTCCAAGGACGGCCCACACGGCGCGATTTAGCTCAGGACCGAGACGGTCGAACGCCGCGACCCGCTCCCCGACGCTGCGGTGACGGTCCGCAAAAATGTCTGCCGGGTCACCCATGGCTTCGGGCGGACATTAGTCGATTCGGCGCACTCCGTCACGAGGATAGCCCCGCCTCGAGCGGGAATGAACTGGGTCGACTGGTCAGGTTTGGCAACCCTGCTGAGCGGTTCCAGCGGGGCGTTCGCCAACCGTTTGCGAAGGGTTCCGCCTCAAGTCGCGTGGGGGCCCAATCGTTGGAACGCCCTTTGTCCTTCAGCCGACGCTCAAAAGGCGGAACTCGGGCGGACTCGTGGTATGAAAGTCAGCAAGCTCGGGCGTATCGTCGCATCACGGCGACGAGGTCGGCGGCCACCCTTGCCTTGACAATCCGTATCCCAGAGGCTAGCCTCGTGGTCGGGGAGAGACGCGCCGTGGTAAGGAGGTAGCCATGGGCGGCTTGGGGCGCTGTCCGGTCTTCCGGCGTGGCGTCGGCGATGGATGCCGTAGGCGCGCACTTAAGCAGCCGGCAGCTCATTTGCCGCATCAAGCCCGATCTTCGGCTGGGCCCAGAGTTTGTCAGGGAATCAGCGTTGGTCCACGACGGGCTGGATAAGTAGTCAGGCGCTAGGAGGAAAGGTGCCGTGAGATGGCTTCGCGTGTTGCTGTTTCCGGTTCTTGCCGCCGGCTTCAGCGTCGCCAGTGCCTCAGTTGTGAGCCAAGTCTCGGCTCAACAGGGGCCGGGCGGCAATCTGAATGCCTTTGAGACCAGAACGCAATCGGCCTCGGTGGACGCCACCGTGGACGCGGTGCCGAGCACGCAGTCATTCAACGGGATCCGCACCTG
>Ga0307479_10007516_pt1 | contig 10044 bp, 9 predicted proteins | sample atmos_gasesECM4C_FD_203743 | JGI IMG/M metagenome (GOLD analysis project Ga0307479, IMG submission 203743) | Hardwood forest soil microbial communities from Morgan-Monroe State Forest, Indiana, United States - atmos_gasesECM4C_515 | ecosystem: Environmental > Terrestrial > Soil > Temperate...
TTGTCCGGCGCGCGCCGCGAGCGCCTCCAAACTCCCGAGAGGTCGGTTTCCGGGGCCGAAATCTGAGCCTTCGCCACTTTCGGCTTCTCAGGGGTCTGAGCGAGCGTAACTGGCGAGCAGGCAAGCAATGCCGCCCCGGCAAGGATCAAACCCACTAAGCGGTTGCGCATTCTGAAACTCCCCATGTGGTTCGGATTTCCAGCCTTCGTTGTTCTCTGTAGCGCCCGTCACGCATGCGGGACGGGCAATTGCTCGAAGGTACAGTGTCGGCCTGAAGGCCGACGCTACAAAAGCGCCTCAGGGAATGGGCATTGCAGACACTCTCGTCCTGCCTTCTGCGAAACAATTCTCTATTGATCCGCGTAGTCCTCGCCACGCTGGACGGCGAACTCTTTTCCGTTGGCCAACACGACCTTGCTCAAACGCATGGTAGGCGAACCGTTTTTTGCACGATTGCCAACGACTGTGATCTGGTCGCCGGGCTTGAATAGATTCCTGGACCAGCCAAGCCGGGACATGGTGGTCATGCTGGCGGCCTCGGCGCTCCATTTTTCAACCTTGCCGGAGGAGGCGTCTTTCACGTCGAGAAAAAGTTCTGAGTGCGGATTCATGAACTGGAAATCGGTCACCGTGCCCTTCAGAGTGGTCAATTTCTTGGTGTCATACGCCGACGCCCCGTGGTGCGCGAAGATCGGGGTTGCACCCGCGAGAAGTCCAGCAATCATAGCGAACAGCGTAAAAGCCCTGAATTTCATGGAACACCCCTTGAATTGGCGAAAAATATCCCACTGCCGCGCGTGATGTGTCAATCCTAAAATCGCACGGTCAAGTCCGGAGAAAAATCACTTTTGCGCGATGGACTTTTGCGATGGCGTTCGCGGTCGGACATATCCGACCCTCATATACGGTTGAGCGCCGTACCAGATTCTTCCCTGAGAATCCTCGAACATGTCCCTCGTACCGCGCTCCCCATAGGGCGTCGGATACTCGGTGACCCTGCCCGTCTTTGCCTCCAGCTTTCCAATCACATCGGTGTACATGGAGGCATACCAAATGTCGTCGTTATGGTCGATTCCCATTCCATAGGGCGTGGGCATCGGTCCGGGCAGTTTGAATTCCTTGAAGGTTTCTGTTTTGGGATCAAACCTGGTCAGATTTCCGCCAAAGTAGTCGCCGAACCAAACCATCCCTTGCGAATCAATTTTCAGCCGGCGCGGCCTGGAATCGGAACTTGGCGGAGTCCATTTCGTGACCTTGTTCGTTTTCACATCTACTTTGCCAATGCTGTGATGATCCCTGGAATTGAATTCCGCGAACCATACGTTTCCTTCCTTGTCGACGGTAATTCCGTAGGTGTCGGGAACATCCGGAAAGAAAGTAAATTTCTTCGTCTCGATGTCGAACTTGCTTAGCGGACGTCCCGAACTCCAGATATTCCCTTGAAAATCAGCGACGGCCGTATGCCTGCGAGGAGCGCCGGTCTGACCTCCCGTGGTGTAACGCAAGCTGGGCCACGGAGCGTTTGGTTCCATCTCAGGCACCGGCGGGCCGTCATAATTCTGTCCATAAACTTCAAATTTTTCGGTGCGCGTATCGAATCTCGCCAGTTTATTTTGCGCTTCAATGGTGAGCCACACGGAACCGTCGGGCGTTGGCAAAACTTCATGAATGGACGGGCGGGTGGGATCAGGCAATCTCCAGGTATGAAGTTCACCGGTCGCGGGGTCGAGCTTCGATAGCCCGCCGCCCATTTCCATCCAGATATTCCCATCTTTGTCGGGCTTTCCAGTGCCTGGGCGGTCCTTGGGCTCTCCGGTCAACTGATAATCGACGTACACGATATTCAGAGCGTTGTCGCTGAAGTAATCGCGCTCTTGCTTGACTTTCTGATATTGCGGCAATTGAGCGGGCGATTTCGGCACTTCGGAATCCGGTCCGAAAACTTTGTCCAAATACTCCGACACCTGGTCTGCCACCTGAGGCTTTATGTTGGCGACTCCTACTTGCCGCATATGCTCGATCGCTTCCAGCCAACCTTCGCGATCGCGCCCCTCAACTCCTATTTTGCTCATGGCATGGCAATTGAAACACTCCTGGAGCACTACTTCTTTCCCTTTGCCGTCGGGCAGCAACACTCCGCCTTGATACTTTGTCAACTGGCTCCACTGCACCGAATTCTTCTGCATGGTGAGGTCAACCGTCGCTGTCCGATCCTCTTGCACCGTGATGTTGGCTCGCTTCGAGGGATCGCTCCTGTACCCGGTCGCGGTGGCCCAGACTTCATACGTCCCGGCGGGGAGTTTTTCCGTCGAATATTTCCCCTCGTTGTCGGACAGAACCATCATCGTCATCTTGGTCTTCACATTTTGAGCGCGCACAAATGCCGCCCTGAAGGGAGCGCCATCCGGGCCTGCGATCGCTCCGGAAATGGTGCTTCCCGGCGCGGCGTACCCCAAGGACCCAATCAGCATCGCCACAAGGCCGGCATACAGGATTCGTTTCATCGTAATCTCCAAGAGGGAGAGTTCGTGGTCAGGACTCGCTGCAACGCGGTGAGCCGCATAGACGATAACCTTATCTGCGGATAGAATTGGCGCCGGGGAGCGCCTCAGCGAAAGTATAGCGCAAAGTGTCCAGCCGACACCGAAATTTAAAGTGTGTACCCTGCTGCCGGCCGGGCTACTCTGAACCGACGATATATGTTAATTTCTTGAGGCACGCTTGTGCAGGCGGTGCAGAAATACTGTCGGGCAAGACCGACGATCGATCCGTGGGGTCGGGATTTTTTTGTTCGCCGACTTGGAAAAGTGCATGTCGAAAATTAAGACTATGAGTGGCGCGCTTGCTGGCATCTTGGTCCTGGCGGTGTCTTATTGGCCAGGATATGGGCTCCTGCTGGCGCAGAACGCGCCCGCCACAGCTCCGTCGAGCCCCGCGAAGTTAACTGAGCAGGAAACACGAGGCGAAAATTTGTTTCGGCAGCGCTGTTCGCTGTGTCATCTGCCAAGAAAACTCAAATTTGGATCTCCGCCGGTCATTGGACCGGATCTGACTGGAGTGTTTAAGGAAGCTAGTCCGGACAAGCTGAAATTGTTGACCGGATCGATTCTAAAAGGCGGTCCGGACATGCCGGGCTTCCAATATGGCTTGGAACCCAAAGAAGTGGATGATCTGATCGCGTATTTGAAGACTTTGTAGCAGGCTGAGGAAAAGCACAAAATGTTGTCATTCCGAGGCACGCTGCGTGCCGAGGAATCTCTCCTCAGGTTTCAGCCAAAGAAGGAGAGATTCCTCACTTTGTTCGGAATGACAAGCAGGGGGACTTTTTCCGTAGCCTTCCAGGTTGTTCGTAGGTCGGAGGAGGCGCTGTGTCACGAATAAAGGTTCTATCGCACCTTATTTTTCCCGCGATTCTGGCGATTGGAATCTGCTGCCTGGCACAAAGTATCCTTGCCCAGCCAGCTCCAGCTACGGCTATTTTGTCGGGGACCGTGAAGTCCTCGGATGGAAAGGCGCTGGAGGGTGTCGGCGTCTCCGCTCGGAATGCTGCCGAGACTTTCACCACCACGGTGTACACGGATCAAACTGGGCGATATTCCTTTCCTTCGCTGAGTAGCGGCCAGTACAAGATTTGGGCGCAGGCCGTCGGCTTTGAAACCGCCACGGCGGAAGCCGTGCTCGCGGGCGGAAGCAAGAAGCAAGTTGAGTTGACGCTTCCAGTGCTCGCTGATTTCCACAGACAACTCTCCGGGACCGAATGGGCTGCGAGTTTGCCGGAGGACACACCGAACGACTTGCGAATGAAAACGGTATTCATCAATAACTGCAGCGGATGCCATCAAGTCAGCTTTCTCTTGCAAAACCGATTCGACGCCGCCGGTTGGGGCGCCGTCATGAACTTGATGCAAACAATGTTGTCGATCGGCTATGCGCCCGAAGGAAAAACTCCCGATCCCGTCATTCATGCGTACAAGGACGAGTTGGCGGAATATTTGGGGCGCGTCCGCGGCGCGGGAAATGCTCCTCTAAATTTTAAGCTCCTTCCACGACCCACAGGCGAAGCGGCGCAAATTGTGGTGACCGAATACGACTTGCCCCGTGCGGACATGCCGGATGGATGGACCATGAAGCACAATGGCACCGACTGGTCCGAGGGAACCCCGTCTCGATACGACGGGCGAGCCGCTCACGATGTCGCCGTGGACAAGGGCGGATACGTTTGGTTTGCCGACGATGCAACGCCTGAGCGGACGCTGGGAAAGCTGGACCCTCACACGGGACGTGTTACCGACTATAAGCTGGCGGACCCCGCCAACGCCGCGGAAAGTTCGCATGCTCTCGTCTTCGATCGGCAGGGGAACATTTGGTTCGCCAACGGAACGGAAGGGAGTCCGACGAAGTTCGATCCGGAAACCGGCAAGTTCGTCAGATTCCCCCGGCCAGAAGGCATTCCTTACTCAGGCGATTTCATTACTCTGGACCCCAAGGGAAATGTGTGGTCTCCGCACCGCGAGGGAGCTTTCAAGCTGGATCCCGTCACTGGAAAATATACGAATTATTCCGCTGCTCCCGCCAAGGCAAACTATGATCTGGCGGCCGACAAAGAGGGCAACGTCTGGGTTTCGCAGCCAGGCGGAAATCGCATGGCGCGCGTCGACGCCAACGCAGGCAAAATCGACAACGTGCTTCTGGATCCGGTAGTTTCAAAGGGTTTTGACGTCACGGATAAAGATCGCGAAATTTCAGCAACTCTCAGTCTCACCCCCAATACCGCGACGCCGCTGGAGAAAGGACCGCGCCGGTCGGCTGCGGATCGGGAGACAGATACTGTGTGGGTGTGCGAGTTTTTCGCTGACCGGCTTGCCAAAATCGATGCTCGCACCAAGAAAGTCACCGAATATCCGCTGCCTCATCGCTATAGCCAGCCGTATGGCGCGACTGTCGATAAGAATCACATGGTGTGGATCACGATGCTGAATTCGGACAGGATCGCGCGATTTGACCCTGCGACGGAGAAGTTCACGGAATTCGTACTGCCCACTCGCGGCACGGAGATTCGCCACATCCAAGTCGATAGCAGCACGAACCCGCCGACTGTCTGGCTGCCTTACGACCGCACCAACAAAATTGCGCGCATTCAATTCAGACCGAGTTTGAGCACGCCATAAACGGTCCCTTAACGCGCATTTCTCACGAGAGTTCTGCGAAAGTCCAGTAGCACAGGCTTCAGCCTGTGTGGTTTTGATTTACTTGGGCGCCGAGAAAAGCACACAGACTGAACACTGAAGTCTGTGCTACCAAAGCTGAGCTCGCGCTGCGTCTCAATTCTACGCAGAGAGTTGCTATTCCGGAGGCTACTCCCCGGGACGAGAGTGAGAAATGCGGGTTAGCACCCTTATGAAATGTCGGGATTTGGAATTGAAAGTCGCTGTGATGTTTCTGCGTTTTAGGAGGTCGGAGCTTCAGCTCCGACTTTCCAGTTTGATTGATCTGGGCTTCAGCCCCTGAAGCTTCAGGGCCTAAAGGCCTTTTTGCGCGGACGTTTAGTGTCGGACCTAAAGGTCCGACCTCCTGACCCGCCACTAATCCATTGGTTGAACCCGGACCAGGTAACCATTATAGTCAACATACCATACAGTAACAGGCTTCGTGGAAGTGTCGATGTACGTTCGGCGATCGTACGCAAAAGGTTCCGGCATTTCATAGACGATCCAGCGGCCGGTTTTTGGATCGAGCCTCACCATTTGCCGCCCGTGCAACACACCCGCCCACACTTCGCCATTTTTGTCCGGCATCGCTTCGTAGAAATCAGTAAGCGGGCTGGGCGCCGTCGGCGGCCAATACTCATCAATGTGGCCTGTCTTGGCATTTAGCTCCACCAGAGCGCCATCGCCTCCGCCGAACCAGGGATTTCCGTAGGGATCGAATCCGCCTCTTTTGGCGGTCGCCATGTGAGCCCCGGTGTTTTGCTTTATCCATTCGCCCGTCCGAAGGTCGAGACGCTCTGCGGTATTTCCCCAAGCGGGCAAACCGCCTCCTCCCCAGTAATTGCCATCGTTGGAAATCAGGCTGTCGTAACTGAAGCTAACTTGGAGGGGAAACCGCTGCAAAACTTTCCCAGTCTCCGGATCAATCTTCCGCACATTGTAGTCCCGGCTGTCCCACACGTAGCCATCGGGCGTCATCGCGAAATTCCCGAACCCGGGGGCGTTAACGGGGACCGCATCCTCGATGTGCGCTTGCGTGACCATTCCCGTCTTCGGATCAAGCTTGTTGAGATTGTGTCCCCAATTTTCGGAAAACCAGACAGTGTCGTTCTTGTCCACCTTGACCGCGTGAGTTCCGGGCATCGCGCCGGGCGTCAGCGGAATCGTGTATTCCTTAACGATTCCCGTACGTGGATCCAGTTGGCCGACGACCTGCGTCTTGTGACTGCTGAACCACATGTTGCCCTTGGAATCGCCTTGCACGTCGTGAAGCGCAAGCAACTCTTGCGGCAGTTGGTATTCAGTGATGACCACTCGCGTTGCTTCCCCGCGAGGACGGGGGAACACGCGCAGCGGGGCGTCCTTCGATTCCGGGCTGCGAATTCTGGCCAGCCACTTGGTGATGGTGTTAGCCTCTTCATCGGAAGTTCCGTCTTGCCGCGAAACAGAATTGTTTCCGCCTCCCGTGGAGCTTGTTCCTTTAATGCGAATAACGAGCGAAGTGCCGGAGTAGTGCGTCATGCGGTCAACGATCAGATTCCAACTTCGTTCGTCATAGCGGTTTCTGAAGACCTGCTGCCAGGAATGGCAAGCGGAACAATTTTTCTGAAATAGCGCTTTCTCTTCGCCCGTGCCCGGCACATTCCACAGCAACTCCGCGCCGCTCAGCTGCGATTCAATCTCGGGCGTCGCCGGCAGAGCGTCGGTCGCGGAAACTCTTTCCAGCACGATGTCGTCCAGCTTCGCGGATCCATTAATTTCGACGGAGTCCATTCGGTAGGGCTTGAACTCCCGGGGCGTTGGAATCCGCAACGTGTAGGCTCCCGCCTGCATTTTGGGGAATTCATATTGCCCTTCTTCATTCGTATATACAGTCGTTCGGACGCCGTTTGGCGCGACCAACTGCACTCCTATGCCTTCCGGCGAGTCACCGCTTGCGACTCGCACCGTTCCCTTGGCCCCGCCCGAGAGGCCGCTCTGGACGGGCCACTTCTTGGTCTCAGCGACATACAGCGGATTCGCCGGCGGATTTTCCCCTTCGACGCAGCACTTGCCTTCCCGGATATATGTCGCCAAATCAGCGATATCCGAATCCGACAAAGTGGTCTGGAAGGCAGGCATCCCGGGGCCGCCCTCTTTGATTTTTGCGATTACATTCTGGTCGGTGACGGGATCGCCGGACATCAAACTGTCATGCTGATAGAGACTCTTGAGATACGGCCCGGTCTTGGCGTACTTGTTGTGGCACATCCAACACTTGAAGAAATAAATGTTTTCACCGCGGGACGCGCCGCTGTCCGCCAGCAGTTTGTAGTGATCGAGCCTGGCCGAGCGCTGCAAATCATCCGTGTGAATTACTTTAACCGAGGCAGGCATCGCCTGCTGGGGCGCCGCCTGCGCCACCCCCAAATAGCCGGCAGTTCCGACTAGAATCAGAGCTGTCACGATGGCGAGCGTCATTAGGATTGCGGCTGGTTGATACGTGCGGCTTTGTCGTTTCATAGGGTCACCTGTTCATTATCACGGAATTGGAGGACATGTTGGTCGTACCATGCCGCATCAAGCGGTGTCAACAATTGGTTGCGTTGACCTGCCTCCGGCGATAGCCCCGCCCCTCTTGAATCACGCGGCGTAAACCAGGGTCTGCGTGGTGACCGAATCTTTGTGGGGCGCGGCTTCAGCCTCGCCGAAACTGGCCTGAATTCAAGACGGCTTCAGCCGCTGACTCTTCGACGCGTGAGTTCTCACTCAGCCTCCGTCGGCGTTTTGATTTCATACGGCCAGGGCCGTATATTCCTCAGCTGGAATATGTCTTTACAAGAATATACGTGTTGAGGCATATTCGGATTCGCCATGATGGCAACCCTCAGAGCGCTGGCCGAGCCGAATCGTTTTCAAATCGTCGAACTGTTGCGTGATGGACCGCGACCGGTGGGGGCCATGGCCGATCGGCTCGGTCTTCGCCAGCCGCAAGTCTCGAAACACCTGCATGTGCTCAGCGCTGCCGGACTCGTGGACGTTCGCGTGGACGCTCAACGCCGGATTTATGCGTTGCGGCCCGCGCCGCTCGAGGAGCTCGAGGTGTGGCTGGAGAAGTTCCGCCGTCTTTGGGAAGACAACTTCCAGCGTCTGGATGCCGTTCTTGAGGAACTGACGGCCGGCGAGCCCGGGACCAAGAGGAAAAAACGTGGACGGACGAAACGATAGGGGGAGCACCGATGACGGACTTTGGAAAATTGATAGTCACTACGCCCTCCGACCGCGAAATCGCGATGACGCGCGTCTTCAACGCGCCGCGTAACCTGGTCTTCGATGCCTGGACCAGGCCCGACCTGGTGAGGCGTTGGCTTCTCGGACCGCCCGGTTGGACGATGCCAGTCTGCGAAATCGATCTGAGAGTGGGCGGCACCTATCGCTTCGAGTGGCTCGGCCAAGACGGAACAAGGATGGGCATGGGCGGCATCTATCGCGAGATCGTGATTCCGGAGCGGATCGTCAACACGCAGCTATTCGACGTAGATTGGACGGGCGGCGAGACGCTTGGAACGCTGCTTTTCACCGAGCAAGGCGGCAAAACTACGCTCACGAACTCGGTGCTCTATTCGTCGCGCGAAGCTCGCGACGCCGCGCTGCGCACCCGCATGGCGGAAGGCGTCGAGGCGGGCTACGCCAGGCTCGACGAAATATTGGCGTCAAATTTCAGTGAGGGGAATTAAATGCAAAAAATCACGCCGTTCTTGTGGTTCGACGGAAAAGCCGAAGAGGCCATGAATTTTTATGTCTCCATTTTTAGGAACGCAAAGATTCTGGGCCCCAATCGTTTCCAACTCGAGGGGCAAGAATATATGGTGCTAAACGGCGGCCCGCAATTCACATTCACGCCGGCCGTATCGTTCTACATAAATTGCGAAACGCAGCAAGAAGTAGACGAGCTGTGGGAAAAGCTCTCCGCAGGCGGAGAAAAGGGAAGATGCGGCTGGCTGAAAGACAAATTCGGCCTGTCCTGGCAAGTCATTCCCTCTGTTCTAGGCAAATTGTTGCACGACAAAGATCCCGTGAAAGCAAAGAGGGTCATGAACGCCATGCTTCAGATGAACAAGATTGAGATAAAGGCCTTGCAGCAGGCATACGACCAAGGCTAACTCAGGTCAAACCACAAAAAGCCCGCTGTGGTGTTCCGACGTCGTCCCAGACACCCGTCCTTTCCCTCTGTCGAGGAGGCAGAAGCGTCTTGAGCTTTGGACGACGGGCCATGCAGCTTGCTCACTGCATTGTCCGCCCTCTTTTCTGGATTGAGCAACCCGGGCCAATTGACCGAATTTCTGTCCCGTTGCGATCCAAAACGGGCCCAATGGGGGCAGATTCAGTTCGCTTAATGAAGCATACCGATTGGGCTTAACTGGCTTTAAAACCAGCGCTTTAGTATCCCCTGCGGGGGTAACAATCGATCACCAGTGTCGAAAACTGCCCATTAAGGTAATACCACTTAAAACCATAATAGGAAGATTAAAATTCTCTTAGTAACTACAGTATGTAATTCTCAATCTGGTTACTAAAAGAATCTCGGACAAAAGGAAGGGGATACCTAAGCATGCGACATATATTGCTGTTAATAGTGCTATTGATTGCGGCTATTGCTCTCACCACGGTGCCGGCCAGTGCAACATCCGCGACTGGAACTGTAGCCGTCACTGCGACGACAGTGGGTTCGGTTAGCTTGACGTTTGTAACTGATGGAGCAGGTATCGCACTCGGCGGCAGCGGTACGTCAGCGGCGACGATTGCTTTCGGTTCGGTACAAGCTTACGGAGGTTCAGTCCCTGCCAACGTCACCAAA
>Ga0307479_10007517_pt1 | contig 10043 bp, 7 predicted proteins | sample atmos_gasesECM4C_FD_203743 | JGI IMG/M metagenome (GOLD analysis project Ga0307479, IMG submission 203743) | Hardwood forest soil microbial communities from Morgan-Monroe State Forest, Indiana, United States - atmos_gasesECM4C_515 | ecosystem: Environmental > Terrestrial > Soil > Temperate...
GCCCTGGGGAGTGCCATCGATTTGCGCGACGGTCCAACCGCCGGGCACTCCCGGCGCGTACTCTTCTATTCCGTAACGATCGCCGAGGAGATTGGCGGCATGGAAGACCAGTTGAAAACTTTGGGGATGGGAGCCTGGTTGCACGATATCGGAAAACTGGCCATCCCGGACAGCGTTCTCCTCAAGCCCGGCTCTCTTGATGAGCAAGAACGCCAAATCATGCAGCGCCATGTTCGGCTGGGCTACGACTTGGTGAAAGGAATACCTTTCCTCTCGGACGCCGCGGAAGTCATCCTTGCGCACCACGAGCGCTACAACGGAAGCGGCTATCCACGAGGTCTGCGTGGCCACGACATTCCGATGTGTGCACGTATTTTCGCAGTGGCCGATAGCTTCGATGCCATGACTTCGGACCGTCCGTACCGTTCGGCGCTTCCAGTCCACACAGCACGCGCAGAAATCGACTCCGCGCGCGGAGAACTGTTTGACCCGGAGATTGTGGACGCTTTCCTCGCCATTGGCGAGGACGCGTGGAAACTGGCGAGCGCAGGCGCTCAGTCGGCATTGATCGACACGATCATCCGCGGAAAGGGTTTCGCCGAGGCATCGGCTGCGGCCGCCGGTTCCCAGGTCCCGCACTTGAAGCGCTTGGAAAAGGTCGCCGATTGAAATGGAAACCGGAATGCCAACCGCATCAATCGGAAAGAGCATTGAACGCATCGAACGGCGCGAATGGTTTCTGTGGTCGGCCGCGGTTGTTGTCACTTTGCTTTTGACCCTCGGCCTGGCGTCCTTCTTATTTCGGGAAGACTATTCCTTTTCAGAATTTCCGCAGACCGTGCGCGGGCTAATCGGCCTGGTTCTCATATTTGACATCTATACATTGTTCCAGCAACTGCAAATTCACCGCATGCGCCGCCGTCTGATCCGCGGCGAAGAACTTTTTCGCCTCATCTCCGAGAATGCCGCGGACATGATTGCCGTTGTCGATATGGAAGGCAAACGCATCTTTAACAGTTTTTCGTATGAGAAAATTCTTGGTTACTCGATGAAGGAGTTGCGGGAGTCACCTTCGTCCGAGCAGATTCACCCGGAAGACCGCGAGAAGGTCCGGCAAGCGGCTGAAGAGGCGCGCCGCACCGGAGTGGGGACGCCTCTCGAATATCGTGTCCGCCATAAGGACGGAACATGGCGCGTGCTGGAATCTACGGCCAGCGTAATACGCAACTCCAAGGGAGATCCCGAAAACTTCGTCATCGTCAACCGCGATGTCACGGAAAGGAAGCATTCCGCCGAAGCGTTACGCCGGTCGGAAGCTAGCTTCCGTTCGGTGGTCGAAGACGCCCCTTACGGCATTTATCGAGCCAGCCTGTCGGGCGAATTGGTCCTGGTCAATTCCGCGCTCGAAAAAATGCTTGGCTACTCTACCCAGGACGAGCTTCTCCGAACGAATCTTGCGAGCGGTGTTTATCGTTATCCGCTTGAGCATCAGAAGTTCAATGAAATGATTTTGCGCCAGGAAAGCTTCAAGGATCTCGAACTGGAGTGGAAGCGCAAAGATGGCGCGCCAATTACCGTGCGATGCAGTGGTTGCGCGATAAAAGACGAAACTAACGCGTTCGCTTATGTCGAGGTTTTTGCCGAGGACATCACGGAGCGGCGCACGCTGGAACGACAACTCCGCATGGCGCAAAAAATGGAAGCCGTCGGGCGCCTCTCGGGAGGAATTGCGCACGACTTCAACAATTTGTTGGGCGTGATTATCGGCTATAGCCAGGTACTGAAGCGCGGTCTCGGGGCAGAGCATGGTTCCTTCGAACATGCCCAGGAAATCGAGAAAGCCGGCCAGCGTGCCGTTTCCTTGACGCGCCAACTCCTGGCCTTCAGCCGCCAACAGGTTCTGGAGCCGGTCGTCTTGAACCTCAACAACCTGGTCTCAGACATGGAAAAGATGCTGCCGCGTCTCATCGGCGAGGATATTGCCTTGAAGTTGGATCTTGATGCCTCCCTTTCGCAAGTGAAGGCCGACCCCAGCCAAATCGAACAGGTGCTGATGAATTTGGCCGTTAACGCCCGAGATGCCATGCCGGACGGCGGCACACTTCTGGTTCAGACCGCAAACGCAAATCTCGATACTGCCTACGCTCACAATCACCCCGGCTCTCGACCGGGTTCTTATGTGATGCTTCGTGTCACTGATACCGGAACGGGTATAGACCCGGAGATCCAATCTCAAATCTTCGAGCCCTTCTTCACCACCAAGGAGCGGGACAAGGGGACCGGCCTGGGCTTGGCCACCGTTTACGGCATTGTGAAGCAAAGCGGGGGCTACATCGCCGTGGATTCGGAAAAAGGAAAAGGCGCATCGTTCTCCGTTTACCTGCCTCGCCTCCAGCAACCGGTTGCCCAACCCACCGCTCCGTCCGCTACTGCACCTGTGAACAACCGCGGAACGGAAACCATCTTGCTCGTGGAAGACGCCGAGCCTCTGCGCAAACTTGCCGAGATGTTCTTGAAGGAATGCGGCTACCGCATTCTGAGTGCCGCGGACGGCCAGCAAGCTTTGCAAGTCGCCCGTCAGCACTTCGGCCCCATCGCCTTATTGCTCACCGATGTCGTCATGCCCGGAATGAATGGCCGCGTTCTTGGTGAACGCCTGGCCCCCAGCCACCCCGGGATGAAGGTGCTGTACATGTCTGGATACACCGATAGCTTCATCGCCGGTCATGGGGTACTCGAACCCGGGACGCAGTTGCTGCACAAGCCATTCACACAAGAAGCTCTCACACGGAAGGTGCGGGAGATTTTGGATGCCACGCCCAATGGGGTAGAGCAAGAGCCGGGGGACTCCACGCTTGCCCCGGTCCTTACAGAAACCACCCGCAGCCCGAGATCATAGGAGACTCGACGCAATGCAAAAACTGCTAGTGATCGACGACGAAGAACCCATGCGTCGCTTATTGCGAGTCAATCTCTCAGACTCCTATGAAATCATCGATACCGGGGACCCCGAGCAAGGTTTGGCGCTGGCCATGCAAAACAGGCCTTCCGCCATTTTGCTCGATCTCCGCATGCCGAGATTTTCCGGCTTCGAGCTATGCCGCACCTTCACGGCGCTCACCTCCACGCAATTGACTCCCGTTTTTATCGTCAGCGGCGAAGCTGGCTCGACCACCAAGTCACTCTGCAAAGAGCTTGGAGCTACGGCGTATTTCGAAAAACCCATCGATTTTGAGCTCTTGCGTTCCCGGCTGGCCGAAGTGCTGAATGCCAAACGTCCGGAGCGGCGAAGCGAGGTCCGTGTACGGTTGCGCGTGCCCCTAAAGCTGTGCGGGATCGACTCCAACGGCAAGCCCTTCACAGAACGCACTCATACGGAAGATGTCAGCCTGAGCGCATTCTTGTGCGGCTGCACCGCGTCGCTAAATCCTGATTCTGTCGTACAAGTCTTTCTCCTCAGCGGCAGCGAGCAATTCGTCGGCAGCGCGCGTGTGGTTCGCTCCGAATCCGCCGACACTCCCTATCCCCGTTATGCTTTCCGATTTCTCGAAAAGTCTGGGCAATGGGTGCTCCAGTAGAGGGTGCTCCTTGCGACGCCCAGGGTCACGCCTAAATTGACTTCGCCTCTTTTCGTAGTATCGTTCTAGGAAGCCCACTCCCACTGGAGGTAGTTCATGAATCGTCGTTTCGCCACTGCATCTCTATCGGCGCTCTCCCTGCTCTTCGCCTTGGCGGGATGCCAGAAAAGCGCGGATCAGCAGCAAGCGTCCGCAACCGACCCGAATTCTTCTTCGGCGAGCCCTGATTCAGGGGCAACAGCTAGCAGGCCGGCCAGGGAGGCCGCTCCTCGCCCGCGCCCGATTGTCGTCCCAGCGGAAACGGTTATTTCCGTCGTGCTCGACGAATCAATCAGCTCCAAGACCAGCCAGCCCGGCCAAACGTTTACTGCCTCCGTTAGCCAACCCGTCGAGGTAGATGGCAAGCTCGCCATCCCTAAAGGCGCGCACGCTTCCGGCATCGTGAAAGATGCCAAGCCCGCCGGTCGATTCAAGGGTGGTGCGTCGCTTGAGTTGACTTTAGCCAGCATCGAGATCCATGGCGAAAATTACGACGTCCATACCACTGCACCCAACGAGACCAGTAAGGGCAAAGGCAAGCGCACCGCGGCCATGGTTGGCGGGGGTGCCGGCGGCGGCGCACTCATCGGCGGATTAGCCGGCGGCGGCAAAGGCGCGCTGATCGGCGGATTGATTGGCGCGGCCGCGGGAACCGGAGGCGCCGGCCTCACCGGCAATCGCGACATAACGCTTCCCGCGGAAACTCCGCTCACTTTCCAGCTAGTCGACCCGCTGGAGATCAAGCCTCGACGCTAGGTTCCTTCTCAGCGGCGGGTGGGCTCAAATCAAAATGGCCTGCGTAACTAATATTGCGCAGGCCATTTTCCTTTATATCTTTGGCGATCGCCTGCTGCGTCACGCCTCGGCGACGTCCTGGAACTGTAGGGGCACGGGACACCCGTGCCCGTCCGTGTTGATTCAACGGCGAACGGGTTCCTGAAGCCAACGCACCATTTTGCGCCACGGACTCACAGGGTTGCTGCGCATGGGCGCTTGCAGCCAGCTCGAGCCCCTCGTCCGCGCTGGAAGCGCAGATGCAGGTGCCGGGATATTCAGCCGCTCAGGCTCCAGGGCCGGAGCCGATACCCACGGAGTCAGCGAAGGACTTTCCCCCAGCTGCGCCAAGGGCGCAGAAGGTTCACGCTGCGCTGAAGCCGTAAAACCCGGAGGTTGCGCGCCCGCCAACCTGCCGCCAAGGCTCTGTTCGCGCGCTGCTGAGTAGCTCGGCCGCAAATCAGGTTCCGCCGCATAGCTCGGCCGCGAATAGCCCCCCGCAAACACCGGCTCAGGCTCGGCTTCTGGCTCTGGCGTTGGTTGCGGTTCAGGTTCCCAGATTTTCGCCGCCCGAGGCTCGAAGCGCTTGCTCGGCTCTGGCTCCGGTGCCGGCGCGGGCTGAACCGCCTGCGCCGTGTCGGACACCGACAACTTCAGCAGCGCTCCGACCTGTTCCTGCGAAGCGCGCAGTGTCGCGAGCAATTTGCGCCCATAACGCACGATAGCCGCGAAAATCGCCAATTGCACCAGCAACCGTGCCAGGTCAATCCAATTGTTCTCGAACCAATCGCTAAATCCATTCATAGGTTTACCTTTGAGAGGTTCACCCCAAGGCTAGGCCCGCGCGATTCCCCGCGAAACTGGCAGCAAGGCCAATTTTTGGCCACCGCGCTCGCGTACCACCTGCCCACCCGAACGGCCCTACGGCTTCTCTGTTCGGTGGCGATCGCAAGGCAAGCCGCCACTGCAAAAAATCGCCACCGGAAATTTGCGCCCATCCCCAAGCGTATTACTATGGTGTGTACGCCATCGATGCCATCGACGCAAACTCTCCTGCACATCGACCACGTTTCCCGCGACTACCGCCTGGGCGAAACTGTAATCCGCGCGGTAAATGACCTCTCCCTCGAAATCGGCACAGGCGAATTTCTCGCTTTGCTAGGCAGCTCTGGCTCCGGCAAGTCCACCCTGCTGAATCTGATGGCCGGCCTCGACCGCCCCACCTCCGGCTCCATCCACGTGGCAGGCAAAAATCTAGCCGCGCTGGACTCCCAGGAACTGGCCCGCTACCGCCGCGAAACCGTCGGCATGGTCTTCCAGTCCTTCAATCTCCTCCCGCGCATGACCCTCGAAGAAAACGTCGAACTCCCCCTCCGCCTGGCCGAAGTCGACCGCTCCGAGCGCAGCCGCCGAGTAGCGCAAGCCCTCGACCGCGTCCATCTCAGCGCGCGCCACGCCCATCGACCCAGCGAACTCTCCGGCGGCGAGCAACAACGCGGCGCCCTCGCCCGCGCCCTGGTAAATCAGCCGTCCATCCTCTTCGCCGACGAGCCCACCGGCAATCTCGATAGCGCCACCGGCGAGCAAATCCTCCTGCTCCTCCGCGAAATTCAAGACACCCTCGGCATGACCATCATCATGGTCACCCACGAGCGCCCCTTGGCCGAGCGCTTCGCCAATCGCATCGCCATCCTCTCCGACGGCAAGCTTCTTGATCATTTCCCGATCCACACGGGAGCCCGCGCATGAAGTTTCGCGACCTGAGCGAACTAGCCGCCCGCAATCTCCGCGAAGCCATCCTGCGTAATTCCCTGACTACCCTGGGAGTAGCCGTTGGAGTCGCTTCGCTAGTTGCTATGCTCTCCCTGGGCGTAGGCCTGCAAACCCTGGCCTCCGATCGCCTAACCAAATCCGGCCTATTCGACGCCGTCTTTGTCAGCTCCCGTCGCGATTTTCGCAGCCCAGGAGGCGACGGCCCGCGCAAATCTTCGGCGAGCGGACCAAAAGAAAGTCCCAAGCCGCTTGTCCCCCCGAAAGTTCTCGACGAAGACGCCCGCCAAAATTTCGCCAAGCTCCCCAATGTTGTTGACGTCTACCCGCAAATTCGCTTCTTCACCGACGTCCGCTTCGACAACAACACCTACTCCACCAACGTCCTCGGTGTCCCCGAATCCTCTCACTCCATGACCGCCTTCAGCGGCATCACCGGCCAGTATTTTTCGTCCTCCACCGCCGAAGAAGCCATCCTCCAGCAGGATTTCGCCAAGGATCTTTCCAACCAGCCAGCCTCGCTCGTCGGCAAGGAAATCACCCTGCGTTACGCCGAGCGCCGCACGCTTTCCTCCGACGAAATCGCCAAGGAAAAAGATATCGACGCCCAGCTCGACGCCATGATGTCCGGCGGCATCACCATCGTCACCCGCGAGAAAAAACTGCGCATCGTCGGCGTAATCGAGTCCGACCCCTCCGCCGCCATCGGCGGATTCGGCGGCGGCCGCGTCTTCCTGCCCATCCGCGTCGCCGAGCAGCTGCATGCCGCGCAAGCCAACGACGTGCAAGATTTCGTCCGCGGCGGCGGCAACGGCAAGCAAACCTACGCCGCGCTAACCGTCCGCGTGAAAAATCCCAAAAATGTTTTGCAAGTGGAAGACGCCATAAAGAAATTAGGCTACAGCGCCTTCTCCCTGCTAGACGCGGCGCGCAGCCTCCGCCTGGTCTTCACCGTCTTCGATCTATTCCTGGGCCTATTCGGCAGCCTCGCACTGACGGTCGCCTCCCTTGGCATAATCAACACGCTGGTGATGGCCATCCTCGAGCGCCGCCGCGAAATCGGTGTGCTGAAGTCGTTGGGCGCCACAGACGCCGACGTAAAAAATCTCTTCTTCGCCGAAGCTGGAGCCATGGGCCTGGTAGGCGGCCTGCTCGGCGTAACGTTCGGCTGGCTGATTGGCCAAGCCCTGACCTGGGGCACTACCATCTATCTCCGCCGCCAAGACCTCCCCGCCGTGAAAATCTCCTCCGTCCCGTGGTGGCTGGCCGCCAGCGCCATCCTCTTCGCCATAGTTGTGAGCCTGGCCGCCGGTCTGTACCCAGCTACCCGCGCCGCAAAACTAAACCCAGTGGAAGCCCTCCGCTACGAGTAATAACTGGGGGGGGCTGCTCCCTATGTTCTTTTCTCCCACCCCTCCCCCCGGGGGTTTCGCGTAAGTGTTCATTCTAAAAGAGTTAACGGCTATTTTTCCTGTAAGTGTTCATTGCAAAGGGGATAGCAGGTGACGGGTGCTCCTGCGAAATTTCCCTAGCCGCGATCTTCTTCGAGACGACTTTTCTTGGAAACGCGGACAGCAAAGGAGTTAGGTGGCTGGAGGGGTATTTCATGGAGTATTATACCATCTGGTTACGTTTTGTCAAGCGATTTTTTGGTTCCGTTTTGGGAATTTGCATGTCCCGTAGCTGCCATCCGTCCGAAACCGGCCTATTGGGGGCTGCGTGGAACGTCTCATGTCTTCGTTTCTTCAGTAGTGGGTCAGTTTGAATTTTGACCGCGATTGTCACGATTAAGAAAATCAAACTGACCCACTACCGTTTCTTCCGCAGCCTATTAATCGACCCTGTCTTTCAGTTAGGATGTGCTGACAAAAATGTGTCAGTCGCTGGTGCCGCACGCGGCACCAAAAGGAGAATCCATGACCCGATTCGCCCTGGTGTGTTTCCTTGCCGCGAGTTTTCTCTTCTCTTCCGGTGTGCACGCTGCCGCTCAACCCTGTGAGCAACTCGCGCAACTCGCGCTGCCAAACGCCAGGATCACCTCGGCGCAGACCATCGCCGCCGGAGCGTTTACCCCTCCCGCGGCCACGGCCGCTTGGCTAATCGGAAATCCGTCCCTCTATAAACAACTCCCCGCCTTTTGCCGCGTCACCGCCGACGACAAGCCCACGCCAGATTCCGACATAAAAATCGAAATCTGGATGCCCGCAACGGGCTGGAATGGCAAATTTCGCGGCCAGGGCAACGGCGGCTTCGCCGGAGAAATCGACTATCGCTCGCTGGCGTTGGCCGTCCTGCAAGGCTACGCATCCGCGGCCACGGACACCGGCCACGCCGCAATGGGCACCGATGCGACGTGGGCGCTCGGCCATCCCGAAAAAATCATCGATTACGCGCACCGCGCCATTCACGAAATGACCTCGTTGAGCAAAGCCACGCTGAAAGCCTTCTATGGAGACGCCCCGAAACATTCGTATTTCGCAAGCTGTTCCAATGGAGGGCGCCAGGCCTTGATGGAAGCGCAGCGCTATCCGGAAGATTACGACGGCATTTTGGCCGGCGCTCCCGCAAACTATTGGACCCACCTGTTGTCCAACGCCCTGTATAACGCGCAAGCGACCACGCTGGACCCCGACAGCTACATTCCGCCCAGCAAACTCCCCGCGATCGCCCATGCGGTCCTCGCCGCTTGCGACGCCAAAGACGGTGTCAAAGACGGCATTCTCAATGACCCCCGGCAATGCCACTTCGATCCCGCAACCATCCTGTGTAAGCAAGGCGACTCCGATTCCTGCCTGACCCAGCCGCAAGTAATCGCGCTAAAAAAATTGTATGAGGGGGCGCACGACTCCAAGGGCCAGCAAGTTTTCCCCGGCTATGTGCCCGGAGGAGAAGAAGGCCAAGGCGGCTGGGGCCTCTGGATCACCGGGCCCGCACCCGGCAAAGCGCTGCTGTTTGCCTTCGGCAACGGATTTTTCGGGAATATGGTTTACGCGCGGGCTGATTGGGACTACAAGCAGGCCAAGCTCGACGATGCGGTCGCCGCGGCAGATAAGAAATTCGCCTCCGTCATGAACTCCAGCGATCCCAACATGAAAGCGTTCCAGTCGCACGGCGGCAAACTCATTCTCTATCACGGATGGAACGACGCCGCCATTTCCCCGCTGAACGCGATCAACTACTACGAGAGCGTTCAAGCCACCATGGGCAAGCAGCAAGCCGATTCCTTCGTGCGCCTCTACATGGTGCCGGGAATGCAGCATTGCGCCGGCGGTCCGGGCACCGACGTCTTCGGCGAATTCGGCATCAGCCCAGTGAACGATCCCCAGCACAATATGTATCTAGCCCTGGAAGAATGGGCCGAAAAAGGAACCGCCCCATCGACGGTCATCGCCTCCAAGCTAGAAGCAGAAATGCCAGCAGGATCAGTCCCAGCAGGCGCAGCAGCAAAGCCAAAGATGACCAGGCCCCTATGCCCCTATCCCCAACAAGCAAAGTACAAGGGCAAAGACGACCCCAACGACGCCGCCAGCTTCACCTGCGAGAACCCGTAACGCAACCGCCGCAACATTCCCGCGCTGTCATTCCGAACCCGCCGCATTTTGGCGGTGTGAGGAATCTGCTTTTTCTTCTCCGCGCTGTCATCCCGAGTGCAGCCGAGGGACCTGCTTTTCGTCAGGGCACGGTTTCAACCGTGCCGAACACGACCAATGAAGATCGGCTTTAGCCGCTGGGTTTCACTTTTCTCGTGAGTAGAGTCCCGAATGGGACGGCGCGAAAATAGCCCAGGATGGTTCGGCGACTTTTTGCCGAACCCAATCCTCGATGGCAAGGAACTCGACCGCCTGGCCAACGGCCTCTGGTTTTCCGTTCACACCGCCCCCG
>Ga0307479_10007518_pt1 | contig 10042 bp, 10 predicted proteins | sample atmos_gasesECM4C_FD_203743 | JGI IMG/M metagenome (GOLD analysis project Ga0307479, IMG submission 203743) | Hardwood forest soil microbial communities from Morgan-Monroe State Forest, Indiana, United States - atmos_gasesECM4C_515 | ecosystem: Environmental > Terrestrial > Soil > Temperate...
AACCGTAGGAATTCCGACGTGCGATCCGCTAGGGAAGATTTCACAGTGCAGGACAGCAGACTTTTCGATAGGCTGTTCGGTTAATAAGCAAAGCCCACCGTGGTTAATATTTAGGACTCGTCCCTGAAGGGCGTCTTCATCACCTTGCCGAAATCCCAGGAATGAAATGCCCCTACCCTGGAGCTTCAAGGGAACCGGGTAACGTCGCCCTGAGCGTTTTTCGCGGCGTCTCTTCACGGCTTCCAGTTACACTACGGGCCGCCACATTCTCCGGCAATACTACAAATAGACTAAACGAACTTGGCAACGACTAGCTAAGCTAGGGGTGGGACTTGGCTATTAGCCTCGACGCGTCGAGGCCGTTCAACGACGGCATTTGATATTCAGTGTGGCAACGTCTGGCTTAAGTTGACTGGCTTTGGCGACAGCATCCCTTCCGTCCGTCGATTCGCCACGACCTCCCAGTGTGCCTGCTCTTCAACCAACGCACGCTCGACCGAAACTCGACCGACCCTATAATAGGAGCATCAAAGAGCACGCGCCTTCAGAGTTATCATGATGAGGAATACACCCTCTTCGGGGAAGCCATGAAGTTCGCAGGACTACGTAACGACGCTGATCCATCAAATATGCGGCAACGGTGTACGTTTTGCCGCTGCCTTTAGAACCGACTACGCCAATGAAACAGTTTTGCTTCCTTATTTGTACGTTACTTGAAAACTACTGCCCTGCTGCATGAAATAGTTATAGCAAATACCGTAACGGCACCTATAGGGAGCGCTGATAAAGATGAAGTTCCCAGTTCCTTGGTAGGTCCCGTTGTCATCTGTCGTCGTCCCGTGGAAGGTGAAGCTCAGGCCGGTTAGGTGTCCTGAACTATCATCTGTTTCTTTGGTAGAGTCAATTACCACTTGCCCGAGGTCCCAGCTTCCTCCCAACGAGATAATGAAACCATGCTGAGCAAAGAAGTCAGACCAAAACAAGCCTTGCATCTGCGGATTGCTGTTAGACGTGTAAGGCACTCCGTAGCAATGGTACGGATCGCCGTGGCAGTTGAACCCACCAGCCGGTACTGCTGCGGTGATGGTGACGATCTGTCCGGAAGTTTCGTCTTGTGCGCCAGCGGATATTGTTGCGAATAGAACCAATGTCAGTATCGCTATTCTCACTGAATTATCTCCTTGGGATCCATCTGCTCTCCTCTAATTCGTCTATTTCCGCTTCTGTCTCCCGGGCCTGTTCTTGCAGTCGCTCTCCCAATTGCCAGAATGTCTGAATGTCCATATCTTGTGCCGGTACACAATATGGTGCCGCCGCGCCGTGATTTGCTTCCAGGAACGCGCGTGCGACTAAATGAGCTCGTGTTTAAGCTTCGCCAGGGAAGGGCGTCAATTACCCTTAACACCTAGCAAAATCAGCTAACGGACTTGCCTAGCTGATTTGATTAGAGACTCACCGACGTGCTGTCCGCTGAGAAGATTTCGCACTGTAGGACCGCAGATTTCTCGAATCGCGAAAAAGAGATCGTTGCAACTGCTAGCGCAGGGTTAGGCGCGCAAACCTCTCCCAGTGGCGCGGGTGAGGTTGTACCTTGCCGGAGCGAATGTTTGACGCGTCGAAAGCATCCGTCCTGGCCTAGCCGATGTGACGGTTCGCCTCAATCCGCTGTGTTGCGGCGTCCTTCTCCGCGCGACTCGCTTGTGCTTTCTTGGCTGTGTACCTGGCGGCCCCCGAGGGTTGGGAGGAGCAATCTTGAAAGCTTCTATCTCCTATCCCGTCAAGGCGCCCGAGGGGTAGGAGATAGAGCACTCTGAGACCGGTGCGCTCTTTCCCGGCGGCGGGCTAAGAACCGTGAAGCCCCACGGGAAGGCCAATAGCCTCGCAATGTCCTGGATTTAAGGGACCAAGTTCGTATTCGTTCAAGCACAGGGACTTTGTAGATCAGGCACGCGGCGAGCACATCGGTACGATAGGACCATCGAGTTTCGCGCCGGAAAAAAAGCATACTGGCGGATAGTGGGGATCGCCCTACAACACGAAGTCTCCCCCGAGGAGAAGATTGTTCTCTACGGCTGGTTGTGTTTCTTCGGCACGGAGATCCACGCTATCTGCGGATGGCGAAGATGGTAACGGCCGTGTTGGAAGTGCAGCCTCGGGAGCGTATCGATCCCCCTGTTTCTGCTGGCATCCGAGCTTGGAGATGGTCCACGCTTTTCTGGCTGGTGTTGGTTTGCTTTGCCGTGCGCCTTTCGTTCATGCTGCTGCTGGGTACCTACCGGTTCGACCGAATCGATGACTATTGCGGTTTCGGCGAAGTTGCGAATATTGCACGGTCGATTGCGCAAGGACGGGGCTTTAGCTCGCCCTTTCACGACGAATACACAGGGGCGACGGCTTGGCTCGCACCCGTCTATCCATATTTTCTCGCGTTCATATTCCGTGCGTTGTGGTTCGTGACACGCGCAACGCCGATCTTCATTTTCATTTTTGTGGTGCAAGGCTTGTTTTCCGCACTTACGGTTATTCCAATACTCGGAATTGCTAGCCGCACTGTGGGGAAACGAGCCGGGCATTGGGCTGCCTGGACATGGATTGGGTTTCCTTGGTTCAGTAAGTGGAGCGTCACTTGGGTGTGGGACTTAAGCTTGAGCACGCTCCTCTTTACTCTTCTTTTTTGGTGTGCGCTGTGCCTGCCGGAAGCACCAACTCGCAGGGCTTGGATTGGTTTCGGGGCGCTCTGGGGTTTTGCTCTGTTGGTAAATCCGGCGCTGGTCACTCTTCTCCCTGTTTCGCTAGCTTGGTGCGGCTACGACATGTTCCAACGCAAAAGAGAATGGCTCAAACCGGCCTTCTTCTCACTTCTAACATGCCTGATCGTCATTTCTCCTTGGTTGTTACGTAACCGTGCCGCATTCGGACAGTGGGTTTTCCTGCGCAGTAACTTCGGCGTTGAGTTCGCCCTGGGGAATTACCACGGAAGCTTAGGGCGCGGCGAGAATGGTACGCATCCGACCGGTAATCCCAAGGAATATGCCAGCTATATGAGGATGGGAGAGATAGCCTACGTCCAGTCGAAGCAGAAAGTGGCGTTTCAGTTCGTGTGTGACTACCCCTGGGAATTCATTACTCTAACCGCCAAGCGCATCGTTTACTTCTGGGACGGAAGCTCCATGGACTATCGCGCCCCTGTTGCTTGGTACTGGATGCCCTCCAGCTTTGCGGTTTTGTCGTTTCTGTTGCTGCCTGCCCTGCTGGTCGCGCACCGGCGAAATGTGCACGCCTGGCAAATGTTCTTCGGTGCGCTTCTGCTGTATCCCTTGCCCTACTATGTAACGTTCAGCCAGGTGCGCTACCGGCACGCGATTGAACCCATCCTTTTGTTGCTTATTGCTTATGCGGGAGTTGAAGCCGCGACTAAGTTCGTTTCTTTCGCGAAACGTGCGCAACAGGCTTGGGCCGTGAGAGTAGCTGCCAAGGTCGCTTAGCTCTTTGCATTCGTTTTGCTTAGAACTGCGCCCTCGCGAAAGCTGAGGCGGAGATTCTTCGCCGCGCCCCATCCTCCAACGCCAGTTCGCCCGCGGTGATCGTTGCGCGAAATCCACTGAGGATCTCTTTCAGCCAGCCACGCAGTGCTTCCGCTTCTTTTTCGATTCGCCCGCGCGTCAGCACCGTCGTGTACACATTCACCAAAATAAAAACCGGCGATGCGCTCAGCACTTTTCCGCACGCGCCCAGCAACTCAGGAAGCGACTCTTCCAACTTCCACATTTCGCCACCCGGACCGCGCCCGAACTTCGGCGGATCAATCATCATCGCGTCATATTGATTGCCGCGTCGTACTTCGCGTCTCACAAACGTCAGCGCGTCTTCCACAACCCATCTGATTGGACGCTCGCTCAGCTTCGATAAACTTTGATTCTCGCGCGCCCATGCCACCGCTTTCCGCGAAGCGTCCACGTGCGTCACTTCCGCTCCCGCCGCGGCTGCCGCCAGTGTTGCCAATCCTGTATGCCCGAATAAAGAAAGCACCTTCACCGGCCGAGCCGCACGTCTCGTCGCTTCCGCGATCCAATCCCAATGGCACGCCTGATCCGGAAACACTCCCACGTGACCCGAAGGCGCGGGCTGTACCCAGAATCTTAAATTCCCCCGCCTCATCTCCCACCGCGCCGGAATCGGCTTGCGGAATTTCCAATCGCCCCGCCGCCCATTCGCCGCTTTCACATATTCGCCATCCGCGGTCTGCCATCGTCCCGCTGGCAGCGCCGCCGCCCACCTCGCCTGTGGCTCAGGACGCAGGAGCACATATTCCCCGAAGCGCTCGAGCTTCTTGCCCTCGCCACTGTCAAGTAATTCGTACTCCGCCCACTCGGGCGTCAGCGTTTCCATGCTCTCCTTCTGTTCATTATGCGGCACGAATCTTCACTACAAGCTCACAATGGTTAGGTTTGAACGTAGCGCCGGGCTTTAGCCCGGCATCTCTTTTAGCCGAAAAGCCTCGGCCGTTGACACGTTGACGCCCAAGGTAAAATGGATATACGCCTGCTCCGGATGAATCATGTCTCGGACGCGATGCCGGGTCCATGTAGCCTAGGCGCGCGATTCTTGCTGTCTTGGGGCATATCGCGCCACCGTGTGGGCATCGGGTCCAAACAACGGTCCTGGTGGACGGAGCGCCTGGCGAAAAACCGAGCCCGTCTGGCGCGAGCGATTGCAGCGACAGGCAAAGCTGAGCCTCGCTAAATGAACATTTGCACGGGGAATGGGGAGGGACAATCAGTCAATGGCAGCGGAATCGGCGCGAGCGGCAGACGTAAGCTCTGTAGAATGAAACGAACGCCCGTCAATCCTGCCCATCCCGGCGTCAATTGACCGCGATGTAAGCGTCTCCTAGAATGAAGCGAGAGTCGTAAATCATGTTTGAAAACCTCACAGAGAAATTTCAGCGCGTTTTCAAGAACCTTCGCGGCCAGGGCAAGCTCACCGAGGAGCACATGGACGCTGCGCTGGTCGGAATTCGCGAAGCGTTGCTCGATGGCGACGTCAATGTCGACGTTGCGGACGAACTGCTCGCCCACATCCGCGCCAAGGCGCTCGGTTCGGAAGTCCTGCTGCAACTTTCGCCCGATCAGCAGGTCCTCAAGATCGTCCGCGATGAGTTGCTGGAACTGCTCGGCAAGCATGCGAAGCCGCTCTTTGCCTCGCGACCGCCTTCTGTATGGCTGATTGTGGGGTTGCAAGGCTCGGGTAAAACCACGACCACCGGAAAGCTTGGCAAATGGCTCGGCAGCCATGGACACCGGCCGTTGGTCGTCTCCACCGACGTTTATCGGCCCGCAGCGCGCGAACAACTCGCGCAAGTCGCAAAGGCGGTGGGCGTCAGTCTTTGGCCCGGTGCAGGCACGGATAAACCGCTGGAAATCGCAAAAGGCGCTATCCGCGAAGCCAAACTCTCCGCTTCTGACGTAATCCTCGTCGATACGGCTGGACGTTTGCACATCGATGACGATTTGATGGCCGAGCTCGGCTATCTCAAGCGCGAATTGCAGCCCAGCGAGATCCTCTTCATTGCTGACGTCATGATCGGGCAGGACGCGGTGCGTTCGGCTGGCGAATTCCATCGCCGCCTGGGGTTGACCGGAGTCATTCTCACCAAACTCGATGGCGACGCGCGCGGCGGCGCAGCGCTTTCTATCGGCAAGGTGACCGGCGCGCCGGTGAAGTTTGTAGGCGTGGGCGAAAAATACGACGCGCTCGAAGCCTTCTATCCGGAGCGCATCGTTTCTCGCGTGATCGGCATGGGCGACATGCTCACGCTTATTGAGCGCGCCGAAGACGCCATCGATCACAAAAAGGCCGCGGAGCTCGAGCGAAAACTGCGCCGCAGCGAATTCACATTAGGGGATTTTCGCGATCAGTTGAAACAGGTTCGCAAGATGGGCCCGCTCGAACAGGTACTCGGCATGCTTCCCAAAGTCGGCCCATTTGCCAATCTTCCCAAGGACGCGCAAGTTGACGAATCGCGCTTGAAGCACGTGGAAGCCATCATCAACTCCATGACCGAGGCGGAACGAGAGGACCACGATTTGATCGATGGGAAGCGCCGGAAGCGCATCGCGCGCGGAAGCGGCACTTCCGTGCAGGAAGTGAATCAAGTGCTCAAGCAATATATGCAGATGCGCAAAATGATGAAGCAGTATGGCGCTCTGGCGGCGCAGGGACGTCTGCGCGGAATGGGCAAGGCGCGCGAGGCGCTGAAGCAGATGCAGGAAGGCGGGGGTGCGGAGGCGGCCGAAGAATGAGCTCAGAGACGGCCCCGGCCCGCGCTGGCACGCGAATCCGATGTGCTTGGCCTTCGAGTCCTATCTCGATTGCCTATCACGATCGCGAATGGGGCGTGCCACTCAAGGATGACCGCAAGCTTTTCGAGTTTCTGGTTCTGGATGCCGCGCAGGCCGGCCTCAGCTGGGAGATAGTCCTTCGCAAGCGCGAAGGATTTCGCGCTGCGTTCGACAATTTTGATCCGGAAAAGATCGCTCGATACGACCACAAAAAGATCAAAGAATTGCTCGGCGATGAGCGCATCATCCGCAATCGTCTGAAAATCGAATCTGCCATCAGTAACGCCTCGGCCTTTTTAGCTGTGCAGAAGGAATGCGGCAGCTTCGCCCGTTACATTTGGCAATTTGTTGAAGGCCAGCCGAAGATAAATGCCCGCCGCTCTCTTAAAGATATTCCCGCAACCAGCGCGGAATCGGACGTCATGAGCAAGGCCCTGAAGAAGCGTGGCTTTCGTTTCGTCGGATCGACGATTTGCTACGCCTTCATGCAGGCCGCGGGAATGGTCAATGATCACGCTGTCGACTGCTTTCGCCATGCCGAACTTGCGCGCCGAATGCAGCGTTGGAGAATCCGCACTTCCGAGATACAATGATCTGAAGGAGGAATTGCCGAGTGCTCGCTATCCGCCTGGCTAGATATGGCAAGAAGAAGATGCCGTGTTATCGCATCGTGGTGATCGATAAAAGGCGTCCCCGCAATGGCCGCTTCACCGAAATTGTGGGAACCTACGACCCACTCAAGAAACCGGCAGCAATTAAGCTGAACGACGAACGGATCCAATACTGGCTTGCTCGCGGTGCGCAACCCAGCGACACCGTCCGCAGCTTCCTGGTAGCCAAGAAGCCCGCCTCAGCGTAGCACCCCGGAAAGTCCGGTCTCTCATCTCATAATTCAGAAGGTTCCGGCAGCGGATCCTTCACGCACTGTGACGAGACAGGTACAAACGAAAATTCCTGCTGACTGCTGATTCTGCGAATGGCGGAGGGCCCATGAAGGAATTGGTTGAAGCCATCGCGAAGGCGCTCGTGGATAATCCCGAACAAGTGCAAGTTCGCGCTGTGGAGGGTGAACAAGTTACAGTTCTGGAACTTCGAGTTCACCCGACCGATCTCGGCAAAGTGATCGGAAGACAAGGCCGAACGGCAAAATCCATCCGCACCATCCTCGGTGCGGCTGGGATGAAACTTAAGAAGCGCCTGACGCTTGAGATTCTCGAGTAAGTGCTCCCGGAACCGTTTGCCCCGGTTACCCTTGCGCGCATCTTGCGTCCCTGGGGCCGGCACGGTGAGGTAGCCGCCGAAATCCTGACGGATTTTCCTCAACGGCTCACAGAGATGCGAGAGGCTTGGCTGGCAGGCGAGCGCGGCACTCCTCGTGCCGCCAAGATCATTTCCTGCCGCATACATCTCGGCCAGGCGATTTTTCACTTCGACGGAGTTCAAACGATTTCGGACGCCGAGGGTCTGCGCGGGCTCGAGGTGCAGGTTCCGCTCGGCGAGCGAGTTCGCCTCGGAGAGGGCCGTTACTACATAACTGACCTGGTCGGCTGCCGGGTTTGGGAACACGGCGCGACTGCTCCGCTCGGTACCGTGCAAGAGGTGCAGCGAGCTGGCGAAGCGCAACGGAGCCGGCTGCCGGAATCCTGGAACCTCGTCGTGGCCGGGCCCGCCGGCGAACTGCTCATTCCGCTAGCGGCCGAGATCTGTAATCGCATCGACACAGCAGCACGGCGGATCGAAGTTCGGCTGCCCGACGGTCTGCGAGAATTGAATGCTGGTTGAGCGGTGAATGGCAAGTCGGTGTACTCTCATGCGGAAGCTCCAAATACAGTTGCCACTCACATGAAGTTCGATATCGTTACGATCTTCCCGGAATTCTTCGCCGGGCCTCTGCATTATGGAATTGTTCGCCGCGCGCGTGAATCGGGTCTGATCGATATTCGCGTGCACGACCTGCGGCAGTTCACTCAGGATCGGCACAAAACGGTGGATGATCGTCCCTTCGGTGGCGGAGAAGGGATGGTGTTGAAGCCGGAGCCGCTTTTCCAAGCGGTGGAAACCATCCTGAGCGAGTCCGCGCCGCGCAAACAGGATGGAGACGGTTCGCCGAACCAACCGGACGACACAAGCGTTGTGCTGCTTTCGGCCTCTGGGAAAATATTCGTGCAGGAGACCGCACAGCGATTCGCAAGTCTCGAGCGGATGATCTTATTGTGCGGCCGTTATGAAGGCGTCGACGAACGCGTGGCAGAGCACCTCGCAACGGATGAGATTTGCATCGGCGATTTTGTGCTTTCGGGCGGAGAACTCGCGGCGGCCCTGGTGATCGATGCCGTCACCCGGCTGTTGCCCGGTGCATTGGGGAATGAGACCTCATCGTTACACGAATCGTTTTCGCTCGGGCGCAACTTCGCGGCACCCGATGAACAGCCGGTAACACCGGCGGATGAAAAGCAATTCACCGGGAACACATGGCGTGTTCCTGCTTTGCTCGATTATCCGCACTACACGCGTCCTGCGGACTTCCGCGGCTGGCGGGTACCGGAGGTGCTGCTGAGCGGCAATCATGAAGAAATTCGGCGTTGGCGTGAGCGAGTTGCGCTAGAAAAAACCCGTCGCAACCGCCCCGACCTTCTCTCGAGGACGAACTCGTAGCCCGGACGATTTGGTCACAATTCCGGCCAAATTGCGAATTTGACCTGTGCAGGATCGGGCGATTCCGTTATAATTCATGCGGCTTCTGTGGCGCTGGCCCCACCGTAGCGGGTCTGCCCGGGTGAATCACATATGAGTCGCATAATTGAGAAGGTCCGTCAGGACCAGGCTCGCCGAGATATCCCCGCGTTCCGCCCCGGTGATACCGTGCGTGTGCACGTTCGGCTGAAGGAAGCGGAAGGGGAAAAGGAGCGCCTGCAACCGTTTGAAGGCGTTGTGGTCAGCAGGCGCGGCGAAACAGCAGGAGCAACATTTACGGTCCGGCGCGTCAGTTTTGGCATCGGTGTCGAACGAATCTTCCCCGTCAATTCCCCGATGATCAGCTCGATCGAAATTCTGCAGGCGGGCCGCGTTCGCCGGTCCAAGCTCTATTATCTGCGCCAACTCAAAGGCAAAGCGGCACGCATCCGTCGCGCGGAACGACCTGTCGAAGCTGTCGCAGAGCCGGTCGAGAAGAGCTGAACCAGTAGGGCACATCTGATGTCTTCTCGCCGCCAGACGCGTGTTCTCCTGGCAGACGCTGTGCTAGAATCCGCGCCGATGCGGCGGCTCTGTTCCTCAAGGTTCGAGCGCACGGCGCGACACAAAGGCTGGCAGCGCATCGCCGGTCTGGACGAAGCAGGCCGGGGCTCACTTTTCGGACCTGTATTCGCCGCCGCGGTAATCCTCAATCCGCGGCGCCGTATTGTCGGACTGGACGACTCCAAGAAGCTCCCTTTCAAACGACGTGAAGTTTTGGCGCAACGAATTCGCGAGCACGCTTTGGCCTGGTGCGTGGCCCAGGTGGATGCCAGCCGCATCGACGCCTGGAACATCTACCAGGCCAGCCGGCAGGCCATGGTGGACGCGGTTGCCCAGCTTTCCGTACGACCGGATTTTCTCCTCATCGATGCTATGCACCTCGATCTCCTGGTCGAACAAAAGCCTCTCATCAAAGGAGACGCCCGCTCTGTCTCCATTGCCGCAGCGTCGATTTTAGCCAAGGT
>Ga0307479_10007519_pt1 | contig 10042 bp, 4 predicted proteins | sample atmos_gasesECM4C_FD_203743 | JGI IMG/M metagenome (GOLD analysis project Ga0307479, IMG submission 203743) | Hardwood forest soil microbial communities from Morgan-Monroe State Forest, Indiana, United States - atmos_gasesECM4C_515 | ecosystem: Environmental > Terrestrial > Soil > Temperate...
GATTCCGGTCGAGACCTCACCTTATCCATTCAATCCATTGTCCTTCGCCACGCAGAATGTCCCATCCAACTCGCACCTAGCTTTGGTCCGCACGGGGAAGGAATCGGCCAATGTCACATTTATCTTCGAGGATGACATGCACTCATGTCAATGTGCCGTAGCTTACCCATTACTGCGTTTCAGCCTTACTTGCTGACCGCACTTTGGCTGGACCGCCTGGTTTGATACCAGAGGCCCTGTGTTCACGGTCAAATAAGGTCAAACCGGCTACACGCGTTCAGATCGCCAAGTTTAGTCGAAATTGCAATGCTCAGTACCGTCGCGCGGACCGAAAGCGAACACTGAGTGGAAAAGTGATCTCTGGTCCTTCAACATTCCCTGCTGCCTTCAAGGGCAATCACAAGCAAATTGATCGAGGGCGATGGGCCGTTCACCTGCCGCCACTCGCCTTGGATTTGGGTAGGGCGCCTCCATTTCGCGGGGATTATTCGGATGCACACGCTCCATTCCCTATTTTGATTTGACTAAAATCTCGGAGGGTCAACAATCTCCGGTCGATCGTACTTCGGCGCACCTTGATACAAAGCGGCGTTTCGCCTTTACTCCCCATTCTTGCGACGAACGATCTTTGCCATCGCATCAAACCGATGCGATCCTCAAAGTGCCGCGCAGCTTGGCGCAGATCACCGTTACGATGCTCGGCGTACGCTTGGTAGCACCGCCTCGCGAGATCAACGCCTTTCCCACTTCATGGTATGACATGAGCGGCTCACCTCTGAGCCCGCACGTGAATGGCTCCGTGAACAACTGCGGATTGCTGCTCGGACAATTGGAACAATTCGCTGCTCAACATCGTTCGCATTGGGCGTGAAAAAGGCGTTTGATTTGAATGGGCACGACGAAAAAATAAGTGAGATCTATTCCAAGTTGATACAGAACGTGGATTTTTGCCTAGATGAGACCAAGTGGGTTGGTTTGGCTTTGAAACTCCTTCCGAAAGGGGCATAACTGGATCGAATAGACCGAAAGTCGACGTTGGAGCAGTTGAGGAGGTTACGAAAACTGATGAAGATATAATGTTTGGACCTTTGCCGGCAGCTTGGTTTGAAAGGAGCGTCTGCCCTCGCGGTAGAGGGTCAACACCCTCAAATTGATGCTCTAACTCGCGATAAATGATTTAGAATCACTGTAGTCAGCGTGCCCGTAGCTCAGCGGATAGAGCGTCTGCCTTCTAAGCTAGCAGCGCAAATCACTTAAGGGCCGCATCTGGTGTCGCTTACGCGGAAGCGCTCGGTGCAACCACCCCCTTGAAGTGGACTGAAGTTGGACCGAAAGTCCTCACATCTCTGGGGCTAAACAGTCGTGCGCGCTTCGTGGGATTGTCTGGGCGACCCTAAATCTGCACCCCTTCGGTTAACAGCCGAACCACCAATTCAATCAGAACTTGCCGCGGGAGGTCGTAGTTACCGGACAGCTGGCCAAAGAAAGTTGTGAGAAATCCGGACTAGTAGAGTTCGATGTGAAAGAAGTTTTCATTTCCGACGTGCGCGCGTGGAGTTGAGTTTCCACTTTTTAGTTTCATACATGCATGGGTCCAGGATTGATTGAAATCTCTCGCACTCGCGAATTCCAAAGTTAGTGGGAGCTGAGGGTGAACAGGAATTAGCTCCGGCGCGTCGGTATCGACACATCCTGCTGCAACGTGAAATCAAGCAGCGTTTCGCTCGGTATCTTCACCTGATCTCCCTTGGTGATGATTTCCGACCCAGCCCCTACTCCAGCGCCTGCACCTGCACCGATAGCCGCTCCTTTTCCGCCGCCAGCGAGGGCGCCGATAATCGTTCCCACTACCGCGCCGCCGACCGTTCTCTTTGCAGTGCTCGCTCCGCGCGACTTGCCGGTTAATTCATACTCTCCTGTCACCACCGGTACGGTCTGCCCATTCACCACAATTCCCGTTAGCTCCAGCCGCAATTGCGATTTACCCGTGAACGTCCCTGACTTCTCCGACTCCGCAAGCCGGCCATAGACGTCGGCCCCTTTGGGAACTACTACGCTCCCGTCGACCATCAACGGCTCTTCTAGCGAAGCCTGGAAGCGATCCCCTACGTGATTCTTCGCGGAATCGATACCATCGATAGTTCGGACAGAAATGCGCGTTGATGCCGGGATGGTGACATACATGGGCGCCTTAGGGCCGGCATGGTCTCCCGTCCTCTGTTCGCTCGAAAGCGAACTGTCCGGCCGCGCCGGCAGGTCCGCGGCTGCTCTTTCGGAATCAAACTTGACCGAAATGATGTCAACGAGGTTGTATTTCTGTACCGACGAGGCGACCTGGAAACTGATTTCACTCTCCGTGCCACCTATAAACTTACCCTCAATCAGGCTTCCATTCTTCAGCTCCAAGGAATCGGCAAACGCGACCGATCCGACCAGGCACACTGCAATGACCAATCCACAATTCAGCTTGAAGTTTTTCATGACTTCTCCTCATTAAATTTCTTCGGGTACCACAAACGGCGCTCGATAACCTCTGTCAAGATCGCGCAACACGTTATTGGCTTCTTCGTCGCCGATCACTTGTTCAGTCTGGGGGTCAAAGCGCAGCGACCGGCCCAGGCGGTAGGACGCGTTCGCCAGGTGGACAAGTGCGGCTGAAATGTGGCCTTCCTCGATGGGCGCGTTCAAGTCTTCTTTCTTCCGGCTGCGCACGCAATTAATGAAGTTTGCGAAATGATCTCCTTCGGCGTGACCGTGAGGACCGGACTTCTCGTCACGGCCCAGCCAGGTTTCATAGCTCCAGGCATCTTCGTCGCCGGTGGCGAGATATCCGTTGGAGCCGTAAAAAATGTTGCCGATAGCGTTGCGGTTGCCGAAGAAGCGTTTTTTTAGCGCCACCAAGCCTCCCCGGCCGATGCCCGCCTCGTTGTTGGTGATCCAATGGCGGACCTCGAACTCCATCATCTTGCGTTTGCCGTCCGGGAGGTCAAATTCAAACGCGCAGTTGAGGGTGTTTGGAGTCTGCTCGTCGTCGTCAAACAAAAAGTGCCCGCCCACAGCTGAGATTCGGTTCGGGAATTTAAGACCCAGCCCCCAGCGCGCGACATCCACTTGATGGATGCCCTGGTTGCCGAGGTCACCGTTGCCCGTATCCCAGATCCAATGCCAGTTGTAATGAAAACGGTTGCGCGTGAAAGGTTTCAGCGGTGCTGGTCCGGTCCAGAGGTCGTAGTCGACTCCGGCCGGAACCGGCTCAGGTTCCGCGTGACCGATCGTATCGCGCCACTTGAAGCACAGCCCGCGTGCCAGATAGACTTCTCCGATCATGCTTCCATCGTGAAGTCCCTTGATCGCTTCTTGAATGGCGGGTGAGGAGCGAATTTGCGTGCCGTGCTGAACGACGCGATTGTACTTCTCAGCGGCACGCACGAGTTGGCGACCTTCCCAGAAATTGTGCGAGCATGGTTTTTCGACGTATACGTCTTTGCCAGCCTGGCACGCCCAAATCGCCATCAGAGTGTGCCAGTGGTTGGGCGCGGCGATCGAGATGGCGTCGATGGATTTATCTTCGAGCAGTTTGCGGACATCCGTGAATGTCTGGGCGTTGCCTCCCACCTCCCCGTGTCGCTTGCTGAGAATTTCCTGATCCACGTCACACAGGGCTGCAATCTCAACGTTCGGCACATGCGAAAAGCCGTGCAGGTGATCTTTCCCGCGATTGCGAAGGCCGCAGACCGCAACGCGTACGCGATCGTTCGCGCCAAAAACCTTCTCCGGCTCGGTGAGGAGGGTAATTCCTCCGAGCGCAGCAATGCCCGCTGTCGTCTTTCCGGTTGTCTTCAAAAAATCTCGCCGCGTAACATCCGATTTCTCCGCCATAACTTCTCCTATTTCCCTGCTGCGTATTTCTTGTAAGCGTCCGCCACCTGGGCTTCGCGGTAGTCGCCATGGTGAATGAGAACTCGGTAGCGGAGGGTGAGGGATCCTCCTGCCGGAATCGTATACGCGCCGTCCTGGTGTCGGTCGCGCGTGAACTCTCGCACGCCGAAAGGATTCGCGGCTAATAAACCGTAGGCCCTGGCATGCCAGTAGGTCGGGTGGCGGAAATTCTGCGGGTGATCGAAAATAGCTATACCGACATCTTCCCCCGAGACGTTCCCGTAGTAATCCACCCAGTCAGCCCGTTTACCCCAAATCTCTTTCTCACCGTTGGCGCCAGCCGAATTCACCATAAGGCCCGGCGGTGAATCCAAGTCCTTCACTAGTCGAATAGCAAATGTCCCTTCCTTGGTATCACCGAACTCGATAGCGCCTTCGCTGCCATGGATCGTAAATTCGCAGTCCATGGTCCTGGAATTTTCGTCGCCACTGAAGGTGTAAGCCTGGGTTTCCTCGGCAATCGTTGTGCCGTCTGGCTTGACCAAATCAAATGTCACACGCAGCGTGCCGGACTCAGGGCCACCAATCATCTGATCGAGTGTGTGGAACAATGTGCGCCCAAACGTCCGCGCGGAGTGATTGCTCCATTTGGGGAAGGCGGCTTCTCCCCAGAAGTCGAAGCCGTTAATGCTGCCGTGCGCAAAGTACATGGCGCGCTGGTGCGGCTCATCGCGGACTTCGCCCGAGATATCACCCAGCATGGGGAAGCTACGGGTGATGACAGTGCCTTTGGCGCTTCGCAGAGGGAAGAGATAGGGTTTTGCAATCGCAGGGTCAAAGTAGTATGTCGCGAATGGGCGGGTGTCTATCAGGATGTTAATTTGATTCCCATTGTGTTGAAACTCCACTGGTTTGTCGCTTCCAAGGGCAAGGAAGGGGGTAGACCCGAAAGTCAACATTAGCAATAGGAGCGCAGTGAGTTTCTTACGCATCGGTTGGTGCCAATCCAATTTCGACGTCAGGCCGGCAGCAGCTAAGGAGCAATCGCCGTGCCAAGTGGTAAGACACGGGGAGTCACTTCGCAAGTAGTTGAGCGGGAATAGTTTGCAGGAAATTGGAGTGCCATTCGAATTCACTGTGGCATCGCCTTGATGCCAGTCGGCTGACAGTTGCCGGCTGATTGGCAGACCAGCTTCAGACAGAAAAGCAGGTTCAATGGCGTCCCCAAAGGAGAAATATTCAAGTCCCACGCGAGAGTCCGGCAAGGCTCCTTGCTTCCGAAGTGGATCAATGTGTGGGCAGACAATGCAACTTCTGCCGAGGTTCGGACACCTCTACGTAAGGGTATCGAACTCCAATTCTTGATTTGCAGGTTGGCTGTCAATTGGCTGTCAGCCGCTAACCTGTCACCACCACAAGGTTTGCATACCAATAGCGGTTGACGTCCCTGACCTTCCCATTTCCCTTTCTATTCAGCGAGATACGACGTGACTGCTCCGCCTAGAGTTTGGCAGCGCAATTGCGTTTTCACTTCTAACAGAGTGCAGAATGCGTCGTGGATGGCGGAACGATTTGTGCAACCAGGTCCTTGCCGGTGCATCGAAGTTAAAGATCTCTGCTCCTACCGAGGCACTCAGCCGGGCTGCACATTTGAAGTAGGCCACCATAATTTCCATGGCGCACCCCGAGCTTCAGTGTTACGGGCATTCCTCCGCATTGCCGGTTCACCGATTGATGTCGGCGGGAAGCAGCGATCTTTCGCATGAGGCAAAGGCGATTAGTGTAGTGACGCGAGATCGGAGAGGACGATGAGAACTACTCTAAGAGGTAAGCTCCTGCTCGGAGGAGCAATCGGTCTGGTTGCCGTCGCAATAGTTGTTGGAGTGATGCGCCCGAAGCCTGCCGCTGGAATCGGGGCAGGAAGTCCACCGGAAGTCGCAGTAGCGCAAGTCGAGCAGAGAGACGTTCCGATTTATGGTGAGTGGATCGGAACGTTGGATGGGTTCGTAAATGCGGACGTCAGGGGCCAAGTCACAGGTTACCTGTCGCGGCAAGACTACCAGGAAGGTGCGTTGGTCAAGAAGGGTCAACTTCTCTTCGAGATTGATCCCCGGCCTTTTCAGGCCGTCCTCGACCAAGCTGAAGGGCAGTCAGCGCAAGCCACCGCGCAACTCGCTAACGCCGAAGCCGTGCAACGCAGGACTCAGCTCGATGTCGATCGCTACATCCCGCTCGCGAGGGAGCAGGCGGCAAGCCAGCAGGATCTCGACAATGCCGTTCAAAATAACCTGGCAGCGAAGGCCAATGTGGCGACGGCCCAGGCTCAAATCAAGACAGCCGAGGCTGCCGTCGAAACGGCCAAGATCAACCTCGATTTTACCCGCCTCGTTGCGCCGATCGACGGGATCGCCGGGCAGGCTCAACTTCAAGTAGGCGCCCTGATCAATCCGAGCAGCGGGCCCGTGACCTCCGTTTCCACGCTCGACCCCATCAAGGTTTATTTCACCGTGAGCGAGGCCGAATATCTCGACTTCAACCGCAGGTTTCCGACCGAATCAAGCCGCCAAGCGGAATTCAAACGCCTACCCCTCGACTTGATCCTGGCCGACGGGACGACCTATGCGCACCAAGGAATCGTGTCCTTCGCGGACCGCGAAGTAAATCAGGGCACGGGCGCAATCCGGATCGCGGGATTGTTTGCCAACCCCGGAAATATTCTGCGGCCTGGCGGGTATGCCAAAGTGCGGGCGGCGTCGAAGATCCAAAAGGACGCCCTGCTTATACCCCAGCGTGCAGTCACGGAGGTGCAAGGCGGCTATCAAGTCGCGGTGGTGGACGACGAAAACAAAGTCGGCATCCGAGCGGTCAAAGTCAGCGATCGTGTCGGCGCGCAGTGGATTGTTGAGGAAGGGCTGAAGCGCGGCGAGCGTGTGGTTGTCGAAGGGGGCATGAAGGTGGGTCCAGGCATGCAAGTGAACGCCAAGCCGTTTATCGCCGACGCGAAGGGAAGGTAATCCGATGTCAAAGTTCTTCATCCACAGACCTATCGTCGCCATGGTGATCTCCATCGTCATAGTAATTGTAGGTATTGTCACCATCGTTAGCCTGCCGGTCGCGCAGTTCCCCAGTATTGCCCCGCCGGAAATTCAGATTCAAGCCACGTATGTGGGAGCGGATGCTCAGACGCTGGAGCAATCCGTGGCCACGCCGATTGAGCAGCAAATGAGCGGCGTGGACAATATGAACTACATGTATTCGTTGAACGCCACGGCTAATGGCGGCATGACCATGATCGTGGATTTCGACGTGAAGACGGATCCGAACACGGACCAAATTCTTGCCCAAATGCGGGAGACACAAGCGGCTTCGCAGCTTCCGGCGGATGTGACGAACTACGGAATCACGGTCCAGAAGTCCGTGACGTCCCCGCTCATGCTGATCACGTTGTACTCGCCCAACGGAACGTACGACGCGTCGTTCCTCGCCAACTACGGGTATATCAATATTCACGATCCGTTGACGCGTTCCCCGGGCATCGGGAATGTGCAGATCTTCGGCTCCGGGCAATATGCCATGAGATTGTGGGTGAAGCCGGATCAATTGGGCAAGCTGGGCATCACGGTTACCGACATCATCAGCGCGATCCAAGCGCAGAACACTGTGAATCCCGCGGGGCAAGTGGGCGGCGAACCAGTGCCCAAAGGGCAGGAGTACACCTACTCGGTTCGGGCGCAAGGGCGTTTGCTTTCCACAGATGACTTCGGACAGATCGTGGTTCGCGAGACGCCGGATGGCGGGATAGTCCGGGTGAAGGATGTGGCGCGGGTAGAACTCGGCTCGCAGGACTACACGGTGGTGGGCCGGCTGAACGGCAAGCCGGGAGCGATCATCGCTGTTTACCAATTGCCGGGCTCGAACGCCGTGGACGCGGCGAACGGCGTGAAGAAACTGATCGCCGGAATGAAACAGACATTCCCGCAGGACATGGATTATGTGATTTCGTTGGATACGACAAAGGCGGTAACGTCAGGGATCAAGGAGATTGTCCAGACGCTGGTGATCGCGATTGTGCTCGTGATCCTTGTCGTGTACATTTTCCTGCAAAACTGGCGCGCGACAGTAATTCCGATGTTGGCAGTGCCGGTGGCGTTGGTCGGAACATTCATCTTTTTCCCGTTGTTCGGCTTTTCGATCAACACCCTTTCTCTCTTGGGGTTGGTGCTGGCCATAGGGTTGGTGGTGGACGACGCGATCGTGGTCGTGGAGGGCGTCGGGCGGCATATCGAGGAAGGTCTTTCCTCTAAAGAAGCGGCCCTCAAGGCGATGGAAGAGTTGAGCGGGCCAGTAGTTGGGATCGCGCTGGTGCTGTCCGCCGTATTCGTTCCCACGGCGTTTATTCCGGGAATCACGGGACGTCTCTATCAGCAATTTGCGGTTACGATCGCCATTTCCGTCATCCTTTCCGCCTTCAACGCCCTGACCCTGAGTCCAGCTCTGGCGGCCCTTTTGCTTCGGCCGAGACAGGAGAGCAAGGGAGCGCTGGGAAAGTTTTTTGCATGGTTCAACCGAGCATTCGCTAGCTGGACAAACAGCTATGTAAGCGCGTCCGGCGTGCTGATTCGCAAGAGTGCAATTGCACTCGTGTTATTGGCGGCGTTCGTGGGCGCCGCGGCATTTTTCGGCGCACAGGTGCCGTCCAGCTTCCTGCCGGACGAGGACCAAGGCTATCTTTTTGTCAACCTCCAACTCCCTAACGCGGCCTCGCTGCAACGGACAGACCAAGCTGCAAGACAGGTCGAGAAAGTCCTGGCAGCGACCCCCGGAGTGAAGTACACGTCCAGCGTAATCGGCTTCAGCCTGCTGAGCTTCGTACGAACCAGCTACAACGCATTTTTCTTCGTCACTCTGGATGACTGGGATGCAAGGAAGTCAAGGGCGGAACAGTTCCAGGAGATCAAGGTGCGTCTGAACCAGCAATTGAGCCGGATGCCCGAAGGAATTGCGTTCGACTTTTCACCTCCGGCGATACCGGGAGTGGGCACTTCTGGGGGATTTACATTTGTTCTCGAAGACCGGGCTGGGAAGGACGTGGAGTTTCTCACGCAGAATTTGAACACCTTCATGGCGGCGGTGCGCAAACGCCCGGAGATCGGTTTTCTGGCCACGACGTATTTGCCGAGCGTGCCGCAGCAGTTCGTGACCGTGGACCGGGACAAGGTGATTAAGCAGGGAGTGAACATCAGCGACGTTTACAAGACGCTTCAGGCGTTCATGGGCGGCTATTTTATCAATTATTTCAACCGGTTCGGCCGGCAGTGGCAGGTGTATATCGAGTCGGAAGGTGAATACCGGACCAGGGCAGAGAACGTGGGGCAATTTTACGTCCGAAACAATAAGGGAGCCGACGTGCCCCTTTCCGCCCTGACAAAATTCGAGCCCCGTAGCGGACCAGAATACACCATGCGATTCAACGAATATCGCGGCGCACAGATCGTGGGGAGCGCGGCGCCGGGCTACAGTTCCGCACAGGCCATGAATGCACTCGAAGCGGTGTTTGCGCAGACGATGCCGCGCGAAATGGGCTACGACTACAAGGACATGTCGTTTCAGGAAAAATTGGCTCAGCAGGGAGTTTCCCCTGCTGTTGTTTTTGGATTTTCGCTTTTGTTCGTGTTTCTCATTCTGGCGGCGCTCTATGAAAGCTGGTCGCTGCCATTCAGCGTGCTGTTGAGCACGCCGGTGGCAGTGTTCGGCGCGTTCGCAACGCTTTGGTTGAGGCGCGCGATCGCAGGATGGTTTTATCCGCCCTACATGGTGCAAATCGAAAGCGATGTGTATTCACAGATCGGGCTGGTAATGCTGATCGGGTTGGCTGCGAAAAACGCGATCCTCATCGTGGAGTTCGCCAAGGACGAATACGAGCAAGGCAAATCGCTGGTGGACGCTGCGTTGGCAGGCGCCCGGATCAGGCTTCGGCCCATTTTGATGACCTCCTTCGCGTTCATCCTCGGGACCGTGCCGTTGTGGATTGCGACGGGCGCAGGGTCAGTGGCGCGCCAGATCATCGGAACGACGGTGATTGGAGGGATGCTGGCGGCCAGCGCGATTGCCATATTTCTGGTTCCGGCCATCTTTTATTTGGTGGAGAAATGGTCAGGCGCGG
>Ga0307479_10007520_pt1 | contig 10040 bp, 8 predicted proteins | sample atmos_gasesECM4C_FD_203743 | JGI IMG/M metagenome (GOLD analysis project Ga0307479, IMG submission 203743) | Hardwood forest soil microbial communities from Morgan-Monroe State Forest, Indiana, United States - atmos_gasesECM4C_515 | ecosystem: Environmental > Terrestrial > Soil > Temperate...
TCAGAGCGATGCGATGGGCGCTTATCCGCTGTTTGTTTGCGTGGACTGGAAATTGTTGAAGCACGATTTAGACCAACTCGACAAGTCCCTGGTGAGCGTTGTGGCCGTCACGGATCCTTTTGGCGAGTACGACGAACCGCTGCTTCGCGAGTGCTTCGGCGACCTGGTTGTTCCCTTTAAGGCGCATTTTGCCAACGATCTGAGCCGTTCGCTCGAAAGCACTCTTCCCCACCACGCTCGCAACGCATCTATTGGCCTAAAGCAGGTCAAAGTCGAACGGTGCGAAACCCCGGCTCTCTATCTAAAGGAATGGGTTGAACTTTATTCGGTGCTGATCCGGCGCCATCAAATCACCGGAATCCGCGCGTTTTCCCGGGACTCCTTTGCAAAGCAGCTAGGAACTCCGGGGATGGTGTGCTTCCGCGCGCTTCGCGACAGGCAAACGGTTGGAATGATTCTCTGGTATTTGCAGGACAGTGTGGCCTATTACCATCTGGGGGCGTACACGGATGAAGGCTACGAATTGCGGGCCTCGTTCGCGTTGTTCCACAAAGCGCTTGAATACTTTGCGGTGTCCGGGCTGAAGTACGCGAACCTGGGCGCAGGAGCGGGCCTAGGGGCCGCAGCCGACGACGGTCTCAGCCGATTCAAGCGCGGATGGTCCACGTGCGTGCGCACGGCATATCTCTGCGGGCGCATTTTCGACCGACAGGAGTACGATCGTCTCGTGCGAGCGCGCGGTATTGGGGCCACTGACTACTTTCCGGCGTATCGCAAGGGAGAATTCAATTGACGCTCGGGTCTGCTCAAACGAAGCGGTACCTCGAAATTGTGGAGCACTACGAGGCATGCCTCGCCAAGCACGGCGATACGCACTTGGGTATGGATTGGCCCAATGCACGGGACGCGGAAACGCGCTACCGCGTCATGCTGGAAGTGATTCGCAAGCCCGCTCCACCCGTTGTAAGCCTGCTGGATTTTGGCTGCGGCGGTTCTCACCTTTACAAATACATGAATGCCAAAGATTTCAGCGGAATTGAATATACGGGCCTGGATGTTTCCCCGAAATTTGTAGAACTCTCGCGCAAGAAGTTTCCGCAGAACCGGTATATCTGCGCTGACATTCTGGAGGAGCCGGAAGCTGTTTCTTCCTTCGACTATATCGTGATGAATGGCGTGTTCACGGAAAAGCGCGGCTTGACGTTCGAGGAGATGCTTGCTTATTTCGAACGGACTCTAAGTGCGGTGTTTCCGAAAGCGTGCGTCGGAATTGCATTCAACGTAATGTCGAAGCACGTGGATTGGGAGCGCGACGACCTCTTTCACCTGCCTTTCGATACGCTGGCGCGCTTTCTTACCGCGTCGCTGACGCGGAATTTCGTGATTCGCAACGACTATGGCCTTTATGAATACACCACGTATGTGTACCGCTGATAAAGACGGCGATGGCTAAGATTATCCTCTTCGGCTTGGCTGATTTCGCGTCGCTCGGGCACTTCTACCTGAAGCACGACACGAAACACGAAGTCGTGGCGTTCAGTGTGAGCGCGGAATACATGCCGCTTGGCAAGACGTTCGAAGGATTGCCGGTGGTGGAATTCGAAGAAGTGGAGCGACGGTATCCTCCGGGGGATTATTGTTTTTTCGCGCCGATGTCGCACCGGAAAATGAATCGTTTGCGCGAGGGAGTGTACGGCAAGATCAAGGCGAAGGGATACGAGCTGATCAGCTACGTGAGCTCGAAGGCCACGGTATGGCCGGGGGCGCAGATCGGCGACAACTGCTTCATTCTGGAAGACAACACGCTGCAACCGTTCACGCCGATCGGGAACAATGTGGTGATGTGGTCGGGCAATCACATCGGGCATCACGGGATCATCCAGGACCATGTGCTTTTCACCTCACACGTGGTGCTTTCGGGACATTGCACGGTCGAACCGCATTGCTTTTTTGGCGTGAACTCGACGATCCGAGACGGCCTGAAAATCGCTGAAGGCTCGCTGATCGCCATGGCCGCCAACATCACCGCAGACACGGAACCTTGGGGCGTCTATAAGGGCTCGCCCGCGAAAAAGGGCCAGGTTCTAAGCTCCGAGCTGGACTTCTGAGATGAATGCGGGAACGCAAACGATTCAACAGAAATGGATCAAGAAGGGGCTGGTCTACAGGCCAAGCGGCGACGCGTGGTGGGCCCGGTCGTATGCAACCGAGCCAACGGTTGACCTAATTAGCGATAAAGTATGGCGCGTGTACTTCGGGACTCGAGACGAGAAAAATCGCAATCGCATTTGCTTCATCGACGTCGACGCGCGAGATCCCTCGCAAATCTTACGGGACATCAGCGAACCAATATTGCCGCTGGGCAGGATTGGTACTTTCGATGACTGCGGCATGATGCCTTCATGGATTTTCGACCACGATGGCAAGAAGTATCTGTATTACACGGCGTGGAACGTTAGGAACACTGTTCCTTACCATCTATCGATCGGCTTAGCCATCAGCAAAGATGGCGGAAATACGTTCGAAAGATTTTCGGAAGGACCAATCTTTTCGGCTACCCATACGGAGCCGTATTTCAGCGGCACAGCGTGCGTCTTGGCGGACCGCGGGCTGTGGAGATGCTGGTACACGTCCTGCACAGCGTGGGAGGTTGTTGGTAGCTCGCCAGAGCCCCGCTATCACATCAAAGTCGCCGAATCGGAAAACGGCATTGATTGGCGAAGAACTGGAACTGTTGCTATCGACTACGAGTCGCCGGACGAAGGAGCCGTGGGAAGGCCGTCGGTCTTGCTCGAAGATGGCGTCTTTAAAATGTGGTACTGCTATCGTGGTGGAACCGACTATCGCACGAATCTGAAAACGAGCTACCGCATTGGGTACGCTGAATCGGAGGATGGAATCAAATGGCATCGCATGGACGATTGCGCGGGCATCGATGTTTCGTCCGAAGGTTGGGACTCGGAGATGATCGAGTACCCACACGTTTTTGAGCATGAGGGAAGGAAATACATGTTCTATTGCGGCAACAAGTTCGGCATGTCAGGATTCGGCTATGCTGTTCAACCGTAGGGATTGGAGCAAGTCTGATGATCGACAAACAGCTCTATAACCAAAACGGGTTTCTCACGCTCAGGAAGTTCTTTGATAAAGACGAAATTAAGCAGATTCACGACGAAGCCAAGGCCGTCTTCAAAACGCAGCTGAGAAAGCACGGTGTCGACTCTAGAGACCTCTCAGTCGAGGCGAATTTCAATCAGGCGCTATACGCGCTCTTCAAAGAAGACTTTCAAGAGGTCGTTAATTGCGGGAAGCAAATCCAACATCTGATCTCTCTGCATCGGCTGGGAACGGATCCTCGCATCGTAGACCTACTGACGGCGCTTGGGCTCACGTTTCCATGCATCAGCGCCCGGCCCGTTATGTTCTTCAACAGCAGAAATCTGGCCAAGAGAGAAGAGTACTGGCGGCTCGGCGCGCATCAGGATTGGCGGTCCAGCCAAGGCTCATTGGACGCAATCACAATTTGGGTCCCCCTGGTAGACATTGACAGAAGCTTGGGTGCGGTGGAGGTTATCCCCGGCAGTCACAAGTGGGGTCTACTTGAATCCGAAGGTGTCTCGTACTACGGGAAAATATCCGAAGACATAACCGATGGCGATTTTGTGCCCGTGGAAGTTGAAACCGGCGATGCCCTTGTGTTTTCGTCATTTTTGGTACATAGGTCAGGGACAAACTCCACCGAATCGATCAGGTGGTCGATCCATTTGCGTTACAACAATCTTTCGGAGCCCACCTTCATCAACAGAGGCTATCCGCATCCGTTCGTGTATAAGCCACAAGAAGAACTCATTACGCCTCAATTCCCTGAGAAGGAGTTATTGGCCCGTTTATTCAATTGATGATTTGGCGGAACGCACAAACAAAATGCTGATAAAAAAGAGCGTCAACGATTTGGCGATATTGGGGGGGCGGTCGAGCTTCGAGGAGCAACTCCATGTGGGCCGTCCGAATATCGGAGACAAAGAGGCCCTCCTGAGACGGATTGGCGAGGTGGTGGACCGGCGCTGGCTGACGAACTCAGGCCCTTGCCTGGAGGAATTCGAGAGGTGTCTCCGGCAACTGCTCGGCGTGAGCCACTGTGATGCGATGTGCAATGCGACGGTTGGGCTCCAGTTGGCCATGCGCGCAATGGGAATGAGCGGCGAAGTGATTGTGCCGTCCTTCACCTTCATAGCCACGGCACACGCCATTCAGTGGCTGGGCTTTACGCCGGTTTTTTGCGACGTCGACCCACGCACACACAACATCGATCCCGCGCGCGTCGAGGAGCTCATCACGCCGCGCACGACGGGCATTCTGGGCGTCCACGTGTGGGGCCAGCCCTGCGACATCGAGGCGCTCGAGACCATTGCCAGGCGGCATGGCCTGAAATTGCTGTTCGACGCCGCCCACGCTTTTTGCTGCTCGTGGCGCGGTAGGATGATTGGCAACTTCGGCGGAGCGGAGGTGTTCAGCTTTCACGCGACGAAGGTCTTTAATACGTTCGAGGGCGGGGCGCTGTCTACCAATGATTCAGAGCTTGCATGGCGGGTGCAGCGCACGCGCAATTTTGGTTTCGCAGGGCTCGACCAGACCGATACGCTTGGAACGAATGCGAAAATGAGCGAGGCTTCCGCGGCGATGGGGCTGACCAATCTCGAAAGCCTTGAGGACTTCGTGGAAGTCAACCGGCGCAACTACCTAGCTTACATGCGAGGCCTCAAAGGGATTCCAGGCATCCACATGCTTGAATACGACGCCACGGAGAAGCGCAACTACCAATACATTGTGCTGGAGGTCGAAGAATCCGAGGCGGTGCTAAGCCGCGACGCGCTGCAAAGCATCTTGTGGGCTGAGAACGTGCTGGCGCGGCGCTACTTCTACCCCGGCTGTCACCGCATGGAGCCGTACGCCTCGACCATGCTAGGGGTGGGCAGCCGTCTTCCGGTGACTGAACGGCTGGCGCGGCGCGTGCTCGTACTGCCGACCGGGACAGGTGTGAGCGAGGAACAGGTGGAGATGATCTGCGGGATTTTGCGGTTTGCAGTCTCGCACGCGGGCGAAACGGCCCAAAGACTGCGAGGGACGGACACAGCTCAGGTCAGCGCTGCTCTGTCACAGTCGAGGCCATGACGGCGCGGCGCTCGAAGGTCTCGGTCTCCCAATGAAATTTCGGCCGTACGGCACCGGGAGGCCGCCCGTACCAACTGCCGACTACTTCTCCCTCAACGACCTCGAAGGAGACCGTATTGTTCTGCAAGAGGATCCCGACTGATCCGTCCTTCACGATCATCGCGTTGATGTAATACGAGCCGACGTTTAGAAAATCGCCGGGAATGGTTACGGTGCTGCGGACCAGCCCCGCAGGACGAGGCCCATGACCGGAACCACCGCTTAGCACACAAGTCTCTTCGAGATCGTTCAGGATCATGGACACATTGAGGACCGCGCCGGGGACATAATTCCAATAGGTGAATTCGATGCGCAGGGGCGTGTGGACGGTGATCAAGCCGTCGGCGGCGGCTAGCGGAATCACGCGCACGCTGCGGAGGCGCACACGGTCGTCGCCCGGAGCAGTGCGCTCGTCTTCCCAGACGGACTCGAGATTGGACTCGTTGTTTTTGCGCAGGTAATGGTCGATGACCTCGGCGACGGGGCCAGAGTCGGCAATCTGGCCACCGTCGAGCCAGATGGCGCGCGAGGCGAGGCGGCGCATGGCGGTCATATTGTGGCTGACGAAGACAACGGTGCGGCCGTGACTCGAGACGTCGCTCATCCTGCCGAGGCACTTCTTCTGAAAGCCCGCATCACCCACGGCGAGGACTTCGTCGACGAGAAGAATCTCCGGCTCGAGATGCGCAGCGACGGCAAAGGCCAAGCGGACGTACATGCCGGAGGAGTAGTGTTTGACTGGCGTATCAATGAATTTCTCGAGCTCGGCGAAAGCCACGATTTCGTCAAACTTACGTTCAATTTCCGCCTTGGACATGCCGAGGATGGCGCCGGAGAGGAATGTGTTTTCGCGGCCGGTAAGCTCGGGGTGAAAGCCCGTACCGACTTCGAGCAGAGAGCCGACGCGACCACGAATTTCGGCCCAGCCGGAAGTGGGCCTCGTAATTCTAGACAAGATCTTCAACAACGTAGTCTTGCCGGCACCGTTGCGGCCGATGAGGCCGAGAACTTCACCTTCGCGGACGTCAAGCGAGACATCTCGCAGAGCCCAAAATGTCTCGTGGTGTGAGCGTCGAAGAAAGCTCAGCGGCGAACGTAGAGCGCGTGTAAGGACGTCACGAAGAGTATGGTAGCGCTCGCGCTCGCCGATACGATAGCGCTTCGAAAGCTTTTCGGCGTGGATGACCGTCGTCATAATTTTTGAGACCAGGAAGCTGTCCGTTCCACACTTTGAGGAATGCTAAACGTGATCGGCAATGGAGGTCTCCATGCGATTAAAGAAAAAGAGGCCACCGAGGACGACCAACAGTACGGCCGCGACGGAAACGAGAAGGATGAGGCCAGGAGCCTGGCCGTGACCGGTGATGGCCCAGCGGAAGCCGTCAATGACGCCGGCCATGGGGTTGAGACCGTAAAGCCAGCGCCAGCGCTCGGGGATGAGGGTTGAAGGGTAGGCGACCGGTGAGGCGAACATCCAAAATTGGGTGAGAAATGGGATGACGTAGCGAACATCGCGATAGAGAGCGTTGAGCGCGGAAAGCCAGAGGCCGACGCCGAGAGCCGTGAAGAGCGCGAGAAGAAGAAGCACAGGAAGCCACAGAACAGCAAACGTCGGTGGAATGCCGTAAGCAAAACAAAAAATGGAGAGAACCACGAAGCCAATGGCGAAGTCTACGAGACCGGAGAGAGCGGCAGAAAAAGGAAGAACGAGGCGCGGAAAATAAACTTTGGTGATGAGCCGCTGGTTGTCCACGACAACGTTGGTTGTGGAGCTGAGGGCGTAAGAGAAATAGGTCCAGGGTACAAGAGCGGCAAAATAAAAAACGGGGTAGGGGAGTCCCTGAGAGGGCAGCTTGGCGAGGCGGCCGAAGAAGAGTGTGAAGACGAGCATGTTGAGGACGGGTTGCAAGATGACCCAAAGGATGCCGATGGCGGTCTGCTTGTAGCGGATCTTGACATCGCGCCAGACGAAGAAATAAAGGAGTTCGCGATAGGCCCACACTTCGCGGAGACGGAGTTCAAAGAGGCCGCGGGGAGGCTCGATACGCACGGTCGTGGAGGCACCGGCGGGGAGAGGAAAGTCAGGGGATTGCGGAGATGCCGTAAGCGAAGCCATGCGCGATTCGAAGAAACCTCCAAGAATAGTGGAACGAGATCTTCATTAAGAATAACAGAGAACAAGAAGCGGGAAAAAGGCAGCGAACGGAAGATTAAGGATGGGGCGGATTCTCGAGTTGCTGGATGTCGCGCTGTTCGATTTGGTGCATGAGGGCCTTGCGTTTGAAGAGATACGTGCGAAGCTGAGCCGTGAGCTGGCCGGGAACTGCGAAAAATTGATTGTGGAGTACCTCCGAAAACGAGACCGGTCCACGTGCAGGAATCAAATGGGAACCCCATTGGAACATAAGGCCGACATTCCAGAGAACAAGAAGAGCGAGGGGGATGGAAGTGACGGCCAAAGCGGCTTTGCGAGAGCGAAAAAATTGTGTGAAACGATCTAGAAAAACCGCGAGCCCAAGAATGAAGAACGCAGTGAGAGAGACAAAGAAGCGGTTGCCGTAAGAGGAGATTCCGTCCCAATTCGGGTAGCAAGCGATGAACAAGTAAAAGACCAGGAAGGTGGCAAGCAGCGGTGCGCCAACACGCGGTACGAGACGCCAAAAGAGAAATAGTCCCAGTAGCGACAAAAGGAGAACAGGGTTCCAAGTAAGTAATCCGTGATTGGACGAGAAGAGCACGCCGAGGAGCACCGGTGAGGACCAAAGCCAATCGCGAAGTGGAATGTAGCCGGATTCGAGAGCATTTCCGTAGATGATGTAGCGAGTGATGAAGGTGGGCAGGAGAGAAACGAAGACAACGACTGCAAAGAGGAGGTGGGAAACCAAGAGGTTCGATATGCGCACATCTTCGGAGGGACCGCGGGAACTGTGGCGAGATGCAGAAAGATATTGCGGAATGGCTTCGATGGCAAGGACGGTGAGAACTGCGGCGTTAACATAGTAGACATCTAGCATCAGTCCGGCGATCAACGCGAGAACGAACCACTGAGCGAGGGAGCGATTGGCGCGCGTTTCGTGCCAATACCAAAGGAAGAGCGCGACGACAAATGCGGAATGCGCATGCGACCACGAGGGGTTGAAATACATGTAAACGGGGAGCGCGCTGGCCCACCAGATGGAAAGGGTCGCAAGGAGTGCCCAACGCTCCTCAACGTATCGCCGAGCGAGACGGAAGGCCAACAGCAAACTGAGAAAACCATAGAGCGCCGTTGCAAACGCCATGGTGATGCGATAGGGAGCGGAAAAACCGTCCGCGGGAATTGAAGAACCGAGCGCGCGGGCGAGAAGGACGCCCGCATGACTCAGAAGTAGAAAGGGAGCCCAGAGAATCGCAGGACCGACACTGAAATGGTTCTCCAGATGGCCGGTGGGAGTTCGAAATTGGGACCTCGGCTGGCCAAATTCGTCGAGGCGTGAAGCGCGAAAGCTCTCATTGGAATGCTGATAATCTTTGGTGAAATCGAGATTGTGATCGATTAGGGGAGCGCGGGCAAAAGCATAATAGCCGACGCCATCGCCGCGCACCCAAGGGTTGAGAAAAGGAGTCGAGCATAGAAAGAAAAGGAGAAGCAAGAGCTCCGATTTGCGCGGGCGATGCGCAGGCGATGTGCTGAAGTCTTGCTGCTTCACGAGCGAGGTACCCGGCGCAAAACTCTCTCAATTCCGGCTGCCATTCCTACACGGCAGCATCTCGATGCGGGAACTAATCTACCAAAACCGCGTAAGGAACCTGGTTACCAAAGTATCGTGGCGGTATTGTAGCGCACGATTTTACTTTGGAGTTGGATATCCTCGAGTTGAAAAGGGTTTGCTTCAATCCGCAAGAGCCTTGTGGCCGGTACCCACGAAACAATGATTGGTTGCCTAGTATAGTTTCCGGGCGCCGACGGACCGGGAACTATTCAATGGGCACAAGCGCGTTGGCCGTTACCTATGTGGTGAAACTTCCTACAAGCCGACATCTGTCCCGGAATGATTTTTGCTTAGCCCGTTTCTCACGATCTATCCGGCTTAGCTAGCGGCGAGGAGACACTTTCGAGTAGCATGTCGTCCCGCAAACTTGAGTCACTGCTTGACGCGCCTCAGTAGATGAGCTTTAGCGAAAACTGAACTTGCCGCGAAGTTCCCGCCGTCTTGCTGATCATGCCAAACCCTGTGCCCTCGATGATGTTCGCAGGTAGTCCCATGTTGGCGATGTTAAACAGATTAAATAACTCTGCGCGGAATTGCAGATCCGCTCGCTCCAAACCGCTTTCTCGGTGGCCAATCGGAGTCGTCTTGACGAGCGCAAAATCGAAATCGTAATATGCCGGACCGCGAAAGGTATTACGGCCGAGCGTTCCAAAGCGCCCGGAGTTTGGTCCAGTTCCACCTGCGATCCCGATCGGAATGGCAAAGAAGCTTGCGTTGTTCGCGCCCCGCCCAAAATAATCGTCGCGCGGTCGGGTTGAACTGCCGGCGCTCGATAGGTCCGGTAACCCAATCTGGTCCGGCCGATCCGCGCCAATCGTTCCCGCGCCCGTCTGCTGGATACCTGAATAAACCGTGAACGGCGAACCACTCGTGATCGACGAGATGCTCAGCAATTCCCAGCCCTTCGTCAACAGGTGGGTTCGATCCGACTGAAGTCCCAGATGCTCAAAATGCAAATCCTGGGCCGCGCTCAACGTGAAAGCGTGCGTCACGTCAAAGCTTGACGGCCCTCTTTCCGCTCGTGTATCGAACGGGTTTTGCGGACTAAACAACGTCACGGCGCCGGTGGATCCTGTT
>Ga0307479_10007521_pt1 | contig 10040 bp, 9 predicted proteins | sample atmos_gasesECM4C_FD_203743 | JGI IMG/M metagenome (GOLD analysis project Ga0307479, IMG submission 203743) | Hardwood forest soil microbial communities from Morgan-Monroe State Forest, Indiana, United States - atmos_gasesECM4C_515 | ecosystem: Environmental > Terrestrial > Soil > Temperate...
TTGCACCTCAGTTTGCCGAGCGAAATGAACTACGGAGAGTTTGGAGTACCGCGCTTGCTTATTCTAATTCCGGCCGAAAATTATCACAACGGTTTGCTGCGCTGATCCCAAGCACCGCTTGCGTCGCTCGGGTAGCCACGACGACGCCGTTCTCGTCGTGGGACTTTCCCCGCATCATCTCAAGCCGTATCACCGGAAGACTTCGGCAGCAAATTCCGCAGAAAGAACGCCAGATTCGCAGGCCGCTCCGCGAGCCGCCGCATGAAATACGGAAACCAGTCGGTGCCAAATGGAATGTAGATCCGCAACCGGTAACCTTCCCGCACAAGCTGCTGCTGCAAATCAGTGCGGATTCCATACAGCATTTGAAATTCAAACTGGTCGCGCCCAATATTTTTTTCGCGCACAAAATCCTTCGTGGCCTGAAGCATCGCGGGATCGTGCGTCGCAATTCCGTGATAGATCCCGCTGGGAAGCAGCAGCTTCATCAGCTTCACGTAATTCGCGTCCACGTCGACTTTTTCAGGAAACGCGATTTCCGGCGGCTCCTTATACGCGCCCTTGCAAAGCCGCATCCGGCACCCCACGCTCAGCAAATCCTGAACGTCCTTCTCAGCCCGGAAAAGATATGCCTGCATTACCGTCCCGACGCCGGTGTATTTCCCCCGCACCCGCTTCGTCAATTCCACTGTGCGTTGCGTGTACGCCGAGCCTTCCATATCGATGCGCACAAAGTTTCCCAAATCTGTCGCGTGTGCCACGATTTTTTCCACCAGTTCCTGGCAAAGCAATTCGCTCAAGTCCAATCCCAGCTGCGTCAGCTTCAGTGACACATTTGCATTCAGATTTTCCCGCGCAATCCGGTTGAACATCGCAACATATCCATCTGCGGCGTCACGCGCCCCCGCCTCATCAGAGACGTTTTCCCCTAGCAAATCGAGGCTCGCCGAGCGGCCCGCGGCATTCAGCACTCGCGCGGCCCCGATGGCGTCGTCGAGCGTCTCGCCCGCCACAAATCGCCGCGCCACGCGCCGGCTCACACCATTGCTCATGATCAGCGGCGCAAGCCGCTTGCTTTCGGAAAGCTTCAGAAGGAGTGCGCGCATCAGCAGAAAATGGGTTTCTTTCGGTGGGAGAATGATGCAGCGATTCTCATGCGCTGGGAATTATGCCGTGAACCGCGAGATTTAACTAGCGATGGTTACAACTTGTTTTTTCCAAGAAACTTCTCCGCATCCATCGCCGCCATGCAACCCGACCCCGCGGCCGTGATCGCTTGCCGGTAATGGTGGTCTTGGACGTCGCCTGCCGCGAAAACGCCTTCCACGTTCGTCTTCGGCCCGTCATGGGTGATCAAGTAGCCGTCCGAATCCATCTCGAGCTGGCCCTTGAAAACTTTGGTGTTCGGATCGTGCCCGATGGCGACAAAAACGCCTTCCACTGCCACAGTCTTCAGCTCACTTGTATCGACGTTCCGCAGCCGCACCATCTCCACCGACTTTTTGTCCACGTCGTCCACATGCTCGATCACATACGGCGTGAGAAATTCAATTTTCGGGTTCGTTCGCGCACGGTCCAGCATGATTTTCGTCGCGCGAAATTCATTCCGCCGGTGCACCAGCGTAACTTTCTTCGCAAATTTCGTCAGGAAGGTCGCCTCTTCCATCGCGGTGTCGCCACCACCCACCACGATAATGTCTCGCTCCCTGAAAAAATAGCCGTCGCAGGTGGCGCACGTCGAAACACCGTACCCGAGCAAGTGCTTCTCGGACTCGATCCCGAGCATCCGCGCCGATGCGCCCGAGGCGACAATCAGCGCCTCGCACTCGTACGTCTCTTTGCCCGCTACAACCTTAAACGGCCGCTTGCTCAAATCCACCGAACTCACCGCGCCCGCCGCAAACTCCGCCCCGAATCGTTGCGCCTGTTTCCGGGCGTTCTCGATCAATGCGGGCCCCAAAATTCCGTCCGGGAATCCGGGGAAATTCTCCACCAGCGTCGTCAGCCCCAGCTGGCCACCCGGCTCGTAGCCGTCCAGCACCAGCGGTTGCAACTCCGCGCGCGCCGCATAAATCGCAGCCGTCAGCCCCGCACACCCGCTTCCGATGATGATCACCTTGCGCACTTAAATTCTCCTGACGATTCGATGCTGAATCAGCCCAAGCGATGCAATCTGAAAAGCTGACTATTGTAGCATTTAGCGCCAAACAGATAGAACGTCGGTCGTGGGAAGCAGTTTTCGCGAAGGGCGCCCGTCAACGACGTCTCATGTACATTGATGATTCTTCCAAACCGGAGTAACATTCGCGCTCATCATGGCGGCGATAAGACTAGTAACGCGAATACTCTCGATTCGATTCTCGCCGCAGAGGTGAAATGGAGTTTTCGATGAAAAAGACTGAAAGAATTATGCTGAATCAAATGACGCAAATTTCGCGGTTGATTCCGGTACTCATCCTAGCAGCCTTCTTCCCAGTTATTGCTCACGCTCAGGCAGAAACCGGCGCTCAGGAACACCAATCGAGCAACATGGCTGCCATCACAACATCTTCTGCGAAGACCGATTTCCAGGGACATTTCTCACAGCCCTACGAAGTGCAGTGCCACGGCCACAAATTAGCTCCGGGTGAATATACCCTCCTCGTCAAAACCGTCGGAGAGGACAAGATGGTCACGCTTCAACGGGAAGGAAGCGATGTCGTGCTGCACTCCCGCCCTGTTCCTCCCACTTCGGTTTCCGACCACGGTCCCAGCGCCATGATGCTACGCCACGGACCAGGCCCGGGCACGCACACACTCGAAGGCGTCTATATCGAGAATCTGAAATTGGTTCTGTTCCTCGACGAGACCGGACACGCGAATCCCATCGACAAGGTATTCGCCGGCGTCAAGCGCATTCCGATCACTTGATCTGATCGATCCGAATTAAGCGCCAATCTACGGAGTGTCTCGCAGCCGTTGCGAGAAGGTCGAAGTCCGGGTTGTAACTTCAGCTCTAAGTTTGTTATATGCTCCTACAAGGGCTGTTCGTGCGATAGTTCCGCTTTGCAGATATGGCCTCACCCACCGGGATGCTCGCCCCAGGGACAAAACTCGGACCGTACGAAATCGTCGGCGCGTTAGGCGCCGGCGGAATGGGTGAGGTGTACCGCGCCCGCGACGCGCGCCTCGATCGCATCGTCGCCATCAAGATTCTCCCCGCCGCATTGGCCACCGCGGACGACCACTTGCACCGCTTCGAACGCGAAGCTCGTTCCGCTTCAGCGCTGAATCACCCTAACATCGTCACCATCCATGAGCTTGGACGCGACGGTTCCGTTCACTACATCGCGATGGAGTTGGTCGAAGGTGCAACTGTGCGCGATTTGCTGAAAGCAGGCCCTGTCCCAATTCGGCAGGCCATTGACATCGGCGCGCAAATCGCCGAAGGGCTCGCCAAAGCGCACGAGTCCGGCATCGCGCATCGTGATATCAAGCCGGGAAACCTGATGGTAACCGCCGACGGATTCGTGAAGATCCTCGACTTCGGTCTGGCGAAGCTCGTTCCCGCTGGCGAAGAGTTGTCGCAATTGCATACGCGGGCTAGTTCGGACACGCGCTCCGGCGTGATCTTGGGTACGCCGGAATACATGTCGCCCGAGCAGGCCAGCGGCCTGCCCCTCGATTTCCGATCCGATCAATTTTCGCTTGGCCTCGTGCTCTACGAGATGGTGACGGGAAAGCGCGCGTTCCGCCGCAGCACCGCCGCTGAAACCCTCGTCGCCATCTTGCGCGATCAGCCCGACCCAGTCGCCACGCTCGCTCCCGACGCACCTGCGCCGCTAGCCTGGGCAATCGAGCGCTGCCTGGCGAAGGAACCCGAGAAACGCTACGCCGCAACGCGCGATCTCGCGCACGAGCTTGCCGCCATTCGTGACCGCTTCGCGGAAAAAGTTCTTCGCCATCCGGAATCCCGCCAATCCAATATTCCCGTTCAGCGCACCGCATTCGTCGGCCGCGAAAAAGAAATCGAGGCCGCGAAAGAACTCCTCCTGCGCTCCGACGTTCGACTGGTCACGATTACCGGCCCGGGCGGAATCGGCAAGACGCGCCTTGGTATCGAAATCGCCTCCGCCGTGGCCGATCGTTTCCCCGGAGGAGCTCACTTTGTCGCCCTCTCCGCCGTCAACGATCCGGGCCTTCTTCTTTCCGTGATCGTTCAGACGCTCGGCCTTCGCGAAGCCGGAGGACAGTCACCGATCGAATTGCTGAAAAAGCATCTCCAGGACCCATCGCGTCCTCCGGTGCTCTTCCTCTTCGATAACTTCGAGCATCTTCTCCAAGCCGCGCCTGCGATCGCTGATCTGCTGGCAATGGGTCCAAGTCTCAAAATCCTGGTTACGAGCCGCGCCGCTCTCCACATTTACGGTGAACACGAATTTCCCGTACCGCCGCTGGCAGTGCCGGATTCGCGCTCCAAGCCCTCTATTGAAGACCTCTCCAAATATCCCGCCGTCGCGCTCTTTCTGCAGCGTGCCGGCGCAGCCAAACCTGATTTCGAGCTGAACCACGAAAACTCCTCCGCGATCATCGAAATCTGCAACAGGTTAGATGGTCTGCCGCTCGCAATCGAACTAGCAGCCGCGCGCGTGAAGGTTCTCTCTCTCTCGGCCATGCGCACGCGCCTCGCCAGCCGGCTGCAATTGCTCACAGGCGGCGCCCGCGACCTCCCGCAGCGGCAACAAACTTTGCGCGCTGCGATCGACTGGAGTTACGACCTGCTGGGCCCCGCCGAGCAAAAGCTCTTCCGGCGCCTCTCCGTCTTCGCCGGTGGATGCACCCTCGAAAGCGTCGAAGCCGTCTGCGATGCCAAAGCCGATCTCGACTTGGATCTGCTCGACGGCATGGCTTCGATGGTGGATAAAAGCCTGGTCCAGCAAGTCGCGCAGCCCAACGGCGAATCGCGGTTCACGATGCTGGAGACGATTCGCGAATACGCGCGCGAAAAACTCGCTGCGAGCAACGAAGAAGCTCCAACAAAACGCGCACACGCCGCCTATTGTCTCGTTCTCGCTGAAGAGGCCGCTGTCGAACAGGGCGAAACGGTAGGAGCAGAATGGCTCGAAAACTTCGTGCGTGAGCACGATAATTTTCGCGCCGCGCTGGATTGGCTCACCGAAACCGGCGACGCGGATTGGGGATTGCGCCTCGGCGCGGCGCTGTTTCGTTTCTGGGAACGGCTCGAGTATCTCTCCGAAGGCAGAGACTGGCTGGGCAAACTCCTTAAGCTCCCAGCCGCGGCCGCTCCTTCAAGAGCGCGGGCTCGTGCTCTCTTTGCCGCAGGCATACTCACGGTGGAGCAGGGGGATTACGTTCAGGCCGAAGTCCTGATCGGTGAAAGTCTTGATGTCTCTCGTGAACTAGGTGACAAGCAGGGCGTCGCCGTCTCGTTGAACGCGATAGCCGTGTCGGCACGCGATCGTGGTGATCTACGGAAGGCGCGCGCGCTCGCCGAAGAAAATGTCGAGCTGTGGCGAGAGACGGGTGATCAACGAGCCATCGCCCGCGCCTTGAGCAATCTCGCAAGCGTCGTTAAACTGGAGGGTGACTTCGCGGGAGCCCGCGCTCTCTACGACGAATGCCAGTCGCTCTTCCGCCAACTGGGCGATCGCACGGGAGTCGCCTGGTCGATCAATTACAAAGGTGACGTCGCCCGCGATGAAGGCGACTCCGCATCCGCTCGCACTCTGTACGAGCAGGCCCTCTCCATGTTTCGCGAACTCGGAGACCGCTGGGGTGTCGCCGGCACCCTCGCCGATCTTGGAAACCTCGCGAGAGAACAGCGCGATAGCGCCACCGCCCACACCCTCTATCGCGAAAGCCTGAAAGTTTTTCAGGAGCTCGAACACAAGCGCGGAATCGCGCGCCTTCTCGAATGCTTCGCCTGCTCCGCTTCCATTCAATTCCAGGCCGAGCGTTCGCTTCGCCTGGCCGGCGCTGCCGCCGCTCTTCGGCAGAATATCGGCGCCCCGCTCACGCCCGCAGAACAAGCCAAGCTCGACGCTCATCTCGATCCGGCTCGCTACGCTCTGGCCAATACGTCAGGCGCCACAGCGTGGCTCGAAGGCTGGGGCATGCCCCTCGAGAAAGCGATAGAGAAAGCAATCGAGGAAGCCCTCAGGTCCGATGCAGAACCTTCGTCGGGTTCTCACACTCCGGCGCGCGGCTAATTTTAGCTTCGCGAATCAAGTTGATTGTGGGGGCTGAATTACGAATTATGCGAACTTATTCCGCGCTCGACGCGTCGAGCAATCGCCTCACCGCAGACACGCGATTCGCCGGCAGACCAACCCGCTTCGCGTGCTCTTTGATCGTCGCTTCATCCGGCGCCAGATAAACGCAGTACACTTTGTCGCCGGTCACATAGCTGTGCAACCACTGAATTTCAGGACCCATTCCCTTAAGCACGCTCACCGACTTCTGCGAAAGTTCCCGCAGCTGCGCGTCGGTTAAATTTCCTGCTCCCGGCACGTCGCGTTCGATAACATATTTGGGCAAGGCTGCTCTCCTGATGTAGTTCGATGCTAGCATGCAGGGAGAAGGCTCACAAGGCAGCGCGCTCGCCGTCTTTTCAGCCTGTAGAATCGCTTTAAAATATTCGCCGCAAATAAATGAATGAGGGCCAAATGGATCTTCGATCCCTGCAAAAACCTCTGAAAGACCAATACCGCGCCGACCCCTCCGCCTCGCGAATCACTCTGCGCGCGAAAGGCAGCCAGACCGATGCTCCCGTCTCATGCTCCGTCGACATCGGCCGCGGCATCTATCAAGCCGAAGCCCACAAAGGAGTCGGCGGCGCGGGAGCCGGAGCCTGTTCCGGCGATCTTCTCCTAGGAGCCCTAGCGGCATGCGCCCAAATCACCTGTCAAATGGTAGCCACCGCCATGGGCATCGCAGCCGAACACATCGAAGTCACGGTCGAAGGCGACTTGGACCTGCGCGGCACACTCTGCATTTCAAAGGATGTCCCGGTAGGCTTCGAAACCATCCGCCTGAATTTCAATATCGCAGCCGCAAACGCAACTCCAGACCAGCTCCGCGCCCTACAAGAAAAAACCGAACAGTTCTGCGTAGTAATGCAAACCCTTCAACACCCACCCAAAGTCCAAACCACCTGGCTCAATCATTCCTGACCCGCTTGCCTTTCAGTGGCACAGGCACTCCTGCCTGTGCGCTTTCCTCACAGCACAACCAAAAACCGGCCGAAGCCACGACCTCGCTCAAGCCAACCGCATCAGTACGCTGTCCCCCCTCACTTCGAAAACACCACCCCATGCGGCGCCCCACTCCCCTTCCACCCCTGAGGCCACTCTCGCTCACCAAAATTAAATCCCACCTTCCCGTCCACATCGCGAAAAGCATCATCCATCGTGATGGCCCCAGTCCCCTGATCCAACTTCAGCAAAAACATTCGATGATCCTCAGGCGACCCGCTCGAAGTCACCACAAGCCTCTGCGTCTTCTCTCCCCAAGCCGTCCAGTGCGGACTATACGTATCCGTCAGCTTGATTCGCGAAACCTCCACAGGCTTCGCCCCATTCGCAATGTCGATCACAATCAAACCGTGCATCGCCGGCACGCTCTGCACCAGATAGTGCCCCACGATCGTAGGAACGCCGCACCAGTTACCAGGAAACGCGTACACGAGTTGCGCCTTCGGCTCGTCCTTATCCACTCCAGTGATGCGCTCAATTCCGCAACCCAGCGTCTGAATAAAAACCGATCCATCCGGCCCGCGCCGCGGCTCCTCAGGACTAATCTGCGCGTAGCGATTCTCCCCGACATCCAAATACGCCGTCTTCAGCAACTTCAAATCGGAAAGCCGCCACACCTGATACGTCACGCCGCTAAAAATATCGTCGAGGTGCATCGAAGAATTTGTGGAAACCAGGCGATCAATCTCAGGAAGCACCACCAGGCTGTACGGCATCAACAACGCGTCAGCAAATGCCGGATCAGCATTGCTCGCACTCCGTACCAACTTGCCCTCGTCATTAATTTCCACCAGCCCGCCCGTCACGCCCGTCTGCCCCTCGCTCCCTCCATGATGCGCGTGCTGAAACGTCGCCAGCACATTGCCGTCAGGCAACCGCAAATACGAATGCGGATGCATGTAGCCGCCAATATCGGTGAACGACGTCACCACCTTGGGATGCAACGCATCGCGCACGTCGAAAACGAAAGTCCGCCCCGCTCCGTGATCATTCGCAAAAAGCATTCCACTCGAAGGCATCGCATATTCGGTGTGATGCACCTGCACGCTCTGCTGGTCCGTCGCAAGAGTCGTCACCAAATGCCCGTACGACGCCGACGCAGGATCCGCATCAATCACCGCAAGAAAATCATTCCCCTTGTGCGCCTCGTCGCCAGCCCAGGCAAACAGATAATCCTCAGGTGCCCTCGTTTTCTGCTCCTGCGACCGCAATGAAAAGCTAATCGCGCACACAATCACAACAAGCTCACACAAGAAACGCATCACAGAACTCCTTCCAGCAACAAGTGGTCAGCGACGCGAAAGAATATCAGCCCGCAGAACGGAATAGTAGCCACGGGTTTCAGTAGCACAGGCATTCCTGCCTGTGCCACCGTAACGCCCCAGCACAATCGCCAAGTTTTGCCTCTCGCGCGCTAACGTTCTTCGTCTTTCAGTAGCGTAGGCTTCAGCCTGCGCCCGCAAAACACCGCAGCACAACCACCAATTCCTGCCTCCCGCGCGCGAGCGTTCTTAGCTCTTCAGTGGCACAGGCACTCTTGCCTGTGCGCCGTTCTTCACTGCACCGCCCCCAAATAAGCAACCAACCCGATCTCGCATCCAACAAAAAAACACTTCGCCTTCCTCCCCAATTCATGTACTTTCCGCACCGGAGAAAACGCCGCCCCATGTGCTTCTCAGCAGCAGCCAATTTCGCCGGCAGCACAGTCCTCGCCGGCATCGGCATCGCCACCCTCTCCCGCGTGAAGCACCGCCGCGAACTCCTCTTCGCCACGCTCCCCACGCTGTTCGCCGTTCATCAATTCATCGAAGGCTTCGTCTGGCTCGGCCTCGACGGCATCCTCTCCCCCAAAGTCACCCACAACATGGGCGCCGCCTTCATGCTCTACGCCCAAGGACTCCTCCCCTTCCTTCTCCCGCTCAGCATCTACCTCTTCGAACCCACCGCCAAAGCCCGCAAACTCATGCTCCCATTCCTCATCATCGGAGGCGGCACAACTCTCTATATTTTGTGGGCGCTCACAGCCTATCAGCTCGAGGTCTACGTGAAGGGAAACAGCATCGTCTACATCAATCCAGCCACCAACAACACTATCGTCGCCATCCTTTACGTGATCGCCACCTGCGGTTCCCTCTTTTTCTCAAAAATCAGAATGATGGTCATCTTCGGCGCAGCAAATCTCATCATTCTCCTCGCCGTCATGACCTTCAAGCGCTACGCCTTCACTTCCCTCTGGTGCGCCTACGCCGCAGTCGCCAGCATCATCATCCTCGCCTACTTCTGGACCAGCCACAAATCCCGCCCATTCCTCTACGCCTAGTTTTTCCGTTCCGCCGCCCGCCGCCCGCACCTCTCTCCTCAAGCCTCCGCGCGAAACGTTTTCCCCAACTCCGTCTCCGCCAGCCGGTAATAATGCCGGAAGTTGTAAATCAGCGGCGACCACAAGCTGTTCCACCCGCGCCCCGCCCATTTTGTGCACCGCTCGCACCACCGCCTCCAGTATTTGCTCTGGCGTGGACCACTTTATAGTCAGACGGAATCTCGAATAAAGAAGGGTCGGGATCACCCAGCCGAACACTGATGACGGTTTGGCTTATCTCGCGACTGTCTTTGTCGTCCCTCTCGTGAAAATCCATTGCCAGCTTCATTTCCGGTGCGCACCAGCTCTCAAGTGTTCGGATCGGAGAGGCTCCCGATGCTTTGGCTTCCAATGAGCTGTACGTGTCTTGCCGGTATCCTATGGCGTCGACCCCTGCTATCAACCTTTGTCCCAGGATTTCAAACGTT
>Ga0307479_10007522_pt1 | contig 10040 bp, 6 predicted proteins | sample atmos_gasesECM4C_FD_203743 | JGI IMG/M metagenome (GOLD analysis project Ga0307479, IMG submission 203743) | Hardwood forest soil microbial communities from Morgan-Monroe State Forest, Indiana, United States - atmos_gasesECM4C_515 | ecosystem: Environmental > Terrestrial > Soil > Temperate...
CGACTCGAACATCTGGATCGTCCCGATTCTGGGGTCCTTGTAGGCATCACTGGTCGTTGTCTTCGCGTTGAATCCGAGCTTTGCCAGTATTCTCTGATTGTACATGTGGCTGATCATGTCTCGGCTAAGAATCTCAGCCTCCGCGGCGATGACCGGATACGTGAAGCCCTTCTCGTACTTGGGCTCACTATCTCCGTTCAGAACTAGATCGTAGTTTATCGGCAGTGCGCTGATCTGGACCATCATTGTCGACTTGTCGCTTGTGTCCCAGTCGTTGACTGACTGCTGTATGATCTCGAACTGCATCGGATAGTAGCTGTGCTCTGAGAGGCCCTTCAGCCCATAATGTTCTGGCCAGACCCGAGATATGACCATGAGCGAGAAGCGTTGGTCTTTCGGGTTTGACTTGAAGTTCCTAACGGCTACGAGCATTCCTTCCTCGATGAGACCCATGATGTCCTTGTGGTACTCTACCTTGATCCGGCATTCGTACCTTGAGGAAATACCTGTGAGTTCGTGGGTCGCCGCCGGCATGAAGGCGGGAGTTACGGCAGCGAGACGAGCTTTGAATCGGCCGCTGAAGTCTGTGAAATATCTGCTAGCTGTCTCTTCGAGCACTCTCAGTCTCGCTCCTTCTCTCCCGGAACGTGCTCATGTAGAATACAAAGTGCCGTAACTTTGGACTGTTCATTAACCATTTGCCAGTCGTGTCAATGATCCGACGCATTTCTTCGTTATGCCATTTGGCAACCTTGTCAGCAATGAACAATGGCTTGTTGTGGCCGAATAGTTCGGGGACGCTGTTACTCGTCATTGAAGCGAGAGTCAGAAGGACAAGCTCCTGTATCGGATTGGCCATCTTGTTTGTCTGGAAGATAATCGGCTTTACGGGTTCGTCCGCGCTTCCATACGAGTGTATGAACCCTATTTGGGACTCAGGTCGCAAGTCGAAGTCAGGATAAGCCAGCCTGTCGAGAAGGAGGACGTTACTTCTGAGCTGAGGATCATAGGCGGTCTGCGAGAGCTGAATGTAGCTCTTCAGAAACAAGCGCTCAGGGATAATCTTGTTGCGTATCGCTCCCGCGACGTACCCTTTCCTCTTCTGAAAGTCAGGCACGATCAAGAGGAAGGCCGAATCATATTCCACCAACGACCACGGAACTGCGATCGCTCCGTGATTGAACACGCTAAGAGTCTGAAGAAGCATACGATCAGTGTTCGGTATGCGTGACAGCTGTTCCTGGGTTAGATCTGACTTCCAAAGATCATTCGACACCATGACGGGCAGGACATGGTTCTTGAGATCTCGGGCCGCAGTATCCTTGGTCAATCCTAGCAGCAGTATCCGTTTCTTCCAGCATTCCTCAACCAGGAGGTTCAAAGTGAAGAGCGTGAGAAACGCCAGGTCCTGAGTTGTGAGCCAATGAAGATCCCCTTTCTTCATAACTCGCAGGGGATTCTGTCTTGGTTGCTCTTCGAACATCCTGCGACCGAGAGTCTCTACGAGTTTACGTATTCGAGGCCACGTCTTCTCATATCGATCTCTCAGAGAGAAAGTTCCGACTGTCTCTTCAAGGAATCCTTCTTTGACAGATTTCTGAAGGAAGCGCTCGACGCGTTTCTGTCGATCATTCTCTTTGATTCCCAGTTTCGGACAGAGAGCCGCCAATGTTAACGGGCCGCTCTTCTCAATCTCGAGAAGGCATCGATATCGCAGATAGTCGCCTCTGGGAGGGGGCAAGTCAAGCAAAGGATTGTCCAGGTGGTGTCTGGCATAGGCGAGATCGTTGACGTCTAGTGGTATGCCGTCAACGTCGAGCCCGAAGAGTGCTCCGTTGGTCGTCCAGAGTTTTCTTCTGGAAGTGTCGTAGATTAGACTAGCAAGCATGGTTGCGAGGCTTCTGTCGAGCAGGAGTATTCTTGGTCCGTTCTCCTCGCACGCGAGTCGGTACGCCAGGTAGAATTCGGAGAAGGTCATGATCCAGTTGGCGACTGTGGAATTGTTAGCAATCGCCTCGTCAGTAAGAGGTCTTGTAAGTGAAATTTCCGAGACCTCTCCAGGCTGTATGAAGCTCTGGTCTATTTCCGGAACCTCGTTAACGTAGACTGGTACACAGCTGGACAGCGCTCGGCCGCTCTTGAGAAAGTGGTCTTCGTATTCGACGCTTGGCGGACCGTTATCGGCATATCTTATCGTACCGCGTGCCGCGTAGGACCCACCGAAGAATACAACGAGGTCGAAGAGGGGTCGGGCGTAGTCTGTTCCGTCAACTGCGGCAAATGGGACTCTGTCGGTTCCAAAAAATTTCTCTGCGGTTTCATGAGCGGATTTCGGATCAAAATCTGACTTGATGAGACTCGCGAAGACACGCTCATACATTCCTTCAAGAGTCTCGAACCGTGCGCGGTAACCTTCGATCTGATCCATCGCACCGTTCTGCAGAAGGGTCCCGGCCCTTTCGATAGCCGAGCTAAGAGACGATGACGAAGGTACTGTTTTCTCTACAGTAGACAAGATGTAATCGGGCTCGGCCCGGGGGCCTATAAAGATGGGACTCCTAACCGTAAGTCAATCACTGAAATTGTCATGAACCTATTATACGAATGATCTTCCTCGGCCCAAGTGATTGTCTGGGAGGAAGCGTGACCTGAAGCGCGGGTATTTCGTAGTCTACGCGCAGTTCGGACTTATCTTCTTGTTCATCTACGGTCTCTCTGCGGAGTACAGGTCTAATGCGTATCAGCAGGATTGGGTTTCGAATAATGCTCCGTGGCTCCAATATTTTCTGAACGGATATCTGGCGGCTATGCTTCTCGGAATATTCATTGGCGGAGGAGTCCTGTTGGCCGCGGACTATTGGCGGACAAAGGACAAGAAAAGTTCGTTAAGAACTATAGGTTAGCGAGAAGCGAGAGCGATACGCTCTATCTCATCGCGCTTCTTGACGGACGCACTCTTCGGGTCACGCGCCGCGGCGAGGATCAGCTCATCGGCAAGGCATTCATCAACCGTCTTCGGGTTATTGTGAGATGCTTGACGAGACAAGTTCGTAATGTATCTCAGCGCAATGTCAACCCTCCTCTGCGGAGCAATGTCGACTGAGATCGGGTATACGATGCCACCGTAGGCAATTCTTGTTACATCTTCGGCCGGCGCCGCGTTCTCGATGGCTCTAACGAGTATCTCGATCGGGTTCTTCTTGGTCCGGATGGCGATGATGTCCATGGCGTTCTTGACGATGTTAGTGGCTCGGGCTTTGGCGCCGCCTGCGACTCCCGGCCGCATCATGTCGTCGATGAGACGCTCGACGATGTTGATGGTTGACTTACGGAACCGTCCATGTTCATGGCGGCCACTAGTGTGAGGTAGAAGGATGGGTCTTGTTGAGATGTATCGCTTGAGTCCAGGGTCGTTAGCCTCTATTCCAGCTGACTGCCATTTGCCGAACACCTTGACATCCGGCAGTTTTTTCGGTTCTTTGCTCAAGCGGACCCAGCGTTGTCCAGACGAGCGGGTTCCAGCATTTTAAACATTCCCGGCTGAGATAGCGTTTCAGAGTCGAAAAGATTGATAGGCGGGACACGTCTCGCCTCCTTCTGGTCTAACCCTTGACCGTTACCGAGATGCTTGAGAAACCTACTCCGAAAAAGTCGCAGTTTCCCATCGAATCCCTCCTTTCAGCCCGGTTATTGCTTGAACCTCAAATCGTGGGCGATCGGATCTATTTTCTCTCAGACCTAAGCGGCACTCTCAGCCTCTATTCTATGGCCAGCAATGGAAGCATGCCAGAGCCTCTGCTCCCTGGCGGTCTGGCGCTGGTGAATCCTCACATCATGCCTGGAGACAACTTCCACGTTCTCCCCAAACTTGGCAAGGTCCTAGTTATGATCGACAAGTTAGGGGACGAAAATTATCAGCCGAACCTGATCCCTCTTACTGGTGGCATACCTGAACCGCTGTTCGGCGAAAAATATCAGAACGAGCAGATAGCATGCGTCCATTGTGACAAAGATCGGAATATTGCCTACTTCTTCCGAGACAATCGTAAGAATCCTGACATCGAATGTCTCAGAGTCAATCTAGACACCGGTCAGGTCAAGTCTCTAGGAACAAGCATCTACGGCAACGCGGCCAATGGCGTGAGTTCCGACCACTCCACAGTGATCCTAGCAGACGGCTATACTGCAGGAGACGTCGTCCTCTACTATTGGAAAGAAGGCATGGCCACAAGAAAACTGCTCTACGGGATTCCCCTAGACCAGCGTGACGGAAAGCAAGTTCCCTTCACCGGAATCGGATGGTGCAACTTCGTCAACAACGATAAGGGACTATTGTTTGAATCAACCATCTTCCACGACGACGGCGGTCTAACCTATCTCTCGCTAGATGACCCTTCGAAGCCGATCGATGTCCCAATCAAAGGACTATCACACAAGGGCCAGGGCGAAATGGTCGGACTAAGAAAAGTGAAAGGGGACACGTTTGTCCTGGAATACAATATCGACGGCGCCTCGTGGGCCTATGAAGGACGCTTTCATAGCGGGACACCGCCTTCCTTCGAAACCGAACGGGTCCTGATTGGGAATCCACCGCTATCTGGTGGCGTAGCTCTGGGACTTGAGTGGCAAATCAAGAATGAGAAACCGTTGCAAACGGAGTACGTCTTCTCGTTCACGAAAGCCAACAGTCCATCCCAAATCTACCGTATCCCTACGGGAGAGAAGACTGAGGCAATGCGTCTTTCCAGTGAAAAGGTTCTGGGCATTCCAGACGAGTATCTTTCTCCCGGGGAAGATGTTAGTTACACATCGTTTGATGGGCTAAGAGTCTCCGCTCGGCTTTACCTCCCATCCGCAAAGCTCGGATACAAGGGCCCAAGACCCTTGGTCGAGTACGTTCACGGAGGTCCTCAGGGCCAAGAGAGGCCTGATTTCACATGGTTCTCGATGCCGCTCATCCAGAACTTAACCCTCAACGGATTCGCAGTCTTCGTCCCGAACGTGAGAGGAAGCACGGGATACGGCATGCGCTACATGAAGTGGGTCGACAAGGATTGGGGAGGAAAAGACGTTCTTGACCACGTCGAGGGTCTAAAGCGACTAGAGAAAGATCCGAGAATCGATTCGAGCCGAAGAGGTGTCGTCGGAAGGTCCTACGGAGGATACATGACATTGACGCTGGCATCAAGACATCCCGAGCTGTGGAAAGCAGCCGTTGACATGTTCGGTCCCTATGATCTACCGACATGGGTATCGCGGATCCCACCAACATGGCAGACCTTCTTCCGACTCACTCTAGGTGATCCGGTCAAGGACAAAGACTTCCTCGTGGAAAGGTCGCCCAAAACCTACATGAATCAGTTATCGGCTCCCTTGATGATCTTGCAAGGAAAGCATGATCCGAGAGTTCCCGAACCCGAATCAGCGCAACTCGTGAAAGACCTACGTGACGGAGGCGTCAACGTGGACTATGTCGTCTACGAAGATGAGGGTCACGATGTGTTGCGTTTCAAGAACAGAGTCCACTGCTACAACACAATAACAGAATTCTTCCGCAAGAACCTTGGAAACTAGATCAGCGAATCGCCCAAAAACGCAAGTCTACTACGAGGCATTCGGAACTCATCTGAATTACAGGTACATTCTTTACATATTGGACTAGCAACAATATCGTTGCAGTCCTGGAAAGGAGCACGATTTATTGGTCTCTATGCTTGCTTCCCGATAGAGAAAAACGTCAGGCAAGCTGAAATTCTGGGACAACTCCTTCAGCTTGAAGGGTCGCTTGACTTTAGCACTATTAAGACTGGGCTTCTTCAGAAGGGTGTTCGCGAAGGCCAATTCACTACGCAGCGCTTGTCAGAAGCGTTGAAGGCTCTCCAAGCAGGGAACGCAGACTGGCTTCAGCTTCACTCGGCGCCGCTCGATAAGGATTGGGTCAGAGTGTACGAAGACTACATCGAAGTGGCATGGCACTCATCTATTACCGAATTCACTCGCAGACCTCCTTCGCCTATAGACAAACGGTTCGGAGATGCTGGTAGCGTTGTTATCACCTATCCTCTGTCTCGATTCCGGGTGGACTTGGAATCGTCCTTCCAAGTCAGGCTAGTTCAGCTAATGAAGAATCTGACTCAAGAGCACGGGCTGTACTGGTCTTTTATTCACGAAGGATTCCGTCCCAAACGCCCTGCCAGCCTCGGAGAAGATGATGTTTTCCAAGACACGCGCGAGAAATTTCCTTTAACATCCTTTGATTCGGACCTTCACATCGCTCGCTTCTTCAAAGAATTTGTCAAGGGAGCTTTCTGGGCAAACTTCCTCAACCCAATCCACGTGGAGCGACTGGGGGGGTATCGAGAATAGAGGCGGCTCACCCATCGTCTATTATCGAAAGGATGAACGACGGCCGAGTTCTTCTACGGATGGGACCGTCACCGCTTCCTAAAGACTACGAAAAGGCAGCAACCGATTATCAGAATCTCCGAAACTTTCTGAAACCAGTTCTGCTTGAGACTCCTGAAGAACGGACAAAACTCCAGATGGACATTCTGGGCTCGTGGCGTCCTCCGGGCTTTGATGCGAATTGGAAGAGAGTTTCTCCATCTTGATTCTTCGACTGCAACACCCCTTTGGTTTCAAAGACTTTGCAATCGCCCATATGGGGAGAGATTCGCGAGAGTCGGGAAACCGGGTTCTCGATGTGGACAACCGCAAAGAGCAGGGCCACGCGGTCCGTGATTACGCCTAGAGTGTCGGATGACTAAACCTAGCTCGAGTTCGGTTTAGATTGCTCGCTTCTACATTCCGCCCATCATTCCGGGCGGCATTCCACCCATTCCGCCCATTCCGCCGCCCATGCCAGGAGGCATTCCTCCAGGGGGACCGCCGCCAGAGCCGCCTCCCTTCGAGGCGATAACGTCGTCCACTCTGAGAAGCATTGTTACTGCTTCCACCGCTGATCTGATAACCTGTTTCTTCACACGTAACGGCTCGACCACGTTTAGTTTCCACATGTCAGCGGTCTTGCCTGTGTAGACGTTAACTCCGAACCATTTGTTGGCGGGCGTGTTGTGTTTGGCTCTGAGGTCGACCATTATGTCGATTGGATCGATTCCCGCGTTTTGGGCGATAGCGACCGGTATGGCTTCGAGTGCGTCCGCGAAGGCCCTTATGGCCAATTGCTCTCTGCCGCCAGCTTTTGTAGCGTAGTCTTTCAGTCGTTTGGAGAGTTCTGCTTCGGGAGCACCACCGCCTGCAACAATCTTACCGTCCTCTAAAGCGTTCCTGACAACGCATAATGCGTCGTGCAAAGATCTTTCTGCTTCATCAACAACGTGCTCGGATCCTCCGCGAATTACTATCGTGACAGCTTTCGGATTCTTCGCTTCTCGAACGTAGACGAGCTTGTCGTCGCCTATCTTCACTTCCTCGACGATCTTGGCTTGACCTAGATTCACTTTTGATAGATCCTTGAGGGTACCGACGACGCTTCCCCCAGTTGCCTTTGCTAGTTTCTCCATGTCTCCACTGCTGACGTTTTTCACTGTGAGGATTCCCTTCTTCGCGAGAATGGAAAGAGCTTCATCGTCAGCTCCTTTTTCGGTAAATAGAACATTTGCGCCGGACTGTACGACTTGGTCGGCCATGGCCTTGAGAAGATTCTCCTCCTCTTGGAGAAAGAGTTCCATTTCTTCCGGTCTGTTTATGTTGATCTTTGCGTCCATCTCGGTCTTTTCGATTTCCAACTTCGCATTCAGCAGGGCGATCTTGGCGTTACTTACGCTCCTCGGCATCTGAGAATGGGAAATCTCTTTGTCGATGACGATGCCGCTGATGAGTTCAGTATCAGACAGGCTCTTTCCGTGTTTCTTCATCACTTTGATGAAATCGATATCGGCGGTAATCTTGGTCCCACTCTTCTCCATCACATCCTTGACCGCCTCGACGGCCAGGTCGGCGAAATGTTCCTGTGAGCCAAAGATTCCCTTCGTGTTTAGAGATGTGAGGGCGATGCGTTTCAGTTCCTCATCATCGTCAGGCTTGATGGTAACACCTAGATCGTCGAGAATTTCCTGAGCCTTGTCTGCGGCGGCTCTGTAGCCATCGATAATTACGTTGGGATGAACTTCACGATCCAAAAGTCCCTCAGCCCCAGACAGTAGTTCGCCGGCGAGCACGACCGCCGTCGTTGTCCCGTCTCCTACTTCTTGGTCCTGAGTCTTAGCGACCTCAACGAGCATTTTGGCTGCCGGGTTCTGAACATCCATCTCTTTCATGATGGTTGCACCGTCGTTTGTTATGACGATGTCTCCGATGCTGCCGACCATCATCTTGTCCATGCCGCGAGGGCCGATCGTTGACCGGACTGTCTCGGCCAAAACCTTAGCGGCCATTATGTTGCTTCTCTGAGCGTCTCTGCCTCTAGATCTCTGGGTCCCTTCCTTCAGGATTATAATAGGTATCTCTTGCGACATTTCAGATCAAATTCCGAGTGGGAAGAGGGCTATTTCATTCCGAGATAAACCATACGCCGGCCTAGTTCAGGGCGGGACCTTAGGCGCGGGGGTGTTGGTGACCCAGGCGACCTTTGAAGGCTAGAATCTGTCAGTATCGCGTAAGACGTTGCAGTATCCAGAGACGAACCGGCCTATTTCGCCCGTTACCGGATCGTAGCTATGGCGCTCGGCGTTTCCGATATCTCGACCATAGATGTGCACGCTTTTAGTGGGTTTGAGGGAGATATTGTCGACTCGGTGGATGCCGCTGTGACCGAGAACCGTCACGTGTCCTTTCTTGTTGACTCTCTCGCTGACCTGCTGAATCTTCGCCAGTTTGGGGTTGGAGCCATCGTCTGTTCTACGGAAAAGCGCCTCCCGTTCTTCGCCTTCGTAAACTCCGATCATTGCCCAGGTCAGATGGTCATGTATCGGAGTCGTCTGGCCCGGGTGCCAGACCCCGCCGATGATGGAATATGCTTCATCATTCGGCATTTGGAGAAGATTCATGGCGAACCTGTCCTTACGTGGAGTGAACGCTTTCGCCGGGATGGACCCATTCGAAGTTACTAGTTTCTCTAGTGCTGGTTTGAGGTGTAGAAGGATTTCAGACTCTGAGGGATACCCTCGGACGATACGATCGGTGTCTTGAATCAAGTTTTGAAGAGTGTAACCTTCGAGTTGCACAGTCTACAATGTTTGCATCAAAGAATAATAGATTGCGGGGGTCAGATTAAGGCTAGGCAATACCTCTAAAACGAGTGTGCGCTCGATAACAGTTTGATGCGAAGAACTAGTGGTTCGCGGTTGTTTCGGATTGGGAAGATACCGCCAGACTCGATGGTCAGAGCGGTCTATTCTCACCGCGGCAAACGAAATCCAAGGCTTGTTCTTGGCCCAGGAATAGGCAGAGACACTGCTGTTGTGAAATTCGAGAAGAGACTCGCTGTCTTAACCGCGGACCCGGTCACTGGGACGACCAAAGGTATCGGCGAACATTCGGTTCACATCAATGCCAATGATATCGCCGCGACAGGAGCCAGGCCAGTGTGGTACGTATGCACGCTACTTCTTCCGCCTGGCACTAGTGAGAAGGCTCTAGCGAGAATAATGAGTGGAATAGATGAAGCGGCGCGAAGTCTCGAAATAACGGTTGCTGGGGGACACACCGAGGTGACACAGGGGCTCCAGAGACCCCTCATCGCTGGATTCATGATAGGTGAGACGGAAGGAGAGGTCCTCACTTCCGCTAACATGCGCAGTGGCGACCGGGTTCTGATGACTAAGACCGCTGGGATCGAGGGAACCGCGATTCTCGCATCTGAATACTCAGGACGGTTGAAGAACGTCGATGACGGAACTATCCGAAAAGCTCAGGGTTTCGGGAAAGACATCAGCATTGTCAAAGAAGCGATGAGAGTTTCGAAGATAGTAGGAGTGCATGCCATGCACGACCCGACCGAGGGCGGGGTCTTGAACGGATTGTGGGAAATGGCTGAGGCGTCAGCCTTGGGCATGGAGGTTTGGGCGAATCGCATTCCT
>Ga0307479_10007523_pt1 | contig 10040 bp, 10 predicted proteins | sample atmos_gasesECM4C_FD_203743 | JGI IMG/M metagenome (GOLD analysis project Ga0307479, IMG submission 203743) | Hardwood forest soil microbial communities from Morgan-Monroe State Forest, Indiana, United States - atmos_gasesECM4C_515 | ecosystem: Environmental > Terrestrial > Soil > Temperate...
GACCAGCAGGTGATGCTGACCAGCCGCGGCGCCGTCGGCGTCGCTCTCGGTGATGTCGATGAGCGCCCAGGAATACCAGCGCTGACCCTTGGCGCCCATACCGACCGAGCGACGCTGCCAGGCCCGCCGCGGCAGCGACGCAGTGAGCACATCGACCCGCTCGGCGCCGGCGCCGGTGGTCACCGCGCGGTTGGCGCCGATGCCCAGCACATAGCCGATGCCCCGCTGCTGCAGTGTCTGGCGCAGCTCGGGATCGGCGCCGTAGACCTCATCGCCGGCCACCGCGCCCGCCGGCATACCGCCATCAAGGGCGGCGGTGATCATCTGGGTGGCCAGGGCCGGTTTGGTAGCGAACTCGACGTCATCGGGAACACCGGCAGCCTCACGGCGCTCCGGGTCCTCGCACCAGTCCTTCGGCAGATACAGTCGTCGGTCGATCAACGTGTGCCCGGCTCCGGCCGCATACGCCAAATACACTGCCACTTGGGAGTTTTCGATCCGGCCCGCGGTGCCGCTGTATTGGCGTTGCACCCCCACGGTGGCGCTGCCCTTCTTGACATCACCGGTCTCATCAACGACCAATACCGCGTCGAGATCACCCAGATGCTCGCTGAGGTAGCCCCGTAGATCGGCTACCACACCGTCGGCGTCCCACTTGGCACGAGCCAGCAGATGCTGCAGCCGATCCGGGCTGGGATGACCCGCTCGCTCGGCCAGTGTCCAGCAGTTCTTGCGACCCAAATCCGAGACCAGTCCCAGCATCAACGCCCCAGCGTTACGCAGCGTCTCGCACCGCGAAAACCGCGACGCGACACGGTCGAGAACCTCATCAAACCCCACACGCCAGCGTTCAACGTCTACGCTATGAGCCGCGGCGGCCGCGGCTAATTCTGTTGTCTTCACAAACTCCGAACAATGCCGCGGTCACCGCCTCAACCAGCGCAGACACACCGCACGACACGATCTACGGCTGTAGTACTAGAACAGATTATGGAAGAAACCCGAAAGCCCATTGCCGATGTTACCGACGCCTGAGGTGCCGCTGCCGGAGATAAAGTACCCCGAACTCATGACACCCGCGACAGAGAAGCCGGTATCGTTGATCGCCGCGTTGTTGTAACCCGCATTACCAATACCCGCATTGAGGACACCTGAATTTCCTGGCAACATATTGTCGGTGCTGGTATTGGTGAAGCCCGAGTTACCGAAGCCCGAATTCTGGAAACCAGAGTTTCCGAGCACGTCCGCCCGTCAGGCAATCCGGCGCCGGATCTCGGCATCAGCCACTTGCGCTGGTCTGTCAGCGACCTCGGCCCGCCATTGGCGAAACGGCAACTGTTCCGACTCCTTGCCGGCACCCGGACTACGACCTGCGCCGGTGAATTCGCGATGTTGAGGAAACAACCGCGGCGGAAAAGTGCGGTACTAGCTGCCCTTGAGGCGCACCGCCAGATAATCGGCCACGTTCGTCATTGCGACCCGGTCCTGCGTCATAGCGTCACGCTCGCGCACGGTAACGGCGTTGTCGTCGAGCGAGTCGAAATCCACCGTCACGCAGAATGGCGTACCAACCTCGTCCTGGCGCCGGTAGCGCCTCCCAATGGCGCCGGCATCGTCGAATTCGATGTTCCAGCATTTCCGCAATTCAGCGGCCAAGTCGCGGGCCTTGGGGCTCAGGTCGGCGTGCCGGGACAGCGGCAACACCGCGGCCTTAACCGGCGCCAGCCGCGGGTCCAATCGGAGCACCGAGCGCTTCTCCATCCCACCCTTGGCGTTTGGGGCTTCGTCCTCGGTGTAGGCGTCGACCAAGAACGCCATGAACGACCGGGTCAGACCGGCTGCCGGTTCGATGACATAGGGCGTGTACCGGGTGTCGTTGACCTGATCGTAAAAAGACAGGTCGACACCGGAATGCTTTGTGTGCGTTGATAAGTCGAAGTCGGTTCGGTTGGCGACGCCTTCCAGCTCACCCCACGGGTTGCCGACGAAGCCGAACTTGTACTCGATGTCTACGGTGCGCTCGGAATAATGCGACAACTTCTCCTTCGGGTGTTCGTACAGGCGCAGGTTCTCCGGATCGATACCCAGGTCGACATACCACTGCAGCCGGGTGTCGATCCAATACTGATGCCACTCCTTCGCGGTCGACGGTTCGACGAAGAACTCCATCTCCATCTGCTCGAACTCACGGGTGCGGAAAATGAAGTTGCCCGGGGTGATCTCATTGCGGAAGCTCTTGCCGATCTGCCCGATACCAAACGGCGTCTTCCTGCGCGCAGTCGTGACCACGTTGGCGAAGTTGACGAAGATGCCCTGCGCGGTCTCGGGGCGCAGATAGTGCAGCCCCTCGTCGGTCTCGATAGGTCCGAGATAGGTCTTGAGCATCATGTTGAACTCGCGCGGCTCGGTCCACTGGCCGGGCTCGCCGGTCTCCGGATCGCGAATATCGGCCAGCCCGTTGGGCGGCGGCTGCCCGTGCTTGGCTTCGTAGGCCTCGATGAGATGGTCGGCGCGGTAGCGCTTGTGGGTGATCAACGACTCGACGAGCGGGTCATGGAAGACCTCGACGTGGCCAGAAGCCACCCACACCGGCCGCGGCAGGATGATCGACGAGTCGATCCCCACCACGTCGTCGCGGCCGGTGACCACTGCGCGCCACCACTGCCGTTTGACGTTCTCCTTGAGTTCCACGCCCAGCGGACCGTAGTCCCACGCCGATTTGGTGCCGCCATAGATCTCACCCGAGGGAAAGACGAAACCGCGCCGTTTGGCCAGGTTGACTACGGTGTCGATGACGGACGCCACGGGGATGGTCCACTTCCTTCCCGGATCGGCCAGGCACGCGCGGTGTGAACCGCTGCGCGCAAAACATCAGTCATGGTAGCGATTGCCACCGGGTCTTTGACATGCATCATCATGCATGTGACAGTTGAAGTCAGCCGAAACCTTTCCGAACAGCGGGTGTTGCCAACGGCGGGCATTCCCAATATCCGGCACTTCTCGAGGTGATGACTTCAAATGGCGATGTCCCCCTCGCCGACGATGACCTCCGATTTGGTTGGCGGCCACGAGCACGGGCCCGATGAGCTTTCGGGGCTCGCTGAGTATCCGGCACCGCCGCGACGGGAGATCCTGGACGCCGCCGGCGAGCTGCTGCGCGCGCTGGCAGCGCCGGTGCGGATCGCCATCGTGCTGCAATTGCGTGAATCCCAGCGCTGCGTGCACGAACTGGTCGACGCACTGGGCGTGCCACAGCCGCTGGTCAGCCAACATCTGAAAATCCTCAAAGCGGCGGGCGTGGTCGCCGGGGAGCGGTCTGGTCGCGAAGTTCTTTACCGGCTTGCTGACCACCACCTCGCGCATATCGTCGTCGACGCGGTCGCCCACGCTGGCGAGGACGCGCAGTGACCCGCGCCGGCGACGATGCAGTGGGGGCACGCCCCCACGAGTGGGTGGGGTCCCCGCTGCGCAGGGGAGTACCCCCGCCCGCTTGCGCGGGAGTGGGGGTCCCACCCGCTTACGGGGGTGGGGGCTGCTCCCACTTGTGGGGGAAGCGGCGCTAATGACTGGAGCCAGCGTCCGTTCCACCCGCCAGCGAGCGGCCATTTCGACGCTTTTGGAGACGCTCGACGAGTTCCGCTCGGCCCAGGAGCTGCACGACGAGCTGCGTCGCCGGGGCGAGAACATCGGTCTGACCACCGTCTACCGGACGCTGCAATCGATGGCAGCGGCGGGAATGGTCGACATGCTGCGCACCGACACCGGTGAATCCGTCTACCGCAGGTGCTCGGAACATCATCACCACCATCTGGTCTGCCGCAGCTGCGGTTCCACCATCGAGGTGGGCGACCACGAGGTCGAGGTGTGGGCAGCCGAAGTGGCCGCCAAACACGGGTACTCCGACGTCAGCCACACCATCGAGATCTTCGGCACCTGCTCTGAATGCCGGTCCTAACGGCGCTCAGCCCGTCAGCGCGCGGCGTATCTGGGCGCCCGTGTCCAGCACCAGCAGGATCAGGGTGCGCAGCGCGTCGTCGGTCAGGCCGGCGCCGGGAAAGTTGTATCGCAGCATCACGTCCGCGGTTTTGGCAGCGCCTCTACCGGAGTTGCGCTGCACGGCCTTCTCAGCGACCTTCTCAATTAGGGTCACCGTCCCGAGGTTGGTGTCGCGCGCGTGCCTGGCCACCTGGTCGCTGACCTTCTTGGTCAGCGGCAGGTCCCACGCCACTATCTGGGTGAGCGACACCAGGTCGAGGTCCTCGACGATGTTCACCACCCGCAACGACGCAAACGTGTCGTCATGGCGCACCGTTAGCCCGCCGTCGGGTTCCTCCTCGACGGGCAAGACTTCCCGGAGTATCGATTCCAGCCGCTCCTGCAGGGATGGCACTAGGCGCTCCCGAACCGTCGATTGCGGGACGCGTATTCCTCGCAGGCGGCCCACAAGTCGCGGCGGTCATAATCGGGCCACAACTTGTCCTGGAATATGTATTCGGCGTAGGCCGCCTGCCACAGCATGAAATTGCTGGACCGCTGCTCCCCCGAGGTCCGCACAAAGAGGTCTACGTCGGGGATGTCGGGCCGCTGCAGGTGCCGGGTGATCGTGGACTCGGTGATCCGGTCCGGGTTCAGTCGGCCAGCGGCTGCCAGACGAGCGATTTCCTTTGTGGCTTCCGCGATTTCGGTGCGGCCACCGTAGTTGACGCAGTAGTTGATGGTGATGACGTCGTTGCCTGCAGTCATGTGCTCCGCGATCGCCAATTCATCGACGACACTGCGCCACAAGCGCGGTCGTGAACCCACCCAGCGGATCCGGACCCCTATCTCCTTGAGAGTCTCGCGGCGCCGTCGCACCACATCTCGGTTGAAACCCATCAGAAAGCGCACTTCTTCGGCGGACCGCTTCCAGTTCTCGGTAGAGAAGGCATAGAGACTGAGCCACTTGATGCCGAGTTCGATGGCGCCGCAGGCGACGTCGATCACCACCGCCTCGCCCATCTTGTGCCCCTCGGTGCGATGCAATCCGCGTTGCGCGGCCCAGCGGCCGTTGCCGTCCATCACGATGGCGACATGAACGGGCAACTGCGCGGCCGGAATCCGCGGCGCGGCCGCTTTCGACGTGTGCTGCGGCGGTCGCTTCGGCCCGCCGTCGGGTGATGGCGGCAGCTCCGGGAAGACGACCGGCCACGTCGATTTGTCGGGAAACGTCGGGTAGTCGTCGGGCGCCGCGGGCAGCTGCGGGAAGTCCGTGGACTTCAGCTTGCGCGCGATCTTAGCCACAGGCCATATCCTGCCTGGTCAGCGCTGCGCGCCGGTCAGCGATGGTGCGATCGACCTGGTACGTCCGCTCTACCAGCGGTAACGTCTTGAGCTGCCGTTCCAGATGCCATTGCAGGTGTGCGGCCACCAACCCGCTGACGTGGCTGCGGTGGGATTGCGGCGCCTGCTGGGCGGCTTCCCAATCGCCGTCGTGCAGCGCGGACATCAGATCCAGCACACCCGGCGGCGGTGTCGTCGAGCCGGCCGGGCGGCAATGCGCGCAGACGCTGCCCCCGGCGGCGATGTGAAACGCCCGATGCGGACCGGGTGTGGCACAGCGGGCGCACTCGGTTAGCGCCGGCGCCCATCCGGCGATGCCCATGGCACGCAGCAGATAGGCGTCCAACAGCAGGTCGCGAGGCCGGCGTCCGTCAGCCACCGCCCGCAGGGCGCTCACCGTGAGCCGGTGCAGAGCCGGGGCGGGCGCCCGCTCCTCACCGGCGAGGCGTTCGGCGGTTTCCAGCATCGCGCACCCGCAGGTGTACCGGCCATAGTCGCTGACGATGTCGGTGGCGAACGCGTCGATCGCGACGACCTGGGTGACGATGTCGAGGTTGCGGCCGGGGTGCAGTTGCACGTCGATATGCGCGAACGGCTCCAGTCGCGCGCCGAATTTGCTGCGCGTGCGGCGCACACCTTTGGCCACCGCACGAACCAGCCCGTGATCGCGGGTCAGCAGGGTGACGATCCGGTCGGCTTCGCCGAGCTTGTGCTGGCGCACCACTACAGCTCGGTCTCGATACAGCCGCATCACAATAGTTTTGCACCCCGCCGCGACATCGCGGGTATCCGCGCCGTTAGTCTCGTACCCCGTGATTGGCGCTTCGGGGTCCGCTTTTGGGTCCGTTTCCGGATCCCGCGACCAGCGCCTGCCCACGCTCACTGACCTGCTGTATAAGCTGGCCACCCGCTCAGTGACTTCCGACACACTGGTGCGCCGTTCCCTGCACGCGATCGGCATCAGCCAGTCCACATTGAACGCCTTCCGGGTGGTGCTCACCGAATCCGCGCTGGCCGACGCGGCGGAGGCCGATCGGCGACGGGCCGCCGGCGACATGGCGCCGTTGCTGGGCATCCCGATAGCGGTCAAGGACGACGTCGACGTTGCTGGGGTGCCCACCGCCTTCGGTACCGAGGGGCACGTCCGGCCCGCAACCCACGACGCCGAGGTCGTTCGCCGGCTGAAGGCGGCCGGCGCAGTGATCGTCGGTAAGACGAACACGTGCGAACTGGGTCAGTGGCCGTTCACCAGCGGACCCGGATTCGGGCATACCCGCAACCCCTGGTCGCGCCGGCACACTCCGGGCGGGTCGTCGGGCGGTAGCGCGGCCGCGGTGGCCGCCGGCCTGGTCACCGCCGCTATCGGCTCCGATGGCGCCGGCAGCGTCCGGATTCCCGCAGCGTGGACGCACCTGGTAGGCATCAAGCCGCAACGCGGCCGCATCTCCACCTGGCCGTTACCGGAGGCGTTCAACGGCATCACGGTCAACGGCGTGCTGGCCCGCACCGTGGCCGATGCGGCATTGGTGCTCGACGCCGCCTCGGGAAACGTCGAGGGCGACCGGCACAAGCCGCCCCCGGTGACGGTTTCCGACTACGTCGGCATCGCGCCCGGTCCGCTGAACATCGCGCTGTCAACCCGGTTCCCGTACACCTTTTTTCCAGCCAAGCTGCACCCCGAAATCCTGACCGCGACGCGAGCGGTGGGCAAGCAGCTCGAGCTGCTCGGCCACACCGTGGTGTCGGGTAACCCGGACTACGGCCTGCGGTTGTCGTGGGACTTTCTCGCCCGGTCCGCGTCGGGCCTGCGGGACTGGGAAGAGCGCCTGGGCGACGGTGTCATCCTGGACCGCCGCACCGTGTCCAACCTGCACATGGGCCATGTGCTGGGACAGGCGATCCTGACAAGCGCGCGCCGCCACGAAGCCGCCGACCAGCGCCGGGTGGGGTCGATCTTCGACATCGTCGACGTGGTGCTGGCACCGACCACTGCGCAACCACCGCCGTTGGCGCGCTCCTTCGACCGGTTGGACGGCCTCGCCACCAACCGCGCCATGATCCGCGCCTGCCCCGTCGCCTGGCCGTGGAACGTGCTGGGCTGGCCGTCAATCAACGTACCGGCGGGGTTCACCTCGGACGGCCTGCCGATCGGTGTGCAGCTGATGGGACCGGCGAACAGCGAGGGCATGCTGATCTCGCTGGCAGCCGAGCTGGAGGCTGTCTGCGGCTGGGCGACCAAGCAGCCGAACGTGTGGTGGACGAGTTAAAACCCAAGTCGGCCAAGCTGTTTGGGGTCGCTCTGCCAGTTTTTGGCGACCTTGACGCGCAAGTCGAGATAGATCTTGGTCCCCAGCAGCTTCTCGATCTGGCCCCGCGCCTCGGTACCCACTTCCCTTAGCCGGGCGCCACCCTTGCCGATGACGATTCCCTTCTGGCTGGCCCGCTCGACATACAGCACCGCGTGCACGTCGATCAAGTCGTCACGCCCCTCTCGCGGATTGACCTCGTCGATCACCACCGCCAATGAGTGCGGCAGCTCGTCGCGCACCCCCTCCAGGGCAGCCTCACGGATCAGCTCGGCCATCAAAATCTCTTCGGGTTCGTCGGTCAGCTCACCGTCGGGGTAGTACGCCGGGCCGGCCGGCAAGGCCACGGCAAGCACGTCGATCAGCACATCGACCTGTTCACCAGTGACTGCCGACACCGGGACAATCTCGGCGGAACCGCTGACGAGCTCGTTGACCGCGACCAGCTGCGCGGCTACCCGGTCCCTAGGCACTTTGTCGGTCTTGGTGACGATGACGACCAGTGTCGTAGCCGGTGCGATGGAACGGATCTGGTCGACGATCCACCGATCGCCGGGTCCGATCGCCTCGTCAGCCGGGATGCACAGCCCGATGACGTCAACCTCGGCATACGTGTCGCGGACCAAATCGTTGAGCCGCTTGCCCAGCAGAGTGCGCGGCCGGTGCAGGCCGGGCGTGTCCACCAGAATGATCTGAAAGTCCTCGCGGTGCACGATCCCGCGAATGGTGTGCCGGGTGGTCTGCGGCCTCATCGAGGTGATCGCCACTTTGGTGCCGACCAATGCGTTGGTCAGCGTCGACTTTCCGGTGTTCGGCCGCCCCACCAAACACACGAAGCCCGAACGGAATTCCGTCATATCGCCGAGAATGCACGCAGTGAGTTCACGCGCGGCGTCACAACGGGCTTCCGGCGCTGTCGGTGACGATCACCGCCGCCGTCGGCGACAGTTCGCGGACCGCGGCGATACCGGGATCGTCGACGGACCCGGCCACCAGCACGGCGGCCTCCAGCCCGATCGCCCCACTGGATACGGCCGCGGCCACCGCCGCCTGCAAGCCGGTCAGCTCGAGTGTCGACAAGGTCACCGGCGCAGCGGCATACGTGCGGCCGTCGGCATCACGCACTGCGGCGGCGCTGCCGGAACCGGCGCGCGCCATCGCGGCACGCGCCAGCACCACCAGCTTGGCATCCTCGGCGTCCAACGGCTCAGTCATGATGATCACCCCCCTGCTCCCGTCCAACAGAACCGTCGGATTCGGCCGGGCTCAGCAGGACGGTGCCGATCCGCACCCGGCCCCGATGGTCGGGGCCGCCCTCAGCGCGCAACCGCAATCCATGTGATACCACCTCGGCGCCAGGAAGCGGGACCCGGCCCAATTCCAGAGCGAGCAGGCCGCCCACCGTGTCGATGTCGAGATCGTCGTCGAATTCCATCCCGTACAGCTCGCCGACGTCTTCGATCGGCAATCGCGCCGACACCCGAAAACGTTTGTCGCCCAGGTCTTCTACCGGCGCCGTCTCGGCTTGGTCGTATTCGTCGGCGATCTCGCCGACGATCTCCTCCAGTACATCCTCGATACTGACTAGGCCCGCGATCGCGCCGTATTCGTCCACCAATAGCGCCATGTGGTTGCGGTCACGTTGCATTTCACGTAGCAGCGCGTCGAGTGGCTTGGAATCCGGCACGAACACCGCCGGGCGCATCACCTGCGCCACAGAAGTTTTCCGGCCGCCATCGTCGGAGAAGAACGTCTGCTGAACAAGATCTTTCAGGTAGACGACCCCAACGATGTCGTCGACGTTCTCGCCGATCACCGGAATGCGCGAATGTCCGCTGCGTACGGCCAGGGTTGTGGCTTGAGAGGCCACTTTGTCGCTTTCGATCCAGATCATCTCGGTGCGCGGCACCATCACCTCGCGGGCCGGGGTGTCACCGAGTTCGAAAACCGACTCGATCATCCGGCGCTCGTCAGCGGCGACCACGCCCCGCTGCTGGGCCAAGTCGACGACTTCGCGCAACTCGATCTCGGATGCGAACGGCCCGTTTCTCAAGCCCCGGCCGGGGGTGAGCGCATTGCCAAGGACCACCAGCAACCGGCTGATCGGCATCAATATCCACGAGATCGCTTGCAGCGGAAGGGCTGTCGCCAGCGCGATGGAATACGCGTGCTGACGGCCGAGGGTCCGTGGGCCCACGCCGATGAGGACGAAGCTGACTATCACCATGATGGTTGCGGCGCCGAACAAACCCCATTTCAGGCCGAAGTTGTCGTAAAGAAACACCACCAGCAGTACGGTCGCGGTGATCTCGCAAGCAATCCGCAGCAGCACCACCAGGTTGATGTAGCGCGGACGTTCGGAAATCACCTTCAACAGCGCCACCGCGCCGGGCCGCTCGTCGCGCACCAACTCCT
>Ga0307479_10007526_pt1 | contig 10038 bp, 3 predicted proteins | sample atmos_gasesECM4C_FD_203743 | JGI IMG/M metagenome (GOLD analysis project Ga0307479, IMG submission 203743) | Hardwood forest soil microbial communities from Morgan-Monroe State Forest, Indiana, United States - atmos_gasesECM4C_515 | ecosystem: Environmental > Terrestrial > Soil > Temperate...
CGGGCGCTCCCCGGCGTCGCTGCCGACGGTAAGACGAGCGCCATGTCGCTCGACCTCGAGGCGGGCCCGAGCAGCCGGATCACCGTCACCTCGCTCAACAATCACCTGCTGCCGCGCACCACGGTCGGACCCGGAGGACCGGTGGGCCTGGATCACTACGGGGTGAGCTGGAGCCAGGCGCTGGGCGACAACAGCCGCTCCGATTTCGCGGCGCAGTACACCAGCGAGAACAACTACCACCGGCAGAGCGCCATCGATCCGGCGGAGATCCCCGGCGCCTCCCGGACCTGGAACGTCGAGGGCTCCTACACCACCGGCGTGGGCGATAACGGCACGCTGCAGGCAGGCTTCCGCTACAGCGAGAGCACGCTCGGCCTGGCGCTGCCCTCGGGCTCTCCGGGCGGCGTCGGCCCGGTCGCTGCCTTATCCGGCCTCAACGCCGCGGGGCTCGCGCCCGATCACCAGACCGTCGATTTCTTCAGCCGCGGCGGCACGCGCCTGCAGCCCGCCCTGCTCGTCGAGTACGGCCTCTTCACCACGCTGCTGGACGGCAGCGTGTCGCTGACGCCGCAGGGCGGCCTCGTGCTACAGATGGACGACGGCTGGCAGGCCCGCGGCTCGGCGAGCCATCGGGCCTACCAGCAGAGCGCGGTGAACCCGAACTTCCTGCCGGCGCTGTTCAAGGAGGCCGACCTCTGCGAGCAGGGCGGCAAGGCGTGCTACGAGCTGAACCTCTCCCACCGTTCCGGCGAGGACGAGACCATCTCGGTGAGCGGCAGCGAGCGGATCGTGGGGCAGACCCTGCGGCTGTACTTCAGCGACGTGGTCTTCGACCGCCTGGAAAGCCTCTACCTGGTGCCCGGCGACCGCCTGCCGGAGCTGCGCTTCATGGTCAGCCACCGGTTCACGCCGCAGATCAAGGCCTCCTTCGAGTCCAGCTTCGCCACCGGCGGCGGCGGCATCTTCGTCGGCGCCGACGGGCGCCCCTACCGCAACCAGGTGCGCTACGTGGTGACCTCGCTCGATGCGCACTTCCTGAACAGCGCGACCGGCGTGTTCCTGGCCTTCCATCACCTGACCCAGGGCCAGGCGGCGCTGGGGACGCAGGCGGCCCTGGCCTCGCCCCTGGCCCCAGTCGATCTCGACCGCCTGCAGCTGATGCTGTCGCAGGACCTGAGCTTCCTCTGGAACCTGGCGGCGCAGTGGGCGCTGCAGGTCAACATGGAGCTCAGCCGCGGCTCCGCGCCCTACCTCGCCTCGACCGACAGCCAGCTCCACCGCCGCATCCTCGGCGGCATCGCGGTCAAGTTCTAGGTCTCTGCTTCGCTTGCGGCCTCCCCGACCTGGCGGGCAAGGGGAGAATGGCTCGTCCACCACGCTTCGGCAATCGCTGGCAGGACAACTGACGGGTCGGCGGAGCCACCGCGTCTGGCAGGCCGCTGCGCCTTGTAGGAAAAAAGAAAAGAAGAACGCTGCGAACCGGCAGGAAGCTGCCCCCGGGAACCGGGCCGCTCACCCCACCCGCCCCCAACCCCAAGAGACTCGCCGGAAGAGCCGCCGGAGGAAACCCCTCACAAGGTTGAATCCAGAAATCTAGATTTCGTTCATTTTTCTGGACAAGCTGTCCGAATCTACCATAGATTCAGGGGCTTGGAGTCTGTTCAAAAAATCGTTTGGCTGGAATGGAACTTGCTTTGGGGAGCCTGGGACGGTTTCCCGGCATGATGCGGCTGCGCACTCTTCGACTCTTGTTTTGCCTCCTGCTCGCGGTGGCCACCGTGGCGGTCGGCGGGCCCAGCGTGCGCCGCAAGATCGCCTCCTTCCAGCCGCTGGGCTTCGTCGCCGAGCGCACCGGCGGCCTGGTGCGGGTCAGCCGCGTCGAGGACCCGGCGACCGGCGTGGCGGCGGGCGACGAGATCCTGCTCGTCGACGGCGGCGAGACGGGCGGCGAGGAGGGCCTCGCCCAGCGCCTGCGCGGGCGCGCCACGGCCGAGCTGGCGGTGCTGCGCGGCGGCCAGGTGCGGCGCATCGCCTACCACCGGCCGCCGCTCTCCCCCGACGTCCCCTACCTCATCCTGGTGATCATCGGCGCCGCCTACCTGCTGATCGGGCTCTACACGCTCACCCGCCAGCAGAGCCGCGAGGGGTTCGTCTTCTGCCTCTGGTGCCTGACCTCGGCGCTGCTCTACCTGCTCACCCCGGTGCCGCCGGTCGACGCGGAATACCGACTGGTCTACTTCGGCGACCAGCTGGCGCGCTGCCTGCTGCCGGCGCTGACGCTGCACCTGTTCCTGATCTTCCCCGCCGTGCCGGCGCCGCCCGCTCCCGCTCCCGCCGGCGCCGGCAAGCGCCGCCTCATCCCGTTCCTCTACCTGCCCGGCGCCGTGCTGCTCGCGCTGCAGCTCGACCTCATGCTGTGGAACGGCAGGTGGCTGTTCGGCGGCCACCCGACCGCCACGCGCCTGCGGACGCTGGACCGGCTCGACCTGCTGCACCTGGTGTCGTTCAGCCTCGCGGCCGTCGGCGTGCTGATCTACCGCGCGCTGCGCGAGCGCGGCTGGGAGCCCCGCCGCCAGATCCACTGGATGATCTTCGGCCTGGCGGGCGGCTACCTGCCGTTCCTCGTCTTCTACGTCGCGCCCTTCGTGCTGGGGCTGCGTCCACCCGACCTGCTGGCGGTGGTCGCGGTGCTGCCGCTCGCCCTGGTGCCGCTCACCTTCGCGTACGCCATCCTGCGCTACAAGCTGTGGGACATCGAGGTGATCGCGCGCGACATCGTCTCGGCGACGCTCACCCTGCTGCTCGGCGTCGTCGGCTTCTCGCTGGTCAACCTGGCGATCACGCGCGGCATCTCGCCGGACCTGCCGCTCGCGCGCAACCTGCTCTCGTTTGCCGCCGGGCTCGGCATCGCCGGCCTGCTGGTGCCGACACGCCACACGCTCTCGGCCGCGATCGAGCGGCTGCAGTACCGCAGCACCTTCGGCAAGCGGCGCGCCCTGCTGGGGCTCGGCCGCGACCTGCTGCACGAGCGCGATCTCGGCCGGCTCTGCGGCGCGCTGCTCGATCGGCTGGCGGCCGCCATGGACCTCGAGCGCGCGGGCCTCTACCTCGCGCAGGGCGCCAACCTCGTGGCGATCGACGCGCTGGAGCTGTCCGCCGGCGCGCCAGGCAAGGGCGGCGCCGCGGCGGTGAGCGCCGCGAGCGCCGGGAGCGGCGGCAGGCGCCACGCTTCAGGGCGACACGGAGTCTTCGGTGCTATTGGAGGGATGGGAGGGATGAGAGGGATTGGCGGGCGCGGCGGGCGCGGCGTGCTGGCCCCGCTCGGCGGGGCTGAGGCGCGCGCCGCGCACCGGCGGACGCTCGCCGCGCCGCCGCCGGTGGTCGCCACCGCCACGCTCGACCCGGCGATCTGGCGCGAGAACGCCTACCGGCTGGCCGGCACCGAGCTGCCGGGCGGCGGCGGGCCGTCGCCGCTGCAGCAGCTGTTCATCGCCGGCTACCGCTACGCGTTCCCGCTGACCGTGCGCGAGCGCGGCGTCGGGCTGGTGTTGACCGGCTGGAAGCGCGACCAGACGCCGCTCAACAGCGAAGACCTGGACCTCGTCCGCCACCTGCTCAACCAGGCGGCGCTGGCGATCGAGAACGCCCAGCTGCTCGGCCAGCTGCAGCTGCAGCTGCAGGAGGTGCAGCGGCTGCAGAGTTACAGCGACGGCATCTTCGAGTCGTCGCCGGCGGGCATCGCCGTGCTCGACAGCCAGCAGCGGCTGGTCTCGGTCAACCCCGCCTTCGCCGCGCTGGTCGGCCGCGAGCGGCAGGGGCTGATCGGCCTGCCCATCGCGGAGGTGCTGCCGATCGAGCCACTGCCCGCCCCCGGCGCGGGCCCGATCGAGGTGAGCTATGCCGAGCGCGCGGCGGCCGGCGGCGGCGAGGCGGGCCTCGAGGCGGCGGCGGACGGCGGCGGCGGCGGGCGAGCGGGAGGCGGCGGCGGGCACGTGGCGGCCGGTGGCGGCGGCGATGCGGCGGCGGCCGGCGGCGGCAGCCGCTCGGGCGATGCGGCCGGTCGCGGCGACGCGACGGGAGCCGCCCGCGAGCGCATCCTGCAGCTCTCCATGGCCGAGCTGAATCCCAGCCGCAGCCCGCAGCGGGAGCCGCTGCGCATCCTGGTCGTCTACGACGTCAGCGAGCGGGTGGAGATGGAGCGCGCACTCAAGGAGAAGGACCGGCTCGCCGCGCTCGGTATGCTGGCAGCCGGGGTGGCGCACGAGGTCAACACGCCAATCACCGGCATCTCGAGCTACGCCCAGATGCTGCTGTCGGACACCGCCGAGAGTGACCCGCGCTACCCGATCCTCAAGAAGGTGGAGCGCCAGACCTTCCGCGCCGCGCGCATCGTCAACAACCTGATCGAGCTCGCCCGCGAGCGGCAGCGCGAGCGGCGCCCGGTCGCCGTCCTGCCGCTGCTGCGCGAGTGCCTCGACCTTTTTGGCGAGCGGCTCGAGAGCGGCCGCGTCCAGCTGGCGTGGGACCTGCCGCCAGCGGCCGACGCGATCCAGGTGCTAGGTTCCGACGGCGAGCTGCAACAGGTGTTCACCAACCTCCTGGCCAACGCCCTGGATGCCATGTCCGGCCAGCCGGGCGGCAGGCTCGGCATCGCGCTGACGCTCGCCGGCGTGCCGGCCGAGAGTGCCGCGGCGGGCGCGGCCGCCGACGGCCCGGCCGACGGGCGGGTGATCCTGCGGTTCGAGGACTCCGGTCCGGGCATCCCGCCGGAGCAGCTGGCGAACGTCTTCGAGCCTTTCTACTCGACCAAGCTGCATCGCGGCGGCACCGGCCTGGGGCTGACCATCAGCCAGGACATCGTGCGGCGGCACGGCGGCCGGCTGGGCGTCGCCAGCACCCCCGGGCGCGGCGCCTGCTTCACCGTCGAGCTGCCCAGGCTCATCCTCCCGGCGGCGAGCGCCGCGGCCGCCGGCCCGTCATGAACATCCTGATCGTCGACGACGAAGACGTCCTGCAGGACGTGCTCACCGTGCTCATCCGGCGAGAGGGGCACACCACGGTGTCGGCGCGCTCGGGCGAGGCGGCGCTCGAGGCGCTCGAGCGCGAGGAGGTGGACCTGGTGCTGCTCGACCTGATGCTGCCCGGCATCTCGGGCATCCAGGCGCTGCGCGAGATCCGCCGCCGCGAGCCCGACCAGGTGGTGGTGGTGATCACCGCCTACTCGTCGATCGAGAGCGCCATCGAGGCGATGCGGGAGGGGGCCTTCCACTACATCCCGAAGCCGTTCAAGAACGAGGAGGTGCTGCTCACCATCCGCAAGGGTCTCGAGCAGCGGCGGCTGGCGGTCGAGAACCGCAGCCTGAAGCAGCAGCTGCGGCAGCGCTTCGGGTTCGACAACATCCTGGGCAAGAGCAAGCCCATGCAGCAGGTCTTCGAGCTCATCCAGCTCTCCGCGCCGGCCAAGAGCAACATCCTGATCCTGGGCGAGAGCGGCACCGGCAAGGAGCTGGTGGCCAAGGCCATCCACCACCACTCGCGCCGCGCCGACGGGCCCTTCGTCACCGTCAACTCCGGCTCGATGCCCGCCGACCTGCTCGAGAGCAACCTCTTCGGCCACATCCGCGGCGCCTTCACCGGCGCCGTCGCCAGCAAGAAGGGCCTCTTCGAGCTGGCCACCTCGGGCTCCATCTTCTTCGACGAGATCGGCAACATCCCGCTCGACACGCAGGCGAAGCTGCTGCGGGTGATCCAGGAGAAGGAGTTCATGCGCCTGGGCGGCATCGAGACGGTCAAGGCGGACGTGCGCATCATCGCCGCCACCAATGCCGACCTCGAGGATGCGGTGCAGGGCGGGCTCTTCCGCGAGGACCTGTACTACCGCCTGAACGTCATCACCGTGACGCTGCCGCCGCTGCGCAAGCGCAACGAAGACATCCCGGTGCTGGCCCAGCACTTCCTCCACCATTACGCGCGCGAGAACGAGAAACCGATCAAGGACATCGTGCCGCGCGCCATGGAGCTGCTGCTCGACTATCACTGGCCCGGCAACGTGCGCGAGCTCGAGAACGTCATCGAGCGCGCCGTCGTGCTGTCCACCGGCGTGGCCCTGGACGTCGACCTGCTGCCGGCCCCGGTGCGCCATCCCGAGACTGTCGGCTTCTCGCCGCCCAGCCTGCCGGCCAACGGCATCTCCTTCAAGCAGGCGGTCTCCGATTACGAGCGCCAGCTCATCGTCAAGGCGCTGCAGACCTGCGGCGGGGTGCAGAAGAAGGCGGCCGAGATGTTGCGGGTCAAGCCGACGACGTTGCACGAGATGATGAAGCGGCTCAACATCTCTTCCGAGAGCGTCGTCTCGACCTGACCGCGGGGCGGGCCGCGGCCGGGCTCCGCCGGTTCGCGGACCGGCGCGGCGGTGCCGTCTCCCATGATCTGAAGCTTGCCGAAAGAGAGGGGTCGTGATCGTGCACAGACTTTCCAGGGCGCGCATCGAGGCGCGCAGAGGGGGGCGCCGAGAAGCGCGCGGAGGGGCGCGCGGGCGCGGGCTCGAGGCGGTGCTGCTGGCGGCGGCGGTGGTGCTGCTGGCGGCGGCGACGACGGCGGCGGACGCGGGGGCGACGGGCCACGGCGCGCAGAAGCCCCAGGCGCAGCCGGCGGGCGAGCCGGGGGCGGTGGCGCCGCCGGCAGGCCTGCTGGCGCCGCTGTCCAACGGCGAGGTGGTCGAGATGCCGCCGCTCGACGAGCGGGTGCCGCGGCCCGACGCCGCGCTCGGCTACCCGATCGGCAGCCGCTTCAGCCACTGGGAGCGCATCGCCGCCTACTTCGACACCCTGGCCGCCACCTCGCCGCGGGTCAAGGTCTGGGAGTACGGGCGCACCTACGAGGGGCGGCCGCTGAAGCTGGCCGCCATCACCAGCCCCGAGAACCTGGCGCGCATCGACGAGATCCGCGCCCAGCGCCTGCGCCTCGCCGAAGCGGAGCCGCTCGCGGCCGGCGAGCGCGAGCGGCTCGCGAAGCGCCTGCCGACGGTGGTCTGGCTCGCCTACGGCGTGCACGGCGACGAGGCGGCCTCCACCGAGGCGGCGATGGTGACGGCCTACGCTCTCGCCGCGGCGCAAGGGGAGATGGCGGAGCTGCTCAAGTCGACCATCGTGTTGATCGATCCGCTGTGCAACCCGGACGGCCGCGAGCGCTACCTGCACGGCTACGAGCAGCGCCAGGGCGAGTCGCCGAACGTCCACCGGGTGGCCGCCGAGCACTTCCAGCCCTGGCCCGGGGGCCGCCAGAACCACTACCTCATCGACCTCAACCGCGACTGGGCGTGGGCGACCCAGCAGGAGAGCCGCGGCCGCATCGCCGCCTACCGCGCCTGGGAGCCCCAGGTGTACGTGGATTTCCACGAGATGGGCACCGACTCGAGCTACTTCTTCCCGCCGGCCGCCGAGCCCGTGCACCCGCGCATCGACCACCGGGTGCTCTCCTGGCTCGACAGCTTCGGCCGCGCCAACGCCGCGGCCTTCGACCGCCAGGGGTGGGTCTATTACAAGGCGGAGAACTACGACCTCTTCTATCCCGGCTACGGCGACTCCTACCCGAGCCTGCACGGCGCCATCGGCATGACCTACGAGATGGCCGGCGGCGGCCGCGGCGGCCTGGCCATCGACCGCGCCGACGGCACGCTGCTGACGCTGGCCGACCGCGTCGGCCGCCACCTCACCACCTCGCTGGTCACGGTGTGGACCGCCGGCCGCAACGCCCACCGGCTGCTGCAGGACTTCGCGGCCACCCGCTTCAAGGCAGCCGAGGGCGGCAGGCGGACCTATCTCTGGGCGGCCGACCAGCCCGAGGCGCGGCCGCTCGCCGACCTGCTGATGCTGCACGGCGTGCGGGTGCAGCAGCTGGCCAAGGCCGCCGAGCTCGCCGCCCAGCCGCTGGCCGGCGGCAAGGAGGAGGGCGCGCACCGCTTCCCCGCCGGCACCTTCGCGGTGTCCACCGCGCAGCCGCTCGGGGCGCTGGTGCAGGCGCTGCTGGACCGCGAGGCGCCGATGGCCCAGACCTTCGTCGAGCGCCAGCGCCGGCGGTTCGAGCAGAACCGCGAGGGCGAGTTCTACGACGTCACCGCCTGGTCCCTGCCGCTCGCCTTCAACCTGCGGGTCTGGACCGCCGGCGGCGACGTCCCCGGCTGCCGGCCGGCGGCGGCGGAGGCGGCGGGGGGCATCCAGAGCAGCGGCGAGCTTGGCTGGCTGGTGGCGCCGCAGGGCATCGCCTCCTATCGCCTGGCCGCCGAGCTGCGCAAGCGCCACGTCCACTACCGCGTGGCGCTCGCCCCGCTCACCGACGACGGCGTCGCCTTTCCCGCCGGCACGCTGTACGTGCCGCGCCACGGCAACCCCGAAGGGCTGGCCGAGCAGATGGGCTCGCTGCTGCGCGAGGACGGCCTGACGGCGCGCGCCGTGGCGTCCTCCTACGCGGTCGGCGGCCTGTCGCTGGGCTCCAACAACATGCCGTCGGTGCGCCAGGCGCGGGTCGGCCTGGTCTCGGGCAACGGCGTGGACCCCACGTCGTTCGGCTTTCTCTGGTTCCTGCTCGACCGCGAGGTGGGCCTGCCGCACGATCGGCTCGACCTCGACCGCCTGCGGCCGGCGACGCTCGCGGACTTCGACGTGCTCATCCTGCCCAGCGGCGCCTACGAGGACCAGGTGAGCGAGAAGGCGCGGGGCGCGCTGGACGCCTGGATCAAGGCGGGAGGCGAGCTGGTCGCCATCGGCGGCGAGACCGCGCACTGGCTGGCCGAGCACGAGCTCACCACCTGGAAGCCGTGGAAGGCGCCGGCCCCCGACGAGGAGAGCGAGGGGAGCCAGGACCGGTCGCTGGCCGAGCGCGACATCTCGACGCCCGGCGCCATCCTCGCCACCCGCCTGTCGCCGCAGCACCCGCTGGCCATCGGGCTGCCCGGGGCGCCGCCCGTGCTGGTCGAGGGCACGGCCGTGATGCTGCCCTCGGGCGACCCGCACCGGGACGTGCTGGTCGCCGCCGCGCAGGACCCGGTGATCGCCGGCTTCGCCTGGCCGGAGGCCAAGCAGCGCCTCGCCGGCTCGCTGCTGGTCGGCACCGAGACCCGCGGCAGCGGCAGCATCGTGCTGTTCGTCCAGGAGCCCGACTTCCGCCTCTTCTGGCGCGGCACCATGCCGCTGCTGCTCAACGCCGTGATGTACGGCCCGGCCCTGGGGCTCTCGGGGAGGAACTGAGGGGGCGACCGGCCGGTTGGGGCACCGAAGTGGCCGGGAGCGACGCGGTGAGCATTCCGACGCTATAGGTGCCGTTGTAACCGTCGGCGCTGGGAGTGGCAAAGAGAGTTACCCTGAGGCCATTCGCGTCGGGACTTCCCTTGAGGGCCTTCGCACTGCAGCTGGCCGGTTGTGGCGTATCGCAGAACCAGGCAGCGCCGCCGGTATAGGCGACATCGAGCGCGTTAACCGCGAGCCCAGGGACGAGCTGAGTGAGGACGAAGCCCATCGGCTCGTAGACACGATTCCACGGCGTGCCTCGCTTGATGCGGGTATGGAGGTTGCCGGTGAGAGCGATCACGAAGTCGTGGGGTGCCGCAACCACCGCCTCATGCAGCCGCCCGGCCATGGCGCGGTCACGATTGGGTCCACCGGCAAAGGCGGTCGAATCGAGCAACACCAGGTGAACTGGGCGGCCGGCACGGGCGCTGCGCCGCAGGGCTTCGAGCAGCTCCAACATGGCCTGGCTGCTTCGCCCGTCCTGGACCTCCGCCTGCCAGAAGGCGCCGCCCAGCAAGGAGGCGCGGTCGGCCAGGGAGCCGGACGAGGCCAGGAAGGCCCGTATGCGCGGCTCCTCTTCGAGCGGAATCTCGAGCGCTACCGTGACCGGGAGCCCTGCCGCGAGCGCGAGGCAGACTGCCCTTCCCGTGAATGCGGGACTCTCAATCGTGCCATGCATCTCGCCGAGGAGCAGCACCGCGGGCGCGCGGAGCAGCGGGTCGAGGCCGGGCACGGCAGCGCAGGAGTCGGGCGC
>Ga0307479_10007527_pt1 | contig 10038 bp, 7 predicted proteins | sample atmos_gasesECM4C_FD_203743 | JGI IMG/M metagenome (GOLD analysis project Ga0307479, IMG submission 203743) | Hardwood forest soil microbial communities from Morgan-Monroe State Forest, Indiana, United States - atmos_gasesECM4C_515 | ecosystem: Environmental > Terrestrial > Soil > Temperate...
CAATATCCGCTCCAGATCCAGAAACATGCGGGTCCAACTAAAGCTCTGCGAGTCAATAATCGAATTGATAAAAGAGGCCCGGTCGTGGAGCTTGGCATTTTCTGGTAGCGAGAAAAAGCGGTCAAGCTGCTCGCGTTGATTGGTGAGCAGTTCGATTTGTGTCGTTAGCTGTTCACTCTGAAGGTGGAATGTTGCGTTCGCCTTCCGAACAACATGAACGTGCCATCCCAGGAAAACGCATAAGAAAAAGGAGACGACCACCGAGGCTCCGGAGAAGGTCAGGAAACGCCGATGCGTCTCGGTGGGCCTGCTTGCGAGGTTTACTGGGACTTTCATTCCTACAAGACTCGCCTTTGAACAGCTGCCGAAATTATTCACGACTCGACAACCAACCCAGTAGGGCTTCCATGCCGCTTTCCGCCAGGGGACGTGCATCTTCCGCAATGCGTCCATCAGAAGAAGAGGTGCGCAGTAGGGGCTGCACATTGCACCGAAATTCACCCTCAATAGGACCGACAAACTCCGGGAACCGCTTACCAACTCCAGAAAGGCACACAGACTCGAAGGGCGCGCCCAAAGTGTCCTGATAATAGGCCGCGAGCGGATACATCTCCTCCAGGAGTAATTTTGGTGTGAGCTCTGAGGCACGCACCGGGAGGTCCGTACAACGGTATCCACAAAGCGCGCCATCGCGGAGGACGGCGGTGGTCAGTGCCGAATCCGCGACACGCGCCAGCAAGGTCAGTCGACGATCTTCGAATAAGTCTAGTGCCGCCAGTGAAGAACTCAACACCACACCAGCGTGCAAACCCGCCGATTCCACCAGTTCTTCGTACTCCCGTACAACCCGAAGCCGCGCGACGACGACAATCACATCGACACCGTTTTCCTGTATGGGCCGCCGCACGTAAGAAATCGTTGTATCCTCGATATCAAAGGGCACACTTTTTTTAAGTTTCCATCGCAGAAAAGGCAGCGCTTCTTTGTGTGCCTTAGGGAATTCGTCGAAGCGCTGCATAAATACTCGGACGACTGGGTCCGGCAGCAACACCGCAGCATCCTCATCCGAGACGTCGAGCCGGCTGCATACTTGTGCCAGCGTGGAACGCGCAGCCGCGGAATCCATAATGTTTGTTTCCACCGCTGAGGGGACGATGGAACCCGCCTGCAACGGTTCAAGCGCGAACGCTTCAACTGTTCCTTTGCGAGACAATCGGACGGCAGCGATTCGGTCCCAGGCAATCTCTACAGCAATGGGAGGATGGGGCATCGCATCGAGCCACCCGACCATTCGGTGTACGGCTTTCATCTTGAGAATGCGCTGTTGGAGTGCAGCCGTGCTAATCAAGGTACTTTGCCTCGCGATCTTCATTTTATCTTGGTTAAGAAACGCTTGTTTGCTCTAGAGCAAATGCCCTAACTAGCGTGCAGGCCTGCTTTCAGCGGCTTGCACTCGGTTGCGTCTTTGGCTTTATGTCGCCGGGTACGGGGTCGGGCGCCGTCTTGTGTTTCCAAAAGTCCGGATCACCGGCGGCAAATTCTTGAGACACGTGAGACAGTTCAGGACTGACGACGTAAAGGTTGGTCTCCGTGCTGGCAAATGCTTCCCGAGCAATCTTCTGAAGGGCATCGGTAGCCTGTTCGCCTTCCGCTTGGATCAAGTTCTCCCGCCAAGAAAGGAGATCATCGTTTGGTTTTAGCTCGGGCATGGGCATGAAAACGAGAAAAGCTGGAGTGGGAATGCCTACATCGACCTGATACACCACCCAAGGAGTCTCTGCCGCGATTTTCGCATAGGCATCGGAAAGGATCTTTATTGCCTCTACAAAATCGCTCTCGTGTCCGGGGAAAAGCCGTACATCAAGCACGCGCATATACCGTGCTTCCGAGAGGTCGATGCTATCGGCACGGTATCCGAGGTCGTCACGGCGCGCGGCGATAATCGTGCGATCGCTCACTACCAAACCCTCGACTTCTTCCTGCATGTGGGCGAGATCGGGATGGGCGGCAAAAAACTGCCGCCATTCAATTTTGGATCTTCCCAGATCCTCGAAGGAGTCGAACGGATCGAAGGACAGTGACTCCCCCGTTCCGGTGAGGGACTGCAAGTCAATCCATTGGCTCGGCGTTTCCAGGCGATCGCACGTGCGGGATATGGAACTTTCGAGCTTCTGGCGTTCCCTAGTTTTTCCCTGCTGAACCTCTTGGTGCAAAAGGAGCACGAGATTTGGCGGCGCGGCGGCCGGATTGGCGGCTTTCTGATCCTGAGCCGACAAAATCGATGTACTAACTACTATAAGGAACGTCGCCGCGAACGCTCTGATGACTCTCACATAGGTCTCCACAATATGAGCCCGCCAGGGAAAGCCCTGATAACAAAGCTTGCTGTTACCCAGCAATCGCGATGCCAGTGAGCGACGTGATGTTGCTGGTCAGTCCGAAGTACCGCAACCCTCTTGAAAGACTAATTGTTCTCGATAGGCCAGTACCCTCTGAGCATCGCCTCTTTCTGACCGGAACAGCCGTACGCTTAAACCGATTCGCCGTTCGGCTAACTGGGGGTACTGTCGTTTCGAGAAGGAAAGGAATCTGGGACCATTAATCGATTGGTAACACAATGACAGAGTTCTATGGTTGGTACATGTTACCGCGCCGCCGTGGCGGCCCCTCACTTCTCGTTTCCAAGAACGTCTGCGAGTCAGTCCAAACACGCATAGTAAAAGAAAAATGGAACATGTTCTTTGCGCCAAGTCAACTTCAGTAGGTCGAGGCGTGCCAGGTCACAAATGGCGGGAAGGGTAGCTTATTCGACGACGAATCCGATCGCGGGGGATTAGCCCACGCTCATTGTCACTGGATTTTCTCATGTTGTTTCGCATTCCGAAGCGTGATTGGGGCAGATTGAACTGTATCCAGCGAAGCTCGGACTTCGTCGATGACAGTTCTATTTTTTCAGCGGGAAATTCCTGTCACATAACGGGCAGCTGGAAGGAACTTCGTTACACGCCCGTCCAAGAAACCGCTTCCGTAGCAACAGTAAAGATGGTCTTTATGCGCTTTGGCCTTTGGAGCCTCGATTGCTCACTGGCACTTGGATGCTCTAATTGCAATTATTCAACATCGAGAGTAGGGAGTGAAACATGTCACGAACCAAGCTTTTGTTGTCTGCTATTCTGCTTATGCTTTTGTGTGTCATTACCGTGGCGCCGGTATTCGCCGATGACACAATTATAGGATCGCCTGCGGACGCGGGCACCGGCAATTGCTACCCGTTCGGGTGTGCCTACTCCGGTGAGTATCAGCAGGTATACACTTCCAGTCAGTTCGCCGGGCCAGTTCTCATCACCGGTCTCGAGTTTTTCAATACGCAGTTTGACTATGGTGCGTCTGCCATGAACTCGGGGAACTGGGCCATCTCGTTATCGACAACCTCCTCCGATTGGAATACGATCGGCACGACCTACGCCAACAACGTCGGGGCGGATAACAGTCTGGTGTTCAATGGCGACCTCTCGCAGCCCTGGTCTTTTGGCAACGCGCTCACCATCGCGTTGACCAATCCTTTCAGCTACGACCCTTCGCAAGGAAATCTCCTGATGGACGTCAATGTCACTGGAGCATCAGACGCGAACGGTGATATTTACTTTGACTCGAACGGGTACAACGCCGGTTCGCTCAATGGCAACAGCATCATGGGTCGCGACTATAGCGGTGGGACGGATGGAAATGTGGATAACGGCTATGGCTTGGTCACCGATTTTACGACTACGAATCCAGTTCCGGAACCGAGTACGCTACTCATGTTGGGCACCGGCCTGCTCGGTCTCGGCCCGTTTCTCCGCCGCGGCCTCAGAATTTTGTAGCGCAAAATAGGGTCGGTTGGTAAAGCAAAATCTATGAACCTTGGTGTCATCCGGTGAACCGCAGCAGTGGCGACCCCGGAGGAACTTGAACCCCGACATCATTAGCTGCAATCTTGGCGAGAGCCGGCACGATTCCCGAATTGGTTATTACGGAACCGAGCCGGCCCTCGTCGGCAGCCTTTTGGGGCATCTCACAAACCTTCTTGCGTCATTTTCACATTAACCTGAACGGTGCGCTTCATGCCTTCGTACAGCTCCAGCCTTTCGCATCGGTTTCCCTTTTATACGCACAGGGCGTGGGCCTACTTTAGGGGACGCGCGCATATAAGCATCGCCTTGGCGCCGAGTGAGTGAACCCCTGAAATGCCTCTCTACCGATGCGTCTCAGGAGCCAATTCGGATGCGTTTGACCAAACCGCATTTGCGCAGGCGCAAAGACAAATTGAGTCTGTACCCTCCATCATTGTCATTGAATTATATCCGCGAGTTCGAGAAGGCTCTTCTCGCACAAACCAGATTGATCGGTGCCGTAACCGCCTCGATATGAAAGTCTTGCCTGCTACTGGCGAGCTGAGCGAAACACCGCCGGAGATCAAGGGCGGTCCTTCATGCGGCTAAGGCTAACGCTTTGCGCGGGTCCGAAACCAAATCAATAGAAAGAGGAATGATCCCAATGCGGCGGACGACCATGGCAGTTGTGGCGGTTGCAGCGATTGCAGCGTCATTCGGACTCGGTCGCTACTACCCCCATTCGCAAACAGAAAGCAAGGCCGGACGACACGTAATCTACTACGTCGACCCCATGCATCCCGCATACAAATCGGACAAGCCCGGAATTGCGCCCGACTGCGGAATGCCGCTAGTGCCCGTCTACTCCGATGCGGTTGGATATCAGTCTTCATCTTCGACCTCGGCGCAATTGCCCCCAGGAGCGGTCAGTATTGACGTAGTGACCCAGCGATTACTAGGAATCCGGGTAGCACCGGCTGAAAAGGCTGGCGCCATTCGTAGCGTGCGCGTCGTAGGCCGTATAGTTCCCGAAGACACGCGTATATACAGGGTTAACCCCGGTGTGGACGGGTTTGTCCGAGAGACTTTCGAAGATTCGGTGGGAACTCTGGTCAAGAAGGATCAAAAGCTCGCGAGCTTCTACGCGCCAGAATTCTTGGCCGCAGCCTCGGGATTCATAGCTGCGACCGAGCGTGTGCCGGGTTACGTGGGCAAAGACGGGGCGCGGTTTACACCGAACTTTGGAGGCCCGATCGCTAAAGAAGGGGTAAAAAGTATTCAGGGATACACTGATCGCTTGCGCAACCTTGGCATGAGCGACGCGCAAATCCAACGCATCGCCGATAGCCGCGAACTTCCCGACAGTATTGATGTCCTCGCGCCGGCCGACGGATTCATTCTCGCTCGGAATATTTCATCCGGACTACATTTTGACCACCTCATGGAATTCTACCGCATCGCGGACTTGAGCCGCGTTTGGGTGGTTGCTGAAGTTTTCGAACAGGAGGCGGCGAAGCTGCGTCCTGGCAGCATGGCTCAGGTCATCTTGAGCGAGGAAGGTCGCCGATTTTCGGCGCACTTGACCGACAGCCTGCCGCAATCAGAACCAGGTGGTGGTACGGTCAAGCTTCGCTTTGAGGTTGAAAATCACGATTTTGCCTTGCGGCCCGATGAGTTGGTTAATATCGAACTTCTTGTCCGTCTACCCACCGCGGTCACCGTACCATTGGACGCACTTGTCGATTCCGGTGAGAACGCGCGTGTTTACGTCGAGCACGGCGAAGGCGTTTTCGAGCCTCGCGAGGTCGAAGCGGGATGGCGGGCTGGCGACCGGGTGGAAATCCTGCACGGGGTTCAGCCAGGTGAGCGAGTCGTTGTCGCGGCCACCTTTCTTGTCGACTCGGAGAGTCGGTTGAAATCACCAGACACAGCAATGTCCAAGCCGGTTGCTGGAAGACCATCCGAAATTTCGGCACCGATGCTCAAACACACGGCCAACGATAAAAAGATGGCGAAGGCTCCAGCTGGCTCAATCGGCAAAAACCGAGGCGCCGGCAATGATTAGTAGGATTATAGATTATTCAGTAAATCACAAACTGGCGGTGTTGAGCGTTATCGCTATTGCGTGCATCGCCGGATGGTGGTCGATGGTCACGCTCCCGCTCGACGCCACACCCGACTTGAGCGACACACAAGTCATCATCCTTTCGCATTGGGATAAGAGTCCGGACATCATCGAAGATCAGGTCACCTATCCAATTGTGACCGCTATGCTGGGCGCCCCGAAGGTCAGGACGGTGCGAGGATTCTCCGACTTCGGTTATTCCTACGTCTACGTCATTTTTGAGGATGGGACCGATCTGTACTGGGCGCGCTCGCGAACGATGGAGTATCTTTCGAGCGTACTTCCGCGCCTGCCAGAAGGGGTTAAGACCGAGCTAGGTCCCGACGCTACGTCCCTTGGATGGGTTTTTCAGTATGCTCTGGTGGATGAGTCAGGCAAGCACAGCCCTGCCGAACTGCGTTCCTATCAAGATTGGTATCTACGCTACTACCTCCAGTCGGTTCCAGGTGTTGCCGAAGTCGCCCCAATTGGTGGTTACAACCGCCAATACCAGGTGAACCTGGACCCAAATCGCCTGCGGGCGTATGGCATCCCGGTCAGCCGCGTGGTCGAAGCGGTGCGAAGCGGCAACAATGAATCCAGTGGACGGCTTCTTGAATTTGGCGGCACGGAGTACATGGTTCGTGGCCGTGGCTATGCGCGCTCGCTCGAGGATTTTGAAAATATCCCATTAAGTGTCACGGACACAGGTTCGCAAATCCGGATAAAAGATGTCGGTCAGGTGGTCCTGGGACCTGACTTGCGCCGCGGCGTAGCCGATCTGGACGGGAAAGGCGCAGTCGTATCGGGGATCGTCGTTATGCGCAGCGGCGAGAATGCGCTGGATGTAATTAATCGGGTGAAGGCCAAGATCAAAGAGATCGAGCCGGGGTTCCCGAAAGGAATGAAGCTCGTTCCGATTTACGACCGGTCTGAACTGATCTACCACACCATTGGCAGTGTGAAGTGGACCATCATTGAAGTCGTAATCACCGTAATACTCATCATACTGGTGTTTCTGCGACACTTCCCCAGCGCGGCAATCCCGATTGCAACCATGCCGATCGCCGTATTGCTCGCGTTGATTCCATTCCGATTGATGGGCATGAGTGCCAATATCATGTCCCTGGCCGGACTGGCCATAGCGTTCAGCGAGCTTGTTGACGCTTCGATCGTGGTCGTCGAGCAAACTCACAAAAAACTCGAAATTTGGCAAAAATCCGGCCGCAAGGGTGACCGCCGAGGAGTCGTCGTAGGTGCGATCAAAGAAGTGGCTGGGCCGACTTTCTTCACCTTGCTGGTGATCGCCGTCTCCTTCTTGCCGATTCTGACGCTCGAAGCGCAAGAAGGCCGCATGTTCAGGCCCCTGGCCTACACCAAGACCTTGACCATGGTTATGGCTGCGTTCCTGGCCATCACGCTTGATCCGGCGTTGCGTCTGCTGCTCACACGTGTCGAGCGCTTCGACTTTCAGCCAAAGTGGCTATGTCGCGTCTTTAATGCCGTGCTCGTGGGCGACGTGAAGCCCGAGGAATCTAACCCCGTAAGCTCGCGGTTGATGCGTAGTTATGAACCCATTGTCCGATGGACGCTGCGCTGGAAATGGCTGGTCATTGGCGCCGCATTGGCATCGGTGATAGTCACGGTACCGGTTTTCTACCACTTAGGGTCAGAGTCGATGCCTCCGCTTGATGAAGGCGCGATTCTGTACATGCCAACGACCCTGCCCGGAATCTCCGTCAGTCAGGCAGAGCAGTTGCTTCAAGCGAGCGACCGCATTATTCGTCAATTTCCAGAGGTCGACCGCGTCCTTGGCAAAGCTGGGCGCGCGGAAACTGCCACCGATCCCGCCCCCCTCTCGATGCTCGAGACATTAATCATCCTGAAGCCGCGATCTTCTTGGCGTCACGTTGACACTTGGTATTCATCCTGGGCGCCGGAATGGGCCAAGGGAGGGTTCCGTCACGTTACACCTGACACGATCTCGACCGAGGAACTGGTAGCCCAGATGAACTCTGCGCTGAAGCTTCCCGGAGTCACCAACTCTTGGACGATGCCTATCCGAGGGCGCATTGACATGCTTTCCACCGGCATCCGCACGCCGGTGGGGCTGAAAATCGCGGGAGCAGATTTGAAGCAAATTCAGGAAATCGGAGCGCAAATCGAAACTGAACTGAAGAGAGCAAAAGGGACACGCGCCGTGCTCGCCGAGCGCACGACCGATGGTTACTTCCTCGACCTACGATGGGATCGGGAACAGCTGGCGCGTTATGGCATCAGCATTGATGATGCGCAGAGGGTAGTCGAAAACGCGATCGGGGGCGACAACATCAGTACGGTCGTTCTCGGGCGCGAGCGTTATCGGGTAAACGTCCGCTACCAACGGGATTTTCGCAGCGATCTGGCCGCACTCGGACGCATCCCCGTCCCCTCTCCCGGTCAGCGGCAATTGCCATTGAGTGACCTGGCGCAAATCGACACCGCGACCGGTCCGGCCATGATCCGCAACGAAAACGGCTTGCTCACGGGATACGTTTATGTCGATATTGCCGGCCGCGACCTGGAAAGCTACATCACGGAGGCAAATCAACTCCTCCGTGATCATGTCAAACTGCCTCCCGGCTACTCCATCGCTTGGAGCGGACAATATGAAACGGTCGAGCGGACCAAGCAGCGATTGAAATTGGTGGTTCCAATCACTCTCGTTCTGATCTGCATGCTCCTGTATTTCAACACGGGGTCTCTCCCCAAGACCATGATCGTCTTATTAGCCGTACCGTTCTCAGCGGTGGGCGCGATCTGGTTTCTTTACGGGGCCGGCTACAACATGAGCGTCGCTGTGTGGGTGGGACTGATTGCCCTCCTGGGGATTGACGCCGAGACGGGAGTCTTCATGCTGCTTTACCTCGACTTGGCCTACGAAGAGGCAAAGCTGAAGGGACGACTAGAGAGTCTCGCCGACCTGCGCGAGGCCATCGTTCAGGGTGCTGCTAAGCGTCTGCGCCCGAAGTTCATGACCTTTGCCACCACTTGCATCGGACTGTTTCCTGTGATGTGGGCGACTGGAACCGGTTCCGACGTAATGAAACGCATTGCCGCGCCAATGGTCGGCGGCATCTTCACCTCCTTCGTTCTCGAACTGCTCGTTTACCCTGCCATCTACGAACTGTGGAGATGGAACACCGTGGCCGACAAGCTCGAGAGTCGAGCCCCGGATTACTTGGAGAAATCGGCAACCGGCTTAAGGCTCATTACTCCGTCAGCAGTCGAGCATCCCACCGGGGACTAGCCGAAGTTCCACGGAGTCGCCGAATTCTGCGATTTTGATGTCGAGGGTGGTGCAAGTCTTGTTTCCGCAATCACTGTGCTCAGAAAAGCGATGTAGTGCAGACCTACCCTCTTGAAGCCACTCAGCGGGATGACAAACTGGGCCCGAATGTTTTTGCGACCGCATCCGCGCAGCAAGGACGGTAAGAATCACATCTATTGGTCGCTGGTGGAGACAGTGCGGACGGCCGACGGTCCACGCCAGCGGGCCCTGCGTTATCTCCGTGAGCTGAATGGTTCGGCCCAGGCGCGGTGGCTGAAAAGCATTGTTCAACGCACAGGTCGAGCAACTGAAACTGTTCGCTTCGCACCGGGCTGGGAGTGTGGAAGCATCTGGAACTGGATCGCATCTTCGGTAGTTCGCTGCGGGCGGCACCATCCGTGACTATGCTCGCATGACTCTTTAAATGCGTACTCGGACTATACTTTGAGCTATGGATCTGCATGTGCTGCCGGGCTACGGCCTAATTGAGCAAGGCCTCGAGGACTTGGCGCATGGCTCGGAATCGGTTCCGGCGCTTCTGGTGTCGATTGGCGCGCCTCGCCTCCGTGATTTGGGTCTCTCTATTCCTGAGCGCACCATCTCATCCCCTGAGAATCGACTTTATGAAAAGCTGAGGAAGTCCGATCCCGACTCGGCGCACTCGCGTTACAACGCTTTGATCCGGACCTTGGTTAGCTTTGAACGGGCGGCCGAATGCGCCGGCTAGCTGATGCTCAGGGCGTCCGCAGGTT
>Ga0307479_10007528_pt1 | contig 10038 bp, 3 predicted proteins | sample atmos_gasesECM4C_FD_203743 | JGI IMG/M metagenome (GOLD analysis project Ga0307479, IMG submission 203743) | Hardwood forest soil microbial communities from Morgan-Monroe State Forest, Indiana, United States - atmos_gasesECM4C_515 | ecosystem: Environmental > Terrestrial > Soil > Temperate...
GAGGGCCAGCATGTCGGAGCAGGAACTGCGCGAGCAGGGGAACGGCGGCTCCCACCCTGCGGAAAGGCAAGAGGAGGAGGCGCCTCCCCGGCAGGCGGCCAAGGATCCGGCCAAGGCGCGGCGCACGCGCATCTTCATCGGCGCGGCGCTCCTGGTGCTGGCGCTGGCCGGATTCGTCTGGTGGTTGCACGCGCGAAAGTTCGAGAGCACCGACGACGCGCAGATCGACGGCAACATCACCGCCGTCTCCTCGCGCGTGCCCGGCACCGTCACCGCCGTCCACGCCGACGACAACCAGCAAGTGAAGCAGGGCGACCTGCTGGTCGAGCTGGACGCGGCCGACCTTCAAGTCTCGCTCGCCCAGGCGCGCGCCGCGGTGGCGCTGGCGCAGGCGCAGCTGCAGGCCGAGGAACCCAACGTCCCCATCACCCTGACCTCCAACCGCACGCTGGTGCAGACGACGCAGGCCGACCTGGAAGGCGCCCAGCGCGATCTCGATCAGGCAGTGGCGAACAACCGCTTCGCGCAGCAGCAGCTGGAGCGCGCACGGCAGCTGCTCTCCTCCAAGACCATCCCGCAGTCGGAGTTCGACCAGCGAAAGAGCGCGGCCGACGCTGCCGCGGCGGTGGTGGCCGCCACGCGCAAGCGCATCGACGAGCGGCAGGCGAGGCTGCGCGAGGCGCAGGCCAATGCTCCGCGTACGCTCTCGGCGCGCGAGGCGGGCCTCTCGGTGCGGCAGGCCAATCTCCAGCTCGCGAAGGCGCAGCTCGAGCAGGCCGAGCTGAACCTGGGCTACGCGCGCATCGTCGCGCCGGTCGGGGGCATCGTCGGCAAGCGGTCGGTCAATCTCGGCGACCGCATCCAGCCTGGACAGCAGCTGATGTCCATCACCCAGACCGCGGACTTGTGGGTCACCGCCAACTTTCGCGAGACGCAGATCGAGCACATGCGCCCGGGCCAGAAAGCAACCGTGCACGTCGACGCCGTCGATCGCGACTACCAGGCCACGGTGGAGTCGTTCGCCGGCGCCACCGGCTCGCGCTACAGCCTGCTCCCTCCCGAGAACGCGAGCGGCAACTACGTCAAGGTGGTGCAGCGCATCCCGGTGCGTCTGCGCTTCGACCAGGGCCAGCAGGAACTGGAGCGGCTGCGGCCCGGCATGTCGGCGGAGCCCAAGGTCCGCGTGCGATGAACGCAGGCGAGTCGGAACGCATCACGCACGAGCAGGGCTGGACCGGCGGCCACAATCCCTGGACGGTCGCGCTGGTGGTCACCATGGCCACCTTCATGGAGGTGCTGGACACCAGCATCGCCAACGTCTCCTTGCCGCACATCGCCGGCAACCTCTCGGTGAGCGAGGAGGAAGCGACCTGGGTCCTCACCAGCTATCTGGTCTCCAACGCCATCGTGCTGCCCATCTCCGGCTGGCTGGCCACGCGCATCGGCCGCAAGCGCTTCTACATGGGCTGCGTATTCTGTTTTACACTTAGTTCATTCATGTGCGGGCTGGCGCCGAACCTGGGCCTGCTCATCTTCTTCCGCATCCTGCAGGGCCTGGGCGGCGGCGGCCTCGGCCCCAGCGAGCAGGCCATCCTGGCCGACACTTTCCCGCCGCAAAAGCGCGGCATGGCCTTCGCCGTCTACGGAATGGCGGTGGTGCTGGCGCCGGCCATCGGGCCCACGCTGGGCGGCTTCATCACCGACCACTACTCCTGGCGCTGGGTGTTCTTCATCAACGTGCCGGTGGGCATCGTCTCCTTGCTCCTCTCGAGCCGCATCGTCAGTGACCCGCCCCATTTGGTTGCGGCGAAGAAGCGCGTGGGCCCCATCGATGGCATCGGCCTGGCGCTGATCGCGGTGGGCCTGGGCGCGCTCGAGTACGTGCTCGACAAGGGCCAGGAGGACGACTGGTTCAACTCCCCGGCCATCATCGCCTTCGCCGCCATCGCGGGCGTGGCGCTGGTCAGCTTCGTGATCTGGGAATGGCGGCAGGAGCACCCGGTGGTGGAGGTGCGGCTCTTCAAGAGCCGCAACTTCTCCGCCACCACCGCGATGATGCTGGTGCTCGGCATGGCGCTCTACGGCAGCACCGTGCTGTTGCCGCAGTACATGCAGATCTGGATGGGCTACTCCGCGCAGGACGCCGGCATGGCGCTCTCGCCTGGCGCGGTGCTGGTGATCCTGCTCCTGCCTTTCGTGGGCAAGCTCATTCCCAAGGTGGACGCGCGCTACCTGATCGCCTTCGGCTTCGTCATCCTCTCCGCCTCGCTCTTCCACATGGCGCACGTCATCCATCCCGGCATCGACTTCAAGACGGCGGTCTTGATCCGCATGTACCAGAGCGCGGGGCTGGCGTTCCTCTTCGTGCCCATCAACACCGTCATGTACGCGGGCGTCCCGCCCTCGAAGAACAACCAGGTCTCCGGCATCGTCAACCTGGCGCGCAACATGGGCGGGAGCATCGGCATCGCCTTCGTCGCCACCACCATCGCGCGGCGGGCGCAGGTGCATCAGGCGAACCTGGTCGCGCACGTCCTGCCGTCGCCGTCGCTGACGGCGCGCCTCGAGGGGATTTCGCAGGCGCTGCAGCACGCCGGCATCGGCGCGGCGCAGGCCGGGAAGATGGCGTACGGAAGGATCTACGGCGAGGTGATCCGGCAAGCGCAGACGCTCGCGTACCTGGACGTGCTCTGGTTGCTCGCCATCTTCACCGCCATCATGGTGCCGTCGGTCTTGATGACCCGCAGGGCCAAGGCTTCAGCCGCCATGGGACACTGAGTTACTGCACCTCGAGCTTGCCGATGGCGAAGTCGGTCTGGGCGGCGGTGTCGTTGCCGACCTTGTTGCGCAGGGCCGCGCGGTACTTCGCGGCCAGGCTGGCGCCGTCGAAGACGGTGCCCACCGCGGCGCCCGCCGCGAGGTTCAGGCGCAGAGTGTAGAAGACCTGGCCCGAGGCGATGCTCGCGTCGGTGGCCACCGCGCCCGCGCCGGCCGCTTTCTGCGAAAGTCCGGAAACGAAGACCGCGGCGAGCGGCCCGGCCGAAGGCAAAGCCGCGCCCATGGCCTGCGGTGTCGCCCCCGGATTGAGCGCGGTGCCGGCGGCGATGGCGGGAGAACCGGCCGCGACCTTGGTGGCGTCGAGCGGCAGATCGATCCCGACGAAGTAGCCGGTCAGGCTTGCTGCCGCGACGAGGTCGAGGAACATCACCGCTCCGGTCGAGGCAGCGTCGCGCACCAGGCGGATCTTGCCGGTGCCCGCGGCCGGGTCGGTGTAGACGAGGCCGTGCACGGTGACCGGCCCGCCGATGCCGGTGATGGCGGTGTTCACCGAGTCGACCGCGGAGATGGTCTGCGAGCCCGGCGTCAGGAAGGTCGCCGAGAACGAGTGCACGCCCGCGTCGCCGGCGGTGAAGGTGTAGCTCGACGGCGCCGGCGCGGCGGCGTCGCTGCTGGAGAAGGTGATGGTCCCGCGATAGGCGGTGTCGGCCGCTCCGCCCGGCGCCTGCACCGTGACGGTGAATCCCAGCGCCGCGCCCGCCATCGCCGAGGCGGGCACTCCGCTGAAGACGTAGTGGTCGGTGGTGGCGGCGGAGACGGTGGACGAGCCGCCGCAACTGATCGTGTTCTGCGCCGAGTCGGTGGCGGTGATGGTCTGCGCGCCGGCGGTGGCGAACCAGGCGCCGTTGGTGAAGGTGTGCGCGCCCGCGTCGGCCACCGTGTAGCCGTAGCTCGCCGGCAGGTGCGCGGAGCCGTCGCTGCTGCCGAAGTTGAGGGTGCCGCGATAGCCGGTGGCGAGGTTGCCGAATGAGTCGTGGAGCGTGACGGTTGGCGAGAACGCCTGCAGCGCGGTGACGGTGGCGGGGACGCCGGTCATCACGCAGCTCGACGCGGCGGCCGCCAAAACCAGCGTCGACGCGCTGCCGGTGATGCTCGGCAAGGCGGTGTCGGTCGCCGTCACGCTCTGCGAGCCCGCGGTGGCGAAGGTCACCGAGAACGAGCCGGCGCCGGAAGCGAGCGTGGAGTTGGCCGGCACCGTCGCGGCCGAATCGCTGGAGCCGAAGTGCACCGTGCCGGCGTATCCGGTGGCGGTGTTTCCCTCGGCGTCGAGCGCGGTCACGGTGAAGGCTTGCGCCGTGCCGGCGGTGGAACTGGCCGCGATGCCCAACGCAAAGTGCGTGGCTGCGCCCGGCGAGACCGAGACCGCGCCCGAGCCGGCGATGGAGGCGGTGGTCTTGTCCTTGACCGAGACGGTCTGCAGGCCCGCGGTCCCCAGCGTGACGCTGAAGGTGTGAACGCCGCTGTCGCTCGCGACGTAAGGATAGTCGGCGGGCAGCACCGCGTGCACGTCCGGCGAGCTGAAGTGTACGGTGCCGGTGTAGCCGGTGGCGGTGTTGCCGAACTGATCCTGCACAGTCGCCGTGGCGCTGAAAGCCGCGCCGGCGATGGCTGACGCCGGCAGCGCGAGGGCGATCTGCGCCGTGGCCGCCGCGCCCACCAGGCAGGCGCTGCTGGTTCCCGAGATCGAGCCGTCGGAGGCGGTGACTGTCTGCGACCCGGCCGTCTTGAAGGTGGCCGAGAACGCCTCCGTGCCGGCCGCGAGGCCGGAGTCGGAGGGCAGCACGGCCGCGCCGTCCGTGGAGGTGAAGTGCAGGGTGCCGGCGTAGCCGGTGGCGGTGTTGCCGAACTGATCCTGCGCGGTGACGGTGAACGGCTTCGCTTGCCCCGCGGTGCTCGAGGCGGCAAGGCCGGTGAGCGCGAGCTGCGTCGCGGCCCCGGGGCCGACGACCACCGATCCCGAGCCGGAAATCGAACCCGACGTGGTGTCGGCCACGCTCACCGACTGCGTCCCCACCGTTCCGAGCGTGATGGAGAAGGAGTGGCGGCCGGCGTCGGCGGCGGTGAACGAATAGTTCGGCGGCGGGGTGGCGTGCACGTCGGGCGAGGAGAAGTGGACCGTGCCGAGGTAGCCGGCGGCGACGTTGCCGTACGCGTCCTTCACCGTCGCGGTGGCGGCGAAAGCGATGCCGGCCGTGGCGCTCGAGGGGAGCGAAAGCGCGATCGACGCGGCAGCCGCGGCGACCACCTGCACGGTGGTGGTGGTGCCGGTCACGCTCGCGCTCGCCGTGTCGCTCACGGTTGCGCTCTGTCCGCCCGCGGTGTCGAAGGTGAGCGAGAACTGGTGCGCGCCGCCATCGAGCGGGGTGAAGGTGTAGTCCGCGGGCAGGACCGCGGCGGGGTCGGTGGAGGTGAAGTGCACCGTGCCGGTGTAGCCGGCGACCACGTTCCCGTTGGAGTCGAGAACGGTGGCGGTGGTCGAGAGCGCGGTGCCGGCCGCGGCCGAGAAGGGCAGCGCGCTCAGCGCGATCTGGTTCCCGGGCCCCGGCGCCACCACCACCGTGCCGCTGGTCGCGGTGAGGGCGGGCGCGGCCACGTCGGCGACGGTGACCGTCTGCGGCCCGCTGCGGGCAAAGGAGATGCTGAAGGCGCGCGACCCGGCATCGGCGGCGGCGAACGGCGTGTCGGCCGGCAAGAAAGCGAACGGATCGGTGGAGCTGAAGTGCACGGTGCCGGCGTATACGGCGGCGACGTTGCCGTAGGCGTCGTGCAGCGTGACCGAGAGGGAGAGTACGGTTCCGGCCACGGTCGATGCGGGAAGCGCCCCCAGCGAAAGGCTCGCCGCCGCGGCCGCCGACACCTGCACCGCCGCGCTGTGTGCGGTGAGGGTGCCGTCGCTCGCCGAGATGGTCTGCGGCCCCGCCGTGGCCAGCGTGACCTGGAAGACGTGCGCGCCTTTGTCGCTGGCCTGGAAGGCGTAGTCGGCGGGGAGCACCGCGTGCGCGTCGCTGGAGGTGAAGTGCACCGTGCCGGAGTAGCCGGTGATGCGGTTTCCCAGCGAGTCGGCGGCGGCGACGGTGAGCGAGAGCTGCGCGCCCGCCGTGGCCGAGGCGGGCAGGCCGCTGATGGAGAGTCCGGCCGACGCCGCCGGCCCGACGTGCACGGTGGCGCTGCCGCTGGCGGTGCCGTCGCTGGCGGTGAGCGTGCGATCGCCGGCGGTCACGAGCGTGATGGTGAAATCGTGGACGCCGGCGTCGGCTTGCGAGAACGCCAGCGGCGCGGGATTCGGCGCGGCAGGATCGCCGAGCGCGAGCTGCACCGTGCCGCGATAGAGGGGCACCGTCTGCCCCTGCGAATCGAGCGCGGTGACGCGCAGGTGGAAGGCCGTGCCGGCGGCCGGCGTGGACGTGTCGGGTTCCAGCTTGAACGACGCGGCCGGATCTCCCGCAGCCGCGACGTCGACCGCCGCCGTCGCCGTCGAGAGCCATTCGCCGCCGCGCGCGGTGAGCGTGTAGACGGTGTGCGTCCCCGGATGTACGGCCACGCTGGTGAGCGCGCTGACGTCGCCCACGCCGTTGTCGATGGAGACGCTGGTCGCTGAGGCGATCTGCCAGCTCAGCATCGTGCTCTCGCCCGCCACGATGCGCGCCGGCTGCGCGGCGAAGCTCTGGATCTGCGGCGGCCCTCCCGACGGCAGCGCCACCTGCCGGCAAGCCGCGACCGCCACCGCCGCCAGCAGCAGCCGCCTCATGGCGTGCTCCCGAACTTGGCCAACAGCGCGGTCAGGTCGCTCTCGTCGATGGCGTTGACAGTGCCGGTCAGGTCCAGGTTCCAGTCGTAGAGCGGCTGCGCGCTGGTGGCCGGCGAGGTGCCCAGCCGCGAGGCGAGCGCCCCCAGGTCGAGGAAGTCGATCTGCAGATTGCGGTCGAAGTCGCCGTCGCCGACGACGCCATGCGGATCGGTGGCGGCGGGAAAGATTTCCCACAGCCCGCGGCCGTAGGTGCCGATGCGCAAGAGCCCGCCGTTCTTCGCCACGAACAAGTCGGAGACGCGCACCATGGGCAGCCCCGCGCCGAAGCGCGCCCAGGTGTTGCCGCCGTCGGTCGAGCGGTAGAGGCCCAGGTCGGTGCCGGCGTAGAGGGTGTTGTCGGTGTTGTCGCCGGGATCGAAGCGGATGACTTCGATGGGCACGTTGGGTAGGTCGGCGCCGGTGCCGTTGCCGTGGAAGGCCGCCCAGCTGGTGCCGTTGTTGGTGGTCTTGAAGAGGTGGCCCATCGAGGCGGGGACCGGGGTCACGCCGTCGCTCAGGACCGGCGCGGCGGTCGCGGCCAGATAGGTCTGGCCGTTGTTGGTGCAGACGCCTGAGAAGACCTTGCACGGAAAGGCGACGGAGGTCGTGTAGCGTTCGAAGACACCGGCCGCGCCAGTGCCGGTGCCGACCGGCGTCTTGGCCTGCGTGAACGCGACGGTGGCCGCGGGCGGCACGGCGTCGACGCCGATGGCGAAGTTTCCGCCGCTCAGCGCGACACCGTAGAGCCGTTTGACGGAGATGCCGTTGAGGAACGTTTGCGGCGCCGCATGAACGTTGCGGATGTGGTTGGCCAGGTTGGCGGAAGTGATCTTTACCGGTTTCCCGGACATCGTCGTGAAGCCGATCCGGTAGACGTTGAGGTCGGTGTGCGTGAGCACCGAGCTGTTCGTCTCGCTGAGCAGCGGACTGAAGTGGATGAGGAAGGGCTCGGTGTCGCCGCCGGGCAACTTGCTCATCGTGAACGCCGACCAGGCGCCGCCGACGTTGCAGTTCTTCGTCGCGCTCGGCTTGCAGGAGCTGCGCGGGCCGCCGGGGTTCACCGCCCAGTAGATCTGGTTGCCGCCGCTGCCGTTGTTGTTGGTCGTAGCGCCGATGCCGTCGCCGCCGATGACCTGGTTGAACACGGTCGGGTCGGTGGTCGCGTCGCGGAAGCGGGTGCCGTTGTCCTGCTCGCCGGTGAAGGCCACGAAGGTGTTGCCGTCCACCGGATCGCCCGAGGCGATCGAGTAGCTGAGGTGCGAGACGATGCCCACGTCGGGCTGCGCCCAGGCGATCGACGGCGGCGAAGCGGAGAAGAGATTGCTGGACGCGAACAGCCCGCCGTCGGTGCCGGCGTACGCCACGCCCGCGGCGATGAAGCCGGCGTGCCAGTCGGCGTGCACGTAGGGGAGCGTGCCGGCAGCAGTGTTGCCCTGGCCGCTCGAGGGGAGCCAGTGCGAGATCAGATCGAAGGTGGCGCCGCCGTCGGTGGTGCGGGCGCCGCAGAGGTTGCCGCCGAAGACGGCGTGCGCGGCGTTGGCGGGGTCGACCGCGACGGCGAGGTTGTACCAGCTCTGCACGTGGCCCAGGTCCATGGTCGGGCAGTCGGCGCTGGTGGTGGGATTCGTCGGCGCGGCGGTCGAGGTGGTGAGCGCAGCCCAGTTGGCCGCGCCGCCCATGGTCTTCTTGAGGATGCCGGCGGTGACGTTGGTGCCGCCGCCGCCACCCTCGTCGATGCTGCCGGCCTCGACGTAGACCACCGCGCCGCTCGCGCCGGCGGCCATGCGGCCCACGTCGGTGCCCATGGCGGTGATGGCCGCGCCCAGATGTCCGGCCGCGCGCTCGCTCACCCAACTACCGCCGGCGTCGTTGCTGATCCAGAGGTCGCCGAGGTTGCCGCCCGAGCAGCTGGCGTTTCCGGCGGGAAGTCCCGTTCCCGGCAGCGGCGGGAAGCTCGCTGTGTCGCAGGCGTAGACGCCCGAGGCCACCCAGTGCGACACGCCGGCGACGCTTCCGGTGTACGCGAAGGTCCAGACCGATTCTTCGACGTCGCCGCCCGCGTTGGGCAGATCGACGAGCGCGAAGCTGGGCGTCGCGCTGGTTGCGTTCACCGAGCGGAAGAGGCCCACCTCGGTGGCCGCCAGCACCACGTCGGGGTTGTTGGGGTCGATGCGCAGGTCGCGCACGCTCGCTGCGGTCACCACGCCGGTGCCATTGGGGCCGAGGCTGCCGGGATAGGTCCCGGTGAGCGCGATGGTCGCGCTCCAGCTCGCGCCCCCATTGGTAGAGCGCACCAGCACGCCGCCCGCGGTGTCGACGAAGTCGCCCAGGCCGGCCCAGAGCGTGTCGGCGCGCGCGGCGTTGGGGTCCTCGTCGAAGGCGCCGATGGCCAGGTTGCCCAACGTCTCGGTGATGGGAATCCAGCTGGGCGAAGCGTTGGTGAAGTCGTACGTCTTCCAGATGCCGCCGCCCGAGGTGGCGAGGTAGACCACGTCGGGGCTGCGCGGATCGACGCGGATGCTGTTGGGGCGGCCCGAGTCCTGCGCGTTGTACTGCGAGCCGTTCCATTCGAAGTTGGCGGCGGTGGGGCCGAGGTTGGCCCAGCTCAGTCCCGCAACCGCCGCGAACGGCAACAGCGCCGGCGCGCGCACCAGCCGCGGCAGCTCGCGCAACAGCCGCGCCTCGGCGGCGCCGGGCATCAACTCGGGCCAGCGGGCCGCCTCGTCGTGAGCGGCGCTCAAGAGCTCGCGCTGGAAGAGCGCGCCGCGCGGGCCGCGCCAGGCCAGCTCGGCCAGCCGGCGGGCGGTGGCGTCGTCCTCCACTTCGCCGTCGTCGTCGTCGGGGCGCGGCGGGAAGGTGACGGCGTCGTCGCCGCGCCGCGCTTGCTCGAAGGCGGCGTCGAGCTGCGCCCGCCAGCGCTGCAGTCGGTAGCGGCGGACCGCGCTCGCCGCGGGTGCCAGGGCGACCAAGGTCAACACTGCGCCGAGCGCCGCCCGGACAAGCCAGGTTTTCTTCTCCGCCACAGGTGCTCCGGACTGTCGGTATCCCCGACGACAGTCTAGCATGCACTCCGTGCTGGCCCGCTGCGCAGTGGCACTGGTCTTCGTATGATGGTGCGGCCTTGGAGTGGACCATGGCGCTGAACTTCGCGCGCGAGCTGGACTGCGCCTCGGACGTGCGCTCGCTCTGGCGCGGGATCGCGGACACCGAGCGGATGAACCGCGCCGCCGGCCTCGGGCGCATCGAGGTGGCGCCGCTGCAGGGGGCCGGCGCGGCGCGCTTCCTGATCAAGACGAAGGTGGACGGCATCTCGCTCGAGTACGAGGAGCGGCCCTTCGAGTTCGTCGAGGAGCAGGGATTCCGATTCCGACGCCTGCAGCGCCGTGGGCCCATCGCCTGGCTGGAGATGGGCT
>Ga0307479_10007529_pt1 | contig 10037 bp, 8 predicted proteins | sample atmos_gasesECM4C_FD_203743 | JGI IMG/M metagenome (GOLD analysis project Ga0307479, IMG submission 203743) | Hardwood forest soil microbial communities from Morgan-Monroe State Forest, Indiana, United States - atmos_gasesECM4C_515 | ecosystem: Environmental > Terrestrial > Soil > Temperate...
ATTCCAGTAATCGGCAGCACCTCTCCCGGTTTCGCGGTAATGTGCTTGTACTTCCCGGTGGAAAGCAGTGCTTGATACGCTGCGAAAACTCGGCTGGCCCCCGCGTCGCTCGTCTCCCGATTTTCCCCATGATCAATAAACGTCCCCACTGGAATCTTCGCTGCAAGCTGCGGCGCTCCGCCAACATGATCATCGTGATAGTGCGTAATCAGCACAAAATCAATCTTCTTGAGGCCGGCATCTTTCGCGGCAGCGGCGATGCGGTTTGCATCGCGCCCGTTATTTCCCGGCCATCCTGTGTCGATCAGCAGCGACTTCCCTTCCGGCGTAACAAACAGCGTCGCCTGCCCGCCCTCCACATCGACAAAATAAATCTGCAGCGCTTTTTGCGCCCCCGGAGCCGGCGCCGCGTCCGCAAACAATCCCAGCAACAAACTCAACGCCGCCGCAACCATTCCCTTTGCCAAAAACCCTCGCAAAACTCACCTCCCGCGCCGCGTTCTGTCGCGCGAACCGGTCTTTTCTGCTTGCTTTGGACTCGAACTCGTCTGCGCCTGTTGCACCAGCGCCCGCGTCGCTCCCGTGGAAATCCCGCCATCCACCAGCAGCGTTTGCCCCGTCACATAGCGGCTCGCTTCCGCCGCTAGAAAAACCACCGCCGCGTCCAAATCCTCCGGCCGCCCCGGCCGTTTCACCGGAATCCGGTCGCAAAGATACTCCACCCACTCCTTATTTTCGTAGAGCACCTTGTTCTGTTCGGTGCGAAACCAACCAGGCGCCAGGCAATTCACCGTCACGCCGTGCTTGCCCCAATCGTCCGCCAAACTCATCGTCAATTGCCGGATTCCACCGCGGCTCGCCCCATAAGGCCCCAGCCCCGCGTACCCTGCCACGCTCGTCACCGACCCAATGTTGATGATTCGCCCATAGCCGCGTGGAATCATCCGCCGCGCCACCGCTTGCGCCACAAAAAAACTTCCGCGCAGGTTCGTATCCAAAATTAAATTCCAATCGTCCCAGGTCACATCCAGCGCCGGTTTGCGAACATTGCATCCCGCATTGTTCACCAAAATATCTAGATGCCCGAACGCCTTCTCCGCCTCTGCAGCCATCCGCTCGATGCTTTCCTGATTCCTGACATCAAGCTCCAGCGAAACCGCCCGCCGCCCCAGTCCCTTGATCTCCGCCTCGAACGCTCGCAAGCTCTCGCGTGTCCGGCTGGTTAGCGCCAAGTCAGCGCCGGCCTTCGCCAGCGCCCGCGCCATGTACTGCCCCAACCCGCGGCTCGTGCCAGTAACGATTGCCACACGCCCCGAGAGATCAAACAGCTCACCTTTATCGCCGTTGCTCACGAAATCGGCCCCGGCGTAAGCACCACCTTCACCAAATTCGCCTCGCGCGCGTACAACCGCTCAAACCATTGCGGCCCTTCCGCCAACGGCGCAATCGCGCTAATCAGCGGCTTCACTCGAATCGCCCCGCTCGCCATCAACGCAATCGCCTGCGGATATTCCCCCGCCGACGCGCACGATCCCTGCAAACGAATCTGCCGCGTTACCACTTTTTGCAGCGGCAAAGTCACATCCGGCGAAATATTTCCCACCAGCACCACGGTCCCGCCCTTGCGGACGCTCGCAATCGCGGCGCTCACCGTCTCATTGCGTCCGACTGCCTCCATCGCCACGTCCACGCCAACTCCGCTGGTCCGTTGCAAGATCTGCGCCACAACATCCGTGCCCGCAAGCAAAACATCCGCCGCGCCCAATTCCTTCGCCAGCTTCAATCGTGTTGCATCCACATCCGAAACAAACACGCGTTTGCATCCCGCCGCCCGCAGCGCCTGCAAAATCAACACGCCAATCGTTCCCGCTCCCACCACCAATGCCGTGCTCTGTGCCGAAATTTCTGCCAGCGATACCGCATGAATCGCCACCGCCACCGCCTCCAGCATCGCCGCTTCCGCAAACGAGATACTCTCCGGCAATTTGTAGACCACGCGCGCTGGCACCGCCACATACTCCGCAAATGCACCCGCGCGGCTGTAATCCCCGCAAGAAACTCCCAGCACCTGCCGGTGATCGCAAAGATTCACTTCGCCGCGCTTGCAATACGCACAAGCCCCGCAATAAATCGTCGAATCAAAAGTAACTCGATCTCCTTCCGCCAGCCCGCTAACTCCCGTCCCGACCGCCGCAATCCGCCCCGCCGCCTCATGCCCCATCACAATCGGCGGAATCCTCCGCCCCGACGACCCGTCATACCCATGCACATCGCTGCCGCAAATCCCGCAGGCCCCCACCCGAATCAGCACCTCGCCAGCCCCCGCCGCCGGCGTAGCCACTTCCGCCAATTCCAATTGCCTGTATTTCGACAACAACAAAGCCTTCATATCCTGCGGCGGCGCCTTTCCGAATTCCGCAAAATCGGCCCCTACTCTAACCCATTTTGGAGTGCGGCGGTCTTGCCGCCGCTTTCACAGCGTAAGCATGTCCCGGAAGCCGCCTTGAGTCTAAGCCCCCGGTTTCTCGGTGCCCTCTGTGCTCCCCTGCGAACTCTGTGTGAAGCCTTCCTCTTCGATTTCCAACCAAGAAATCCCGTATCATTGCATCCGAAAAGCGTCATCCCATGACCACGCACATCGGCCTAATCGGCTCCGGCAACATCACGCAAACTCACGCCCGCGCCGCTCGCGCCATCTCCGGCGTCGAAGTCTCCGCCATCTACGGCTCAAATCCGCAAACCCTCGCCCGCCTCGCCGCCGAACACCATGCCAAGCCCTACACCGACTTCGCGGCATTCCTCGCGCACAAGCCACTCGACCTCGTCATCCTCGGAACTCCCTCCGGCCTTCACGCCGAGCAAGGCATCGCCGCCGCCCAGCACGGCTTGCACGTCCTCACCGAAAAACCCATCGACATCGCCACAAGAAATGCCGACGCCCTCATCGCCGCAGCCGACAAAGCCAACGTAAAACTCGCCGTAATCTTTCAGGATCGCCTCAAGCCCAACATTCAGCGCCTCAAGCAATGGCTCGACTCCGGCCTCCTCGGCAAGCCCCTCCTCGTCGACGCCCGCGTCAAGTGGTATCGCCCTCCCGACTACTACTCCAACTCCAAGTGGCGCGGCACCTTCGCCCTCGACGGCGGCGGCGCGCTCATCAACCAAGCCATTCACACCGTCGATCTCCTACTCTGGCTCCTCGCCGACGTCGTTCGCGTGCAGGCCCGCACCGCCACCGTACTTCACAAAATCGAAGCCGAAGACACCGCCGTCGCCACCCTCGAATTCGCCAGCGGCGCCGTAGGCACGCTTGTCGCCACCACTGCCGCCTATCCCGGCTACCCGCGTCGCCTCGAAATCACCGGCACCGAAGGCACCGTAATCCTCGCACACGACCGTATCATCGCCGCCGACCTGCGCAATCCTCCACCCGACATTGCCGCCATCACCGCCGGCGATTCCAACCAAAGCGCCTCTTCCGCCGCCGTAACCGACATCAGCGGCCACAAAGCCATCCTCGAAGACTTCCTCCGTGCCATCGCGAACAACACGCAGCCAATCTGCAACGGCCGCGAAGGCCGCCGCAGCCTAGCCCTAGTCGAATCCATCTACCACTCCGCCCGCCGACTCCAACTGTAGCGGCAGCCTTTAGGCGGCCAGCACCACGCCTATCGTCTGCCGACGGGAAATCCTTGACACCCGCGCCACCCTATGCTTCCATCGACAAACGATGGGAAAGGGAAACGACCTCTTACCGGGCACGCTCGACATGCTCGTCCTAAGCTCGCTCACTCGCGGCGCCCGTCACGGATACGGCATCGCCCAACATCTCAAGAAAATTTCCGCGGACGTCCTCGACGTCGGTGAAAGTTCCCTCTACCCCGCCCTGCAGCGCCTCATGCTCAATGGCTGGGTCACCTCCGAATGGGGCGCATCTGAAAATAATCGCCGCGCCCGCTACTACAAGCTGACCGCCGCCGGCCGCAAACAACTCGCCGCCGAAAACAAAGAGTTCGACCGCATGATCGTCGCCATCCAAAAAGTGATGTCATGCGCCTGATTCGCCGCCTTCTCTATTTCTTCCGTCAGCGCCGCCAAGCCGACGAACTCGCCGAAGAAATGGACTTCCACCGCCAGATGCTCGAGCAAGAATCCGGCGACCGCCACGCCGCCAGCCGCCGCATGGGTGCGTCCACGCTCGCCCGCGAGGACGCCCGCGGTGTTTGGCTTCCGCTGCGCCTCGACAGCCTGTGGCAAGACCTCCGAGTCGGCTTCCGCATGCTCCGCCGCAGTCCTGGCTTTTCCATTCTGGCCATTCTTTGCCTCACCCTGGGAATCGGCGCCAATGCCGCTGTCTTCAGTTGGATCGAGGGAATCCTCTTCCGTCCCTACCCGCTGGTCGCTCACCAGGAAAGGCTCCTCGCCATCACCGGAACCGCTCGCGGCGAGGCTGGCCACACCGACATCTCCTGGCCGGACCTCCTCGACTTGCAGAAGAACTGCACGCTGGTCGACGCCTTCATCGTCACCAAAATCATGGGCACCACGCTCAGCCTCGGCGATCGCGCCGAGCGCACCATCGGAAGCATCGTATCCGCCAATTATTTCGACGCCATCGGCGTCCATCCAATTCTCGGGCGCGGTTTCGAGCCGGGCGAAGACGTAGGCAGCAACGCGCATCCCGTGACCGTGATCAGCTACCAGCTATGGCAGAGCCGCTTCAAAGCCGATCCCGCCATCATCGGCAAAGCCCAGCGCCTGAACGGCATCGAGCACACCATTGTTGGTGTAGCTCCGCAGGGATTTCTAGGGACCTTCGTAGGCTGGGGCATGCAGTTCTGGGTTCCCGCGTCCATGGAAGAAACGTTTGAAGGAGGGGAATACAAGCTGGAAGATCGCAGTGCCCGTTGGATTGAGTCCTACGTACGGCTCAAGCCGGGCGTAAGTCTCCAGCAAGCGCAGCGAGAGATGTCCGCTGTAGCGCAACGCCTGGAAACCGATTTTCCCGCCACCAACCGCGGCCGCGGCATCAAGCTCTGGCCGCTATGGCAAACACCGTTCAACAATGCCGGCACTCTTCTTCCCACGCTCGGCATCATGCTCGCCGTCGTGGTTTTTGTTCTCCTGATTGCGTGCGCCAACGTCGGCAATCTGCTCCTCGTAAGGTCGTTCGCGCGCCGCCATGAAATGACCGTCCGCGTAGCAGTCGGCGCCAACCGCAGCCGCCTCCTGCAGCAACTGGTCACCGAAGGCCTCATTCTCTCTGCTCTCGCCGCAACTGGAGGACTCCTCGTCGCACACTGGTGCCGTCACGCGCTCGTCCTGCTTTTCCCGGCGCGCGCTGGAGTGGCCATGACCCTCCCCGGTGAAATCGATTGGCGCGTGCTCGCGCTGAGCGCCGGCGTTTGCCTTATCGCCACCCTTCTACTCGGCCTCGTTCCCGCGATTCAGACGAGTAAAATCGATCTCGCCGGCGCGCTCAAATCCGAAATGTCAGGCGTTGTCGGCGGCGGCCATGGAAAATCGTGGCTTCGCTCGGGACTGGTTGTTCTCCAGGTATCCCTTAGTTTTCTCTTGCTGGTCGGAACCGGTCTCCTCATGCAGAGCCTCCAGCGAATTCGCAACCTCAACCCGGGTTTTTCCACGCAAGGCGTGCTCTTCACCGCAGTCGATTTGCGCGGCGCCGGATACGATCCCCAGCGCGCCAAAACTTTTGACGATGAGCTGCTCGAGCGCATCCAGGCGCTTCCCGGAATCGACTCCGTCGCCTTTGCCCGAAGCACGCCGTTGAGCTACGGCAGCTTTTCTTCCTCCCCTATCGCAGTTGATGGCTATCAACCCCCGCCCGACGAGCAGCCGACGGTCCAGTACAACCAAGTCGGCCCAGGCTATCTCGCCACCATGGGAATCCCACTTCTCTCCGGCCGCGAATTCACCCGCGCCGATAACGAAACGGCCCTTCCCGTCGCCATCGTGAACGACGCCATGGCCGCTCAGTATTGGCGCGGTGACGATCCCATCGGCAAGCGCCTTCAGGTCAAAGGTAAGTGGCTGCAAGTAATCGGCGTGGCCAAAGTCTCCAAGTATCAAAGCGTTCGCGAAAATCCAAAGCCGTTCTTCTACGTCCCCCTGCGCCAGGATTTCTCAGTCGGAGCCAACTTGAATATTCGCACGCGCCTGCCTGCGGAAACGATCGCCACCGAACTGGCCCGCGAAGTGCACGCCCTCGACGCCAACCTCGCGCCCTACGAATTGATCACCCTGCAGGAACAGATAGACCGCTCCACGTCCCCTCAACGTGTCGCGGTCACCTTGCTCGGCGTTCTCGGCGGACTCGCGTTGCTGCTCGCCACTATCGGCCTCTACGCCGTAATGTCCTACACCGTCTCGCAAAGCTCCCGCGAACTCGGCTTGCGCATGGCCCTCGGCGCAGACGCATCCAAACTCCTGCGTCTGGTGATGTCCCACGGCCTCGCCCTGACCGCCGCCGGCGTTGTCCTCGGCGCAGCCGTAGCGCTAGCCTCCACGCGCCTCATGGGCAACCTCTTGTACAAAGTAAGTCCCCGCGACCCGCTGGCCTTCGGCTCGGCTTTTCTCGTCATGACCGTCGCCGCCCTCGCCGCCTGCTTCCTCCCCGCTTGGCGCGCCACCCGCGCCGACCCCGCCCGCATCCTCCGCGACTAACCAACCAAGTGGCGCACAGATCCGAAGCACACCGAGTGCGCGATTTCAGCTCGATTCGCCCGTTTTTGTGTGGGATTTCTTCGCATCGGGGTGACGCGGCGTCCAGTCTTTTGGCGGGAACGCCACGTGCCAGAATATAGGATTAGGCAGCATGAACTCCACGCCCACCTGCGGCTGAGCGCTTTGAGATTTTGCAATGTGTGCGACGACACACTCGAGTGCGGCTTTTGTCTGCACGTTTGACAGCGTGAGCCGCTGTCCTCTGTGCACCTGCGTGGACACGAGAATCAGCGCGCCGTGAGCACTGATCGCCACCGTCCGAGTCTCTTCTTCAAAAGGCGACCCAGCCCTGTTTTGCCCGGAGACTCGCACCGGGACTGCCATCAATACTCGCTGACTCCTTCGGCGATTTGCCGCCAGCCAGGAGGTCTCACGGGATTCGGCAAGCCACGTTTCAAGAGTCCGAAGCTGCTCCGGCTCAATGGCCGCAAACATCAGCCCCATGCCCTGGCCAGCTCGCGAGTAGACCACCCTTGCCCGCACTTCAAATAATTGTGCCCCCTTCGTGATGCGTACGTCCGTGACCGTCCCTAAAGGGAGGGCGTTGCTCGTGTCCACATAGCAGCCTTGCTGACTCAAATCCCGCACGCGCGTTTCAATCCGCGCGCCGGATTCCGCCGCTACGACCTCACCCGTGGCAATGAACTTGTAGCGAGGATGCGTCCGGCGGTCTGCCCCGGCAAGCGCGACGACGGGGCCAGAAGCCTTTACCTCCTCCACAGGGGCAGTGACCTCGTTTCCAGGATCAGCGTCGTGGTATGCCTCGGCAAGCTCGACGGAATCGCTGGCCGGTTTTTCCTCCTCAACAGAAGCAAGGAACTCGTCGCCAAGATCAATCACGTAGTCTGCCCCGGCAAACGCGGTGGGATCGCTACCGGACGTTTTCACCTCGACAGAAGCAACGACCTCGTCGCCAAGCTGATTCTGGCGGTCAGACCCGGCAACTGCGGTGGAAGGGCCCGCAGCCTTCTCCGCCTCAACGGGAACGTTGGCATTCCTCGCACCCTTCGATTTTCGTTTCCGATTGCGCCGCTTCATAGCCATACGATTCTAGCGCAAAGGGTGCGCACGGAACTGAGCGCCGCGCCGCACAACGCACCAATTAGTAAGGAGGCTCCGCGCTGTGTAGCGGCCGGGCTTCAGCCTGGCTAGCGAGCAAGGCGAGCGCTCTAGCCTTAGTAGCGCCCGCTCTCCGAAGCGGGCTCCGACGCCCTCTCGCTCGCTGGCAATCCCAAGGCGTTAGGCATTAGGATTGGGTCGCTGCCGCGCTATGCTCCGCAAGCGAAAAATCATCGTCTACATCGCCACCAGCGCCGACGGCTTTATCGCCCGGCCCGACGGCTCCGTCGACTGGCTCGAGCGTCCGCGTCCTAAGGGCAACTACGGCATGGGTGCGTTCTATAAATCGATCGACACCGTCCTGTGGGGCAGGAAGACCTACGATATGGCGCTCGACTTTCAAAAGAAAGGCGTGCCCGGGACGGCCTTCGACACAACCGTCAACAACTATGTTTTCTCACGCAGCCTCCCGCCATCACCAGCGCCCGCGGGCGTGGAGTTCGTGACCGAACCCATCAAAGCCTTCGCCACCCGTCTGCGCGAGAAAAAAGGAAAAGACATCTGGATGATGGGTGGCGCCGGCATCATCGCCTCGTTTCTCGACGCCGGGGAGATCGACGAGTTCATGATTCACGTAATCCCCAAGTTCATAGGCGAAGGCATTCCATTGATCGCGCCCGCCCGTCGCACCGTGCCGCTAAAACTCATCTCCTCCACGAAGTTCCCAGACGGCGTAGTCAAGCTGCACTACGCCCTCCGTTGAATTTGACTTATGTTTCCGAAGCCTGTCATCCCGAGCAAAGCGAGGGACCTGCTTTTCGCTGCCTTTGTAGCGGCGAGTTCACCTCGCCATCCCCTCTGCAAGCGCCAGAGGTGCGCCACAGGTTAGCCCAGCGCGCGAGCGCTGGGTAAAGCACGAAAATAAAATCTCCTTTTTTCTGTCATTCCGACCGAAGCGGCCAGCATTTTCCTGCGCTCGGTTTGTGAGCGCTGGCCGCGCAGCGGAGGGACCGTGGCAACCTGACAAGCCCCACCGAGGTTGATGTGGCCCAACCGACCACGCATGACCGCCGCCCTTTCTGTCCTCACGTTTCGCATGTTCCTCACCTAACTCCCGCCCATCCGTCGAACCGCCTAAATTCCACGGAGGCTCTATGCACCTTCGCAAAACCGTGTTTTTCCTGGCCTTCTCGCTCGCCGGCCCGATCCTCGGCCTTGCCCAAAACACGATTTCCCTCGATGACGTCGCCAAGATCAGAATGGTGCACAAAAAATATGAAGAAACTTGGCTGAGCGGAGACGCCGACGGCGTGCGCGCGCTGTTTACCGACGACAGCGTGCTGCTTCCTCCCCACGCCGCTAAGCCCTGGATAGGCCAGAAAGGATTGAACGAGTTCTGGTTCCCGCCAAACGCACCGCCCACCAAAATAACCAAGCTGGCGCTAACTCTGGAGAGCATCGGCGGCGACGGGCAGATCGCGTACGCCTGGGGCAGCCATGAAGTTGCCTGGGCCACCACGCAAGGCGGCGCCACCACCAGCGCCTCGCACAAAGGAACCTTCCTCAACGTCCTGAGGAAACAACCCAACGGCGACTGGAAGATCTCCCACCACATGTGGGACGACACCATCCCCAAGCCCTAACCGGTTCTGCTCTCCTCGCCTCCCGTAGCGCCCGTCATCCCGAGCAAAGCGAGGGACCTGCTGTTAGCCTTTTCCTTAGGAGGTGGGAGCTTTCAGCTCCCACGTAACGACGCACGCGCCCAATGGGCTTCAGCCCCTGAAGAAAGCTTTGCCGTTTTTGCGATTCCTACGATGTAGGGGCCACCGACCGCTTGCCCGCAGCCTAGAAGGGTGGCGGACACCTTCCTCCTAAGCACTAGAGGTGCGTCCGACTCGCCTCAATCGGGTACTTTGGCAGGCCAAAAGCTTATTGCCGTTTAATGTATTCTTCGGCCGCAAAATGCCGGGGTTTACCGGATTGCAAGTCGTTAGGGATTCTGTATTCTCAATTTTGAATGGAGAACGGGCCTCCTTGCTTTGCTTTTTCAGTTGAGCCCCTTAGAGCTAACAGGAGGCCCTCACGCCCACTATCTCGCGGTAAAGGCGTTCGCCGCAGGAGCGAATCGTAATAGCGATGGAAACTCCAGAAAACATCTTGGTCGCAAGAGCGCAATCCGGGAGTGAGGATGCGTTCGCCGAATTGGCCAAGAAGCATGCCGGCAAAATCTACAA
>Ga0307479_10007531_pt1 | contig 10036 bp, 10 predicted proteins | sample atmos_gasesECM4C_FD_203743 | JGI IMG/M metagenome (GOLD analysis project Ga0307479, IMG submission 203743) | Hardwood forest soil microbial communities from Morgan-Monroe State Forest, Indiana, United States - atmos_gasesECM4C_515 | ecosystem: Environmental > Terrestrial > Soil > Temperate...
TGGCAGCAGCAGCATGTTGTCGCGCAGCGGCGGGGCAAAGAAGATATTGGCGAGCAGCATCGTGGCGACGATCGTCACCGCGTAGGTTTCGAACAGGTCCGCGGCCATCCCGGCACAATCGCCAACGTTATCGCCGACATTGTCGGCGATAACCGCCGGATTGCGCGGGTCGTCTTCCGGAATGCCGGCCTCGACCTTGCCGACGAGGTCGGCACCGACATCGGCACCTTTGGTGAAGATGCCGCCGCCGAGGCGGGCAAAGATCGAGATCAAAGAGGCGCCAAAGCTCAGCGCCACCATGGCCTCGAGCACCGGACGCAGATCGTCGCCAGGCATTGTCGCCCGCAACACGAAATAGTAGATCCCGACGCCGAGCAGCCCGAGCCCGACCACCAGCAAACCGGTTACCGCGCCGGCTTTGAATGCGATTGCCAGTCCGGCCTTCAGGCCAGATCGCGCCGCTTGGGCTGTCCTGACATTGGCGCGCACCGAGACATTCATGCCGATATAGCCGGCCGACGCCGACAGTACCGCCCCGATCAGATAACCTATGGCGACGCGCGCCCCGAGGGCCACTCCGAGCACGATCAGAACCACCACGCCGACGACCGCGATCGCGCGGTACTGGCGATTGAGATAAGCGCGCGCGCCGACCAGCACAGCGCCGGAAATCTCCTGCATCCGGGCAGATCCGGCATTGGCCGTCAACACCTGACGGCTGGTAACCACGCCGTAGAGCAATGCCAGCACGCCGCAGGCGATGACCAGCAAATATGCGGAAGGCATCCGAAAGGTTTCCTCGCGACCACGAAGGCGAAGCGGCCGCCCCACCAAGGCCCGGCACGGCGGGGCATTTCAGCGCGCGCGAAACATGCCAGAAGAGCAACCCGCAGGCAACCGCACGAGCAGCCGCTCAGAAATGTCGGTAGCCGGGTTTGTCGACCGGGATGGTCCGTCCCTTCGAATCGACGAGCCGCACGCCTTCTCCGGGTTCGATCTTGCCGATCCTCGTGATCGGTAGGTCGAGCACCGCAGACAAATCGTCGATCGCTCTCGTCGAACCGGCCGGTGCGGTGAACAAAAGCTCGTAGTCGTCGCCTCCCACGGCGAGAGCTATTCCGACGCCCGGTTCGCCATCGACGACGACCCGCGCCGCGCGCGACAGCGGCAGGGACGGCAGCGCGATGACGGCGGCGACGCGCGAGGTCTCGCAGATGTGCGCGAGATCGGCGATCAAACCATCCGAGATGTCGATCATCGCGTGCGCGATCCCAGCTAATCGGTGGCCCAGGTCAACGCGCGGATCGGGCAGTTGGAAGCGCCCGATCAGCCCGGCGCGATACTCGGGGGCGAGTTGCGGATAGCCACCGCGCAACAGGGCAAGCCCGAGATACGCGTCGCCGATCGTGCCGGATACCCAGACGAGGTCTCCGGCACGAGCGCCGCTGCGCCTGATCTCGATTCCCGCCGCGACTTCGCCGATGGCAGTCAGTGACAGCACGGCCGGCCCCGATGTCGCCACCGAATCGCCGCCCAAGAGGTCGATCCCGAACTGGTGCTGATCCTTGGCCAGCCCTTGGGCGAACCCGGCCACCCAATCCGAGCCGAGCGCGGGCGGAAGTGCGGTCGTCAGTAGGTAATGGAGAGGACGCGCCCCCATCGCCGCGAGATCCGACAGATTTACCCGCAATAGCTTGCGCGCGACGAGGTCCGGCGGATCCTCCGGCAAATAATGCACACCGGCGACGATCGCGTCTGCGGTGACAACGAGACGCTGTCCCGCGCGGCAATCGATGATCGCCGCATCATCAAGCAGGCCGAGACCGCCCGGCCCGGCGAGCGGCGCAAAAAAGCGCCGAATGCGCTCGAACTCACCCACGGGTTCTCCGGAGCCGCCGCCCAACATGGCTGCTAAAGGTCGTCGTCGCGCAAGGTGTGGGCGAGGTGATTGAGGACGCCGTTCGCGAGCCCCGGTTCCTTGCCGCTGAAGAAGGCGTAAGCGATCGCGGTATATTCGCTGAGCGCGACCCGTGGTGGCACATCGCGGCGGTGCATGAGTTCGTAAGCGCCGGCGCGAAGGATCGCGCGAAGGACCGAATCGAGGCGCGGCAGCGGCCAACCCTCGATGAGCACCGCCGAGATTTCGGCGTCGAGGCGTTCCCGATCCTCGGTCACGCCACAGACGATGTCGGCGAACAGTTCGGGATCGGCCTCGCCCAACCGATCGCCTTCGATTTCCTGGCCGAAACGGTGCCGGACGAATTCACCCACGACCGCTCGGGGATCGGCATCGCGATTCGCCTCGAGCTGGTAGAGTGCTTGGACCGCCGCCAGCCGAGCCACGCTGCGCCGGCGGCTGCCGAGGCGCTGACGATGTTCGCTGTCCGCCGAGGTGGTCACCCGCGGTTTCCGGCAAAACGCCGCTTCAGGTCGACGATCGCCAGGCAGGCGCGCACCGCTTCGCCGCCCTTGTCGCGGCCGTCCGGCGAGGCTCGGGCGAGCGCCTGGGCCTCGTTCTCGACCGTCAGGATGCCGTATCCGATGGCGATACCGTCGCGGACCGCCAAATCCTGGAGCCCCCGCGCGCTTTCGGCGCAGATGTGGTCGTAGTGCGTCGTCTCGCCGCGGATCACGCAGCCGAGCGCGACAAACCCGTCGAAACGCTCGCTCGCCCGCCCGGCGATGCCGATCGCCGTCGGGATCTCGAACGCCCCGGGAACCGCGATGCGCTCATGGGTGGCACCGACCGCGGCGAGCGCGCGCTCAGCGCCGCGCCGCAGCTCGGATGCGATGTGGGTGTAATAAGGCGCCTCGACGAGGAGGATATGGGGCGGTCGTGTCATGGCGTTTGCCGCAGAAGCCTCGCGACATAGCGGGCGATCAGGTCGATTTCCAGGTTCATCCGCTGCCCGGCGCGCAAGGAGGCAAGATTGGTGGATGCGAGGGTGTGCGGGATAATATTCACCCCGAAGCGGTTTTGCGCCACCTCATTGACGGTCAGGCTCACCCCGTCGAGCGCGACCGAACCCTTGGGTGCAATAAAGGGCATCAGTTCTTCAGGCGCCTCGAAAACGAAACGAACCGACTCGGCCTCGGGCCGCTGTTCGACGATCCGCGCCATGCCGTCGACATGGCCCAGGACGAGATGCCCGCCGAGCTCGTCGCCGAGGCGGAGCGATTTTTCGAGATTGACCGGGGTGCCTTCCTGCCACTCTGCGAGGGTGGTGCGCGTCACAGTCTCGACCGAGGCCTGCACCGTGAATGCCGCAGACTCCACCGCAACGACGGTAAGGCACGCTCCGGAGCAGGCGATCGACGCTCCGAGCGCAATCGCCGACGTGTCAAGCGCCGTGGCGATCGTCAGATCGAGAAGTTCGCCGCGGCGCACCCGCCGCACCTGTCCCACATCGGTGATGATGCCGGTGAACATGCCGGTAAGCTACGGGTCCATCCGGCGATTTACCAGGGTTCTTCGTCCCCGACCGGCATCCCTGGTCGACGGGAAAAAACTGCGAAAGAGCCGATTGCGGACCGCAAAACGACCGACCGTCTCCCGCTAAGTGATTGATATTTGGCCAAACGCGAGAGCAAATTCCCTACACGACCGAACAGAGAAACAAATCCGACGAAGAGGGACACAAAACCGGTGATCAGGGAATTAAATCGGTCGAATACGGAAGGTCGTCAACACGTCGTCGCCGATCGGCTCGGTTGACAACCGCTCGAAAGCAGGAGCGTCGGCTAATGCAGCCAACGTCAGGCCGGTGATCGCCGGGATGCCGTCACCGCCGATCACCAGTGGGGCGTGAACCCAAGCAAGGCGATCGACGAGGCGGGCACGGATAAAGGCGGCCGCGAGCCGGGCACCGCCTTCTACGAGAAGCCGGGTGATGCCGCGCTCGCCGAGCGCCCCGAGCGCCGCGGCGAGGTCGATTTGGCCCTCACGGTCGGGATCGACATCGATCAGGGTTACACCGCTCGCGAGGAATGTCGCGCGCCGGGCAGAGGGTGCCGAGCGCAGGGTCAACACCCAGGTCGGCACCCGACAGGCGTCAGTGATCAGCTGCGCAGCCGGCGGAATGCGCAGATGGCGGTCGACGGCAATTCGCACCGGCGACCGATGGCCCAATCCGGGCAGGCGGCAGGTCAGCTGGGGATCGTCCGCGACAACGGTGCCGGTGCCGACCATGATCGCGTCGTGACTGGCGCGCATCGCGTGTGCTCGCTCGCGCGCCGGCGGTCCGGTGATCCATTGGCTCTCGCCGCTCGCGGTGGCAATGCGGCCATCGAGCGAGGTTGCCAGCTTGAGCGTGACGAGCGGCCGGCCGAGACGCAGGCGGCTCAGGAAGCCGGCGTTGACCTCGGCCGCCGCCTCGGCACAGAGCCCGACCTCGACGTCGAGCCCTGCCGCACGCAGCCGGCGCAGTCCTTCGCCGGCGACACGCGGATCAGGATCTTCGAGGGCGACGACCACCCGCCGCACCCCCGCGGTGACCAGTGCATCGACGCAGGGCGGGGTTCGGCCCCAGTGGCAGCAGGGCTCGAGACTGACATGGGCAACGGCGCCGCGCGCCGCTCCGCCCGCCCGGCGCAGCGCCTCGGTCTCGCCATGCGGTCGCCCGCCGGGTTGGGTCCAGCCGCGTCCGACGATCCGGCCATCGTTTACGATGACGCAACCGACCGCGGGGTTGGGCCAGACGGCGCCGAGCCCGCGCCGGGCGAGCGCCAGCGCTGTGCGCATCGCGTCGAGGTCGAGGCGTCGATCGCCGCCCGAATCTGCACCGGCCTCAATCGCCATCCGCCGCGATCCGTCCGACGAAATCCCCGAAATCCTTGGCTTCGCGGAAGTTGCGGTAGACCGAGGCAAAACGGATATAGGCGACCTGATCGAGGCTCGACAATGCATCCATGGCGAGGCCCCCGATCATGCCGCTCGGGATGTCGGTCTCGCCCGAGCTCTCCAGCTGCCGCACCAACGAGTTGATGATGCGCTCGACGCGCTCGGGCTCGAACGGCCGCTTGCGCAAGGCCACGTAGATCGATCGGGCGAGCTTGTCCCGGTCGAAGGGCTCGCGGTGGCCATTTTTCTTGATGACCGTCAGCTCGCGCAACTGCACCCGCTCGAAAGTCGTGAAGCGGGCCCCGCAATTTGGGCAGAACCGCCGGCGTCGGATCGCACCGCGATCGTCTGTGGGGCGCGAATCCTTCACCTGAGTGTCATCGGTTCCGCAAAACGGACAGCGCATCTCCTCCTCCGCCTGCTCCCGTCGCTCCGATGCGCGGAGCGACCCTACCTATCCCGCGTACGACCCCCTCCGAGTTTCTCGTAGATCGGGAAGCGGGCGCACAGCTCGCGAACCTCTTTGTGCACACATGCCTCGACCGTGCCGTTGTCGCCGGGTCCTCGCGCCAGGCCGCGCAATACCTCGACGATCCAGCCTCCGACGGTCTGGAACTCGTCTTGCCCGAAGCCGCGGGTTGTCGCCGCCGACGAGCCGAGCCGGATGCCAGACGTAACCGTCGGCTTCTGCGGGTCGAACGGGATCCCATTCTTGTTGCAGGTGATCCCCGCACGTTCGAGGCTCTTCTCGGCATCCCGACCGGTGATCCCCAAAGGCCGCAAATCCACCAGCATCAGGTGCGAGTCGGTGCCGCCGGAGACGATCTCGAGCCCCGCTGCCGCGAGCGTTCCGGCGAGCGTCTTGGCGTTCGCTACGACCTCACCCGCGTAGCGCTTGAACGCGGGCTCCAAGGCCTCGCGCAGAGCGACCGCCTTGGCGGCGATCACATGCATCAGCGGACCGCCCTGCAGCCCCGGGAAGACCGCCGCGTCGATCCGCCTGCCGATCGCCTCGTCATTGGACAGGATCAAACCGCCTCGCGGCCCTCGCAAGGTCTTGTGCGTGGTCGTCGTGACGACATGGGCGTACGGCAACGGGCTCGGATAAGCCCCGCCGGCGACCAGCCCGGCGAAGTGCGCCATGTCGACCATCAAATACGCATCGACCGCATCGGCGATCGCGCGAAACCGGGCGAAGTCGATGATGCGGGAATAGGCGCTGCCGCCGGCGATGATCAGCCGAGGCCGGTGCGCTTCGGCCAGACGCTCGACCTCGTCGAAATCGATGCGTCCATCCTCGGGCCGGACACCGTAGGAAAGTGCGTTGAACCATTTGCCCGACAGGTTCGGTCGCGCGCCGTGCGTCAGGTGCCCGCCCGCGGCAAGCGCCATCCCCAGAATGGTATCGCCCGGTGCCAAAAACGCCAAGAACACCGCCTGGTTCGCCTGTGCACCGGAATGCGGCTGGACATTGGCGAAGGCGCAGCCAAACAGCCGCTTGGCACGCTCGATCGCAAGCCTTTCGGCCGCGTCGACGAACTCACATCCGCCATAATAGCGGCGACCGGGATAGCCCTCGGCGTACTTGTTGGTCAGCACCGAGCCCTGCGCCTCCAGCACCGCCCGCGAGACGATGTTCTCGCTGGCGATCAGTTCGATCTGCCACTGCTGGCGCTCGCGCTCGCGATCGACTACCGCCGCCAGCTCGGGATCGGCCTCGAACAGGGCGGCGGAACAGAAGCCGTCAAATGTAGACCCCGGGGAGGAAAAAGGAGCTGGGGGCATCAAAGGACCGCTCGTTGGAGTGGCGGGGTGAGCCGCCGCGCCAAGGACTTCGCGGAGGCTGATTCACGATCAGGCGCAATCATTCACAGCCCGTCTGGCACGACGAGCTTGCGTCGCCATCGTTCTACCAGATCTCGACCGAGGACACCAGCCGCCTACCACAAATCGCGTTGCCGATCGCCCCTTGACCTAACTGGAGCGCGAAACAGCAGAGACGACTTGTTCAACCTGGAAAATGACCAGTACCGTCTTCTCCCTCAGCTATCAGTTGACACAAGAAATTCGTGCTGCGATTATGAACGCTAGGTTGAACGTTCTAGAAATCGGGGCGACAAATGGCAGAAACGGTAACGCCGAAGATAGCAGAGGAAGAGTTGTTGCGGATGACGACGGATGTGGTTGCAGCCTACGTCAGAAACAACACGCTGCCGACCGCACAGCTCGCCGACGTCATCAACGCCGTTTACAGCTCTCTCAAGTCCCTGGAGGGCCAAGTCGCGCAAGCTCAGCCGGAGCCGCTGAAACCGGCGGTGCCAATTCGAAAATCGATCACCCCAGAATTCCTTATTTGTCTGGAGGACGGCAAGAAGCTGAAGATGCTGAAACGGCATTTGCGGTCCACCTACAATATGACGCCGGACGCATACCGCTCGAAATGGGGGCTGGCCCCAGATTATCCGATGGTGGCGCCGAACTATGCCGAGCGGCGCTCAGAGTTCGCTAAAAAAATCGGGTTGGGACGGGGCACCGGGCGCCAGGCAGCTCGAGCGAAGAATTAGCACTGACGCGACCGCATTATAGCGTAACGAGAGATCGACTGACGGACTCGGCGCTACCGAACGTGGGCGCATATTACTGTCACCCTCGCGAAAGCGGGGGTCCCCGGGTTACCGCTAATACCGCCAGGGTCCTAGAATCCCGCTTTCGAGACTGTGAAGGAATTGATGATCGGCTGGATCGGCGCTGTGCGTCCTTCGAGACAGCCGCTGCGCGGCTTCCTCAGGAGGAGGACATTTCTTAATCCCATCAAAGCGTACCTCGTGCTGAGGAGCGCCCGAAGAGCCTGCCCCAGGCTAGAACTGGGGGCGCGTCTCGAAGCACGCACGATGCTCTGCAGCCGAAATCTCTGTGTCCCTTCGATTCTTTCACACGCTCTTTGGCGGGAGTGACGGATTACGAACTCACATCTCGGCGTATTTCCCGGCCTTCCAAATATAGAAGACATATTTCGGGTTGATCACGTCACCTTTCTTGTCCCAACTGAGGCGCCCGACGACCGTATCGACTGTCGTCGATTTCAACGCCTTTGACAGATCATCGACTTTGAGCGACTTCGCCTTGTCCGCTGCGGCGGCGAAGGCTTGAATCGCCGCGTACGTATAAAGAGTGTAGCCCTCCGGGTCGTATCCCTCGGCCGTGAACTTGTCGACGACGGCTTTGGCGGCCGGTACATTACGGGGATCCGGCGGGAAGGTCATCAGCGTCCCTTCGCCCGCTGGTCCGGTGATCTTCCAGAACTCCTCGGTCACCAGCGCGTCGGCCCCGATGAACTGCGCCGGCAGACCCTGGTCACGCGCCTGGCGCACGATCAGCCCGGCCTCGGTCTGATAACCGCCGAAATAGATCGCGTCGATATTCGCCTGTTTCATCTTGCTGATCAGCGCCGAGAAGTCCTTGTCGCCTTGGGTGATCGCTTCATACATCGCTTCCTTCAAGCCGGCAGCGTTCATCGCTTTCTTGGTCTCGTCGGCAATTCCCTTGCCATACGCGGTCTTGTCGTGGACGATCGCCACCCGTTTACCGTTAAAGCGTTCGGCGAGGTACTTCCCGGCGATGCCGCCCTGCACATCGTCGCGGCCGCAGGACCGGAACACGTTGTTCCAGCCCTTCTTGGCCGCGTCATCGGTCAAGGCAGGGTTGGTCGAGGCCGGGGTCATCTGCAGGACACCCGCCTCGTTGTAGACCGCCGACGCCGGGATCGACGCGGAGGAGCAGTAATGTCCGGCGACAAACACCACCTTCTTTCCGACTACATCATTCGCCGCGGCAACTGCCTGCTTGGGATCGCAGGCATCGTCGGCGATAATCAGATCGAGTTTCTTGCCGAGTACTCCGCCCTTGGCGTTGATGTCGGCAACCGCCATCTTGGCGCCGTGCGTCATCTGCTCACCCAGAGCAGCGTTCGAGCCGGTGATCGGTCCGACCACGGCGATCGGAACATCCTGCGCTTTGACGCCCCCGGCGCCGAGCATGAGCGCTGCCACCGCTGCCAGGATGATGCGTTGGATAAGGCGGTTCATGAGAGCTCCCTCTGGCCGGCATGGATTGCGTCGACTGTAGCATGCGCGGAGGCGCCGCGAGAACGCATCGCTCCGCTGCCGTCGGGCGTGGCGTGCGTTGTTTTCTCGCGCCATCCGAACGGCCCGTGGCGTTCGTATAACCAGGGATATTGTTGCGCCATCTTGCGCGCGCGGGTCAGGTAATAGGCGGCTGCCGCGAGCCCGGCGAGGATCGCGGCCGCGATCAGAAACCCGCCAGCGGATGCCAGCTCGGCATCGAACAGCGCATAAAGCAGAAACCTGTCAGCCGCGGCGAGAAGCAACGCGAAGGGCAGGATTTGCCAAGCAGGCCGCCAGCTCTGGGCCAGCGTCTGGCCAGTCAGGAAGGCGGCGCCGCCAAAAAGTGCCGCCGTCATCGCGAAGAACGTGCCGATCTCGCCGCCGAGCATGGCGGTCAAAGCTGCGCTCCCTCCAGATAGGCGGAGCGTACCTCGGGGTTTGCCAACAGCTCGCTCCCGGTGCCGCTCAGCATGATCCGCCCAGTTTGCATGACATAGCCCCGATCGGCGAGCCGCAGCGCATGGTGCGCATTCTGCTCGACCAGCAGCACGGTGGTCTTCTGCCGCTCGTTGATTTCGCGGACCGCGCTGAAGATCTGCTTGACCACGAGAGGCGCCAATCCGAGCGAAGGCTCGTCGAGCAGCAACAGCCGCGGACGGCTCATCAGCGCACGGGCGATTGCCAGCATCTGCTGCTCGCCACCCGAAAGCGTGCCGCCGCGCTGCCCTTGACGCTGATCGAGGATCGGAAACAATCCAAAGACGCGCGCCAGATCCTCATCGAATGACGCCGGATCTGCGACCGTCGCCCCCATCTGCAGATTCTCCAGCACCGTCATGCGCGGAAAGATGCGCCTCCCTTCCGGCGCTTGCGCGATCCCCAGCCGCATGATTTCGAACGTCGCCAGCCGGGTAATATCGCGCCCCTCGAACAGGATCTGCCCATGGGCGGCGCGCGGGCGGCCGCAAACCGTCATCAGCAAGGTCGATTTGCCCGCCCCGTTAGCGCCAATCAGGGTGACGATCTCGCCGGCCCGAACCTCGAGATCGACACCCTTGAGCGCCTCGATGTT
>Ga0307479_10007532_pt1 | contig 10036 bp, 9 predicted proteins | sample atmos_gasesECM4C_FD_203743 | JGI IMG/M metagenome (GOLD analysis project Ga0307479, IMG submission 203743) | Hardwood forest soil microbial communities from Morgan-Monroe State Forest, Indiana, United States - atmos_gasesECM4C_515 | ecosystem: Environmental > Terrestrial > Soil > Temperate...
ACTCGCCTGCAATGCTTTACGCGGAGGGTCGAGACAGCGTCGGCTCCGTCTTTTACGTCTGCCAGAGTGACGACGAAGGTCGTTCCTGGATTGCCGGAGCTCGCGCGCCGGGGCTTGTCCGCGCGATGCGTGCCGGGCGATGGTTTGCAGCCGCGCGCTCACCCGCGCCCGCGTCGAGCGCGGAAACCTTCTCCCGCCTGCTGTACAGCGATGATCGGGGGGCAACCTGGCAATCGACCGGGCTGGAAAGCTCCACGAACGGTCTGTCGCTGATTCAGGAGACCGCCACCGAGCGCGTGATGTACGTCTTCGCTGCGCTGCGAGCCTCACCCGCCGGCGCACAGAGCGTCGAAGCGCTGTGGCAGTCGGTCGACGGAGGCACGACGTGGTCGATGCTGGCTTCGGCCAACCCGGACCCGTCCGGCGCCGCGCGGGTCCACGCGCTGGCAGTCAACCGTCTTTCGCCGGAGCGGATGTATCTGTCGCTCGATGGCGGCATCGTCGCTACCATCGACGGCGGCAGATCGTGGTCGTTCGCGGACGGCTTGCCCGGCGGCGAGGTTGTCTTGCAATTCCTGTTCGATCCATCGTTTCCGGGCCGCCTCTACGGCCGCAGCGATATGGGGGTGTGGGCGATCGATGCCAGCCCCTGGGAACGCGAGCCGGACAGCGGGGCCCGCTGATCGAAATCCGATCGTTCGGCTCGAAAACAGCGGGCATGGGCAGGGACGTCCCGAGCGCATGATCTCGTACATCGTTCCAGCCTATAACGAGGAGCGCTTGCTCGGCGCGACGCTGCGTGCATTGCACGCGGCAAGCATCGCGCTCGGAGAATCTTACGAGATCATCGTTGCCGACGATGCATCGTCGGATGGAACCGCGGCTGTCGCCGCGAGCTGTGGCGCTCGCGTGGTTCGCGTCGACCACCGGCAGATTGCGGCGACGCGCAACTCGGGCGCAAGGGCGGCCGAGGGCGATCCATTCGTATTCGTCGATGCTGACACCATCGTGGACGAAGCGGTCATGCGCGCCGCGCTGCAGGCGCTGCGCGAGGGCGCGGTCGGCGGCGGCGCGACGGTGCACTTCGACGGTCGCGTTCCGCTGTACGCGCGAGCGCTCCTGGTCGCGATCATGTGGCTGTTTCGCGCCTGCCGCTGGGCGGCAGGAAGCTTCGTTTTCTGCACGCGGCGCGCATTCGAAGCCGCCGGCGGCTTCGACCAGACGCTGTACGCTTCGGAAGAAATCGCCTTCAGCAGGGCGCTCAAGCGGCAGGGTCGCTTCGTCGTCCTGCGGCAGGCGGTGACGACGTCGGGTCGCAGGATCCGCGCGTATTCCGCGGCGGAGCTTCTCGGCATCATGGCGCGGCTCGCGATCCGCGGCCCGAGCGTCTTGCGCTCGCGTCAGGGTGTCGAGATGTGGTACGAGAACCGGCGCGAGGATCCCGACGCCTGAGTGGAGACTTGGCATGAGACTCGGCGCGGTGTAGAACGCCAACCAGGTGCGGTGCGAGCACCCGTCGTCGGCCGCTCTCGATCTACCAGGCGCCGGCAGATTCCTTCGTAGGAGAAGAACATGAGCACGACCGCTCACGCCCGGCCCGCCCACGGCATCGGTGCAACGGATACACGCCGTCGCATCTGGGCGATCGTCGGCGGGTCGTCCGGGAATCTTGTCGAGTGGTACGACTTCTACGTCTATTCGTTCACGGCGTTGTACTTCGCGTCCGAATTCTTTCCGTCCGGCGATCAGACGACGCAGCTTCTCAACGCGGCGGGTGTCTTCGCCGCCGGCTTTCTGATGCGGCCGATCGGCAGCTGGCTCTTCGGCCGCATCGCCGACAAGCGCGGCCGGCGCATGTCGATGATGATCGCCGTGATCATGATGTGCGGGGGATCGCTCATGCTGGCGGTGCTGCCGACCTATGCCAGCATCGGCGTGGCGGCGCCGGCGCTGTTGCTGCTTGCGCGATTGCTGCAGGGGCTGTCGGTCGGCGGCGAGTACGGCACGAGCGCGACATACATGAGCGAGGTCGCGGTCCACCGGCATCGCGGCTTCTACGCGTCGTTCCAGTACGTGACGCTGATCGGCGGCCAGCTGCTCGCCGTGGTCGTGCTGGTGATCCTGCAGCAATATCTGTCGAACGCCGAGCTCAAGGCCTGGGGCTGGCGCATCCCGTTCGCGATCGGCGCACTGGCCGCGGTGGTCGCCTTCTTCCTGCGCCGATCGCTCGCCGAGACGACATCCGACGAGGTCCGGCAGCGGAAGGATGCGGGAACGATCAAGGGCGTGTTGCGCTATCCGCGGTCGTTCCTGACCGTGCTCGGATTCACTGCCGGCGGCTCGCTCATCTTCTACACATTCACCACGTACATGCAGAAGTATCTGGTCAACACCGCGGGCATGGACGCCAGGACGGCGAGCGAGGTCATGACCGCGGTGCTCTTCTGCTACATGCTGCTGCAACCCGTCTTCGGCGCGATCTCGGACAAGATCGGCAGGCGAAACTCGATGCTGTGCTTCGGCATATTCACCGTGCTCACGACCGTGCCGATCCTGAGTGCCCTCGCGCACGTCGCCGACACCTACGCCGCGTTCGGCCTGGTAATTCTCGCGCTTGCCGGCGTCAGCTTCTACACGTCGATCAGCGGCCTCGTGAAGGCGGAGCTTTTCCCGATGCACGTGCGCGCCCTCGGCGTGGGACTCTCGTACGCGATTGCCAATGCGGCCTTCGGCGGCAGCGCCGAATACGTCGCGCTCTGGCTCAAGTCGATCGGATTCGAGTCGGCGTTCTTCTGGTACGTGACTGTCATGTGCGGCATTGCGCTGATCGCCGCCATCACAATGCCCGACACGCGCCGGCAGGGGCACCTGACCGAGGACGAAGCGAAGATGATGGAGGTGTGACCATGTCGACCATCGACAAGAAGAAAGTCGTCGCCGTCCTGAATCGTCTGCTCGAAGCCGAGCTGGCCGGCGTCGTGCGCTACACGCACTACTCGTTCCTCGTCTTCGGCTTCGGGCGCATTCCCATCGTTTCCTGGCTGCGCGCGCAGGCCGGCGAATCGCTGGCGCACGCGCATCAGGTCGGAGAGTGGATCACGACGCTCGGCGCCTATCCGTCGCTCGCGATCGGGCCTTTGCTCGACTCGCACAAGTCCGACATCGCCGTCATGCTGCGCGAATCGCTGGAAGCGGAAGGCAACGCGCTCAAGCTCTACCGCGAATTGCTGGACCTGGTGCAGGGCCGTTTCGTCGCACTGGAGGAGTTCGCGCGGCAGATGATTCACGCCGAAGAGATACACGCCGCGGAGGTCGACAAGATGCTGCGCAAGCCAGGCGATCTCGCGGCATTCGAGCCCCGCGTCTGACGACCATGAGCGTACTCCCGGACTGGCCGCTGCTGTCCGCGTTCCTGATCGCGAGCCTCATCCTCGCCGTCACGCCCGGGCCCGGCGTATTCTATGTCGTGACGCGAAGCGTCGCCCAGGGCCGGCGCTTCGGCCTCGCTTCGGTGGCAGGCGTTGCGCTGGGCAATCTCGGCAACGCGATCGGTGCCTCGCTCGGCCTTGCGGCGTTGTTCGCCGTGTCGTCGGCGGCCTTCACCGTGGTCAAGTACGCCGGTGCCCTGTATCTGGTCTACCTCGGGGTTCAGGCATTACGCGCTACGCAATCCGGCCGCGAGCCTGCGGCTGCCAAGCCCGCGCCGCTGCGGCGCGTTTTTCGCGATGGCGTCGTCGTTGCGTTGCTCAATCCCAAGACTGCTCTGTTCTTCGCGGCCTTCCTGCCGCAGTTCATCAACACGGATACGACGCCGTTCGTCCAGAGCATCGCACTCGGTTCGCTGTTCGTGATCATCGCTGCGGTGACGGATTCGGCCTACGCGCTCGCCGCCGGCACCATCGCTCCGGCGCTCGGTCACGCGCGCGGCGTCCGAGCGTTGGGGCGCTATCTCACCGGCGGCGCGTTCATCGGCCTCGCGCTTTTCACCGCATTCTCCGGCGCCGAACGCAGACCGTAGGGCCGAATTCAGGTAGCCGGCGGGGTCTCGCCACCCGCCACGCCCTCGACCTCCACCAGCCGCGTCGGGATCGATACTTCGCTTTGCAGCGTGCGATGCACGGGACACTTGTCGGCGATTGCCAGCAGCTTCGCACGCGCCGCAGCGTCGAGAGGACCTTCCAGCTCGATCACGCGCTCGATGCGATCGATGCGACCTTCCCGGGTTTCGCATTCGCTGCAATCGCTGGCGTGGATCTTCCCGTGTCGCAAATTGACGCGGACCCGTTCGAGCGGAAGCTTTTTCAGGTCAGCGTAACTGCGCAAGGTCATCGCTGTGCAAGCCCCTAGCGCCGCCGTCAACAGATCGTAAGGCGAGGGCCCGCTGTCGTTGCCGCCGGCTGAAGTCGGCTCGTCCGCGAGCAGCCGATGCGGTCCGATGGCGATCTCCTGCTCGAACTTGCTGGCACGCGTCTCGCGCACCAGCACCGTGTCGCGCGGACCATCGACGCTTCGCGTGCCTGTGGGCCGGACCGGAAGATAGCGACTCGCCCATGCGGCGAGCACCGCACCGACGTACTGCGCGTCCGCGCGCCGCGTAAGAAGATGATCGGCATCGTCGAGCGAGACGAAGCTCTTCGGGTGCTTGGCCGCGAGGAAGATGGTCGAGGCGTTGTCGATGCCGACGATCGCATCGCGCGGCGCATGGAACACGATCAGCGCGCGGCGCAGCGTCGCGATCGCCGCCGTGAGCTTCTGTTCGGCGACATCGTCGAGAAATTCGCGACGGATCCGGAATGCGCGGCCGGCGAGCTCGACCCGCGCTTCGCCGCGAGCGTTGATCTCGGCGTGCTGGCCGGCGAAGAAGTGAGCGACATGCGCGGGATCGGCCGGAGCGTTGATCGTCGCGACCGCCACCGCGTCCGGAACGCTCGCTGCGGCAGCGAGCACCGCGGCGCCCCCGAGGCTGTGACCGACCAGGATCGCCGGCGCCTGCCGTTCGCGTCTGAGCCACGCCGCTGCCGCCACGAGATCGGCGGCGTTGGACGAGAACGTCGTGTTCGCGAAGTCGCCTCCCGATTCACCGAGGCCGGTAAAATCGAAGCGCAGCACCGCGATGCCGGCGTCGTTCAACGCTTCGCTGATAAAAGTCGCCGCGCGCGATTCCTTGGAGCACGTGAAGCAGTGCGCGAACAGCGCGTACGCGTGCGGCGCGCTTCCCGACGGCAGGTCGAGACGCGCGGCAAGCACGTGACCGGTCGCGCCGGAAAATGAAACGGCCTGGCTTATGCGACCCATGGCGGCACCTTTGGTTGAGCTGGTTTCGCTCAGTGTAGCGCTATCGATTCAATCAGTCTCCCGCGGGCGACGCGACGCCCGGAGTCCGCCGGCGGTATGATGCGGCCTTCTCCAGGCCAGGCGAAAATCATGCGGCTCAAGGGCTCCTGTCATTGCGGAGCGGTCAAGTTTTCGCTCGACTCGCATACACCGTATCCCTACATGCGTTGTTACTGCTCGATCTGCCGCAAGACGGCCGGCGGCGGTGGGTACGCCATCAACATCATGGGCGAGACCAAATCGTTCAAGCTCGAGGGCGAGCAGAACGTGAGCGTATATCGTGCGCGCGTCGCCGAGGGCAAGAGCGGACGCAAGAAGCTCTCCCAGGCGCGCCGCCACTTCTGCAGCAAGTGCGGCAGCGCGCTGTGGGCGTGGGATCCGCGATGGGCGGAATGGGTCTATCCGTTCGCTTCCGCGATCGACACGCCACTACCGAAAGCTCCGGAGGAAGTCGAGATCATGCTCAACTACGCTGTTCCATGGGCGGAGATCCCGGAAGGATCGGAGCACACGCAATTCGCCGAATACCCCGACGAAGCGATCGCCGATTGGCACCGCAAGCGCCTGCTCGACGTGCCGTAGGGCCGAATTTATTCGGCCGCGCCGCCACGCGAGGAGGAACGTGCGAGTGAATTCGCACCTACGCGCCGTGACCCGTGCGTCGAGTCGCGAATCGCGCGATAATTGACCTTCTTTTCCGCAACCCCTCCCCGGAGAGCAGCAATGAGCGAAGCAAGAGAAGTCGTCATCCTGAGCGGCGTGCGCACGGCGATCGGCGACTATGGCGGCAGCCTGAAGGACATCCCGCCGAGCGAGCTCGGCGCCCAGGTCGTGCGCGAGGCGATCAGCCGCGCGAAGGTCGATCCCAAGGATATCGGCCAATGCATGTTCGGCAACGTGATCCACACCGAGGCCAAGGACATGTATATCTCGCGCGTGGCCGCGCTCAAGGGCGGGCTTCCCGCGGAGTCGGGCGCGCTGACCGTGAACCGCCTTTGCGGCAGCGGCATGCAGGCGATCGTGAGCGCTTCGCAGTCGATCCTGCTCGGCGACGTCGATGCGGCGATCGCAGGCGGCGCCGAGAGCATGAGCCGGGCCGCGTACGCCAATGTCACACAGCGCTGGGGCGCGCGGATGGGCGATGCCAAGGACATCGACATGATGGTCGGCGCGCTCACCGACCCCTTCGATACCATCCACATGGGAGTCACCGCCGAGAACGTCGCCAACAAGTGCGGCATCACCCGCGCCGACCAGGATGCATTCGCGGTCGAGAGCCACAAGCGCGCGGCGAATGCGATCGCCAAGGGCTATTTCAAGGACCAGATCCTGCCGATCGAGCTCAAGAGCAAGAAGGGGCCGGTGCAATTCGACACCGACGAGCATGTGCGTGCCGATGCGTCCATCGAAGGGATGGGTAAATTGAGGGCGGTGTTCGCGAAGGAAAACGGGACCGTGACTGCGGGCAACGCCTCGGGCATCAACGACGCGGCCGCCGCGGTCGTGCTGATGGAAAAGTCGGTTGCCGCCCAGAAGGGGCTGAAGCCGATGGCGCGACTCGTATCGTACGGCCATGCCGGCGTCGATCCGAAGATCATGGGCCTGGGCCCCGTATCCGCGGTGAAGTCGGCGCTCGCCAAGGCGGGTCTGAAGCTCGAGCAGATGGACGTCATCGAATCGAACGAGGCTTTCGCCGCGCAGGCGCTGGGCGTGTCCAAGGAGCTGGGCATGAATCCGGCCAAGGTCAATCCCAACGGCGGCGCCGTCGCGCTGGGCCATCCGATCGGCGCGACCGGTTGCATCCTGACCGTGAAAGCGATGTACGAGCTGCATCGCACCGGCGGCCGCTACGGGCTCATCACCATGTGTATCGGCGGCGGCCAGGGCATCGCAGCGATCATCGAGCGACTGTAGGCGCGTCGACGTCGCGCGCGCCGGTTTCGAGCGCGACGCCGAACTCGCGGTGCGTCACCTGCGGAGACTGAGTCAACATGACCTGGTCGATCGTTGCGCGCGACGCTTCGGGCGCTCTCGGCGTGATCGTCGCGAGCCGATTCTTCGCGGTCGGCGCACTCTGCCCCTATGCGCTGAGCGGCGTCGGTGCGCTCTCGACGCAGGCGCTGGTCAACCCGCTTTACGGCATGCGCGGTCTGACGCGGCTGGCGCAGGGCATGCCGCCGGGCGACGTCGTGCGCTCGCTCACGTATCCCGACGCGGGCCGCGACCATCGCCAGCTGCACCTGATCGACGCCGAAGGCAACATCGGCGTGCACACGGGCGTCGAATGCGTCGAATGGTGCGGGCACGTGACCGGTGAAGGCTTTTCCGTCGCGGGCAACATGCTCGCGGGTCCGCAGGTGATCGAGGATACGGCGCAGTTCTTCGACGCCGGGCGCGACCTGCCCTTCGCGGAACGGCTGATCGCCTCGATGCAGGCCGGCGAGGCCGCCGGCGGCGACAAGCGCGGCAAGCAGGCGGCCGCTCTCCTGATCTGCACGACCGAGGCGTACCCCGCGCTCGATTTGCGGGTCGACGATCATGCCGATCCACTCTTCGAGCTCAACCGCCTGTACGTCAAGAGCCTCGAGCGTTTCCAGCCCTTCGTCTCGTGCCTGCCGAGCCGTGCACGCCCGGCCGGCGTCACCGATCGCTCCTCGATCGAAGCCGAGATCCAGCGCTTTGCTGCCGAGCGCGCCCGGCACGAGCGATGAGCGCCGCAGGGCCAAGGCGCGGGTGCGCCCCCCCTGGGGGCAGCGCAGCGGCCGAATTGGCCAATGAGGCCGCAAGCGTGGGGGTACATCAAAGCGTTCTGCTCGAGGTCCGCGATCTCAGGACGTCGTTCGCGGTGGAGGCCGGCGTGCTCTCGGCGGTCGCCGGGGTGAGCTTCTCGCTCGATCCCGGACGCACGCTCGCCATCGTCGGCGAATCCGGCTGCGGCAAGAGCGTCACCGCGCTTTCGATCATGGGGCTCATCGCGGCGCCGGGGCGCGTCAGCGGCCAGATACGCTTCGAAGGCGTCGATCTCACCCGCATTCCGGCCGCGGCGATGCGCGAGCTTCGCGGCAACCGGCTGTCGATGATCTTTCAGGAGCCGATGACTTCGCTCAACCCCGCCTTCACCGTCGGCGAACAGATCATCGAGGGCATTCTGCGCCACCGGCCACTGTCGCGCGCCGCAGCCCGCGAGAGAACGATCGAGATGCTCCGTCGCGTGCACATCTCCTCGCCCGAGCGGCGCCTCGACGATTACCCGCATCGCCTTTCGGGCGGCATGCGCCAGCGCGTCATGATCGCGATGGCGCTCGCCTGCGAACCGAAGCTCCTGATCGCCGACGAGCCGACCACCGCTCTCGACGTGACGATCCAGGCGCAGATCCTCGATCTGATGCGCACGCTGCGCGAGGAGACGGGAACCGCGATCATCCTGATCACCCACGATCTCGGCGTCGTCGCCGAGCTCGCCGACGAAGTCGCCGTCATGTACGCTGGGCGCATCGTCGAGCACGCGAGCGTCGAGGCGTTGTTCGCCCGACCCGAGCACCCGTATACCGTCGGTCTTCTCGGATCGATGCCCAGGCTCGACCTCGAGCAGGAGCGGCTGCCCGCGATCGAGGGGCTGGTTCCGAATCCACTCGAGCCGATACCCGGCTGCCGCTTTCAGCCGCGGTGCCCTTTTGCGATCGAGCGCTGCCGCCGCGAAGACCCTCAGCTGGCGGCGGTCGGCGACGGACACGCAGCGGCGTGCTGGCGAGCGCCGCTCGATGTCGACGTGCTCGCACCGGCATGAAGCCGTTGCTGCGCGTTGCCGGGCTCGTGAAGCATTTCCCGGTACGCGCGCGGTTTTTCGGCCGCGCAGATGCGACGGTGCGCGCCGTCGACGGCATCGACTTCGACGTCGCCGAAGGCGAGACACTGGCGCTGGTCGGCGAATCGGGCTGCGGCAAATCGACCACGGGTCGCTTGATCCTGCGCCTGATCGAGCCGACCACGGGCTCGATCGAATTCGACGGCCGCGATCTTCTGGCGCTCGATGCCCCCGCGCTGCGCGTGCAGCGGCGCACGCTCCAGATCATCTTTCAGGATCCCTACACGTCGTTGAACCCGCGCATGACCGTCGGCCAGATGCTCGCCGAGCCGCTCGTGTTGCACAACCTCGCGCCGGGACGGCACCGCGAGCGCATCGCGGAGCTCCTCGGCCTCGTCGGTCTCGCTCGACAGCATGCCGAGCGCTATCCACACGAGTTCTCGGGCGGCCAGCGGCAGCGCATCGGGATCGCCCGCGCGCTTGCCGCCGAACCGAAGCTCATCGTCTGCGACGAGCCCGTCTCGGCGCTCGACGTATCGGTCCAGGCGCAGGTCGTCAATCTCCTGACCGATCTCCAGAAGAGGCTCGGTCTATCGTATATTTTCATCGCGCACGATCTCGCCGTCGTCAAGCACATCGCGAAGCGCGTCGCGGTGATGTACCTGGGCCGCATCACGGAATACGCGCCCACGCGCGAGTTGTTTACCGACCCGCGGCACCCGTACACGCAGGCGCTGCTGTCCGCGATACCGGTGCCTCAGCCCGCCGCGGGCCGTCAGCGCATCATCCTGGAGGGAGACGTGCCGAGCGCGCTCGATCCGCCCTCGGGGTGCCGCTTCCGCACGCGCTGCCCCTATGCGCAGCGGCGCTGCGCCGAGGAGGAGCCGATGCTCGCCG
>Ga0307479_10007533_pt1 | contig 10035 bp, 7 predicted proteins | sample atmos_gasesECM4C_FD_203743 | JGI IMG/M metagenome (GOLD analysis project Ga0307479, IMG submission 203743) | Hardwood forest soil microbial communities from Morgan-Monroe State Forest, Indiana, United States - atmos_gasesECM4C_515 | ecosystem: Environmental > Terrestrial > Soil > Temperate...
GTTCCCCTCCCACAAGCCCCTCGCCGTACTGCCCCCGAACGGCAGTGGTGGCTACGTCTTCGGGATTCGGAACTTGAACAGCATGCAGGATTTCCGCCTGCTTGTCGCGCACCGCGTCGGCGTCAAACGAGATCGGCGGTTCCATCGCCGTCAACGAAAGCAGCTGAAAGAGATGATTGGGCACCATGTCGCGCAAAGCACCGGCCGTCTCATAGAAAGCGCCCCGCTGTTCCACTCCCACGGTCTCGGCCGCGGTAATCTGCACGCTGTCGATGAAGTTGCGGTTCCATAAAGGCTCCGCGATCGCGTTCGCGAACCGGAAAACCATGAGGTTTTGCACGGTCTCCTTGCCCAAATAGTGATCGATCCGGTAGATCTGTTGTTCATTCAGAATTTGCTTAAGCTCGCGGTTCAGCTCTTTAGCCGAATCCAAATCTCTTCCGAACGGCTTTTCCACGATGACCCTGGCCCACTTGCCGTCCAATTCCTGCGTCAGTCCGGCTTGGCCCAATTGCTTCGCCACAGGGGCGAAAAACTTGGGCGACACCGCCAGATAAAAGAACCGGTTCCCTTGCGTGGAGTGGGCTTTTTCCGCTGCCGCGATCTGTGCCTTTAGCTTTTCGTACGCAGCGGAATCCTGGAAATCTCCCTGGACGTAGTAGATTCGTTCCAGGAACCAATCCCAGAGCTTGCTATCGACGGGCTCGGGCGCGAACTCTTTGATGTCCTTGCTGAGCTGCGCTCTGAAGGCTTCCGTTGTCATCGAATCGTAGGAGAAGCCAATAACCGCGAATTGCGGCGAGAGCAGCCGGTCTTTGGCCAAATTGCACAGCGCTGGAATCAGCTTGCGCTTCGTCAGGTCGCCGCTAGCTCCAAAAATCACCATCACGCAGGGGCTTCCCTGCTGTCCTTGTTCGTCGAAACCTTCAGTCATATTCGTCCAATCTGGCATTTCATTTCCAATGCCGGTCCGTTCACTTGGCGCCCGCGGCCTTCTCCATGTGCCCGCCAAACTGAAAGCGCATCGCGGACAGGAGCTTGTCTGCAAAATCGTCTTCCCCGCGCGAGACAAAACGCTGAAAGAGCGATGCCGTAAGCACGGGTGCCGGCGCCGTTGATTCGATGGCCGCAAGTATGGTCCAGCGCCCCTCTCCGGAATCCGAGACTCTTCCGGAAAATTTTTCGAGAGACGGCTGCTCCAGCAGAGAAATCGCCGTCAAGTCGAGCAGCCAGCTGGCCACCACGCTGCCTCTCCTCCACACCTCGGTCACATCCGCGAGAGGAAAGTCGTACCGGTAATTCTCCGGATTGCGCAGCGGCGTTGTCTCCGCATCCACTTCTCGAGTTCCGCTGCCGGCGTTGGCGTGCTTGAGAATGTTGAGTCCCTCCGCATAGGCAGCCATCAGTGCATACTCGATTCCGTTGTGCACCATCTTCACGAAGTGCCCCGCTCCTGATGGGCCGCAGTGCAGATAGCCCTCTTCGGCGGTTCCCGGGACTTTCTCGCGCCCCGGTGTCCGGGGAATGTCACCGCGCCCTGGCGCGAGCGATTTGAAGATCGGATCGAGATGCTCGACGACCTGCTTTTCGCCGCCGATCATTTGGCAATAGCCGCGCTCCAAACCCCACACGCCACCGCTGGTGCCCACATCCACATAATGCAAATTCTTCGCGGCGAGTTCTTTGGCGCGGCGAATGTCATCGATGTAGTACGAGTTGCCGCCATCGATCACGATATCGCCAGCGTCCAGCTTTCCCGCTAGCTCTTGCAACGTGGCGACCACCACCGCCGCCGGAACCATTAGCCACACTGCTCGCGGCCTTTGCAGCTTCCTCGCCAGATCATCGAGTGAAGTGGCGGCGACCGCGCCGTCGCGGGCGACTTGTTTCACAGACTCTGCGCTGCGATCGAATGCCACACATTGGTGTCCGGCTTTTTGCAGCCGGCGCACCATGTTGGCTCCCATTCTTCCCAGCCCGATCATTCCTAGTTGCATCGAAATTTCTCCTGTTTGCTCGTGTCTTTCAGACTGGCTCCCGCTATGCGAGTGCCTGGCCGACTGCCGCTTGTAACTTTGCGAGTCCCGCCTTCACGTCCTTACCGAGGTGCACGCGAAGCGCGCGTCTCCCGCGCTCCGCGAGTACCGCGAAATCGCCGCGCGCTTGCGCTGCCTTGACCACCCCGAACGTATATTTCTGCTCGGGGACCGGAAGATCGACGGCGTTGTCGCACGTGATCTGCAGGAAGACACCACTGTTGGGGCCGCCCTTGTAGGCTTGTCCCGTCGAGTGCAGAAAGCGAGGACCGAATCCGAGAACGGTCGCCAGCTTCTTCTTGTCCCGCACCGTGTGGCGAATGCTCTGCAGAGCAGCTTCGTTCTCGGCGTTCATCGTGATGTAGCCGAGGAGAGCGAAATAGTCCCCTGCGCCTGCCCGCCCGAGATGAGTTTTCAGGATCTCGACCAACGTCTTTCCTTGCTTCAGGGCCTGAGCGTTTCTCGCGTCCGCATAGAGCTTCACACCGTCGCCTTCGAAGAACGGCTCTTCGGCAGGCAACTTGCCGGTTGACTCGTATTCGCTCGTGAGCTTCCGGGTTTCGATCTTGCTAGCTTCGACGTCTGGCTGGTTGAAGGCGTTGATGCCGATGATCGAGCCTGCCACGGCTGTGGCGATCTCCCAGCGGAAAAATTCTTCGCCGATCGCGTATGGATCTTGCACTGCGATACGCACGACCGGCTGGCCTGCTTTCTCCAGCGCTTCCACCGAGGCGTCTTGAGTGCGATCCGGCTCGGATTCCAGGCGGAGATACGCGAAAACACGGTCCGTGCCGTAGCTCTCAGGCTTGGCCAAGCTTTCGCGGTCCACGGGGATGATTCCCTTGCCGCTCTTTCCTGTGGATTCGGCGAGGAGCTGCTCGAGCCAGGCTCCGAGATCCGAAATACCCGGAGACGCGATGATCGTCAGCTTGTCGCGCCCGTTGTTCGCCAGAGTTCCGAGGATCGCTCCCAACACCACACCTGGATTCTCCGGTGCCGGTACTGTCGCGCCGCAAGCATGAACCATTTCTTCTGTGCGGTTCAGGAATTTCAAAACGTCGATCCCCATCACCGCCGCCGGGACCATGCCGAAATTGGATAATGCGGAGTATCGTCCGCCGATACTGGGCACGCCGAAGAAGATATGCCGGAACTTATCGTTCTCAGCGACGTGCTGCATCTTCGAACCCGGATCCGTGACGGCAATGAAGCGATTTCCCGCTTCCTTCTCGCCGACGGCTTCCTTTACCCGAGCGAAGAAATATTGCTTGTAGATGTTGGGCTCGAGCGTGCCGCCTGATTTGCTGGACACGATGAACAGTGTGTTCTTCAGATCAATCTTTGCTTCGATGGCCTTGATCTGCGCAGGATCGGTAGAATCGAGAACATGCAACTCGGGAAATCCTTCGATCTTCCCGAAGGTGAGCCGCAGGACCTCCGGGCAGAGGCTTGACCCTCCCATCCCGAGTAGAAGTGCGTGCTTGAATCCCGCCTGCTTCACTTCGGCAGCAAGAGAAGTCAGATGCTCACTATGCGCCACTTGGTCGTCGGTGATCCCCAGCCATCCAAGCCAGTGATTCTCGTCTGCTCCGGACCAAAGCGAGGCATCCGCTCGCCACAAACGCCGCACCTTGCCGTTTTTCTCCCAATCCGTAAGCGCGCTGTCCACTGCGGCCGATAATTTCTGTGGCAGGGTGTAGGAAACCGAATTGATCTTCGCCGTGGATTCTGCGCTTTTCCTCGATCCCGTCGCCTTAAGGAGCTGCGCGAATGCGTCGACGAACTGCCGCACGCCCTCGTCCAAAAGCGCGTCCGTCACGGTTTTCATCGAGATACCGGCCCGCTCTAGGGCGTCCATGGTGTCTGCTGCGTTCTCCACGTCTTCGGTCAGGCTCGCGCGAAGCCTGCCGTGTTCCCGAAACGCATTGAGAGTCGCGGGCGGAATGGTATTCACCGTCGAAGGGCCGATCAGCTCCTCCACATAGATCACGTCTCTGTAATTCGGGTTCTTCGTGCTCGTGCTCGCCCACAGCAGCCGCTGGGGCTGCGCTCCCTTGCTGGCCAGGGCCTTCCATGCTTCTCCCGAAAACAGTTCGTTGAAGCTGTGATACGCAAGCTTCGCGTTGGCAATCGCCACCTTGCCGAGCAGGCCGCCTAGCCGTGCGCGCTGGGTGGGGTCGCTCGTCGTCTTCAGTTGATTCGTGATTTGCGCGTCAATCTTGGAATCGATCCGGCTGACGAAGAAACTCGCCACGCTGGCGATCCGGCTGACGTCCCCGCCAGAAGCCGCGCGCGCGGTCAGGCCTTCGATGTAGGCCTTTGCAACCTGCTCGTAGACGTTGCTCGAAAAAAGCAGTGTAACGTTGACGTTGATTCCTTCGCTGATCAGTTGGCGAATCGCCGGAATTCCTTCGGGCGTGGCCGGAACCTTTATCATCAGATTTTCCCGGCCCACTGTCTTCCAGAGTCGCCGCGCCTCCTGCAGGGTCCCAGCCGTGTCATGCGCGAGCAACGGCGAGACCTCAAGGCTAACGTAGCCGTCGTGCCGTTCGCTTTCGTCGTATACCGACCGCAGGATGTCTGCCGCATCCTGCACATCCTTTATCGCGATTTTTTCGTAGAGCGCCTTGGCATCCAGAGCGGCCGATTCCTTGCTCTCGATCACCGCTTCGTAATCCGTGCTGCCTACGATTGCCTTTTCGAAGATCGCCGGATTGGAAGTTACTCCGCGTAGCCCGTCTTCCACGATCAACCGCTTCAGCTCTCCGCTGGTGATCAAACTTCGGCGAATGTAATCCAGCCAGACGGACTGCCCAAATTCAGAGAGTCCTCTCACCGGATTTGCTTCTTTTGGAATGCTCAGTGCTGGCGTTGTCATAGTGCTTTCTACCTTTCTGTGCCTGCCAAATTCCTCAATCCGATGTTGCGGACCGGTCGTTCAAGGCTTCCAGACCGCATTTCACTTCAATGGCTTCGATCTTGGCGAGTCGGCGAAGGTGCCGCTCTTCCTGCGACTGTTTGGCGCCCACAAATGCACCCACGAGTTCATGCGCCAGCGCTTCGCCGATCACGCGACCTCCCAGCACCAGCACATTCATGTGGTCGTGCTCTACGCCCTGGTGTGCCGAGTAGGTGTCGTGACAAAGGCCCGCGCGAATGCCTCGAAACTTGTTGGCGGCTACGGATGCACCGACACCGCTTCCGCAGATCAGCACGGCGCGCTCCACCCGTTCGCTGAGAATCGCCGCGGCAACCGCTTCCGCAAAGTCCGGATAGTCGACCGGTGCCGTGTCGCAGGTACCCAGGTCTTCCACGGCGTGTCCCAAACCACCGAGATATTCGAGGACCTTTCCCTTAAGCGAAAACCCGGCGTGGTCGGAAGCGACGGCGACATGCATGATCATTTCACCTGTGCCAGCTGCGCCTTGGCAGCTTCCACAACGTGGTCGGTGGTAAATCCAAATTCCTTTTGAAGGACTCTCAACGGAGCGGAAGCTCCGAATGTCTTCATTCCAAGGATCGCTCCGTCAATGCCCACGTAGCGGCACCATCCGAAGGTGGATGCCTGCTCCACTGCCACGCGCGCCTTGACAGACGGGGGCAACACAGTTCGCCGGTACTCTTCACTCTGTCTCTCAAAAAGCTCCCAGGAAGGCATACTCACAACGCGTGCGCGAATCCCTTGCCGGGTCAGCTCCTCGTAGGCCTCTACGCACAAGGACACCTCGCTGCCCGTCGCCATGAGCAGTACATCCGGCTTGCCGCCCTCTGCATCCGCGAGTACGTAAGCACCTTGCGCCAGTCCACTCGCCGCGGCAAAGCGCTTCCGGTCGAACGTGGGCAACGCTTGCCGCGTCAGGATGAGCGCCACCGGCTGCCTGGGCATCGCCAAGATCAATCTCCACGCTTCCGCGACCTCGTTCGCATCGCAAGGCCGCATAACCACAAGGTTCGGAATGGCGCGCAGTGAAATCAGATGCTCGATGGGCTGGTGCGTCGGGCCATCTTCGCCGACGCCAATGGAGTCGTGCGTGAATACGTGCGTGACGGGAATTTCCATCAAGGCGCTCAAGCGTATCGCGCCCCGTCCGTAGTCACTGAAAATCAAGAACCCCGATCCGAAGGGTCGGAGCTTGGATAGCGCGAGACCATTGAGGATCGCGCCCATCGAGTGTTCCCGGACCCCGAAGTGCAAATTGCGGCCGGAAGGACTGCCGGCCTGAAAATCGCCGGCGCTCGGGAAGGTCAATCGTGTCTTGGTGGAAGGAGTGAGGTCCGCGGACCCTCCGACCAGCCACGGAAGATTCGGGGCGATGGCATTGAGAACTTTAGCGGACGCGTCGCGTCCGGAAACTCCTTTGGCATCGGCGGGAAAAACAGGAATGTCTTTCGACCAATTCGCCGGCAGCTCCCGCTTTTGTATTTGGTCGAGCTCCGCCGCAAGCTCGGGGAATTTTTTCCGGTACTCGTCGAATTTTTTCTCCCACTGTTGGCGCGCTTCGCGGCCTCTGCGTCCAATGCCGGATTCGAAGTGCTCATACACTCCGCTGGGAACGAGAAACTTGGCGTCGGCCGGCCAGCCATACGCCTGCTTCGTGAGCTTGATCTCTTCGTCGCCAAGCGGTTCGCCGTGTGCGGCGCTCGTGTCCTGACGATGGGGTGAACCATAGCCGATGTGACTATCAACGATTACTATGGACGGTCTGCCCGTAGTGCCCGCAGCGTTCCGCAGCGCGTTCTCGATGCGATCGAGATCGTTGGCATCCCCCACACGAGCCACGTTCCATCCATACGCCAGGAAGCGTCCCGCCACATCTTCGGTGAACGTGATGTCGGTCCTGCCTTCGATGGTGATGTGATTGTTGTCGTAGATCCAGCAAAGGTTGTCGAGCTTCAGGTGTCCCGCAAGAGAAGCGGCCTCACTCGAGATGCCCTCCATCATGCAGCCGTCGCCGCAGAGCGCGTAAATCCGGTATCCGAACAGTTCAAAATCTGGCCGGTTGTATCGCGCCGCGAGCCACTTTTCCGCAATGGCCATGCCCACGCTCGTAGCCACGCCTTGCCCCAGCGGACCCGTGGTTGTCTCCACGCCAGAGGTCCAGCGGTACTCCGGGTGCCCCGCGCAGCGGCTGCCGAATTGCCGGAAGGACTTGAGGTCCTCCAGCGTGACCGAAGGCCTCCCCAGAATTTCATATTCCGGATCGACTGCTTTGACTCTTGCGAGATGCAGGACGGTGTACAGCAATGTCGACGCATGTCCGGCCGAAAGCACGAAGCGGTCGCGATTCATCCAGATTGGATCTTGGGGATCGAACCTCAGAAGTCTCTGCCACAGACAATAGACCGTCGGTGACATACCCATGGGCGTGCCCGGGTGTCCGGAATTCGCCTGCTGGATCGCATCGATGGCCAGCGTCCTCATCGTGTTTACGCAAAGCTGGTCGAGATCCAACACAGCTTGAGTCGTTGACATCACTCTACCCGCTTTCTAAAGGAATCGCCGGATTCGGTGCTATCCTAAGTTTGATTCACGCGCAGCCGTAAAGTTTCAAGAGAACTCAAGTTAGAGCTGCCAAAGTCACGGCCCAAGGCCAGCCGAATTAGGACAATACTCCGAATTCCCAGCGTCGCATTTTCAAATCCGTTTTACTCGCCAAATTTACCGTCGTGCTGCCCCCCGTTCTTTCGAGTTTCTGTTTCCGGTTTTCAACTCCTGCGACAACTTTGCCGTGCATCTAGTCCATCCAGTCGATCTTTAAGCCGCGAAGTTGAGCATCCAGCGCGCAGCCCGCTCCGGTTGCCCCGCCGCCTATCACGCAAACGTCAGATGACTTGCCCTCGATGCTGCGCAGCGTTTCCTCGCGGCTTCTCATAGCTACAAGCTCTGCTCTGCCAAGTGGTGTGCTCCTAGCAGTTGCTCAACAGATAGTGAGGGACCGTGCATCCCGTCGGATTCGCAATCCGAAGAACGCTGAAATTGGCGGGGTGTCATGCCCTCCAAATTTCCAAACACCGTCGTGAAGTGCGCTTGGTTCTCGAATCCCACTCCAAGCGCGACGTCGACGATCTTCGCGTTGCCTTGGCGGAGAAGCTCCTTCGAACGATTGATTCGCTCCTGCAGAACGAACTGATGCGGTGCCAAGCCGGTGCTGAGCTTGAACAGCTTCGAGAAATGCGATTGGCTCATCTCCGCCACTCGGGACAGCGCGGTAACCGCCAGCGGTTTGTCGAGATTGTTCCGGATGTGCTCGACAACGCGCGCCAAACGTCGCGGAGGGATGCCGAATGCCCGCTCGCGGGGAACGTACGAGGCTTGGATAAAGGTGTCCGCCAGTTTGCACGCCAGGTCGTGCGTCACGACGCATGCTCCCATCACGAGAAGATTCATGTCGTCGTCCTGGACGCCGTGGCGCGCCGAGTACAAGTCATGGCACAAAGCTGCCCGCACCCCAGGGTGCTTGTTAGCCACCACGGAGGCTCCGATGGCGCTCGAGCAGATTAGCACACCGCGTTCGACACGGCCTGCGTAGATGGCCGACGCAAGTTGAGCCGTTATGCTCTGGTAGCCGTTTCGGCTGGAATCTCCCACGCAAACATCTTCAGCGTCGTGTCCCTGTTCGGCAAATCTGGCTCTGAGACGTTCCTTACATTCAAATCCAATCTGGTCCGAACCAAACCCTATCCGCACGATTACACCTCAAAGTAAATTCGCCAGCCTGTGTGCAACGTACCTGCCAATTAGGCAAGCGCCGGCGGTCACGGCAAATCGTTGAGAGAGAAGGTACATAAAGGGAATGCGGAGGTGCACACCATTCCATCACCCGTTCATGCGTCACGACCTCGACTTTACCGTCAAACCCTCGCCATGAGTGGCCGGATACCAGCACTCCTTTATTTACGGCTTGCGGCCAACGTGTCTCGTTTTTATTGAAAACAGGACGGATAACTGATTCTCCCTCGAAGGCCCTGCGATGGGCATACAGATGCTTCATGGAGCAAAGAACGAAACGGAGATTGCTAGTGAACTACCCATCTACATCTGCGAACTGCGGCGGGCGCGCCCGCGTAGGAGCAACGGACAGCCGCTCGCGCTTTTCCAGAGAACTGAACAACATCGCACGGCCAGCCTCGCGCGGGTTAGCCACCTACAGGTCCCGCAGGTTCGTCCGAACTCGACCGGAAGGCCAAGAGTGGGAAGCGCTCCAGGAGATGTTTCTGACCTCACGCCCGAGATTCATCGGATTGGCCTACGCCATCTTGCGAAATAGGGAAGACGCCGAAGACGCGGTTCAGGATGCATTGCTCTCGGCATATCTTCACTTGCGCGCTTTCGAAGGCCGGTCCGCTCTTACGACCTGGTTCACCCGCATCGTGCTGAACGCTGCTTTGATGATCCGGCGAAAACAGAAAAACACCCGGATCGACCCCCTTCCGGAATCCTGCGTCGCGGATGGCACTCCCTGGACGGAAAAGATTCCAGCCTCGCAACCTGATCCGGAAATGGTTTACGCCGAGGAAGAGACTTTCCAGCGGATCGATGTTCTGCTTGGGAAAATGAGTCCCGCGCTTCGGCAGGCATTTACGATGACTTACTACGACGAAATGTCCCACGAAGAGGCAGGCGCGTTACTGGGCATTGCGACGGGGACTTTCAAGTCGCGGGTCTTCCGGGCTAGGCAGCATCTCATGAATCGGACGCAGCGTCCCCTCGTGGCCCCGATCCGCAGGGCGAAGCACTCTCCATTTTCTTCCGGCAAAATTGATTTTCAGACCCTTGCCGCAAGGCCTGCTGAGATTTCGTCTCCGGAAATTGCGTTCTCATGACGGAGTCGACCCTACCACCCCTCTTGTTTCCGGAACGCCAAATGCCAGTGACCAAGAGAGATTCCATCGACATGGAAAAGCCTGAGTGGCTCACCCAGATGGAGGCCGTGCTCGAGGTGCTCAACGAGGGAGTCATTATCTCCAACGATCGCCGTCAGATTCTCTTTGCGAACTC
>Ga0307479_10007534_pt1 | contig 10035 bp, 10 predicted proteins | sample atmos_gasesECM4C_FD_203743 | JGI IMG/M metagenome (GOLD analysis project Ga0307479, IMG submission 203743) | Hardwood forest soil microbial communities from Morgan-Monroe State Forest, Indiana, United States - atmos_gasesECM4C_515 | ecosystem: Environmental > Terrestrial > Soil > Temperate...
CAGAAATCTGGGGAGTTGCCGATAGGCTAGGTTCTCTCGATGTCGGCAAGACAGCGAACGTAGTAATCGCCAACGGCGATCCTCTGGACGTGAAGACCGACGTGAAGCAAGTCTTCATCGAGGGCCACAGCATTCCCATGGAGAACCGCCAGACGCGCCTGCGCGATCAGTATGGCGGCGTACCGCCGGCGCGCTGATCTTTTTGTCATTCCGAGTCCGCAAGGACGAGGAATCCCTATTTTCACGAGTGAGTCTCCTGATAATAGGGGTTCCTTGCTACGCTCGGAATGACAAAGCAACTCCGATGCTGTCTCCTTGCCAGCTTTTCCTAGCGCCATATAGACTGAGGAGTTTGTGATGTGCGCGTTGCGCATACAGGAGGAGTTCGCATGCCTGGGGTAGAAGACAAAGTTAAACAAATCATCGTCGACCAGCTCAGCGTGGAAGAGGGCGAGGTCACACCCAGCGCATCTTTCGTGGACGACCTCGGGGCCGATTCGCTCGATCGGGTGGAACTCATCATGGCTTTCGAAGAGGCCTTCGACCTCGAGATTCCTGACGAAGAGGCCGAGAAGATCAAAACCGTACAGGACGCAGTGAGCTACATCGAGAAGAATTCCAAAATAGCGAAGCAGTAGCGGTTGCAGTCACATCCCAGAAGAGCGAGGAACGCGAATGGCCGCAGTAGACGAGAAGGTTAAGCAGATTATTGTGGAGCAACTTGGCGTCGATGAAGGCGAAGTCACCCCCAACGCGTCGTTCGTGGACGACCTTGGCGCCGACTCGCTCGATACTGTCGAGCTCGTGATGGCATTTGAAGAGGCCTTCGATATCGAGATTCCTGACGAAGAAGCCGAGAAGATCAAGACGGTTAAGAACGCCATCGACTACATCAATGCCCACGCGAAAGGTGGCAAGTAAGCTTGAGTCGTAGGGTAGTCGTCACTGGATTGGGCCTGATTTGCGCTGTGGGCAACACCAGTGCGGAGGCCTGGACGAATCTTCTGGCCGGCAAGAGCGGCGTGGCTACGATTACCGGCTTTGATGCCACTGGGTTCGCCTGCACTATCGCCGCCGAAGTTAAGAACTTCGATCCCCTCAATTTCATCGAGAAAAAAGAAGTCAAGAAGATGGGCCGCTTCATTCATTTGTGCATGGCGGCCACCGATGAAGCGGTTAAGATGTCCGGCCTGAACGTCACGCCTGACATCGCGGAGCGCGTCGGCGTTCACATCGGCTCCGGCATTGGCGGATTCGACATCATCGAGCGCGAGCACTCGAATCTGCTCAACGGTGGTCCGCGCAAAATCTCTCCATTTTTCATTCCCGCAGCCATCATCAACCTTGCTGCCGGGCATGTGAGCATCCGCTACAGCGCCAAGGGGCCGAACGAGGCCACAGCCACAGCCTGCACGACTAGCGCACACTCCATCGGGGACGCGTACAAGATCATCGCTCGCAACGACGCCGACGTGATGATCGCTGGCGGCACCGAGGCTGCGATCACTCCGATGGGGGTGGGCGGATTCGCGGCTATGCGCGCCCTCTCAACGCGGAACGATTGTCCTGAAAGAGCGAGCCGCCCGTTCGACGTGGATCGTGATGGTTTCGTGATCGGCGAGGGCGCGGGCATTCTGATTCTCGAGGAGTTGGAGTTCGCGCGCCGGCGTGGAGCTACTATCATGGCCGAAATAATCGGCTACGGCATGAGCGCCGACGCGTACCACATTACTCAGCCTGCCGAGGAAGGCGAAGGTGGATATCGCGTGATGCTGAATGCGTTGCGGGATGCAAACCTCAAGCCGGAACAGGTTGACTACATCAACGTTCACGGCACGTCGACTCCGTTGGGCGACGTACTCGAAACCAAAGCCATCAAGCGTGCCTTCGGAAACCATGCCAGGAATGGTCTTGCAGTAAGTTCCACAAAGTCGATGACCGGGCATCTGCTTGGAGGCGCCGGAGGGCTGGAGGCAGGCATTACCGTTTTGGCACTACGCGAACAGATGCTTCCACCGACAATCAATCTCGACAAGCCAGATCCCGAATGTGATTTGGACTACGTCCCAAATCACTCGCGCAAAGCCAAAGTCAACATTGCACTCTCGAATTCCTTCGGATTCGGCGGCACAAATGGTTCGCTGATTTTCCGAAGGTGGGCTGAATAGCTCCTTTCCCCAACTGAACGCTCCGTTCCTGAAGGAAACGGCCCGGTCTCTATGTTTAAGAAGAGGCCTTGGCCCAGAAAGCCTATCTGCGAGCGGCACAGGCAAGTACGAAGTTGCCGTCGCGGCTTTGCCATTGAGATTCAATTCGAAATCCGGCGTCGGCAACTATGCCAAGCAGGGCCTCTCGATTGGCGTATTTGACCGAACTGCTCATCCGCAGCGTTTCTCCGGAACGAATCTCGATCACCTGACCGCCGACGTTTACGCGCAGATCGTGCGCCGCGGTGAAGTGCTTGGTCACAGCAATGAGGCCCTCACCTGCCGGGCCAGTAGAGAATTCCAGTCTTCCATCGTCTTCGTTAATCCCAACCCCGGTGAGTGGTCCCCAGGCAAACCTTCGATTAGCAGGGTTATCGTAGCCGTCCAGCGTGTGCTCGCTGAATATCTCGCCGTCAAAGAGGAAGCGATCTTGGCTAGTCATATGGCGTAGTAGTCGCTGCGGAAATTCATTTGGGCCAAATGCCCCCAGGGTGTTTCCCAAAACAGAAAACAAGACGGGCCCAGCTAAGCTCCGAGCTACGCCGGCAGCGGCGGCCAGATGCCCATCGTCAAAGACGTCCAGCTTGCAACCGAGACTCGACTCGGCAATCCCATCCACCTGATCGGCTGCGAGCTCAAGCAGCGGCTGACTAAAGTCCGCCGCCACATAGCTCAGCCGATTAGCGCTGGTCGCGAAATGCTCAAGCAGCACGCGATCCTTGCTGCCTTCGCCGCATCCCAAACCGCACAGCACTCGCGTGTGCGAAAGCTTTCGGGTCAAATCAGGAGCGGCAAGAGTCAGCACCTCAAGCGCGCGACTCGCGTTCTTATATTCTCTGGAACGGCATAACTCGACCCACGCCTGAACAGAAGAGGGCAGCCAATAAAACAGATGCTCAGGCAGATATCGCTGCTGAAATGCCGTCCGTAACTGCTCGGCAATCTCTTGCTCGCGCAAGAGCACGATCATATAAAAAGGCAATCCCTCTGGACGTGCCGATTCGGGTGGCATCTGCAATGGCATTGTATCGGGCACAGGGACGCGCCAATCGACGCCAGGGATGTAAATATTGCCCAATTTGCCCAAATTCGGCTGGTCTGAGAAAATTCCGCACAGGAGTTTGGGTTCTAGGCATCTAGTTACTGCTGTACGCAATTTGGAGAATTACAAGGAGAAACACTGGATGAAGATTATTGAAATCAGCGAAGTCGCTCCGACATGTCACTCCAACGTAAGACTAGTTGAGACCGCCGAGGTGGCCCCAACCTGTCATAACAGCGTGAAACTGGTTGAGAGCACTGAAGTCGCTCCCACCTGCCACTAATCGGACGGTTTGGTAGAGACGCAGTCCGCCGCGGCGGCCGTCTCTACCATGCCTCTTCCTAAAATGCCTGGAATTCCTCAAGACCGGCTCTCCATCGGGACCTTCTACAATCCACATCTTGCGCAGTTCACGCTCGATCATCCCGAGCTGATTGATCACCTCTCGATGGCCGATCCACCAGCGGCAGACGATGAATTCTTCCCGCAAATCCAGCAGCAATTTCCGCTATTGCTGCACGATTATCTGGGGCAGCTCTCCGATCCTCTCAGCGAGTTCGCGCTCCAGCGCGCCCGCGAGCTTCAAGAGCGATACAGAGGTCCGTGGGTGGCAGAACATTTTCAGTGCCTCCATACGCAGGACCGTGCACGCTCGCTGGATTACGTGTTCCCGCCGTTGTATACGCACGAATTTCTACAGCGTTTTTGCGAGAACGCACTCGTGCTGAGAGACGCGGTCAGTTCTCCGCTGGTGATGGAGAACATCCCAGGCTTCTTCTCGGTGAGGCATGCGCAGATGAGCGAGGGCGAATTCCTTCGACGCTTTTTCGAACAAACCGGCTGTGGATTTCTGATCGATGTGCCACACATTTGGCTTGCCGCTCACTACCGTGGCGTTGATCCCCGTGAATATCTCGCAGATTTTCCATTAGACCGCGTGGTTGAGATTCATGTGGCTGGCGTGGAATACGACCGCGATTTGCAAGGCCCATGGATTGCGCCAACTCCTCCAACCGACGACATCTTGCGCCTGGCCTGTTGGGTCGCCGAACAAGCGCCAAAACTACGCGCCGTGACGGTTGACGTCTTTTCCCCAACGATAACCGCCTCGCAACTCGAAGACGGCATGCAACGCACGCGAGCTGCCTTCGCAGTGGCCACCGCCGCAGCGAGCTAATCAAATGCCGTCAACGCAACGTAGATCCGGACGCCCTTGGCCGGGTGTTCTTGAAGCGATCGCACATGAAGGAATCCCTAACCCCGCCCTCACCGACCGCGAACTTCATGATCGCTTGATCACCTACTTAACTGACGCGAACTTGCGCTCCGCAGATACTTCGATTGAATTCCTGGACGACACCGAAGCCGAACGTGCTCAGCGGTTTTCGCGCTTTCTAGCGCGTCGCTACTATCGCGATCGCCTGCACCGTGCATTCCACTACTCAACAAACCTCGTCAAAGCAAGCAACGTTGCAGCCGACGTGGTCGAGATCCCGGAGTTTGACGTAATTCTGGATGGTTGCGTTCTTGGATCGCTCGCAACGGCCAAAGCCGTAGGGGATCTCGCGCTTTCGAGTCTACGGTCCGAGCGGACGGAGGAATGGTGGAGCGAAGTGCTGAACTACGAATTTGCGTTTTTCCTGCAGCTCGCGACGCTAGAGACCACCTCTGCAGGCACCGTACCACAACGTGCACTTTCAACCGTCATCCACGAGTTTCAGTTTCAGATTCCGGAGATCCTGGCGCGTCTGAGAAGGGGAGACATTCCGGATACAAATCCGAGGAGCACGACGACGCTGCTCTTTTCACGGACACCCCACGGCAGGATCTATGTTGTCGAGTTGGACGCGGCGGCAGCTGCCGTCGCGCAGGCAGTTGATGGGAAACGCGTGGTTGGGGAAATCGCCGGCACGGTTGGCATTTCTCTCGAAGAGACCACGCGAATCCTGGCCGAGCTCCTTGGCATCAATGCAATTGTGCGTTCTTTCGAGACCGGCTGAGACACTCGCCTAAGTCTAACTACTCGCCAAATAACGCCGGCATGGGCCCGCACGACAATTCTGCGATTGATTTATCATCGCCAGTTGGCCTTCGCAGGCTGAACTTGCAAGATAAAGGAGAAAACCGTGGCGCACTCAGTTCCGCCGCTCCCCTACGATTATTCCGCGCTGGAGCCTCACATCGACGCGCAAACCATGACGTTGCATCACGACAAGCATCACGCCGCTTATGTGAACAATCTAAACGCAGCGATCGAGAAGCATCCGCAGCTCGGCAGTAAGAGCGTCGAAGACTTGCTGCGCGATATCAACAGCGTTCCAGAAGATGTCCGCACCACAGTTCGTAACAATGGCGGCGGACACATGAACCACACTATGTTCTGGCAGATCATGAAACCAAAGGGAGGAGGTCCTCCTACCGGGCGCGTCGGGGATGAGATCAAGAAAGTCTTCGGCAGCTTTGAGGAATTTCAGAAGCAATTCAACGACGTCGGCACAAAACGCTTCGGCAGCGGATGGGTTTGGCTCGTACGCAGCAAGGCTGGAAAACTAGAAGTAATTTCGACTGCCAACCAGGATAATCCTATTATGGATGGCCATCATGCCATTATGGGAAACGATGTTTGGGAGCACGCTTATTATTTGAAATATCAGAACCGGCGTCCCGAATACCTGGCAGCCTGGTGGAACGTAGTGAATTGGGATGAAATCAATAAGCGATTCAAGTAGAGGCGTGTATTAGGGGAAAAATGAAAGGCCGCTCAATTGTGAGCGGCCCTTCCTGCCTCTGTGCGCTGTTTATCTTCGGAAGTTCGTCCTGGGCTGGCTCAGTGCAATCAACTCACCCGCAAGTATCTGGCTCCACGTCGTCAGCCATGCATACAGCAGTCGGCGGATTCGATTCATAACTCGCATAGTCAACGTCATCGAAAGAAAGTTAGGCGAGAGGTTGCTCGATAGCCATCAACTGTGATGAAACTTGGCACCAGCGAGTTACCGGAAATCGTGAAATTCTGCTGAAATTTAAAGCTGCTCCCGCCGAGTTGTAACAGAACCGAAACATAATCCTCCTTCGATCTCTTGGTGCCTACCAACCAGAGTGAGTTGCTGCTTGGCAAACGAGATCAACCTCGCGTCTCTTCTTGTTCGGCTTTATTGTTTGCCAAAATTGGTCTGCACAAACGACATGGCTTCCTCACGGCTGTGCACCACTCCTTCAAGCTGCGCATCCTCAACAGCCTGCAGCACCGTCCGAAACTGTGGGCCTGGCTTCCAGCCGTTCTCAATGAGGTCTCTGCCAGTGATGAGCGGCGTTGGACGAATCTCCTCCTCCGGCGTATCCTCCAGCTTCTCGCGTACAAACCTGTATAGCGAGAGGTCGCGGTGACTCGCCGAACAGTCGAGCCGATGCAGCTCGAGGTGCTCCTGGAAGCGCGGCAGGCGCATGAACCGTTTGAGCGTGGACTGCTTCATCTTCTTCACATCGGCGAAGCGCATGTGATTGGCGACTAACGCGCTGATCTGCTCAGTGACGTCGTTAGGAAAACGCAGGCGCCGGCAGATCTGCTCGGCCATACGCGTTCCCACTTCGGCATGCTGATCGAAGCGAATGCGATCGGGCGCGATACGAAATGTGGGAGGCTTGCCGATATCGTGCAGTAACACTCCCCAAGCCAGTGATTTCGAGCAGCCTTTCTCCAATCCCTCCAGGAGCAGCAGCGTGTGAATCCACACATCTCCTTCCGGGTGATACTGTGGCGGCTGCTGGACCCCTTTTAGTGCACTCACCTCGGGAAGTACCTCAACGAGCAACCGAGTCGCATCCAGGAACTCAAAGCAGCGCCGCGCGCGGCCCTCAGTGAGCATCTTGTCCAGCTCGTCGCGAATGCGCTCGCGACTCACCTGGTGAATCTCGCGCGCCTGCTCGCGAATCGCAGCCATGGTACTCGGCTCGATTTCGTACCCAAGGCGCGCGGCAAATCGCACGGCACGCATCATACGCAGCTTGTCTTCACGAAAACGTTGACAGGGATCGCCGATGGTGCGGATGATCTTGCGTTCCAGGTCGGGACGTCCGCCCACGTAGTCAAGAACTTCATTGCTCAGTGGATCAAACAGCAATCCGTTAATGGTGAAGTCACGACGCTGCACGTCCTCCTGCGCGGTCTCGGAATAACGCACAGCATCGGGATGACGGCCATCGCTGTATCCCACATCGCTCCGGTAGGTCGCGACTTCCACATCGATCGGCTTGGCGCCGGCATGGTCTTCCACCACAACCAGCACCACTCCAAACTGCGCACCAACAGCGATCGTGTTTGGAAAAAGCGACATCACCTGCTCAGGATGAGCGCTGGCCGCAATGTCATAATCCTGAGGCACGATGCCGAGCAGCAAATCGCGCACACATCCACCGACGAAATAGGCCGAGTGCCCATACTCCCGCAATCTCTGAAGGACGGAAATTGCTGCGGTCTTGGCGAACTCTGGACGTGTTGTACTCATACAGGGCGTTTGAAACGCTTTTCTTGAACGTCGTTCCCTGAAACCACCTTTCTTCTATCATAAGGAATCGACGATGCTCATCCTCGGTATCGAGAGTTCCTGCGATGAAACCGCAGCTGCTGTTGTGCGTGACGGGGAGCAGTTACTCTCGAACGTGGTTTCTTCGCAGATCGCGACGCACCTGCCGTATGGCGGAGTCGTGCCGGAGCTCGCCTCGCGAGAGCATCTCCGCGCGATTGTCCCGGTGGTGCGCGAGGCGGTGAGTCGGGCTGGGATCACTCTGGAACGGGTGGATGCCTTCGCGGTCACCCAGGGTCCGGGACTTGCCGGGGCTCTCCTTGTAGGCATTACGTATGCGAAGGCACTCTCTTTTGCTCTCGAAAAGCCGCTGATTGCCGTGAATCATCTCGAAGGACATATCCACGCCGTCCTTCTCGAACATCGGCGATTTGCCAGCACTGATATGGCTCTGCCCGCTCTCGCCCTCGTGGTTTCGGGCGGACATACCCATCTCTATGTAGTCAGCCGGTCGGAGGAAGGAACCTGGAACTATCGCAACGTCGGTCACACGCTCGATGATGCCGCCGGAGAAGCCTTCGACAAGGTCGCGAAGCTCCTTGCGCTCAGCTATCCCGGTGGTCCGGTTATCGAAGCGTTGGCCAGGCAGGGAGATCCTCAGGCCTTTGCGATGCCGCGTTCGCAGATTAAAGTGCACGAAAAGCGGAAGGCCCAAGGCGAGGATTTACCGAAGCGCTATGACTTCTCGTTCAGCGGCATCAAGACCGCCGTGCTCCGCTTTGTGGAAACGCACGCCATGCAAGATTCGATTGAAAAGCGCCGTCACTCGCTCGCAGGCGTTCCCAATCCGCAGCCGGAGGATTTCCTGCCGCATCTTGATCAGCTCACGCTGGACTTGATTGCCTCTTTTCAGGAGGCAGTTGTGAAGGACTTGGTCGGCAAAACTCTACGTGCGGCTGAGGACCTGGAAGTTGAATCTCTAATCGTGAGCGGTGGTGTTGCTTCCAACGAGCGTCTGCGATCCGATTTCGGGAAACATGCTGAGACCGATGGCATCAAAGTTTTCTTTCCCTCGCGTGGACTCTCAACAGACAATGCCGCGATGATCGCTGCTGCTGCCTATCCGAAAGTGCTGGCCCACGACTTTGCCGCAGAACACTTCTCGGCAGAAGCCTCCCTAGCACTCGGATAGGCAAACCGGAAACCGAATGTCCTTCCGTTTTTCTACCGCGTGATAGATTGAAAAATTCGATGACCATCGGCATACCGCGGCTTGAGATTCACAAAGCGCAGAAGATCGCCGCGGCATTGCTGATGATTTTTATCATTCAATGCCTCTGGCTAGTCTCGTACCTGCCGCTAACCTTGGCAGAAACCCGCAGCGCGTTGGCGGGACGATCCCTGTGGTCTTCTCGGCAGCTCGGAAGTAACAGTTCTCCATTGATTCCCGGTGATAGCATTCTCGAGTTGAGATGTGCTGGACTGCTTCCATCCATCGCGCGGAGTTGGGCGGCGAACAGCAAGACCTTTAGCATCTACGCTCCACCCAACCGATGGCTTGTCCGGCTGCCGTTCGTTCTGTTTGGCGCTTGGCTGGGCGCTGCCTTGTGGTGGGTGGCGCGCCGCATCTTCGGCAATGAGGGCGGATATGTCGCGCTAGGCCTCTATTGCGCCAGTCCGGCTATGTTGCTCGCAAGCGCGACGGTCGGTTCTGGAATCCTGGCCGCATGGGGAGTCTTTGGCTTGGTCTATACGGCAATTGGTGTTGCCCACACGCTATACGCTCCAGCGAGAAAATGGCGTCCCAGAATCGTTCTGCTCGGCCTTGCCATTGGGCTAACGGCAGCCGCAAATGTGAGCGCGGCGCTCGCAGGTTTGGCCCTTGCGACCGCATTCACGCTATACCTCGCACCCGGCAGAAGAGCCGTAGCCGTCGCCATTCTGGCGATCAGCAGTGCGATTGGAGTAGTGGTCTTCCTCTTTTGCTTCGGCTTCAGCGCCCGCGACATCTCCGCGGCGGCTCCCTTCTCAAATGAGGAATACCTCAGATTGACAGCGTCGAGATTCATTTCGCTTACCGCCGTGCCCGGAGGGCTCCTCGAGGTTCTGGCTTTCTTGAGCTGCCTGTTAGTATTCGTTTTCTGGAAGCGTACGCGCTATTTTGGGAACGCTTCGGCGTTGATGCCAGCCCTGCTTCTGCCATGGTGGCCCGGACAGTACTCCCCCGGCTCTTCAATCGTCTGGGCGCTACCTTTTGCCATTG
>Ga0307479_10007535_pt1 | contig 10035 bp, 11 predicted proteins | sample atmos_gasesECM4C_FD_203743 | JGI IMG/M metagenome (GOLD analysis project Ga0307479, IMG submission 203743) | Hardwood forest soil microbial communities from Morgan-Monroe State Forest, Indiana, United States - atmos_gasesECM4C_515 | ecosystem: Environmental > Terrestrial > Soil > Temperate...
GCTGCACACCGCGATGTCGCTGGCCTACCCGCTGCCCACACCCGGCCAGGCGGGCGTCGGCGAGCCCGGTCCGGTAACCGTGCCGGCCGGCGAGCTCGGCAAGCTGCTCGGCACGCGCCAGATCAGCGTTGTGCGTGGACGGCACGAACTTGCGCTGATCGACACGCCGCTCGCTGCCTGAGGAGAGTGCCATGAGCCACGCTTTTTCTCGCGTCACTGCCCATCCGGTTCGCGCCGGCGCCATTCTCGCGCTGGTCGTGTTGACGGCTTTCGTCATGCCTGCGATTTTCGCGGCGGCAGCCGCACCCGCGCCGGTCGTCGATATCGCCAAGTTTGCCTTCGGGCCAAAGGAGATCACGATTGCACCCGGCACCAAGATCGTCTGGACCAACCACGACGAGACGCCGCATACCGTGACCAGCAACGACAAGAGTTTTGCGTCAAAAGGCTTGGATACCGACGACAAGTTCGAGCACACCTTTGCCAACGAAGGAGACTTCACTTACTACTGCACGTTGCATCCGTACATGACCGGCGTCGTGCATGTGCACAAGCAATAGCTGGAGTTCGAGCGTTACTCGGTAAAGAGAGTTGAGGGGGAGGCGATGTACCAGCAGAACTATGACCCGTTGGGGAATGCGTTTCTTTCCGCCATCGTCGCCGCCATCCCGATCCTGACGCTGCTTTACTTCATTGCGTTGCACCGCCACCGCGATGCGGAGGGCAACGTACGCCTGGGCATCTCCGCGCCCTACGCTGCATTTTTCGGCGTCATCGCCGCGTTCCTTGTCTCCTGCCTGGCCTTCAGGATGCCGGTCACCTCGGCCGTCTCCGCCTTTGCGCTAGGCACGTTATCGGGTTTCCTGGGAATCATCTGGATCGTTCTGGCCGCGATGTTCCTGTACACGATGAGCGTCGTGACAGGAAAATTCGAGATCGTGAAGGAGTCGATCGTCCACATCTCCTTCGACCGGCGACTTCAGGCCGTGCTGATCGCCTTCTCGTTCGGCGCGATCATCGAAGGCACGTCCGGCTTCGGGACGCCGGTAGCAATAGCCGGCGCCGTGATGGTAGGACTTGGCTTCAAGCCCTTCCAGTCGGCGGTGCTCAACCTCCTTGCCAACACGGCCCCGGTGGCGTGGGGCGCTATCGGAACGCCGATCGTCACGCTGGCCGCAGTGAGTGGCCTCGATCAGGTCACCCTGTCCTCGATGGCGGGCCACCAGTTGCCGTTCGTCTCGATCCTCGTGCCGTTCTGGCTGGTCGCGACATTCGTGAAGATGGAAGGCGGGACCTGGAAGGAGGTCTTCGAGGTTTGGCCCGCGACGCTTGTCGCCGGTGCTTCCTTCGCGCTGATGCAGTTCTTCGCGTCGGGGACCAATGAGCTGCACCTGATGACCGACGTGGTGTCGGGCGTGTTCTCGGTGGTCTGCACGGCGCTGTTCCTGCGCTTCGTCTGGCACCCAAAGACCCGGTTCCTGCTCAAGTCCGAGCGCGAGACGCTGGCGAAGGCCGGCAAGAGCACCGCAGCCGCGACAACGGACAGCAGCGAATGGAAATACAAGTACACGATCGCAGAAACCGCCTATGCGTGGATGCCGTGGGTGATCCTGATCGCCTGTTGCGCGTTATGGGGCGTGCCGGAGTTCAAGGCGTATCTGAATAACCTGTTTTCCGGGATCAAGTTCACCACGACGCTGCTCGGCTCGACGTTCGGCGGCACGCTGTCGCTGCCTGTCTGGGACATGCCGTCGCTGCACAACCTCGTCCAGCGGATGCCGCCGGTCGCGCCGGTCAATGCGAAGCCGGAGGTTGCGCGATTCACGATCAACTGGCTGTCCGCCGCCGGCACGGGCGTTTTCGTGGCGGCACTTGCTTCCGGGCTCGTCCTCAAGCTGAACCCAACGCAGTGGAAGGACGCCTTCATGCAGACCATGCGCCGGATGAAGATACCCGTATTGGTGATCGCGCAGGTGCTGGGCCTCGGGTTTCTGACTCGCTACTCCGGCACCGACGCGGTGCTCGGACTCGCATTCACTGGAGCGGGATGGTTCTACCCGTTCTTTGCCGCGTACCTCGGCTGGCTCGGCGTCTTCCTGACCGGCTCCGACACGGCGTCCAACGCGCTGTTCGGCAGCCTGCAGCGCATCACCGCGCAGCAGCTCAACCTCAATCCGATCCTGATCGTGGCCACGAACTCGACGGGCGGCGTGATGGGCAAGATGATCGACGCGCAGTCGATCATGGTCGCGTGCGCTGCATGCTACGACGATCCGAAGGAGCGGTCGTTCGCGCTGGGACCGATCTTCCGGACCGTGTTCTGGCATTCGATTGCCGGTGCCGCGGTGATCGGCATCATCGCGATGCTGCAAGCGTATGTCTTCCCGGGGATGATTCCGATACCGCCCCTCGGCAAATGAGGCATGATGTCGATGAAATCCTCCCATCAGATATGTTTGGAATTGGTCGAGCAGACGTTGCAGCCCGCGTCTTACTTCCAGCTGCAGGCAGCAAAGCACAGGGTTCTCGTCATCCGAGACGCGCTCGCTGCTGACAAAGGCCTCTGCGAAGGCTTGTTGCATAAGATCGATCACTTGCTCGGCGAAGAGATCGTCCCGGCAGCCAACCCTCGCACGTTGACCATGGTCGCATCGACCGCGGGTACCGAGCGACTTCTTGAGGCAGCTATCTAGCGCAAAGCTTCAAGCGGGATCCGCTTCTACTACCACCGGCGTTGCCCCTCCTCGACTGCCGATGATCAGGCGAGCCCCGCTACGGTAGGTCAGGTAGGCCCATGCCCAGTGGAACATCACCGAGAGCCGGCTGCGCAGATCGTTGAGAAATCCGATGTGCACCGCGCCCCAGAACCACCACGCGAGGGCACCGCGCAGCCTCAGCCAGCCGAAATCCACGACCGCCGCTTTGCGCCCGATCGTCGCCAGGCTGCCCAAATGGCGATAGACAAACGGACGAGGATCGGCGCGACCTTCTACGCGTGCCCTGATCAGTTTCGCGGCGTGCGCGCCAGCCTGCTTGGCTGCAGGCGCGAGCCCGGGCACCGGATTGCCATTCCAGGCGTTGGACGCCGCCGTGTCGCCGACAACAAACACATTCGGCATCCCAGGCACCGAGAGGTCCGGACCTACTTTCACCCGCCCGGCGTTATCGGCCTCGACACCCAACCACTTTGCGGCAGGCGATGCAACCACGCCGGCCGCCCAAAGCACCGTTCGCGACGAGATGCGTTGGCCGTTCACCATCGCGCCTTCAGCGTCGATGCCCTCGACCCGGCTGTTGACGAACACTTCGACACCGAGCTCTTCCAGAGACTTGCGGGCGGTTTCGGACAGATCCTCGGAAAACGTGGGCAGCAATCGAGGCCCTGCCTGGACCAGGATTATCCGGGCCTGTGCCGGATCAAAGCGACGGAAATCATTTTCCATGCCCCGTTTCGCAAGCTCGGCGATCGCGCCGGAGAGCTCCACGCCCGTCGGCCCACCACCGACAACGAGAAACGTGAGCAGGCTTTGCCGCTCGCTCGGATCTTCTGTCGCCTCGGCTTTCTCGAAGGCGATGAGCAGCCGACGCCGGACCTCGGTGGCATCCTCGACTCGCTTTAGCCCTGGCGCAAAAGGGGCCCAGTCGTCGCGTCCGAAATAGCTGTGCGCAGCGCCCGTGGCCAGCACGAGGTAATCATAGGCTACTCGCTGATCTTGCAGCAGCACAGCCTTCGCCCGCGTGTCGATGCCGCTGACCTCACCCAGCAAGACGCGCACATTGAACTGGTCGCGAAAGATGCCTCGCACCGGTGCCGCGATGTCGCCCGGTGAGAGGCCGGCGGTCGCCACCTGATACAACAGCGGCTGAAACAAGTGGTAATTGTGCTGGTCGATTAGCGTGACGGAAACCCGGGCACGCGACAGCGCGATGGCACAGGCCATTCCACTGAAGCCTGCGCCGACGATCACCACTCGCGGCAGTCCGTCGAGCGAGAATGCGGGTTTGCCTTGGAGTTGCGGAAAACGGGCACGCAAATAGCGGTCGATCAGCACATCGAGCGAAACCGGCCCTGCTCCGTTGAGCGCAAACAGCGCAATGAGAGAAAGCCAGGAAGCGTGGTCTGCGTAACCGCCGGAGATCACATGGAGCGCGCCAGAGGCAATGATAAGCGCCAACGCGGCAAAGCGAGTACCCAGGCCGACAATGACCAGGATCGCCAGGGTCAACTCGAGAGGCGAGGCGAAATGCTGCGCGGAGGCAAGCGGAAGCCAGGTGTTCGCGCTGGCCGGCATTGCGACGGCAAATCCGGTCAGCACAATCGCGCCGCCCGCCCAGATTCTGATGAGCAGCAGGTAGACCGGCGTGCCCAGACGCGTAAACAGGGCAAGCACACGCTGGACGCCGGCTGCAAGGGGTAACGCGCTGTCGGCGAGTCCTCGACTCAGGAGACGGTCGAGCGAAAGTGCACCTGCGCCGCGCACAACAAACCAGCCGAACAACGCCGCCTGGAACAGGTTGCTGTCCAGCACCACGTAGTTAAGCTGGACCACAATGGCGAGAATCAGCATCGAGACGGCCGCGAGCCGCGTCGCCAGGCCGACGGCGAGAAGCACGGCGCCGAAGAACTCAATCGACACGCCGAGGTAGGCGGCGGTCACCGGATTCATCCACGCAACGGGATACTCATGGGCCGCAAGATAGAGCGCGTCGCCCCAGTGGGCGAGCTTGACGACCGCGGAAGCAAAGAACATCTGGGCAAGCCACAATCGGATCACAAGGTCCACGACGGGACCCGCCGAACGCTCGAGAGTACGGAAGATAGTCGCGGCGACATCCACCAGACGTGCAATCCAGTAGATGGGCGCAGCAGCTTCGCTCTTCGTATCGACCATGAGGATGCCTGTACCCATCTCTATCGACATAGGCGCGGGTCTATTCCCGATGCGCGGCTTTGGCCAAAGGATAACTGTCATGGGGACCGCGACAGGGAATAAACATGCCGTTGTTAAGTAAGACAGTCATAGTCGACGCCGCTGTTCAACGACGTGCCGACTTTTCATGTTAACAGGATTTTGAAATGGAGAATGTTATGAAACCGAAATTAGTCGTGCTGACTGTTATCGCAATGACGTTGGGCTTCGTGAGCTTGTCCGCGAGCGCTTTCACGCCCGTCGGTCCTATAGCCCAGGTTGTACCGCTTTCAGGTGCCATGCGTACGATTCCGATCAACGCCAAAACCAAGTATGTGAATGTCACTGCGCATGAGACCGTCAAGTTCGTAGTCGACGGTAATGCATTCGCCATAAATTTTAGTGGCAGCTCCGCAACGAAGTTCGCCTTCGTACCTTCGGTGTTGGACTTAGCTCAGCTCGCGCCGACTGGAGTTATCAACCATAAAGTTACGGTCTACGTCGCGCCGGACCCGTTGTACACCTCTGGCGTTGGTTGACCCAACACGTCGCACGGGGTCGCTCGCGTTATCTCGGGTTGCGAACTTTGTTCAGCAGCCGGCGTAAGTTGGAGACGGGCCAACCAGGCGTGAATCAACGCAGCGGGTGCGATCGCATGCAAATCGATATGCTGAATTCGTTGGATGAGTACGAGCAGTTGCTTGCTCCTGCCCGTGAACGCTTCGCAGCGAGTCCCGGCATACGAGCGATACAGGCGAGCTCGGACGAGGTGTTTTTAGAATCATTTCTAATGCACTTCTGCGCTCTTGGAACGCGGATGACCGAACCCGTCGAGCGCTGGATTTGCCGTGCGGCGGAGCGTTGCGCCTCCATGGGCTTGACTGAATTGGCGCGTGCATTGAGGGGGCACGCGCTAGCCGAAGCCGGTCATCATCGCATGATGATAGCGGACGTAAGGTCGTTGGCTGCTCGATGGAACGGTCGCCGCAAGCCGTCGGTGGATGCAGAAGAACTGCTAAATCAGACACCGAGTCCAGGGGTACTTCAATACAGCAGAATTCACGAAGAAAACATCGATAGCGACTCACCCTACGCCCAAATCGCTATCGAGTATGAGATCGAAATGATTCCCTTGCGGTACGGCAACCTTTTCGTTGCTCGCTGTGTTGAAATACTTGGACCAGAGATTCTAGGTTGCCTCAGTTTCATAAGGCAGCACATCGAGCTGGACGCAGCGCATACGAGGTTCAACGCCCGATCGATTGCCAAATTGGTTGAGCTGAACCCGTCGTGCATGGCTTCGCTTGTTTCTGCGGGCACCGCCGCCCTCGATGCTTACGCACAATTCCTAGACGATTGCGTGCAGCTCGCCAAGCGTGACTCTCGTAAGGCTTTGGGTTCGACAGACACTCGTTCTTCTTCTCTATCGTGGCAACTGCGGTTGCCTCTCACAGAGGCTACACATAGCGAGGGTTCGCTCTTACCCAGCTGGCTCACATACGTCAGGTCGCTTCGCGGATCCGCATTGTTCGACAACGGCAGACGGCCGCAATTTATCGCCCGTGACGGACGTTTCTTCGACGCTGACCCGATTGACCTCTATTCCCATCATATACTTGCATACGATGGCGCGAAGCTCGTCGGCTGTGTGCGGATCTATCGCTTGGTGCCGAACGGCCCCGCATGCGTCACCGAGAGAATCTTTGGTGAAAAGCGATTCGCGACAATGCTCCATGGACTCGGGGTTGCACGCACGGAAACGGTAGAAATCGGACGGTGGATCGTGCATCCAGCGTATCGGGCGACGAGTCGTCTAAGTGGACAATTGGCTGCGGCTTCTGCGGCGCTCGCGATGAGGCTTCGGTGTGGCTTATTGGCCGAGCGAGGAGTGGTAGTGTGCTCCGTCGGCACACGTGACCAGCAGGATTCGATGCTTGCCCGTATCGGACTTGCGCCTGTCCCAGCGATGGATCCGGTAGCCTGCGATGATTTTAACGATAAAGTACGGATGATGTACTGTAGCAACAGCCAGCAACTGCATCCAAGATTTCTTCGCATGATGGATGAAATGGCGAAGACGCTCGGACTTGCTCGCGCGTTGAGTGAGATCCAACCGGATGCCGCTCTAGGCCAGGGCGCATCTGTGCATGGTGGCCGAGATGCCGAAACGGTGAATGCAATCCGCACCCCGTGAACTGCTCGTCCTACAGCGGTTCGGCTGCGGCCTCAGCGCGACGCTGCGCCACTGCCTGCTCGCGTAACAGGCGCTCCGACTCTTCCTTCAATTCCTCCAACGCCCCGTCAGCCCGGCGCTTTGCGGCAAGCTCGTCGAGCGCAGCCTGGGCTCGCTCGAGTCGCAGGATGGCCGCGGGATCGGCAACACCGGGCTTGAGCTTGAGTTGCTCACCACCTTTGCACGGTGTATCCGTGTAGAGCAGGCCGCCGCGTGCATCTTTGCACTTGTAGATCGGCGTGTCCGCGACGGCGACCGAGGACATGACGACAAGGACGCCAGTCACCATAAAGAGCTGCATCGGATGTAATCTCATTGGAAATGACCTTTGCCGTGAGACCGGCTGCTCGAAACGGATGTGATCGGACAAGGTTTTGGTACGCGCTTTCCTGCCTAACCCTGATTTCGGCGGTCCTATTCCAAAGGGAATAATCTCCGCCTGCGCTCGGTTCAAATGAAAAAGCCCGGTTGCCCGGGCTTTCTCGTATTCGCTTCGCGTGTCCTAATCGAGCGTCTTGATGTTGGCGGCCTGATCCCCCTTGGGGCCGGCGGTGACGTCGAAGGAAACTTTCTGGTTTTCGCGAAGGCTCTTGTGGCCTTCGCCCTGAATCGCCGAGAAATGCGCGAAGAGGTCCTTGCCGCCGCCATCGGGCGTGATAAAGCCGAAGCCCTTGCCGTCGTTGAACCACTTAACGGTACCTGTGCTCATGTCTACTGCTCCTATGAATGATGAATAACGGGCGTAAAGCCCCGCTGCAGGAACTTCAAGGGAGAGAGACGAAGACCGGAGGAATACCGCCGAAGCGGCAACGCAGGACTGGCAATTCGCTTGAGGAACCAGCACATCTTCTATACACGCATCCGGCCCTTGAGTCAAATTGCTCTTGCATTCCTTTAACTCTTGCGCTCAATACCGGTATATAGTTCGTAATACCCCTTCCATGACGCTTGAGGCGTGAATCGGCAAATGGCGTTCGCTTTCCAGATCGATGGAGTCAGGCCGTGACCGCGAACCCCGATTTCGGGGCCTGTGGCGCCTCGCCGGTGCTGCGCGATCAATTCCTCTGCGCGCTGGACGCCAGCGATGACACATCGCTCCGCGATCTGGCCAAGCATCTGCGCAGTTGCACCAATATCCTTCCTAGTACGACATGCGTGTTGCTGGGCCTTCCCTCGGGAAGTACCTACGCGGTGGGCGCGCGTGTCGTCATCGAGCGCCAATCATGACCAAGAATTCCGATCTCGCTTTACTGCCATCGATGGACGAGCCTGCCGAAGCGGCACCGATCGCCACGACCGAGGAGTTCAAGGCGGCTCTGCTTGCCACTCGTGACTGGATCGGCATCTCGCCGACCCAATTGCAGATGCTGCAGGCACAGTGTCGCGCACCGGAGGCGACGATCACCGCGTTGCAGCTCGCGGATCAACTGAGGTTCAAGAATTTCGCCGCGGCACGCCTGCAGTACGGCACGCTGGCCCGCGCGATTGCGGAAAAGCTCGGCTATGCGCCTCCCCAGAAAGGCAAGGCTCCCGCGCGCTGGTGGTTCGCCCTGTCGGTCGGACAATCCGGCCAGGACGACGCCGGCGACGGGCAGTTCAAATGGGTCATGCGGCCCGAGCTCGTTGCGGCGCTGCGCGCAATGAAATGGGCTTGACCGCGCCTTGAGCTGACGGTAACCGCGGCCGCCGGATTACTCCGTCCGGCCGCGATCTGCGACTCGATTTACGAAATGCGGCGCAGGCACTAAACTTCGCGCGACCCACTCGTTTTATCCCGCACAGGCGCGAGCGAAATGATCAGCGATACCTTGTTGAAGGGCGTGTATCTGTTCGCCGACTTGAGCGCAGACGAGCGCGGCCGGCTGGCGAAGATCGCGGAGCCGATGAACCTGCCGGCCGGATTCCCGATCTTCCGCGCGGGCGAGGAAGCGACGGCCCTTTATCTGATCAAGGATGGATCGGTGCGCATCACGACCCTCTCTCCGAGCGGAGCGCGAATCGACGTCGCGACGCTCGCCGCGGGATCGCACTTTGGCGAGATGGCGTTGATCGACGGAGCCAAGCGATCGGCCAGCGCCGAGACGCTCGAGGCCACATCGATCTTTCGCTTCGATTACGCCAAGGTACAGTCGTTGCTCGACGGCTCGCCGCCGATCGCGAGCCGATTCTATCGCTCGCTCGCCCGGTTCCTGTCGAATCGCCTGCGCCAGACGACGACCGACATGAGCTTCGCCCGGGAAAAAAACCTGCGTCATTTCTAGCCTGCCAATCGGTCGAGCGAGTGAATTCGCCGCCCCGCGGCAACGCGTTACCCCGCGACGAGATTGACGGGCGACCCGGCCGCAAACGCGAGGATGTTGTCGATCGCGGCGCCGAAATAGCGCTCGTAGGTGTCGAGCTCGACGAAGCCGAGATGTGGTGTGCACACGACGTTGTCGAGCGCGAGGAGCGGGTCGCTGGCGCCGATCACCGGCTCCGACTCGAAGACGTCGATCGCGGCGAACCCCGGCGCGCCTGCCCGTAATGCCGCGACGAGCGCGCCCGGCGCGATGAGCTCGGCGCGGCTCGTGTTGACAAAAATCGCGTCGGCTTTCATCGCGGCGAAGTCGGCGGCGGTGATCGAGCCTGCCGTCGCGGCGTTGTGGCGCAAGTGCACCGAGAGCACATCCGCGGCCGCAAAGAACTCCCGCCGGTCGATCATGAACAGGCGACCGCCCGCTTCTGCGCGCTGCTGCGAGGCTTCGCGCCCGCCCGCGACGATCACCTTCATGCCGAACGCGTCACCGTACGCGGCGACGGCGTGGCCGATGCGGCCGTAACCCAGAATGCCCAGCGTGCGCCCCGAGAGCGCGCGTCCGATCGTCGTCTGCCATCGGCCGCCGCGCAGACGCT
>Ga0307479_10007536_pt1 | contig 10034 bp, 9 predicted proteins | sample atmos_gasesECM4C_FD_203743 | JGI IMG/M metagenome (GOLD analysis project Ga0307479, IMG submission 203743) | Hardwood forest soil microbial communities from Morgan-Monroe State Forest, Indiana, United States - atmos_gasesECM4C_515 | ecosystem: Environmental > Terrestrial > Soil > Temperate...
CTGAACCGCGTCGGTCCGAGCACGATCCAGAATCTCGCGCGGCTCCTAGTCATGGATCGTTCGACACTGGGGCACCTTCTGCGCCCACTCGAAAAGCGCGGTTTCGTGAAGCTCAAGGTATCCAAACAGGATCGACGCAGCCGTATAGTAGCCCTAACACAGACCGGTGCGGCTGTTGTGACCAAAGCCCGTCCGCGCTGGGCTGCGGCGCAACGCCGCTTCGAACGCACATTTGGCAAGGAGGCCGCGCTCGAGCTTCGCACAGTGCTCAAAGAGATTGCGACCGCGGAATTCGGCTAATCCATGGCGGCAACCATCCACGTTCCAAGCTAATATCGAGTTTCTTCGCATGGAGAGTGAGATGCGGGTTCTCGTAGTCGGTGCCGGCGCGATCGGCGGGTATTTCGGCGGGAGACTGCTAGAGGCGGGCCGCGATGTGAACTTCCTGGTGCGCTCCCGGCGCGCCGGCGAGCTGGGTAAGACTGGTCTCGTAATCCGCAGCCGGCTCGGCAACGTGGATTTGCCCTCGCCGCCGACGGTGACCGCTGATACGCTATGCGAGCCTTCCGATCTCGTCCTTCTGAGCTGCAAGGCTTATGACCTCGACGATGCAATGACCTCCGTTGGGCCGGCGGTCGGACCGCAGACTGTGATCCTGCCGTTGCTCAATGGGATGCGTCACCTGGACGCTCTGGAGCGGCGCTTCGGGGCCAATCACGTGCTCGGCGGCCAGTGCCTTATCTCTGCGGCTTTGGACCCGGACGGCGGAATTTTCCACCTCAGCGACACTCACAGCCTGTCGTTTGGCGAGCGCGACGGCTCACGCTCCGCTCGCGTCGAGGCGATCGCATCAGTCCTATCCGGCACCCGCTTTGACGCGCGCCTCAGCGAGGCGATCCTGCAGGAAATGTGGGAAAAATGGGTGTTTATCGCGACCAGCGCCGGGATCACCTGCCTGATGCGCGCTGCGATCGGCGACATCGTTGCCGCGGGCGCCGCCGATCTTGCCACGGCGCTCTTCGACGAGTGTGCCGCGATCGCGGCTGCCCAGGGCTTTCCTCTGCGCCCTGAATTCCTTGAACGAACGCGGCCGTTGTTCACCGCGCCCGGTTCGCCTCTCACCGCCTCGATGCTGCGCGATATCGAGCGAGGAGCGCCGATCGAGGCTGACCACATCCTTGGCGACATGCTTCACCGCGGCGGCACGAACAGTAAGGCCGGTGCGCTCCTCAATATCGCTTTCCGTCATGCCAAAGCCTACGAGGCGCGGCTCGCCCGGAACCAGGCTGAGATATCGAAGGCCGCGTAGTGGTCTGTCGTAGCACCTCTGATCAAAACCCGAGGAGAACTGAAAGATGATGACGTTTGGAGCGGCCGTCTGGGAAGGCGGCATCAGGGACGGCAAGGGCGCCATCTCGACGAAGAGCGGCGCGCTCGACAAATATCCGTACGGCTTTGCCAGCCGCTTCGAGGGGAAGCCGGGCACGAACCCGGAGGAGCTGATCGGCGCCGCCCACGCCGGCTGTTTTACGATGGCGCTGTCCCTCATTTTGGGCGAAGCCCAGCTGAGGGCCGAGCAGATGGAGACCAAGGCCGAGGTCACGTTGGACAAGGTCGCGGACGGCTTCGCCATCACCGCCGTTCATCTGACGCTCACTGCCAAGATCCCGGGTGCCGACCAGGCGAAGTTCGAGGAGCTCGCCGCCAAGGCGAAGGCGGGCTGTCCCGTTTCCAAGTTGTTGAACACGAAAATCACCCTGGACGCCACGCTGGCATCCTGAGCAGGCCGACCACCCGACTGCGAGATCGACGCCTTCTTTCGGCGCGCCATCACCGCGGCGCAGGCCGACGCCTCGGTGTCGCCGGTCAATGTGCGTCGGCGGCAGGGGCTTTTGCCGGCGCCACCTGGCGCAACAGCGGCACCAGCAGAGTGGCCACGACGAACGCGGCCATGATCGCGCGAAAGGCATCGGCATAGGCGAGAGTCGAGGCCTCGCGATAGGCGAGATGCCACAGTTGCGACAGCGCTGCGGCCTGCCCTGCACTCGCGGTGCCGAGCGCGGTACTCCAGCGCTCGGCCATGCCGTGCACCAGTTGCGCCATCGCCCCGTTCGCCGGGGTCAGATGCGATGCGATGTAGAGAAAATGGAAATTGGTCTGGTTGTTGAGGATGGCGCCGCACACCGCGATACCGACCGCACCTCCGAGATTGCGCATCATATTGAACAGGCCGCTCGCATATTTGAGCCGCTCGGGTGGCAGGCTGCCGAGACCCAGGGTAACCGCCGGCGCCACGGCAAAGACCTGCGGGAAGCCGCGCAAAATTTGCGGGATCAGCAGTTGGTCGGCGCCCCAATCATGGGTGATAAAGCTGAATGACCACATCGCCGCGGCGAAGCTCGCCAGCCCGAACATCATCAGCCAGCGCGTGTCGATCCGGCGGGCGAGCATCACATAGACCGGTGTTCCGACGAGCGAGGCGGCACCCGTCGAAAAGATCGCGAGCCCGGTCTGCCACGCGCTGAACCCGCGGACATAGCCGAGAAACAGCGGCGTCAGATAGATTGTCGAAAAGATGCCGATGCCGGTGACGAAGGACAGAAAGCAGCCGAGCGCGAAATTTCGGTCGCGCAGCGCCCGCAGATCGACAACCGGCTGCGCATAAGTCAGGCTGCGCGCGACGAACAGGATGCCGGAAATCCCGGCGATCCAGGCGCAAGTGGTGATCGTCGAATCGTCGAACCAATTCCAGCGCGCGCCCTCTTCGAGAAAATATTCGAGGGTGCCGAGCGCCAGCGCCATTAGTGCCATGCCCAGGTAATCGGCGCCCTTCAGCAACGACAGATCCGGGCGGTCGATGTCGACCAGAAGAGGCACCGCCACTGCGACCAGCAGACCCGGCACCAGGTTCACATAAAACAGCCAGTGCCAATTGAGCGTGTCGGTGATCCAGCCACCTATCACCGGGCCCAGAACCGGTGCTACCGACGCGATCATGCCGACGACCGCCGCCGAATAAACCCGGCGCGGACCCGGGAAATAATGGAAGGACGAAGTGAAGACGGTCGGGATCATCGATGCGCCGAGCATCCCTTGCAGAGCGCGGAAGATGATCATGCTCTCGATATTCCAGGCGATGCCGCAGAGCATGCTGGCGACGGTGAACCCGGCCGCCGAGGCCGCGAACAGCCAGCGCGTCGAGAACACGCGGGTCAGCCAGCCCGACATCGGGATCACAATGATCTCGGCGATCAGATAAGCGGTCTGCACCCAGCTGATATCGTCCTGCGCCGCCGACAGCCCGCCGCCGATATCCTGCAAGGACGACGCGACGATCTGGATGTCGAGCAAGGCCACGAACATGCCGACGCACATGACTGCGAACGGAAAAATGCCGGGAGCGGAAGCCGCGGCCGGCGGTTGGGTTGCGGGGTTGGTCATTTGCCGTTCTCCGCGGAGGAGCGCGTGTCGACGCTGACGGTCGTCGACAGGCCGGGGCGCAGCAGCCCAAGGGTTCCGTCACCGTCGTCGACTTCGATGCGCACCGGGACGCGCTGGACGATCTTGGTGAAATTGCCGGTCGCGTTCTCCGGCGGGATAACGCTGAAGACCGCACCGGTCGCTGGTGCGAGGCTCAGCACTCGGCCGGTGAAGGTGCGGCCCGACAGCACGTCGGCGAAAAAGGTCGCCCTTTGCCCCGGCCGCATCCGCGCCAGCTGGTCCTCCTTGAAATTCGCATCGACCCACAACCCATGGGCCGGGGCGATCGCGAGCAGCGCCGTACCGACAGTCGTATATGCACCTATTTGACCGGCGCGGTTGCCGACATAGCCGTCGATCGGCGAGCGGATCTCGGTGTAGCCCAGATTAAGCTGTGCGGTGCGCAGGTCGGCCTGCGCCTGGGCGAGGCTCGCCTGGGTTTCGGCGATCTCGGTGTCGATGACGGTCAACTGCTGTCTTGCGGCCTCGAGGGTGGCCTCCCCGGCACGCACCGCGGCGGTCGCCTTGCGGTCGGCGGCGAACGCCTTTTGGTCGTTCTGCAACGTGCCATAGGTTGTCAGCGCGAGCTCGTGATAGCGGGCGGCATCGGCGCGGGCCCAGCCGGCCTCGGCCTGCTTCGCCGCCAGGTCCGCCTCGGCCTGTGCGATCATCGACTGCTGCAGCGTATATTTCGCATGCAGATTGGCGAGCCCCGCCGTCTGGTTCTGCACCACCGCTTCGGCATGCGCGAGACTTGCTTTGTAGTCGCGGTCGTCGAGCTTGATCACCAGCTCGCCGGCTTTGACGAACTGATTGTCGCCGACCAGGATCTTCGAAACGAAGCCGGCGACGTGCGGCGACAAAGTAGTCACGTTGCCGCCGACATAGGCGTCATCGGTGGTTTCGATAAATCGCCCTGTCGTCCACCAATAGCGCCCATACCCGATGCCGCCCAAGGTGATGGCGAGGGCTAGGCCGGCAAGCGCCAGATGCTTGCGTCCGAATCGCAGCCGGCTCTTCACCGGGGCGGAGGTCGCCGCTCGTTCGAGCACGATCGCATCCATTACGGTCTCCATCGCATTGCCAAACGCTTCGCCCGATCCTGAAGCTAGGGCTGCTCGCCCACCGTTGCGTAGCGCCGTCGGGTGCGCGCGTCGGCAGCGGGTCCCGCGGCCGGTCGAAAGTCCGGCCCGGTGAGAGAGCGACCGCTCTTGCGGTCGACCAGCACTGGGTCGGCTTCCGCTCCGGTCTGGCTGTCGACGATCACGACGCTGGCCCCCTCCGGAGCGAAATTCTTGTTGCCCCAAGCGAGCAATGCCCACAGGACCGGCCGAAAGTCGCGACCGGTCTGGGTCAGTACGTATTCGTCGCGCGGCGGTCTTTCGCTGTAGCGGCGGCGTTCGAGCAGGCCCGCTTCGACCAGGGCCTTGAGCCGCCGCGTCAGGATGTTGGGCGCGATCCCGAGGCTCTGCTGGAACTCGTCGAACCGCGTCAATCCGAGAGAAGCATCACGCAGAATGAGGATGCTCCACCACTCCCCGACCCGCTGCAGGCTGCGGGCGATCGGGCACTGCATGTTGCTGAAGCTCTTGTGCCGCATACGTTCGCCGTCCACTGACTTGCATATTGCAAGCTACAAGATGGGCGACCCACTATCATTATGCAAGTGAATGCTTTGCCCTGCGCACCAGATCGGCCCCTCGAAGGTGGGGGGATCTCGGCGAGCCCGAGGGACGCGGGTATCCTCGTTCCTTGAAGTTGGCGCACCTGGACCTACCTATGCGCATATGCACCCTTCTTGGCCGCGCCGCGTGTCTCGGCTGCGCCTCGACTGAGGAGATTGTCATCGATGTCACAGCATCCTGTCGTTGTTGTCGCGCCACTGCGAACCGCGATCGGCACGTTTGGCGGAACCCTGAAGGAAATCCCGGCGCCCGAGCTTGGCGCCGCCGCGATCAGGGCCGCCGTCGCCCGTGCCGCGCTCGATCCCGAAGAGATCGGGACGGTCGTCATGGGCAATGTCGTTCAGGCCGGGGCCAAGATGAACCCGGCGCGCCAAGCCGCCATCCACGCCGGATTACCGGTGTCGGTCCCGGCGATGACCGTGAATCGCGTCTGCGGCTCCGGTGCGCAGGCGATCGTGTCCGCGGCGCAGGAGATCTTTCTTGGCTCGGTCAGGGCCGCCGTGGCCGGCGGTATGGAGAACATGGATCTGGCGCCCTACCTGATCGCACGCGGCCGCTGGGGCTACCGCATGGGCGATGGGCAGCTCTACGACAGCATGCTGCGCGACGGGCTCAACGACGCGTTTTCGGATCAACCGTCGGGCTGGCACACGGAGGATCTAGTCCGCGAATTCCGGGTCGGTCGAGAGGCGCAGGACCGGTGGGCGTTGCGCTCGCAGCAACGCTTTGCCGCCGCACAAGCGGCTGGCAAGTTCGAGCATGAGATCATCGCGGTCGAGGTGCCCGGACGCAAGGGTCCCATCGTCTTTAAGACGGACGAGCACAACCGGCCGGAAACGACGCTGACCACACTGGCGGCGCTGAAACCGGCCTTTCGCCCAGACGGCACGATTACCGCAGGCAACGCCCCGGGCCTCAACAGCGGCGCAGCCGCGCTGGTCCTCGCGGATCAGAATTGGGCGGAGAGCCGCGGTCTCGATCCGGTGGCGCGCCTCGTCTCCTACGGCATCGCGGCGGTGGAACCGGGGATGTTCGGTCTCGGACCCATCCCTGCAGTGCGCCAGGCGCTCGACCGCGCCGGATGGAAACTCGGTGATGTCGAGCGGATCGAGATCAACGAGGCCTTTGCGGCGATCGCGATCGTCGTGATGCGCGAGCTCGGCCTGCCAGAGGACATCGTCAATGTCGAGGGCGGGGCTATCGCGCATGGCCATCCGATCGGGGCGACGGGCGCTGTGCTGACAACCCGCCTCATCCATTCGATGCGGCGTGATGGTCTAAAGCGGGGCCTCGTCACGCTATGCATCGGCGGCGGGCAAGGCATCGCGCTCGCGTTCGAAATCATCTCGTAACTCGCTGGACACTGCGATCTGGCTGCCTGCGGACTTCGCAGAGGAATGAAATGCGTCCGCCGTAATGGGTGCCGGCCACGCGCTTTAACGCTAAATGGGGCAAATCCCCTTTATTTTCGGAGGAAAGGTTTACGCCGGATGACCGACGATCAGGTTGCGCACCGAGCTGGCCGGTTCGAACGCGGATTCGGACGTCATCGAAGGGAGCCGCTCCGGCATCAAATAACGCCACTCTCCGGGAGGACGGTCCAAAGGGAGAGATCTTCTATCTCGATGACATGCCCCCTTGGTCACCATGAAGGCGAGTACCGACGTGCTACGAACTCGCGAGGAAATCGAGGAGCGGCTATTACCACGCGATATCTCGAAGATTTCGCGGTTGGGCATACCTTCGGCTCCGGTCGGGTGCGGGTCGACAAGGAGCGGATCAAGACATTCGCAGCCGAATTCGATCCACAGCCATTTCATCTCGACGAGGAGGCTGCACGCAATACGATCTTTAAGGGATTGGCCGCGAGCGGCGTGCACACGGCTGCGCTGACGATGAGGCTGCTGGTCGAGAGCGAGCTCAACCCCGCGGGCGGTATCATCGGCGCCCGCTTCGACGAGTTGCGTTGGCCGCTGCCCGTGCGGCCCGGAGACGAGCTACGCGTCGAGAGCGAAGTCCTCGAGGTAAGGCCGTCAAAGTCGCGTCCCAAGCAGGGGCTGGTCAAGTTGCGGGCGACGACGCTGAACCAGAACGGCCATGCCGTGCAGGTTGTCGTTGCCAATCTGATCGTGCCACGCCGCGACAGGTAGCAATTTCCGTCAACCTGGGGCGGTGCGGGCCGGCAACCCCTAGCCGGGCCTCTTCGACACTCGGCCAATCATCTCCTCCGTCCGCGAGAGGAATAGTCTCAGCAAGGGTGAATTGTTGGCCTTGTGGTAACCCAAGACCAGATCGATTGAGGGTGCCTCTCCAGCAAGCGGCCGACTGATGACCGACCAGGTGAGGAAATTGCGGGCAAAGTCGGGCAACAGTGCCAGCCCGCGGGTTGAGGCGACGAGTGATATCGCCATGGAGAGATATTCAACCCGGTGCGCCGGGTGTATGTCGACGCCTGATCGCCGGAAGTAGTCTTCTATCAGCGAGCGCAAGACCGGCGCCTGGTCGGCCATGCCGATGAACGTCTCCCCCACGAAATCCAGCGGTCGGATCGCATCACGCGACACCAGACGGTGATCGCTTGGCAAAACCACAATCAGTGGTTCGGTGATCAGAACTTTGTTGACGAGATCAGGATGGCCTTCCTCAGGTCTCATGAAGGCCGCGTCCAACTTCCCAGTGGCAAGGCCCTCGGCGAGTTGTGGCGAGTGCTTGCTTGATATTATGACCTCAATCTTTGGCAGCTCGTCCCGAAGAACATGCATCACTGCGGGCAGCCATTCCGGCTCGCACCCACTCAGAAACCCTAACGCCAACGTCCTCTGCTCCGGGTGAGCAGCGCGCCGGGCGGCGGACGCAGCGGCTTCGACCTGGGCCAGCGCGAGCCGCGCGTGGTCGAGAAACACGCGGCCGGCGGCGGTCAGCTCGATCCCGCGAGCGCTGCGGGTCATCAGCTCGGCGCCGACTTCCGCCTCCAGGTCACGAATTTGGCGGCTTAGGGAGGGCTGCGCCGTGTGCAACCTGCGCTCGGCCGCTACTGTGAGGCTGCCCTCCTCGGCGACGGCGACGAAGTAGCGAAGGTGCCGCAGCTCCACTTCTCGGGCCATGCTCCGTGGGTATGGCTATAAACCTACAAAGTCTTTCTCGGGGGCGCCAGGAAAACCCAATTTTCCGGCAACCGCACCGATCGACGGACCGCCATCGTTGCGGACAACTCCTGTGCCCGCTGCTGCGGGCGGTGGTCGACAGACACGCCGAGCTTAAAGGAGCGGCACCATGAAGCCCCAAACCGTCTTGGTCACCGGCGCATTGACCGGCATCGGTCGTGCGGCAGCCCTTGCTTTCGCCCGGGAGGGCAACCGCGTCGTCGTCTCCGGCCGCCATGAGGAAGCCGGCCAGGCATTGGCCACAGAGCTGCGCGCACTCGGCGCAGAGGCCGAGTTCATCCGTGCGGACGTGCGCTATGAGGACGACGTGCGCACCCTGATCGATCGCACCGTCGCGCGCTTCGGTCGTCTCGATACTGCCGTCAACAACGCCGGCACCGAAGGCCAGCCCGGCCCAGTGACGGAACAGACCGCCGACAGTTACGCCGCGACATTCGATACCAATGTGCTCGGTACGCTCCTCAGCATGGAGCATGAGCTGCGCGTGATGCAGGCTCAGGGTAGCGGCAGCATTGTCAACATTTCGTCGACCTACGGTCACGACGGCGCGCGTGGTGCGTCTGTCTATTCCGCCAGCAAACACGCCGTCGAGGGACTCACCAAGTCTGCGGCGCTCGAGGCCGCCGGCTCGGGCGTCCGTGTCAACGCGGTGGCGCCGGGGCCGACCGAGACCGGGATGCTCAATCGCTTTACCGGCAACGCCGAAGGAAAGGCCGGCCTCGTCTCGGGCGTGCCGCTCCGTCGCGCAGGAACTCCCGACGAGATCGCCAATGCGATCGTTTTCCGTTCTTCCGACAAAGCGTCGTTCACCACCGGCCAAGTGCTTCCGGTCGATGGTGGGAAGTCGGCGAAGGAACCCCCGCTTTGATCGACGATAACGCGCGCGGGCCGGCGCGTGGCTCTGATCGCCGCCGACTGGCGGACCGTATTCGCTATGCCCTGGCTAACCTGCGCAGCGACGATCACGCCATCGACCCGATGCGTGAGCTTGCTGACGTATTGCGCGAGGGTTGGCCTCGAACCGGGGTCCAGCGGCGACGCGGTGACCTTTACCGGGCGCGACCCGATTATCAGCAGCCCGCTTCCGTTCGCGACGATGGCGGCTGTGGCGCTGATGGCCAAGGCCGTGTCTTCCGCGGCGGCCAAGGTCAGGACCTTTTAGTCAACCTCGGCAAGGCCCTGCATCGGCTGTGTCCGTTCTACGACAAGAAATGGGAACTGCTGAACGGCTACGCCCCAGGTAATCCCGCGGACCCGAAGAATCCGTTTATGCCGACCAACATGTACCGGACACGCGACAATCACCGCGTTCTATTCATGAACATTTACCCCGGCACCAGAACCGCCGCCCTCGCGTTTCTCGGCTGCAACGACGACACGACGGCAGTCGGAAGCGCGATCCGCAAATGGGACGCCTTCGATCTGGAGGAGCAAGCGAACCGCGCCGGTCTGCAGGCGACAGTCGTCCGCAGCCCACAGGAATTCCTCAATAGCGAGCAATATCGCTACCTAGAAGAGCTGCCCCTCGTGCACGTCGAAAAGATCGCGGATGGCGACCCGGAGCCCTTCAAGCCCCAACCGGCGACACCGCTGAGCGGCGTGCGGGCGCTCGGGCTCAGCCACGTCCTCGCCGGACCGGGAATGGGCCGCGGGCTGGCCTATCACGGCGCGGACGTCCTTAACCTGTGGACTCCCAACGATTTCG
>Ga0307479_10007537_pt1 | contig 10032 bp, 8 predicted proteins | sample atmos_gasesECM4C_FD_203743 | JGI IMG/M metagenome (GOLD analysis project Ga0307479, IMG submission 203743) | Hardwood forest soil microbial communities from Morgan-Monroe State Forest, Indiana, United States - atmos_gasesECM4C_515 | ecosystem: Environmental > Terrestrial > Soil > Temperate...
TGGTGGCGGCAATCGAGCTTGTCAAAATGTCGTAGTTGCGCACGTGCGACAGTTCGTGCGCAATCACACCCTCGAGTTCGTCATCGTTCATCAGTTGGAGCAGCCCCTGCGTCACCGCAACGGAAGCGTGGCGGGGACTCCTCCCCGTCGCGAAGGCGTTCGGCGCCGCATCCGGGATCACGTAGAGCCGAGGCACGGGGATATTCACCTTCGCCGCGAGGCGTTCCATCACGGCATAGAGCCGCGGCAGTTCCTCGCGTGAAACCGGCTGCGCTCCACTGGACGCCAGGGCAATCTTATCGGAGAAAAAGTAGGATATGCCGTTCATCAAGACGGCAAACCCCAAGGCGATCTTCAAGCCGTTCCGTCCACCGATAGCCCCGCCGGCAACGACCAGCAGCACACTCAGCAAAATCAGCAGCGCGCCAGTACGCAGAATCTTCATGAGAACCTCGTCACTTCTATTCTATTCTATATACGTAAAGAATACCGGATTCATTGCGGTTACGGAAATCTGGCGAAGCACGCCCCTTCGGAGCACTCCGCTGGGTCACACTATTAGATTCGCGCGGCAGAAGCCGGTTTCTTGGCCGGCACACGCTCGAAGCGCATCGCGTCCTTCTTCGCGTCGCGGTCCACGCGAATGTGGTCTCCCGGGAGTATCGCGCCTTCCAGGATCTGCAGCGCCAGCGGGTCCTGAATCATCCGCTGGATGGTGCGCCGCAGCGGGCGCGCCCCATAGGCTGGATCGTAGCCCTCGCGCAGCAAGAGCTCCCGCGCCGCAGGGGTCAGCTCCAAGGTAATCTGCCGCTCCGCGAGGAGTTTCTCGACGTTCTTGAGTAACAAGTCGACGATGCGCTCCAGCTGCTCCTTGCCGAGCGGGTTGAAGATCACGATTTCGTCAATGCGGTTGAGGAACTCCGGCCGGAACGCGGCCCGCAACGCATCCATCGCCAGCTTTCGCGCCTGCTCCGGCTCCTTGTTCGATAGTTCGAAGATCGCCGCCGAACCGACGTTGCTCGTCATCACCAGCACCGTGTTCCCGAAATCTACGGTACGGCCCTTGCCGTCCGTGAGCCGGCCATCCTCCAAAATCTGCAGCAGCACGTTGAACACATCCGGATGCGCCTTCTCGATTTCGTCGAACAGAATTACAGAGTAGGGATGCCGCCGCACCTGCTCCGTGAGCTGTCCACCCTCTTCATAACCCACGTAGCCCGGCGGAGCGCCGATGAGCCGCGACACGGTGTGCTTTTCCATATACTCGGACATGTCGATGCGGATCATCAGCTTCTCATCGTCAAAAAGAAATTCGGCCAAGGCGCGCGCCAGTTCCGTCTTGCCGACGCCCGTCGGCCCCAAGAAGATAAAGGATCCAATCGGCCGCTTTGCATCCGAGAGTCCCGCGCGGCTTCGCCGGACGGCGTTGGCCACGCGCGCCAGCGCGTCCTCCTGCCCAATCACGCGCTGCCGCAGGCGCTCTTCCATGTGCACAAGTTTCTGCGCTTCGCCTTCCAGCAAGCGCCCCACGGGGATCCCCGTCCACTTGCTCACCAGTTTCGCGATGTCTTCTTCGTCCACTTCTTCCTTGAGCATGGGCGCGTCTTTTTGAATGGCCGCGAATCTTTCCTGCGCCTGCTTTAATTCGCGCTCTGCCACGGCAATTTTGCCGTAGCGAATCTCCGCGACGTTCGCGAGTTCCCCGGCGCGTTCGAATTTCTGCTCTTCGGCCTTGAGCTGCTCGATTTGTTCTTTCAGCTTCCTGATTTTACCGATGGCTTCTTTTTCCGCCTGCCACCGCGCTTTCCGAGCGCTGGAGTCCTCCCGCAGCTTGGCCAGCTCCTTCTCGATTTGCGCGCGGCGCTCCTTGGAATGCGCGTCGGTCTCCTTGAGCAAGGCCTGGCGCTCAATTTCGAGCTGCATGATGCGTCGCTCGATTTCGTCGATTTCCACCGGCAGCGAATCAATCTGTATGCGCAAGCTCGCTGCAGCCTCGTCGATGAGATCAATGGCTTTGTCCGGCAAAAAACGGTCCGAGATGTAGCGATGCGAAAGTGTGGCGGCGGCAAGAATCGCAGCGTCTTTGATGCGCACGCCGTGGTGGACTTCGTAGCGCTCCTTCAAGCCGCGGAGAATTGCGATCGTATCCTCGACCGTCGGCTCGCTTACCAGCACGGGTTGGAACCGCCGCTCGAGCGCGGGGTCTTTTTCGATGTGCTTCTTGTATTCGTTCAGCGTGGTCGCGCCGATCGCGCGGAGCTCGCCTCGGGCCAGCGCGGGCTTCAGCATGTTCGATGCGTCCATCGCGCCTTCCGCCGCTCCTGCGCCCACCACCGTGTGCAGTTCATCGATGAACAAAATGATCTGGCCTTCCGCTTCGGTAATTTCTTTCAGAACGGCCTTCAAGCGGTCTTCGAATTCGCCGCGATACTTCGCGCCCGCAATCAGCGCCGCCAGGTCTAGCGCCACGATGCGTTTGGTCTTCAGAACCTCCGGCACGTCTCCGGAAATGATCCGTTGCGCCAGCCCTTCGACGATGGCTGTCTTGCCCACGCCGGGCTCGCCAATCAACACCGGGTTGTTCTTGGTGCGCCGGGCGAGGATCTGCATCACACGGCGAATCTCTTCGTCGCGCCCGATTACAGGATCGAGCTTCGAGCGCCTTGCCAGCTCCGTGAGGTCCCGCGCGTATTTTTCCAGCGCTTCGTACGTCGCTTCCGGGTTTTGAGAGGTGACGCGCTGCGTTCCCCGTACACCGGTTAGCGCTTGCAGGATGGCTTCGTGTGAGGCGCCTTGCTGTTTCAGCAATTTCCCCGCGGGATCGCGTTCCTGCCCGGCAATCGCCAGGAAAAGATGCTCGGTCGAGACGTATTCATCCTTGAACTTTGCGGCTTCGTCGAAGGCCTTCTCCAGGACTTCATTCAGCGCGCGACCCATATGCTGCTGCGCGAAGCCCTGAACTTTCGGCAATCGCCCCAGCTCACGCTCGATTTCCTGCGACAATACCTCGATGCGAATCCCCAGACGCGCCAAAAGGGGCGGCACTACTCCGTCAGTCTGCGCCACCAGCGCCTCGAGCAAATGGAGCGGCACAATCTCCTGGTGCTCGTGACGCGCCGCCACTTCCTGAGCAGCTTGCACCGCTTCCTGGGCTTTCACCGTCATTTTTTCGAATCGCAGCATGTTTGCCTCACTGCCGAAGGAAAAGGGGCTGGTCCGCTTCCCAGCCCCTATTCATAGCACAACTTAGTTGCCGGGTTATCTTCCCGAAGCAGCCGCGGCTGCCGCTGGTGTCCCCACGTTCACCTTGATCTGCTTCGGCTTGGCTTCCTCGCGCTTGGGAATGGTCAGCGTTAGCACGCCATTCTGGTAATCGGCCTTGATGGCGTCCGCATTCACGGTATTTGCAAGCGAGAAGCTCCGGGTAAACGCGCCGTAGGCCCGCTCCACACGCAGGTAGTTGTTCTCGTCTACTTTCTTCTCGAACTTGCGCTCGCCGCGAATGGTAAGAATGTTGTTCTCCACGCGGATGTCCAGATCCTTCGGATCGATATCCGGCAGATCTGCTTTCACGACCAATTCATGCTCCGTTTCGTAGATGTCAACGGCCGGCGCCCACGCGGTGAGGTTATTCTCCTCACCAGTGCGCTCGAAGACGTCGCCGAATAGCCGACCGAGTTGTTCCTGAAGAGTTGTGGCCCCCCGGGAAGGTTCCCAACGGTTTATAGCTCTCATGTTTGTGTGCCTCCATAAAGTGACTTCGCACGGATAATAAAATATGCGTGTAGCATTGTCAAGTACGAATTTCTTGCATGGCCTGCGCTACTTACGACATGTAGAATCAATATGATAGAGTGTATCTTCCAGGAAGCCTCCGTCGGGGTATTAAAACCCAGACTAGTTCTAATTAGCGTAGCTTGCTCGATGTTATCTCTGCTCTGCGGCGTAGGCGGTTTACTGCTAGACTCGCTCGCGATGCTTCTCCAAGAGCTCGATTATCATCTTCCGCGCGAACAGATTGCCCAACGGCCGCTTGATCAGCGGGATTCTTCCCGCCTTCTCATGCTGGGTCGCGCTCGTGGTACGTGGGAGGACCGCCTTTTCGGAGAGTTGCCCGAACTCCTCCGTGGCGATGAGCTCCTGGTCCTGAACAACGCCCGTGTCATTCCGGCTCGTCTGTTTGGGCGCCGCGTGGGTGTCCACTCGCAACCCGCGTCACGTGCCACGCGCAGGGAACACCTCCGGGCGACGGTTGAAGTCCTCGTGACGCGTCAACTCGGTTCCGATATCTGGGAAGCGCTTGTTCGACCTGGCAGCAAAATGCAAACTGGCGAGCGCGTTCTTTTCGGCGGGGGCGAGCTTGAAGCAGAAGTGACTTCCCGCGGAGAATTGGGCCTGCGCACCGTCCGTTTCGTCTCGCATGACGCCCATAGCGTTGCGGAGCACTTGGAGCGGCTCGGGCACGTTCCTCTGCCGCCCTACATCCATCGCGCCGACGAAGCTTCCGACCGTGAACGCTATCAAACCGTTTTTGCGAAACGTCCGGGCGCCATCGCAGCGCCAACCGCAGGCCTTCATTTCACTCCCGAAATCCTCAGGAGAATTCGGGAACGCGGCGCGGAAATTTGCGAGCTCACGCTCGACGTGGGGCTCGGCACATTTCAGCCCATCCACGGTGAAACGCTTGAAGGCCACGTCATGCATGGCGAAGCCTATGAGATTCCCGAGGAAACGGCCGAGCGGATCGGCGCGGCGCGCGCGGCTGGGCGCCCCGTCCTGGCTGTTGGCACAACGGTAGTTCGGGCCCTCGAAGACGCAGCCCTCCGCGCAGCGGCCTGCGCGAAAAATAAAAAACTCTTGCTCGCAGGACCGGCGGAAGCAAGCCTGTTTATTGTTCCTGGATTCCGGTTTCGCGTAGTGGACGCCCTGCTGACAAATTTTCATTTGCCGCGCTCCACGCTGCTTGCGTTGGTCAGCGCCTTCGCTGGACGTGAAAATGTTCTCGCGGCGTACCGCCACGCCGTCGAAGCGGGCTACCGCTTTTACAGTTACGGTGACTGCATGTTGATCCGCTAGCGAGGTGTGGCGCGGGAGGCTTGTGCTGCAAATTTCTCTCGAATGCCTGTGGCAAGGAAGGCGACCGCTTCTCTCGAGGCCGCTGCCGTGTTTCGCCGCTTCAAGGACTCTGCGGAGAGGATGACGTAGAAGGAAGCTGGCACAAGTTGCAGCCTCCTTCTCGTCTATTCGACAGGAGTCACTTAGGCTCCTTACCTATTCGTTGAGGACAAATACGCGGTTCTGGCCGGCGAAGCGCACTTCCAACAATTGGCCGCTCCCTCCCAGGAGCACCGAGTCATACGCGGGCTTGGATTGGCGGTCTTCCCAGCGGCCCTCGCTCTCGGCCACCATCTGCTTGCCTTTTTGTACGGTAACTTTGTTGCCGTCGATCGACAGGCGATACTCACCTGCTTGCAGGTCAGCTTTGCCGACCTTTGCGGCTTGGGCGAAGTTGATGGTCTTGGTGAAGGGTTTGGCGAACGCTGGCACTGCCAGCGCAATGGCGGCAAGCAGAGCAACGCTGCGGAACAAAGAATTGGTTTTCATGCGTGTCAGTTTCCTTTCGGTCGGGATCGAGTCAGCCGTAGAGCAGACTGCTAAGGGGACGGGCAGAGTTGACACGCAAGGCAAGGGCGAGTAATCTCGCCCCAAAGACACCACCTCTTCCTGGACTAACGGCCGGAAAGACTTGCGTGTCGTCGCCCCGCGGCTGCCACCGCGGGGTTTCTGATTTCTTGTTACTCTGACCTACCCGGAACAGCTTCATTCGCGGCTGCACTCGTATAGACGAACCACCCCCCGCAAATGTTTCGCTGGCCGAGCCTATTTCTTTCGGGAAATTCAGCTCGGCTTTTCCACCCGCCGCCGGTAAGTTCGCCTCCCAAGTCTTTCGGTTACGAAGTTTTTCTGAATTGCCTATAAAAAATCAAGAATTTTGCGGAAACCTTTTGCCTCCTCAGGCGTGCCGCAAATTCCTGGCCACCGCGGGCGCGGATTCGTGCATCGCCGCGCAGGTTCATTTATACTCAAGTGCACTTTTTGGATGCCAGGGAATGCGCATTCTCGTTCTTAGCGACTTACATGCCAATGCAGCTGCGCTGGACGCGGCCCTCGACGCGGTGAAAGGCCGCTGGGACACTTCTGTCTGTCTGGGTGACGTCGTCGGTTATGGCCCCGACCCCAACGAAGTCACTACCCGCCTTCGCGAACTCGGCACGCAAACGATTCGCGGAAATCACGACAAAGCCGTCACCGGCTTGATGCCCACCGGCGACTTCAATCCCATCGCCAAAGCTGCTGTGGATTGGACCCGCGCCCGACTCACCCCCGATAATCTCGCTTGGTTGACCGCGCTGCCTCAAGGTCCGCTTTCCACGGACGGCATCGTGCTCATTCACGGAGCATTTCACGATGAAGACGAATACGTTTTCACTCCCGCGCAGGCGCTTGACGGCCTTCTCGACTCTTCCGCTCCGGTTACTTTTTTTGGCCATACGCACCATCAGGGCGGCTTTTCTTACCAGGACTCCATGCTGGAAGTTCTGCAGATTCGCCCGCGCGCTTCGGAACCATTTGCCGCGTTGCGTATCGAACTGCCTCGCCGCTATCTTCTGAATCCCGGCTCCGTCGGGCAGCCGCGAGACTCCGACCCGCGCGCGGGACTCGCCATCGCCGATCTCGATCATCAGACCGTGGAATTCTGGCGCGTTCTCTACGATATCGCGGCGGTGCAGGAACGCATGCGCGCCGCGAGGCTTCCCGACCCTCTGGTGCAACGCTTGCTCATCGGACGCTGACGCCTGCCTCAAAGCCAGTCTTTTTTGCTACATTGATTCCGTGCACGCCCTGCAGCCGAATCAGCCTCCATCTATCGCGCCGCCGGACAGCGGCGGCTCGGGTTTCGCGTGGAAAATTTTAACGGTTGCTATCTTGTTGGCTGCCGGTGTTTTCTACTTTTGGTCCGGCCACGCATCAGGGCCCGCGGCTCCGCCGGCGCCGGTGCGCCTGCCTTTTGGCGCAGCCGAGCAGGCCTATGCCCCAAAGATTGATATCCAAAATATCTCCCTAAGCCGCGCAGAAAATTTTCTACATCAGGAGGTCACGGTCCTCTCCGGCGAATTGACCAACCGTGGCGAGCGCTCGCTGACCGGCGTGGAGCTCACCATCGAATTTTTCGACGACCTTCATCAAGTCGTTCTCCGTGAATCGCGCCAAGTCCTGAGCGCCCCTTCGCAGGCGTTCGCTCCAGGGGAGCACCGTTCCTTTGAGATTTCCTTCGAGCACATTCCCTCGTCCTGGAACATGCAGCAGCCTTCCGTGCGCATCAGCGGCCTGCAGTTCGCTCCCGCAAAAGAATAGTTCTGTCGGTACGTCTATCCTTTATAATCCTGCGCGTGGAACTCGCCGCCGAACTGGAAGCCAGCCTGCGCGAATTTTCGGCTCACGGCCCCGTCGAAGTGCGCGAAAACGGAGGTCGTCTTGCTTCCCTCACCGTGCTCTCCTGGGAAGTCCGCAGTGGGAAGGGGAATCCGCTGCTGCATCTGTGGTCGGAGCAGCACAACCTCACTCGGCGTGTCCTAGCCATCACCGATCATTCCGAAGCGCGCCTAGCCCTGGCCGTCCAGCGCTTTGGGCGTTCCAAACCTGGCCGCCTCGAATTTGTCCGCATGAGCTTTGAGCGCTCCGCCCGTGAACTTTCCCGCGAGGATTTCTGCAGCCACTTATCCCGACTCCTTGCGGAGCAGTTCCCCGACGAAACTGTGGAATCGCTGGTCATCTCGCCGGATCTCGAGCATTCGCTTTCCGGCAACTATGCTCGCGGCCTGCTTCGTCGTGGCTCGGCGCACACTGCCGTGGTCGGCGTGCCCGAGGGCGATTCTCCGGACAACGTGGAAAATAGCCTCACTTTCGCGCTTCTGTGGCTCGATCGAGCTCGCCAGTCCGTGCGCCGCGGCGCCGTTTCTTCTCTCCGTCTGATTCTTCCAAAAGGTGAAAGCCGCGGGGCCGCGCAGCGTCTTGCCGCACTTGATGCGCGCCTCTCCGTCGAGCTTTACGAGCACGATTCCGATCGCGATACGCTCCAGAAAATCGATCCGCGCTCCCTCGGCAATCTTTCGAGTTGGCTCGTGCCGCACCGCGAAGCGCAAGCGCTCCTCGATCGCGCTCGTTCCGCTCTCGAACCCATCGTGGCCTCGGCACCGCAGGCCATATCCGTGCATGCGGCAGTTCCATCGCGCGAAGTCTTTCTTCGCTTTCGCGGCCTTCCGTTCGCCCGCTGGGATGACGGCCGCGTTTTTTTCGGAACCGTGGATCCGCGCGAAGAGCTCACCGCCTCTTCGCATTCTTCTCTTAAGCGCCTGCTCCATGAACTCGAGATTCACCGCCATCCGTTGGCCAGCGACACACGTCATCCCCTTTATCGCGCCTAAGCCGAGCGCTGGCTCGAATCGCTCGTTCGCGAGGACGTCACCCGCATTGATGCCGCGCTTGATCCGCGCTACGTCTACGCCCAAGTCTTCGCCAATGCCGGCGGCGAACACGGCATCCTGGATCTTCTTGCCGTCTCCCGCTCGCGGCGCCTGGCCATCCTCGAATTGAAAGCCACCGAGCACATTCATCTCCCATTGCAGGCCGCCGACTATTGGCTTCGCGTGCGTCGTCATCTGGAGCAAGGTGATTTCGCCCGCTATGGCTATTTCCCCGGCGTGGAGTTGCAGGCCGCGCCGCCGCTCGTCTACCTGGTCGCACCGGCGCTTCATTTCCATCCTGCCACGGACACACTCCTTCGCTATCTCTCGCCGGAGCTTGAAATCATTCGTGCGGGTTTGGCGGAAAGCTGGCGGCGCGGACTGCGCGTCGTCATGCGTCAATAGGAATTTAGCTGGAGAAAATCGGCCCTAAAAGGAGAGAAGCAGCTAGGGGGTCGCCCTAACTGCTTCCCGGGGTGTGTCCTCGAAGTGGTTAGTTATCAATTTAGATGCGCCGGAACAGAAAAGGTTACCTTGCCACCTAAAATCCCATCCCCGTCATCTAAATTCTCGAAAATCCTTAGTAGAAAAGGTACTTACGCCACCGCTCGTCGCGGTGCCCGATCAGCCTCATCAGTTGCCGGGAGGTATGCAGAGTAAACGGCCGTGGACGCCGCACCAGTTTCAGCCCGGCCTCTTCCGGCGTGCGGTCACCCTTGCTGTTATTACACTGGTAGCAGCACGCCACTAGGTTCTCCCAGGAGGACCGCCCCCCACGAGACCTCGGCACTACATGGTCCAGGGTGAGCTCGGAGCTGGGGAACATGCCGCCACAAAACTGGCAGGTGTTGCGGTCCCGCAGCAAAATGTTCTTCCGCGAGAGTGCCCGGCTCTGCTGCGGAATGTGCCGGTAGGCTAGTAAACGAATGACGGACGGCACCTTGTGTGCATGCGCCGCAGAATGCACTTCCGTGCTGTGCAACTCCTCGGCCTGCGCCACGCCCTTCAACATCAGCACCATGGCGCGCCGCACCGCCGTCACGTTAATCGGTTCATACGTCGCATTCAAGACGAGAACCGGATCCTGCATCAGCGAAGCTCGCCGGTTCAAAAACGTGTTTGGGTACCTACTGCCTGCGGGGCTGTCGGAAGCAGGCGCAGCCGCCCCGGCTGCTTCGGGAGCATGGCGCCCCCGGGGTTGAAAGGGATTGGACCTATTTGCGCTCATCGCGCTTCCTTTACGCTATGACTGGCTGGGACCTACAATGGGATTCCGGACTGCCCGGGCCACTGTCAGTCCGATGACCGACTTGGCTCCGGCATCCAGCAGCGCCCGCGAGCAGGCATCAAGGGTCGCTCCAGTCGTCATTACATCATCTACCAGTAAGACGCGCAGGTTGTCAACCTGGCTGCCTGGACGGGTGGCAAAAGCGCCACGGACCGACTCCCAGCGCTCTTCCAGGCTAAGGACCTGCTTGTCCGGCCGGGGCCGCGTCCGGACTAATAA
>Ga0307479_10007538_pt1 | contig 10032 bp, 7 predicted proteins | sample atmos_gasesECM4C_FD_203743 | JGI IMG/M metagenome (GOLD analysis project Ga0307479, IMG submission 203743) | Hardwood forest soil microbial communities from Morgan-Monroe State Forest, Indiana, United States - atmos_gasesECM4C_515 | ecosystem: Environmental > Terrestrial > Soil > Temperate...
GGCCGGATTCGCTCCGCAATATTTTCACGGATTCTTCCTGATGCAAAAAGGGGGCTACGGGGGAGAAAGCGCGAAGGAGGCCGCCAGCATTCTGGAAAAGGCTGTGCAACTTAATCCCCAATTCGCACCGGCCTCCGAAGCGCTCTCGCAGGCATATTCGCATTCGCCCGAAACGCAGAAGCAAGCGGTGAACGCCGCGATCAAGGCAGTGCAACTTGACCCTGGACAGCTCGCCTATTCCATCAATTTGGCCTACCTGTTGTTAAACAACAACAGGTTTTCGGAGGCGCGCATCATGGCGCAGAGAATTCTGGCGGCAGCAACGAATGAGGGAGAGAAAGAGATGGCCGCTAATATGCTGCAACATGTGCAGGAACGGGAAGAATGGGCCGCGAAGAAGGCGCATGAACCTTCCTCGGGGCCAGAGGGCAAGGAGGCGCCCAACGTCGCGTTCATGACGAGACCAGCGGGAGTTGCGGGGCCGGAAACGTCTGCGGACGCGCCAGTTCAACTCAAGAGGCGGGAGTATGGAGTGGATGGAGCGATCAGCGCGGTGGAATGCGCCAATAAGCCGGAAGTGATGATTAACCTGCAGCTCCAGAACGGCCCAGTCAGCTTCTACGCTCCTGATTTTGCCAAAGTGAAGTTGAGCTGGGAGGATGGCGTGCCCGAACCCAAGCTGGGCAGTTGTGAGAGCTGGAAAGGCCGCCGCGTGAAAATCTGGTTTTCCCCCACGCCAAAAAAAGATCACGCCGGGGAAATCTCACAGATACACTTTTTTTGATTCCCGCGCACCGATTTTTTTGTGACTACGGTTACTGCGCGGCTTGATAGACCGTTCGCCCGCCTACGACTGTGCGCAGGACGCGCGTCCTGGTGAACTGCGCGGGGGGGACTTTGGTGAGATCGTTCGAGAGGATGGCGAAATCGGCGTACTCACCGACCTTCAGTTCGCCTTTCTTGCCTTCCTCGAATTGTGCGTAGGCGGAGCCTGACGTATACGCGCGGATGCACTCCGCGAGCGAAATTTTCTCCTGCGGCTCCCAGCCGTTTCTCGGACCGCCGTCCGGGCGTTCGCGGGTAACACAGGCATACAACCCGCGGAAGGGGCTGATGGGCTCAACGTCATAGTCCGTGCCGAACGCCAGCGGCACTCCGCTTTTCAGCATGGTAGCCCAGGCGTAGGCGCCCACAATGCGCTCGCGCCCGATGCGCTCCTCGGCCCAGCGCATGTCGGTGGTCTGATGCGAGGGCTGCATGGAAGCAATGACGTGGAGCTCCGCAAAGCGCGCGAAATCCAGGGGGGCGACGACTTGCGCGTGCTCGATGCGGTCGCGTCGGTCGCGCCGGCCATTGGCTTTGGCGACCGCTTCGAAAACTTCCAGCGCGATGCGATTGGCACGGTCGCCGATGGCGTGGAAGGCAAGCTGAAAACCGGCCTTGTCGCGCTGAATGGCCATGGCAGTAAGTTTTTCCGGATCGCTGGTGAGGATTCCGCTCGTGGAAGGATCGTCGGAATAGGGCTCGAGCATCGCAGCCGTGCGCGGACCCAAGGCGCCATCTATGAAAGCTTTCAGCGCGCCCGTCTTCAGCCAGGGATCCTTGTAGCCGCCCTGGGCGCGCATATTCTGCAAATTGTTGAGCGGCAAATTGAAGGGGAGCCACTCGGTGATTCGAACGGTGAGCTTGCCTTCTTCTTTCAGTTGTTGGTAGACGAGAAAATCCGCCCAATCGGAGAAATCCTGGACGGAGGTGACGCCGTTCCTGGCGACGTTTTCGAGGACCAATTCGATACCTTTGCGGCGTTTCTCGATTGACGTCTCGGGAATGCGCACTTTCACCAGGGACATGGCCGCATCTTCCTTCAACATTCCCGTGGGCTCGCCAAAGGCATCGTGTTCGATCTCGCCGCCTGACGGATTGGGAGTGTTTTTGCCAATCTCTGCGCTCTTGAGCGCGAGAGAATTGGCGACGGCTACGTGGCCGGAGATGTGCGTGAGAATAACCGGATTCTTGGGGGCGACGGCATCGAGCTGCTGGCGATTAGGAAATCTTTTCTCGGGCCAGAGGGTGTGGTCCCAGCCGTCGCCGCTGATCCATTCGCCTTCTTTGTACTGCGCAACGGCGGCCGCGAGGCGCTTCTGCATTTCTTCCACGGAAGGCACGCCGGTCAGTGGGACGCTCAGTTGGTCCGCGGCGGCTACACCGAGATGTAAATGAGCATCGTTGAAACCGGGCATCACAAATTGGCCCTTGAGCTGGACCGTTTCCATGCCTTCCTGGCCGCCGCCGCAATCGAGGAGGACGTAGTCCACCTTGCCGATGCAAGTGACTATTCCGTTGCTGACGGCCATGGCCTCGGCCCAGGGATGCGCGGGATCATTGGTATAAATGCGGCCGTGAACGTAATAGGTCGTTAACAGGGTTTTTTGCGCCGCGCTGGTTTTCACGTGGAATGCCGTTAGGAGGGCGACTACAAGAGCGAGAATGCAGGCAAGGAATCGAGCGCGATTCGCCCGGAGGCTCACCGGGATTTTTCCTCGGCAACTCCGGAAATTCCGAGGACCGTAAGAAGCGCGCGCTTCAAACCGGCCTCCCGGCCGGCGGAATCGTACCATTCTTGCAGCGAGTGTGCTCCGCCGCCGTTGCCGCCGGCGCCGATGGAGATGGCTTCGATCCCCAGCGACAGCGGAATATTCGCGTCGGTGGAGGAACGCTCGATGCGCGATTGATTGCCGACAGAGTCATCGGCGGCGCGAAGGGCAGCCAGCAGAGCCGAATCCGCAGGCAATTCCCCGCCCGGACGGCTGCCAAGCAATTCGACCTTCCATTCCAGCTTCCCTTTCGAACGGTCGCGCGCGGAATCCATTTCGTCGCGAACGCCAGCCGCGATGCATTCGCGAAGCGCGGATTCCAGGCGTCTTAGTTCGTCGTCGCTTTCCGAGCGAATGTCCACTTTCAGGCGCGCTTCATAAGGGATCGAATTCACCGAGGTGCCGCCTTCGATCTGGCCGATGTTGAACGTGGTGCGGGGATTGGCGGGAACTTTGGTGTTGATGAAGCGCACGGAGCCGCGTACGAGAGCGTTGATAGGATTGGGCATGCCAAAGTCGGACCAACTGTGGCCGCCCGGACCGGTGATCAGCGCTTCGAGGCGGCGCGAAGCAAGCGCTTTGGTGGTGACGTGATCGGTGCCGGAGCCGTCGAGCACCACAACCGCTTTGAGTCTTGCGCGGTGAGCGTCAACGATGGCGCGGATGCCGCGAAGATTGCCTTCGCCTTCTTCGCCAACGTCGGCAACGAAAAAAATGGTGCGCTGCGGCTTCAGGTGCGCAAACTGCAAGGCGCGCGCCAGCGCCACGAGCGCTGCCAAGCCGGTGCCATTATCGGAGATTCCAGGTGCGACCATTCGGCTGCCCTCGCGATGGACTTTCACGTCCGTGCCGGGAGGAAAAACGGTGTCGAGGTGCCCCGCGACGATGACAATCTCTTTTTCATTGGCGCCGCGTAATTCGCCAATGACACTGCCGGTTTTGTCGATCTGGACGGAGACGCCGGCTTCGGCGAGCAAGGCTTTGACCGCTTCGGCGCGCGCCGATTCCTGAAAAGGCGGCGCCGGGATTTCCGTGAGGCGCGCCTGCTGGTCGTTGACCCAGGAAATATTGGGCGTGAACCAATCGAGAGCGGCGCGCACCCGCGCGTTGTCAGAAAGACCTGACCCCGCGGCCTGGCGTGGCGCATGCGGAGAGGCAGCGGAGCGAACCGGCATACCCAGAAGAATAACGCAAACAAGGGCTTGTTTCACCGCTGGCTTACAAAAGCGTTTTCCATTCAATTGCGTGCGGCCTCGGTGCAGAGAGCGAAAACTTCCGCATCGGAGAGGACGCGCGGAGACTGCTTGGCGGCATCCAAGATGCGCGCGACGGTGGCGTCGTCAGCGGGAATGTGGTGCTTCTCGAGCCAGAAAAGCACGTTGGATTTTCCGCTCATCGGGCCGATCTCGATCACCTGGTCGAGGCCGAAGAGGTGCGCGGGCACGCCGCTGTAAACGGCGTTGGCGAGCTCGCGATCGTTCTTTCGAAAAGCTTTGATGAGCGCGGCGGCGTGAACGCCCGTGGCGGTGCGGAACGCGTCATGGCCGACCACGGGATAGTTTGGCGGGATCAAAGTGTGCGTGGCTTTAGCGACTTTCTCGCAATACTCCTTGAGGCGGGAAAGGTCCTGTTGAATAAGGCCCATCAGGCGAAGGTTGACGAGCATTAATTCCATGGGCGTGTTGCCGACGCGCTCTCCGAGGGCATTGGCGGCAGCATGAACCTGGTGCGCACCGGCGGCGACGGCCGCGAGCGAATTGGCGATGGCGAGGCCGCGATCGTTGTGTCCGTGCCAGTCGACGCGGATTTTTTCTCCCGAGGGTTTCACGACTTCTTCGATCGCGAATTTGACCAGATTGAAAGCGCCATTCGGTGTTGCGTGGCCGACAGTGTCGCAGAGAGCGACGGCGCGGGCCCCGTTTCGAATGGCCGTCGAGTACAGGCGCTTGACGGTGCCGGGGTCGGTTCGAATCGTGTCCTCGGTGACGTACATGCACGGGAGCCCGTTTTCGACGGCGAACTTTACCGCCTTCTCGGTAGTGCGCTCAAGGTGGTCGACGGTCCAATCTTCCACGAGGCGGCGGATGGGACTCGAGCCGAGAAAAGTTGCGGCTTCGATGGCGATGCCCGCGCTCTGCGAAATTTCCACGATGGGGCGAATATCGTTTTCATGCGTGCGCGCCGCGCAGTTGGGTTTGATCTTCATGCGGCGCGTGGCGATTTCGCGCGCCAGGGCTTCGGTGTGCGCAAAGGCGCGCGGCCCGGCGGCAGGAAGGCCGATATTGACCGCATCGATTCCGAGCGACTCCATCAGGTGCAGGATTTCGATTTTTTCCTCGATGCTGGGGTCGAAGACGGAAGGATTCTGCAAACCGTCGCGCAGGGTCTCGTCATCCAGTAACACGCGTGTGCCGGGAGGAATCGCCGGCGGGGTGGCGACGTTCCAGTCGTAGATCCATTCGTTCTGCTGCACAGCGGGCCTCGATTGCTGCCGGACCGATAACTCTAGTTGCGCAAGGTATAGCTCTGCGGCTGCTGCACGGGATCCGGACGGTACAGCGTCTTGCAAAATTCGCAGCGGTAAATTTCGGCCTTCGAACCGATGATCGCCGCGACTTCCTTCGGGTACTCGTAGTAGCGCTTCAAGTGGCCGTTGCAGAGCTTGCCTTTCTCGTCTTTTTCATCGCACGCGCGCTGTCTGGGCTTGCGCGTTTTGATCTTAGGTGAAGATGCGGTCTCTTCAGGCATGGAGTTCCTCTCTACAATCCGTGGTCCCGGAAAAACGTTGTCATCGCGCCGCGGGCGTTTCGCAACTTCGCTCCAAGGCCGCCGGAAAACTCATATTGGAGAAAAGCGTCGGCGGCACGCTCAAGACCTGACCCGTAGCGATACCACCAGGGCTTTTCGCTACGCGGCAGGCCGTCGACATCAATGTATTTCATTTGCGCCATTTCGAGGAGGCCCGCCTGCCCGTGCGTGCGGCCCCAGCCGCTGGCCCTGCAGCCGCCGTGCGGCACTTCGGCAATGCCGAAATAGCTTATGGCATCGTTCACCATGACCGCGCCGGCTCGGAGTTCCGCAGCAAGTGCCAATCCTCGTGTTTTGCTCTTCGTCCAGATGCTCGCCGCGAGTGCAAACGGAGAATCGTTGGCGTGCGTAATCGCTTCCTGCGCATCCTTCATAATTTGAATCGCCAGGATCGGCCCGAACGTTTCTTCTTGAAATAATTTCATGGAAGAATCTACGCGCGCGATGACCGTAGGCTCAAAAAAGTTGAGGCCCAGGTCGGGTCGCGCAATGCCGCCGCACAAAACATTCGCGCCGCGCGAAACCGCATCCTCGACCAGATCAATCATGCGCCGCACGTGTTGTGGCCGAATCAGCGGGCCGACGTCGGTGGAGGGATCGTTCCCCGGGCCGATGCGTAGCTTTTTCGTTTTTTCTACGCAAAGCGCGATGAATTTTTCCGCGGCGGATTGCTCCACGAACAGCCGCTCCACGGAAAGGCAGACCTGGCCGCAATTCGTGTAGCTCCCCCAGACGGCGGCGCTGGAGGCCACTTCCAGGTCCGCATCCGCGAGAACAATCATCGCGTCTTTACCACCAAGTTCGAGCACGGAAGGGATCAGCTTTTTTGCGCAAGCTTCGGCGACACCGCGGCCCGTGGCGACACTCCCGGTAAATATGACTTTGTCCGGCGAGGCATCGATCAAGGCCTGCCCGACCTCCCCGCCTCCCTGGACAATTTTAACGAGATCTTTCGGAAAGCCGGCGTCGCTGAAGAGTTTCTCGATCAGCGCGCCGCATTGTGGCGTGAAGTCGCTGGTCTTGCACACCACCGCATTCCCCGCGGCAAGCGCCGGAATGATCTGGCTGAGCGGGATTGCGAGGGGATAATTCCACGAAGAAATGATGGCGATGACACCAAGGGGGTCGTAAGCCAGGTAGCCGCGCTTGGCTTTCGCGGCGGTGCTGTGGTGTGGCACCCGGCGTGTGCGCAGAGCACTCGCCGCATTTTTGGACCAGTATTCCGCCGAATCCAGAGCTACAAAAATATCCGCAAAGAGGGCTTCCACGCGCGGCTTGCCCGATTCGCGCACGACCGCGTCCGCCAGTTCGCTTCGCGACGCCATAATCTGTTCGCGAAGGCCGCGCAACTTCGCGCATCGATCGCGAATGGGTAGCCTCGCCCACGCGCTCTGTGCGACCCGACCACGGGAAACGATCTCCGGCAACCACGACGCCAGCGTTCTCTCAAAATGCGCGAGTACTTCGCCCGTGGCTGGGTTGATCGAAGGGAGCGTGTCGATAGGAATGGCCGTGGCCGCCATATCCGCGATTCTAACCGATTTCGAGGCTGGGAGGTGGATGTCGAATTAGGGTCGCGGAGCCCTTGCCCGCGAGAGCAACGGACAACAACTCAGGCCGGGCCGAACAAATGCAGTGCTCGTTCAGAGGTGCCAGGCTTCGTCGTGCTGAACTTCCACCATGACCAGACCTTGCGGAGGCACGGTGGGGCCGGATTTGGAGCGGTCTCGCAGTTTATAAAGGCGATCGATGTCCGCGGGCGTAAGTTTGCCGCGCCCGACGTCGAGCAGAGTACCGACCATCTTGCGCACCATGTAACGAAGAAAGGAGCGCCCGCGAACAGTGAAGACCAGTTCTTCGTTGTCCGCGGTGCGCACCAACTCGGTCGAAAAAATTTCGCGTTCGGTAGCTCGCTCTTTATCGTCCTCCTCGGAACCAGTCGAAGCTGCGAAGGAAGCGAAGTCGTGCGTGCCGACAAAGCGGGCCGCGGCCTCGCGCATGGCGTCCTCGTCGAGCGGAAACGGATAGTGGAGCACGTAACGCCAGATCATCGGCGGCACGACCCTCCCACGATACAACCGATAGCGGTAGGTCTTGCCCCGCGCCGACCACCGCGCATTGAAGTCCGGGCCGACTTCCTCCGAGCCTACGATTCGAATGGCGGGCGGGAGCAACGCATTGAGCGCGCGCTGAAAATCCTGCGCGGATAGACGCGATTGTGTTCGAAAGCTCCCGACTTGGCCAAGCGCGTGAACTCCGGCGTCGGTGCGGCCGGTGCCATGTAAAACGACGTTCTCCTGCGTGAGGCCGCGCAGCACGCCAACAATCTCACCCTGAATCGTGGGCTTGCCCGTTTGCATCTGCCAGCCGTGGAAATCGGTGCCGTCGTACGCGATGGTGAGCTTGAAATAGCGCATGGAAAGAGAGTTATCAGCTGTCAGTTTTCAGAAGGAGAGAGCGTTTAGGCAAGTTCTTTATCGCGCTAGGAAACAGTGCGAACGTAGCGGCTCCCCGGCTTCGTCGCCACGCTTCCGCCGCGGCAAAGCGGGCAATCCTCTTCCTCGTAGCTGGCGATTGGCAATTGAATCAGCGACTGCGCTTCCACTTCGAAGTCGATTTTCCCGCCGCCGCGATCGATCAGCGCCCCGGCGGCCACGACGCGCGCGCCGGCCTCTTCGACAACTCGAATGGTCTCTTGCGTCGAGCCACCTGTCGTCCAAACATCTTCGACGATTAACACGTGTTGGTCGGGCGCGAGTGAGAACCCGCGCCGCAACGTCATCATGCCGCTGCCATCGCGCTCCACGAAGAGTGCCGGCGTTCCCCCACCGGAAGAGTTCTTCAGCTCAGGCAGCGACCGCGCAACTTCCTGGCCAATGATGAGCCCGCCGATGGCCGGAGAAACCACCGCCTCAATTTTGACATCCGAAAAAAGCGCTGCCAGCGCCTGCCCTAGCTTCTCGGCGAAGCGCGGATACTGCAGGACCAGCGCGCACTGGACATACGTCCCGCTGTGCAATCCGCTGGACAGCTCAAAGTGCCCATGGCGAATTGCGCCCGCCGCCTCGAACAGCTTCAGCAATTCTTCGCGTTTCAGCATTCCGCTAGGTAACCGCTCACCGCTCCTAACCGTCGAAATGTCAGCAGCCTAGCCGCCGCCCGTTGCATTGTCAAGGATACGCGCCCCTGCTAGACTGCGTGATTCGTTTGCGTTTGGCGCAAAGACGAAGACCTTTTGACCGCCTTCCGGGCCAGCTTTCGATGGCTGCCCTCGGAATGGTCCCATCTGCCGGTCACTCTTCAGGATTTATAATTCCCTGTCAGCACTTCGGCTAACTCAATGTAACAGCACGGATTCACAGCACGTTCCACAACCAGGTAAGAATCAAAACGTCCCGTCGGGACAGAATCTTGAGGAGTAAAAACGATCATGACAACTCTCAGGGGTATCGCCAAGTGTTCCAAGCTGCTGCGCGGACCGCAGCGGTGCAATCCAGTTGGCGCGCCCAAACGCCCGGCTTGGCTGGCCGCCAGAGCACAGCTTGCCGCTTTGCTTGCGTTCCTGCTCGCCGCCGGTCCCATCGCTCCCGTTTTCGCGCAGAACCCGCCGCAAAACCCCTCGCCGAATCCCGCCCCGGCGTCTTTGCCTGCCGTCCCAGCCTCGACGCTTGCTCCGGTAAACTCCCTGGGCCTCGCCAAGCATGATTTCACACGCGGCCCCCGGGCGTTCCCGACTTTGCTCAAACCCTACCAGCCCATCTTCATTGAACCGCCCGAACTCGTGAATTCTCCGCGGCTTGACCAGCTCATCCAAAATGGCAAGCTCCAGCTCAGCCTCCAGGACGCCGTCGAACTGGCCCTGGAGAACAACTTGGACATCGCCATACAGCGCTACTACCCGTGGGTCGCCGACGCCGGTATCCTCAAAACCAAGGCCGGCGGCGTGGGCTACGCCACTCCCGGAGCGGATTTCACCGCTTCCACGGCAAACATAGGCTTGTTTTCCTACGATCCACAATTCAACAGCGGTGTGTCGGTCGACGACCGCTCGACCCCGGTCAACAACCCGTTCATCTCCGGCACTGGCACTACGACTCCCGCGGCGCTGAAATCTCACTCCACACAATTCACCAACCAGTTTTCGCAATACTTCGGCACGGGGACCGATTTCAACGTGAGCTGGAACAATTCGCGCACCAGTTCGACTTCCACCGCCAACTTTTTCAATCCCGCCGTCCAATCCACGCTCACGATTGGGTTTTCCCAATCCTTGCTTAACGGCTTTGGACTAGCGGTAAATACGCGCAACCTGCGCATCGCGAAAAACAACCGTCAGATCGCCGATTGGGCTTTCGCTCTGCAAGCCATCACGACCATCACCAATACCATCACGGCTTACTGGGAGCTGGTATACGCCCGCGCAAACGTCCAGGTCGAGGAGCAGGCCGTGGCCGTCTCCGAGAAACTTTACAACGACAACAAGAAACAACTCGGCGTCGGCACCATGGCGCCGCTGGATGTGACCCGCGCGGAGTCCGAGCTGTCCACCGATCGTCAGAATCTGATCGTTGCCCAAACCGTCAAACTCCAGGACGAACAAATTCTGCTGAACGCCATCTCGAAGGACCCG
>Ga0307479_10007539_pt1 | contig 10031 bp, 9 predicted proteins | sample atmos_gasesECM4C_FD_203743 | JGI IMG/M metagenome (GOLD analysis project Ga0307479, IMG submission 203743) | Hardwood forest soil microbial communities from Morgan-Monroe State Forest, Indiana, United States - atmos_gasesECM4C_515 | ecosystem: Environmental > Terrestrial > Soil > Temperate...
GTGCCATCCAATGGCTCAAGCTTCTTGTGGTGCGAAAGACAACCGCCATGGTCGACCGGCGGACGGGGCGGAGGTCATGGTTTGCGGCTTTCAGAAGCGGTGAGCGGCTCGACTCGTGAGCTCTCGCCACCGCCGCTCGTCGGCTCCGAATCTTCCTCCAGGAAGTAAGAAACAGGCTTTCGATAGATGCGCGCGAAGATGCGGAGGTCGACGGGATCGATCCGTCGTTCTCCGGACTCGCACTTCGACACGAACGATTGAGGCCGATTGAGCTGCGCGGCAACTTTGGCCTGGGTGAGCCCGGCGTCTTCCCGGGCCTTGCGGAGTGCTGCAAGAATCCGCCTGTAGTCCGGCGTGTAAATTGGTTTCGTCCTGAGAGCCACTGAACGGTACCTGAATTGATGAGAAATTGTCGATTCCGATCAAGAGCCTCTGCCGGTGGCAACCTCATCCCAGCCTGGGATCTGGCGCCTCGGATCTCATCCAGAAGGCCTGGCTCGACATCCCGCTCGAAGACCAGCTCACCCTGACAGCCGCCGGTCGAGCGCACGGTATTGGATGGCCTCGGCGACGTGGGAGGCGCGGAGCCCGGGTGCGCCTTCGAGGTCGGCCACGGTGCGGGCGACCTTCAAGATGCGGTCGAGGGCGCGGGCGGAGAGGCCGAGGCGCTGAAAGGCGTCGTCGAGGAGGCGCTGGCCGGCGGCATCGAGGCGGCAGTGGCGGCGGAGGTCGTCGGGGTTCATGACGGCGTTGACCGGGTTGGGAGCGGCGGCGCCGAAGCGCGCGAGCTGGCGGGCGCGGGCCGACTCGATGCGCCGCGCAACCGTGGCGGAGGGCTCGCCGGGCGCGGCGCGCAGCTCGCGCAGCGAGATCGCCGGCAGCTCGACGTGCAGGTCGATGCGGTCGAGCAGCGGGCCGGAGATGCGGCCGCGGTAGCGCTCGATGACCGGCGAGAGGCAGGTGCAGGCGTGGCGCGGGTCCCCGAGGTGGCCGCAGGGGCAGGGGTTCATCGCGGCGAGCAGCGCGAAGCGGGCGGGAAAGACCAGGCGGGCGCGGGCGCGGACCACGCTCACCACGCCCTCCTCGAGCGGCTGGCGCAGGGCTTCCAGCGTGTCGCGCCGGAACTCGGGGAGCTCGTCGAGGAAGAGCACGCCGAGATGGGCCAGGCTGGCCTCGCCGGGCCGAGGGTGAGAGCCGCCGCCGATCATGCCGGCGGTGCTGGTGCCGGTGTGGGGGCTGCGAAACGGGCGCTCCCGCAGCAGCCCGGCGGGCGGCTCCTCGGCGGCGAGCGAGTGGATCTTGGTCACGGCGATGGCTTCGGGCTGCGTCAGGGGCGGCAGCAGGCCGGGCAGGCAGCGCGCGAGCATGGTCTTGCCGGAGCCCGGAGGGCCGAGGAACAGGAGGTTGTGGCCGCCGGCCGCGGCTACCTCCAGGCCGCGCTTGGCGATGGCCTGGCCGCGCACCTCGGCAAGGTCGGGTCCGGTCGGGCGGGGGGTGGCGGCGGTGAAGAGCGGCGCCGGGGCGGCGGCGATCGGCGCCGCACCCAGCACGTGGCGCACTGCCTCGGTCAGGGTGCGCACGGCGATGATGCAGGCGGCCTCGAGAGCCGAGGCTTCGCCGGCGTTGGCCGCCGGCAGCAGGACCTCGCGCACGCCCAGGCGGGCGCCGAGATCGGCGATCGCCAGGCCGCCGCGCACCGGCCGGATCGCGCCGTCGAGCCCCAGCTCGCCGCAGAACAGGCGGTCGGCCAGGGCGGCCTGCGGCAGGTGCCCCTGGCTGGCCAGCAGCGCCAGGGCGATCGCCAGGTCGAGATGGTTGCCTACCTTGCGCAGATCGGCCGGCGCCAGGTTGATGACCACGGCCCGCGGGTCGAGCTCGAAGCCGCAGTTGCGGATCGCCGTGCTCACCCGCTCGCGGCTCTCGCGCACTGCCGCATCCGGCAGGCCGACGATGTGCACCTGCGGCAGGCCATGATGGGTGTCGACCTCGACCTGCACCAGGCGAGCCTCGACCCCCCAGGGCGTGGCGGCAGCCGAGCTCGCGAGCATCCCATCTATCTAGACGGAAAACGCCCGGCCCTCCCGCCGGCCAGGCCGCGGCCAGGCGGTCGATTCCCTGGCCCCGGGGTCGCTCGCCGTCGGCGCCAACTGATATGAAACACCGGTGCACGTCCTGGTCGTGGCCACCAAGGCCCCCTGGCCGCCCATCGACGGCGGCCGATTGCTGCTGCTGCGCACGCTCGAGGGGCTGGCGGCCACGGGCGTGCGGGCAACCCTCGTCGCGCCCGTCGACCCGCGGCGGCACGCCGTCGAGGCGGTGACGGCGGCGCTGGCACCCTGGTGCGAGCCGCAGCTGGTGCCGGCGCGGCCGGCCGGGGCGGCGAGCACGCTCCTGTGCTCGGCCGGCCAGCGCCAGCCCCTGACCATCTCTCGCCATACCCTGCCGGCGGTGCGGCGGCGGGTCGAAGGCCTGCTCGCCGCGCGGCGCTTCGACCTGGTGCACGCGGAGCAGCTGCAGGCGCTGCCGCAGGCGCTGGCGCCGGCGCGGTCCAGGCACCGGCCGGTCGTCCTGCGGGCGCAGAACGTGGAGAGCGCGCTGTGGGCGGCGGCGCCCGGCCGGCCGCTGGCCCTCGAGGCCCGCAGGCTGGCGGCCTGGGAGGGGAGGGCCGTCGCCGCGGTCGACGCCACGGCGGCGCTGACGGCGCGCGATGTCGCGGCGCTGCGCCGCCTGGCGGCCGCCGCCGGCTCCCCCGCGGCGCGCGTGGTCGAGGTGCCGGCGCCGTTCGCGGCGGAGCTGCCGCCCGGGCCGCCCGGGCTCTCCGGCGACCCGGCGGTGGCGGTCCTCGGCAGCCGCGGCTGGCGCCCCAACGAGGATGCGGTGGCGTGGTTCGCCGGCGACGTCTGGCCGGTGGTCCGCGGCGCCCTGCCGGACGCGCGGCTGCACGTCTTCGGAGTCGCGCCCGGCGCCGCCGCGGGCGGCCGCGCCGGCACCGCCCGGTCCCCGGCGAGCGCGGCGGGCGCGGCGGGCGCGGCCGACCCTGCCGCCGGCGCCCCCGGCATCACCTGGCACGGGTCCCCGGCGGACAGCGCCGCGGCCTTTGCCAGCGGCTCCATCCATGCGGTGCCGCTGCGCATCGGCTCCGGCGTGCGCATGAAGGTGCTGGAGGCGTGGGCGCGCGGCGTGCCGGTGGTCGCCACCCCGGAGGGAGCGGCGGGCTTGGACGCGGCCGACGGCGTCGAGCTGCTGGTGGCGCGGGACGCCGGCGCCTTCGCCGCCGCCTTCCGCCGGCTGCGCGAGGAGCCCGGCCTGGCCGCGGCGCTGGCGGTCGCGGGCCGCGCCGCCCTCGGCCGGCGTCACGATCCCGCCGCGGTCGCCCGCCGCCTGCTCGAGCTCTATGCGGAGGTCGTGGCCGGCGCGCGCCAGCCCCGCGCCTGATGCCGCCCGCCGCCGGCGGGCCGCGCGTCAGGGGCGCCCCGCGGGCCAAGACGGAAGCGAGGGGGCGGCGGCCGGGTGCGGTGTCGCCGGCAGGCGCCGGCAGCCGAACTAGACGTAGAACGGGATGCGGTCGCTGCTGCGGCGGAAGGCGAGGCCGCCGGCGGCGAGCGCCACCGCGGCGATGACGACGCAGACGGCGAGGTGCTCGAGCGGCGGCACCTTGCCGTAGTGGATGGGATCGCGGAAGACCTCGAGGATGGAGCGCACGGGATTGAAGCGGACGACCCAGCGCACGTTCTCGGGCAGGATGGCCATGGGATAGAAGATCGGCGTCAGGTACATGAGCACGGTGAGCAGCACGCCGACCAGCTCGACGACGTCGCTGAAGAAAACGGCGAGCGGCGACAGCAGGAGCCCGGCGCCGAGCGTGAACAGGGCCGCGAGCAGGATCGACACCGGCAGGAAGAGCAGCGCCGGCGAGAGGGTGTGCTCGAGCACCACCACGATGAGCAGCGTCGGCACCAGGGCGAAGACCAGGTTGACGACGCCGGAGATGACGGTCGCCAGCGGGAAGACGGCCTTCGGCACCGGCAGCTTCTGCAGCAGCGTGGCATTGCCGCGCAGGCTGTTCATCGACGCCACGATGCTCTGCGAGAAGAAGTTCCAGAACAGGATCCCGGCCAGCGCGTAGACCGGGTAGCGCGGCAGATCGAAGCGGAAGAGCCGGCTGAACACCAGGTAGAACACCAGCATCATCAACAGCGGCTGCAGCATCGTCCAGAGGAATCCCAGCACCGAGCGCCGGTAGCGCACCTTGAGCTCGCGCGCCACCAGGGTGAGCACCAGGTCGCGGTAGCGGAAGATCTCGCGCATGGGAACCGTGGCGAAGCCTAGCAGCTTTCCGGGCGGGCAGGCGGATGTCAGCCTGGACCGCCCGGTAGCCCTCTGGCTTGGCTAGCCCGGGAAGCCGGAGGGCAGGCCGCCGGCGCCGCCGCCCGTCCCGCCGCCCGCCGCCGCCGCGCGCGCCGCCCGCACCGCCGCCAGGGCGCGGCCGAAGGCGGCGCTGTCGGCGCGAAAGCCGGCCCGCCTGGCGGCGGGCACCAGCGGCGCGGCCAGCCGGCGGCCGGCGAGGCGCAGCCAGCCACCCGCGATGAGGGCGCGCGCCGCCCGCCGCGCCGCCGGCTCTCCTCCTCGCTTGCTCGCCCAGCGCAGCAGGTCCGTCCACAGCAGCTCCGGGTGCTGGGCGCCGCGCCGAGTGCGGCGGCCGCTCTCTGCCAGGATGGTCGCGCCGTGGTGGTGGATCACCTCGAACTCCGGCACCACCGCCACCTTCCAGCCCGCCTGGCGCGCCCGCACGCAGAGATCGAGGTCCTGGGCATAGAACCTGAAGCGCTCGTCGAGCGGTCCGACCTGCTGCCAGGCGGTCCTCCTGATCGCCATCGCCGCCCCGGTCACCCAGGCGACCTCGCCGGCGCCGCCGCCGCCCCCCTGGCCGCTGCCGCCATGCCCGTCGCTCTCGCCGCCCCTGCCGCCGCCCGGCGCGCCGGTGCCGCTGGCGGGCCGCAGCCGCCGGTAGAGCGGCATCCGGCCGAGCGCCTCGGGCAGGCCGCTGGCCAGCGCGAACAGCCAGCGCGCCGTCGGCTCGCCGCCGCCGCCGCTCCACTGCGGCGTGCCGTCCGGGTAGCGCAGCGCCGCCCCGGCGATGCCCAGCCGCGGCTCCGCCGCGAAGCTCGCCAAGAGAGCCGCCAGCCCGGCGCCGTCGCCGCCTACCTCGGCGTCGCTGTTGAGCAGGAGCAGCACGCTGCCCGAGGCCGCCGCCAGCCCGCGGTTGGCGGCGTGGGTGAATCCGGCCTGGCGCGCCAAGCGCAGCACGCGCACGCCCGGGTAGAGCGCCGCCGCGGCCTCGGCGGTGCCATCGTCGCCGGCATCGTCGACGAGCACCGTCTCGATCGAGCCGAGCTCCGGACGCGCGCCCCCCACGCCCCCGGCGCCCCCGGCACCTGCCGCGGCGTCGAGCGCGGCGAGGCACGCCAGGGTCAGCTCCCTTGTGTTGCGGCTCGGGATGACGACCGAGAGCGAGAGCGGCGGCGGGAGGGGAGGGCTCAGAGACGGCTCACGCGGCGGCGATCGCCGCCAGCCGGCCGACGATCCTCCGGGCCGCGTCCTCCCACGTCCAACGCGCCGCCATCTCGCGCGCCGCCGCCTCGCCGCGCGCCCGCGCCTCGTCCCGGTGCTCGTAGACGTGGCGCAGCAGGAAGCGCAGGTGCTCGGGGTCGGGGTCCGCCCAGCGGAAGCCGTCGTAGTAGGGGCACTTGGCCCGTGCCGGTACGAGCTTGCGGACGCGCAGCGGGTAGGCGACGCCCTCGTGCACGAACTCCTGGTGGGCGCCCCAGTCGGTGGCGATGGCCGGCAGCCCGCAGGCCATCGCCTCCATCAGCGGCATGTTCCACCCCTCGCCGCGGCTCACCGAGACGAAGGCGTCGACCGAGCGGTAGAGCGCCCCCAGCTGGTAGTGCGGAAACTCGAGATTGAAGAGGTAAGAGATCTTCCCCCCGGCGGGGCGCAGGCGCAGGCGGCGGATCTCCTCCTTGACGCTCACCGTGGGGTCCCGGTTGATCACCTTGCAGAGCAGGCGCACCGGCTCGCGCGCCGAGAACTCGTCGTTGAAGGAGCGGATGAGAAGGCTCGGCTCCTTGCGCTCCCCCCATTCGAAGAGCGCCAGGAAGACGAACTCGCCGGCCGGGTTCGGATAGGCCGCGATGCCCGGGTGGAAGTAGCTCGTGTCGACGCCGAGCGGCACGACGTGGATCGGCCGCTCGAGGCCGCACTCCACGAAACCGCGGCGGTTGAACTCGCTCGGCACCCACACCTCGTTCATGCGGTTCGCCTGCGCCACCCATTCGCGCGGGAAGCCGTCCACCTCGAGCATGGTGAAGCCGATCTTGTAACGGCCGCGGTTGCGCGCGAACACGTCGCCCTGGCCGTACACCACGGCGACCTCGGGCGAACGCGGCGCGGGCCGCGCGCGGATGACGTTCAGGCGGTAGTCGCCGGTCTGCTCGGGCTCGACCGGCGGAAACACCGTCCGCGGACCGTAGACGTAGCGGTAGACGGTGCGCACCCCCCCCACCTCGAGCGCGCGCAGGAGCTCCCGGCAGCTCATGGCATAACCGGTGGGGAAGTTCATGATCGACTGCCAGAGCACCTGGTGGTGGTAGCGCGCCTCGAGCTCGCGCCGCCACTTGCGGCGGAAGATGGCGCGGCTGCCCTGGAAGAGCTGCATCATGGCGCCGCCGTCGCCCTGGGTGGAGCCGTGCTCGTCGTGGATCAGCGTCACCTCGCCGCAGAGCACTGTCTTCCACCCGGCCCGCCGCGCCCGCAGGCAGAAGTCGGTGTCCTCGAAGTAGCTCTCGAAGTCGAGCGCCAGGCCGCCGATCTGGTCCAGCACCTCGCGACGGATGTAGGCGCAGGCGAAGACGATGCCCTCGACCTCCTCCGTGCCGCCGTGCTGGCCGATGTCGCGCTCGAGCGAGCCCACCTGCTGCCCCCACGAGGTGTCCGGCATGATGTAGGTGCCGGCGTGCAGCAGGCGGCCGTCGGGAAGCACCATGCGGCAGCCGACCACCCCGACATCGGGCGCCGAATGGGCGCACGCGGCGAGGCGGCGCAACCAATCGCGCTGGATGAGCTCGACGTCGTTGTTGAGCAGCACCACGTCCGAACCGGCCGCGGCCGCGGCGATGCCCGCATTGTTGCCGCGCACGAACCCGAGATTCTTTGGCAGGCTCAGGGTCCGCACCCAGGAGATCCGCGCCAGGCACTCCGGGGTCTCGTCGGTCGAGCCGTTGTCGACGACGATCACCTCGGCGCCCTCGAGGTCGGTAGCGGCCAGCGTCTCGAGGCAGCGCTCGGTGAGCTGCCAGTGATTCCAGGCGAGGATGACGATGGTCGTCCGCGGCCCGCTCATCGCACGGTCTGTGGGATGGGCGAGGGGAGCGCCGGGGACGAGGGCGACGGCGAGCTGCGCGGGAGCTGCGGCGGATAGAGCGACGACCAGAGCGCGGCTAAGGTTTCCGGCACCTCGGCCATGGCCAGCTCGCGGGTCTCCTGCCAGAAACCGGTCTCGAAGGCGACCTGCGGCAGCGGCGGCAGGCCGGCCAGGAGCCGCGCCCAGTGCGTCAGGTCGCGCCGGCAGAGTAGTTGCTGCAACACTCGCAGCTCGCTCGATCGCCGCTCGAGCGCCGCCTCGAGCGCCGCCACGCGCCCTTCCAGCCTGGCGATCTGCAGCTCGGCGTCTATTGGCGCCACGGGCGCCAGGGGCGCCGGGGGCGCCGTCGGCGTCACCGGGGCTCTCGCCAGCGGCGCCGGCGCCTCCCGCGCTCTCGCCTCCCGTGGGCCGGCCTCGCGTTGCGCCGCCTCCCGGTGACCGGCCTCTCGCTGCGCCGCCTCCCGGTGCCCGGCCTCGCGTACCCCGGCGTCGCCATGCGCATGTGCGGCCTCGCGCGGCGCTGCCTCCCGCACCGCGGCGTCCCGCTGCCCGGCGCCGACCTTCACGGGCAGGGGATGGTTCACCATGCGCGCCCCACCACCGCCCGCAGGCGCTGTGCCAGGCGCCAGGCGCGCGATTTCTGCACCGCGTCGTGGAAGGACCTGAATCTCTCGAAGTCGTTGCGCAGCTGCAGGGTGCTCAGCTCCGGCGGCAGCGGCGCGGTGTCCAGGGCGTCCTCGGCTTCGCCCACCCCCCACGCCAGGCGGCTCAGGCGCTCTTCGCGCTCGGCGTGCTCGCGCTCGCGCAAGTGACGATCGAACCCCTCGCCCTGCTCGTAGCCGAGCTGCCGCTCGCTGGTCAATCCGTGCCGGTCGTCTGCCATTGCCTGCTGCCCTGGTGAGGTCGGGGACCGCGCGGCCGCGCCGCGCCACCGCCGCCGATGGCGTTGCCGCAACGGACCGCCGGCGGGACCGTCGGCGGCCACGGCTTGAGGCGGCCTAGCCCGGCTCACTATACTACGCGCGTCGTAGCCTGCAACCGGAGCGAGGACCCCTTGAACGCCGAGCCCCGCCCCGCGCCCTCGCCCGCCCGCTCGCAAAAGATCTGCGTCGTCATGCCGGCCTACAACGCCGAGAAGACGCTCGCGCGCACCTATCAGGACCTGCCCCTCGACTGGGTGGACGACGTGGTGCTGGTGGACGACGCGAGCCGCGACCGCACCGTCGAGGTGGCCAGGGCCCTCGGGCTCCACGTCATCGTCCACCCGCGCAATCGCGGGTACGGCGGCAACCAGAAGACCTGCTATCGCGAGGCGCTGGCGCGCGGCGCCGCCATCGCGGTGATGGTTCATCCCGACCACCAGTACGACCCGCGCTACATCCCCGAGCTGGTGGGGCCGCTGCTCGCCGGCGACTGCGACGCGGTGTTCGGCAGCCGCATGCTCGGCGGCCGCCCGATCGAAGGCGGTATGCCGAAATGGAAATACTTCGCCAACCTGTTCCTGACCGCGGTGGCCAACGCGGTCTTCTACGTCTTCCTCTCCGAGTACCATTCGGGGCTGCGCGCCTACAGCCGCCGTTATCTCGAGGCGATCGATCTCGACGCCAACTCGGACGACTTCGTGTTCGACACCGAGATCATCGCCCAGGGGGTCTACAAGGGGATGCGCATCCGCGAGATCCCGATCGCCACGCGCTACTTCGACGAAGCTTCGCAGATCGGCTTCTGGCGCAGCGTGCGCTACGGCTTCGCCGTGCTCGGCGTGCTCGTCGTCTACAAGTTGCAGGTAAAGGGGATCCGGCATTCCCGCCTCTTCCGCTGAGCGCTACGTCCTGAAAGACTTCCGCGGTTCGAGCCATCGCATCCTGGCCGCCTGGATCGGGGAGCTGCCGCCGGGCGCCCGGCTGCTCGAGCTGGGTCCTGGCGCGGCGCACGTGGCGCGCCTGGTGCGCCGCTCCGACCTGCGCTGGCAGGGCCTGGACAGCTCAGTCGCTTGCCTGCCGGCGATGACCGAGATCCTCTCGGGCGGCGCCATCGTCGACCTCGAGACCATCCCGCAGCTGCCGCGCCGCGTCGATGCGGTGCTCGCCGCCGACACGTTGGAGCACCTGACCGCGCCCGGACGCATGCTGCACCTGATCCGCGACGCGCTGCCGCCGGGCGGGCCGCTGCTGCTGTCGGTGCCCAACATCGCCAACGCCTACGTGCGCCTGAACCTGCTCGTCGGGCGGTTCCCGTACGCCGACCGCGGCCTGCTCGACCGCACCCACCGCGTCTTCTTCACCCGCCGGCTGCTGCGCCGGCTGCTCGTCGAGGCGGGGTTCCACATCGAGCGCGAGGCGGTGTCGACGATCCCGCTGCCGCTCGCCCTGCCGCGCCTGCCGCGCCCGGTCCTGGCGACGGCGGCGGTGGCGCTCGAGGGCCTGACCCGGGCGCTGCCGACGTTGCTCGGCTACCAGCTGCTGGTGGTGGCGCGCCGGCGCTGAGCAGCTGAGCGCCTCGCCGCCCCGTCCCCGGGCGGCGTGCTAAGATCCGCCGCCGCCGCCGGACACCGCCGGGGGCACGGCTTCACGCGCTTTTCCGCCGCTTTGCGGCGCCGACGGCCCGA
>Ga0307479_10007540_pt1 | contig 10030 bp, 5 predicted proteins | sample atmos_gasesECM4C_FD_203743 | JGI IMG/M metagenome (GOLD analysis project Ga0307479, IMG submission 203743) | Hardwood forest soil microbial communities from Morgan-Monroe State Forest, Indiana, United States - atmos_gasesECM4C_515 | ecosystem: Environmental > Terrestrial > Soil > Temperate...
CAGGTAGCGGTCCGTTTCTTTTTCTTTCAGGATCACGACATGCTGCCCGCTGGGCATGTGGACACGGATGGAGTCGACTTGCATTTCGACGAATTTAGCCATCCTGAATTCGAGCCTATCTTATCATCGGGTTTTTCAGATAAAGACGATGGTTGCGGGATTCCGGCGCGCCTAAACTTTGATCGTGACAGCGCCACCGGACGAGCCAACCCAGCGGCCTCGACTCGTGCTCATCGACGGCCACTCCCTGGTCTACCGCGCCTTCTTTGCGCTCCCGTCGCTGACCGACCGGGAGGGACGCGTGGTCAATGCCGCCTATGGGTTCACGTCGATGCTCCTACTCGCCCTGCAGGAGCACCCGGACTATGTGCTGGCGTCGTTCGACCTGGGAGGCCGCACGTTCCGGCACGAGGAGCTGGCCCAGTACAAGGCGACCCGGCGCCCTACCCCGCCCGAGCTGTCGCCGCAGTTTCCGCTGACGCGTGACATCGTGCGGGCGTTTGGCATCCCGATTTACGAAGTCCAGGGCGTGGAAGCCGACGACGTGATCGGCACGCTCGCCCGGCAGGCCCGCGAGCAGGGCCTGCACAGCACCATCGTGACCGGCGACCTGGACGCGCTGCAACTGGTCAATGAGGATGTCTTCGTGCTGACCAGTAAGCGTGGCGTCTCGGAGACGATTCTCTACACCCCGGACCGTGTCCGCGAGCGCTACGGCCTGGAGCCGATCCAGACCGTCGATCTCAAGGGCCTGGTAGGGGATGTCTCGGACAACATTCCGGGCATTCGCGGCATCGGCGAAAAGACCGCCATCAGGTTGATTCAGGAATTCGGCTCGGTCGAGAGCCTCGTCGAGAACCGCGCCAATGTCGCGCCGCCCAAAGTGCAGAAGCTGCTCGATCAACATTGGGAGCAGGCCTTGCTCAGCAAGAAGATGGCGACCATCCTGCTCGACGTCGACGTCACGCTTGATTTGAGCCACGGTTCGGCGAAGGACTACCGCCCGGACGCGGCGCGCACCATCCTGGCCGACCTGGGCTTCCGCAGCCTGGCGGCGCGCGTGCCCACCAGCTGGAGCGACGGCAGCACCATGTCGGCACCACCGATCTTCGCTCCGCCCGCGCGAGAACAGGGGAGACTCCCCCTCGACGGGGAACCGGTGCGGCAACCGGCGCAGTCGACCCTGGCATTGGAAACGCCGCCAAGCGAAGTCGTCACCGTCGTCCGCGAGACGGCCGAGCTCGATCGATTGGTGGCGGCGTTTGCGGCCGCCGACCGCGTTGGCTTCCAGGTGGTGACCCTCGACGACGTGCCCCGACACGGCCGGATCGCCGCCCTCGTCGTCGGACTGAACGAAGGCGACATCTTTTACCTGCCCGTGGCGCACGAGCAGGAGCGCTGCCTCGAGGTGCGTGACGTGCTGCAGCGCTTTGCCGCCAGCCTGCAGAGCGCCACGCCGTCCAAGCTGGGCTTCAACCAGAAGGCTGATTACCTGGCGCTCCGTGCCCACGGCATCGAGCTGGGGGGCGTCGATTGGGATCTGCTGGTCGCGGCGTACTTGTTGAACTCCGGGGTGCGTTCGCCAAGCCTCGAGGCGCTCGCCTCGGACGTGTTGCATCGCTCGATCGAGGGGCGCGAGACCCTCTTCGGCAGCGGCAAGACGGCGATGACCTGCGACCAGGTCGACGTCCTGCGGGCGGCGGCCTTCTTCGGCGACCGGATGCGCGTGATGCTGGAGCTGGCGCCCAGACTCGAGTCCGAGCTCGACCGCCTGGGCAATGCGGAATTATTTCGCGACCTCGAAATGCCGCTGGTCCCGGTGCTGGCCCAGATCGAGATCGCGGGCGTGGCGATCGATCTGCCCTACCTGCAGCAGGTGTCGCGCGAGCTCTACGATCAGTTGCAGCGGCTGGACCAGGAGATCGCGGACGTGGCGCACGGGCCGATCAACGTCAACTCGCCGCAGCAGCTGGCCCGATTCTTGTTCGAAGATCTCAACCTCCCAGGTGGCCGCAAGACCAAGAGCGGCTACTCGACGGATGCCAACGTGCTCGAGGGCCTGCGCGACCAGCACCCGGTCGTCGCCAAGATCCTGGAGTTCCGACAGCTGAGCAAGCTCAAGGGCACCTACGTCGACGCCCTGCCGTTACTTGTTGATCCCCGCACCCATCGGGTGCATACGAGCTTCAATCAAACGGTCGCCGCGACCGGGCGCTTGTCGTCCTCCGACCCCAACTTGCAGAACATCCCGATTCGTACCGAGGTTGGCCAGAAGGTCCGCCGTGCCTTCGTACCCAGCCGTCCGGGGGACGTCCTGCTCTCGGCGGATTATTCGCAGATCGAGCTGCGTGTCCTGGCGCATATGACCGATGACCCAGTGCTGCTCGACGCCTTTGCCCGTGGCGAAGACATTCACGCGCGGACGGCGGCCGAAGTCTTTGGCATCCCACAGGACCAGGTCACCGCCAACCAGCGCCGCCTGGCCAAGGTCGTCAACTTCGGTTTGTTCTATGGCCTCAGCGACTTCGGCCTCGCCCGCGATACCGGGATGTCGACGGAAGAGGCGCGGGCCTTCATCGACGCCTACTTCCGTGCCTATAACCGGGTGCGCGAATTCCTCGAAGGCATCAAGATCCAGGCCCGTGAGCAGGGTTATGTCGAGACCGTGCTGCACCGGCGGCGCTACATCCAGGACATTCGATCGCCGAATCGCATGTTGCGCCAGGGCGCCGAGCGGATCGCCATCAACATGCCGGTGCAGGGATCCGCCGCCGACATCATGAAGCTGGCCATGATCCGGCTCAATGGCTACATGCATGAGCAGCGTCTCGCCAGCCGCATGATCCTGACCGTGCACGACGAGCTCGTCTTCGAAGTGACGCCGGACGAGCGCGATCGTCTGATCGAAGTCGTCCCCGACCTGATGGCGACGGCGTACCCACTGAAGGTGCCGCTGCAAGTCGATCTGAAACTCGGTCCGAACTGGCAGGACATGGAACGGGTGCGGCTGGTTGCCGCCAAAGCCTGAATGCCCGAGCTCCCCGAAGTCGAGACGGTGGTTCGCGACCTGCGGCCGCAGCTTGCAGGTCGCCGCATCGAGACGGTGCAACTGACCCGCGATCCCGCGATTCGCAAGCGTCTCGTTCGTTATCCGAATCCGACCCGGTTCGTTCGCCGTCTGCGCGGAAGGACGATCCGGTCCGTCGAGCGGCGCGGCAAATATCTCGTCATGCCGCTGGACCACGACGGTGAACGTCTGGTGATTCACCTCGGGATGACCGGGCATCTTCGCGTCTGGGAACCCGAGGAGACGCCGGTCAAGCACACGCACTTTCGGGCTTTGCTCGATAGCGGCCTGGAGTTGCGCTACGACGACCCCCGGCAGTTCGGGCGGTTGCTGCTCGGCACGCAGGATGAGCTGGTCGCCGGTCATGCCTTTCCGGCGAAGCTCGGCCCCGAGCCGATCCACGGCGACCTGACCGAAGCCGAATTCGACAAGATCGTCAAGTCCCGCCGGCGGCCGATCAAATCGGCCCTGCTCGATCAATCGTTCCTGGCCGGGGTCGGCAATATCTACGCCGACGAGGCATGTTTTCGGGCCGGAATCCGTCCTAGCCGATGGACCCATCGGCTCACCGCGCGTGAACGCCGGGCGCTCTACGGGGCGATCCAGGAGGTACTGGAAAACAGCATTGCAGCACGAGGCTCGTCGGTCATCAACTACGTCGACGCCTATGGGCTTCGCGGGAGCAACCAGGAGAAGCTACTCGTCTACGGACGAAGCGGAGAGCCCTGCGTAAAATGCGGGACGCCATTGCAGGGGACCCGCCTGGCCGGCCGCGGCACCGTTTATTGCCGCAAGTGCCAACGCTAAGCCGGCCCCGCTGGCCGGTCCTCAGCCGCCGGCTGATGATCACGGCCGGCGTCTTCTTCGCCGCATTCCTGCTCGTCGTCGTGCTGGTCACCGTCGGCGCCTTCGGCCCGCCGAATTTGCGGCTGACCCATTACATGCAGGGTCGCGGCAGCTTCGGCCAGGACCTGGGGCTCGGCATCTTCGCCTACCTCGGCAGCATCGAGCTCACGCTTGTGGTCGCCGCCCTGCTCGGTTTCGCCCTCTTTCGCGGCCTGCGCCTGCTGGCCATCCTGCCGGTGGCCGTGATCCTGGTCGCCACCGGGCTCGAATTGCTCGGCAAGCTCGTCGTCCCCAGCGTGCCGCCCGGAAAAGCCTTGCAGCGCTTTCCCGACATTCTGCCGGCGCTGGGGCACGACGTCGGGAAGTACTCGTTTCCCAGTGGCCACGTCCTGCGCGCCACCATCGCCTACGGCCTGGTGCTCTATCTCGCCGAGCGCTGGGAGCTCTTCGGCCGGGACAGTTCGCGCCTCAGCCCGATCCTGGTGCTGGTGGTCTTCTTGGTCGGGTACGCCGTCGTCTACCTCGGCTGGCACTGGTTTTCCGACGCCATCGGAGGATTACTCCTCGGTCTGACGCTGCTCTTCGGCCTGATCGCCTACCTGGAGCGCAAGCGCCTGGTTAACCCGGGCCACGCGCCTGTCGAGGACTAGGGCCCGCCGCTGATCCCGTAGGCCAGGTAGTCATCCGGCCCTGCCTTGAGGTACACCGTCATTGCACACGGCAGCGGTCCCGACGTTGGGGTTTCGTGGCGAAGGCTGTCCGGAAGTGGCTTGGCGAAGATCGGCACACCACCTGGAGTCGTTCCCACCTGACGAAAGGGAAAGACCCCAAGACCATTCCCTCTGGCATCAATCTGGGCTCGGCTGAAGTGCCATCCGGGGTAATAGCGCCGGTCACAGTACTCGATTCGATTTGGCTGCCGCCATCGGATTCCAGATGCCGAATGCGGCGCGGCTGTATGAGACCCAACCCAGCACGACCAGTCCCGCCAGCGCCACGGCAATCACCCCGGCTCGCTTGAGGCGTCCCACGCGTCGGAAAACGGCCGTTTGAGCCCGGAGGTTTCGGCCACGGCCAGAGTGGCTAGATCTATTTAGTTGTCCAAGCCCCGAACTTACAATTAAGACGTGCCAAAGTTCTCGTTTACGGCTGGCTTTTCCCCGGCCGGCGGCCAGCCGGATGCGATCCGGAAGCTCGCCGAAGGGGTCGATCGGGGCCAAAAACACCAGGTCCTGCAGGGCGTGACCGGCTCCGGCAAGACGATGGTCGTCGCCCAGATGATCCAGGAGATCCAGCGGCCGACGCTGGTCATGTCGCCGAACAAGACGCTCGCCGCCCAGCTTTGCAGCGAGTTCAGGGCCTTTTTCCCGCAGAACGCCGTCGAGTACTTTGTCAGCTACTACGACTACTACCAGCCGGAGGCTTACATCCCCCGCAGCGACACCTACATCGAGAAAGACTCGTCGAGAAACGACGAGATCGACCGGCTGCGCCAGTCCGCCACCCGGGCGCTGCTGACCCGGCCTGACGTCATCGTGGTGGCGAGCGTCTCCTGCATCTACGGCGTCGGGTCGCCCGAGGACTACCTCGGCGAGTCGGTCGAGATCCATGCAGGCGAGGGGTTTCGCCGCGATATCTTCCTGCGCAAGCTGACCAACCTGCAGTACCAGCGCAACGACGTCGACTTCGGCCGGTCGCGCTTTCGGGTGCGCGGCGACACCGTCGACGTTCAGCCCTCCTACGACCAGATCGCGACGCGGGTCCAGTTCAACGGCGACGAGGTGGAGCGGATCGTTCAGCTCGACCCGCTGACGGGCGAGATCATCGGCGAGGTGGAGGCGTTCCAGGTCTTTCCGGCGACGCACTATGTGACGCCGCGGGAGAAGCTGCTGCGGGCCCTCGACGCGATCACCGATGAGCTCGAGGAGCGCGTCGCCTGGTTCGAAAGCCAGGGGAAGCTGCTCGAGGCCCAGCGGCTGAGGCAGCGAACCATGTTCGACCTGGAGATGATGCGCGAGACCGGCAGCTGCGCCGGGATCGAGAACTACTCCCGCCACCTCACCGGCCGGCGACCCGGGCAGGAGCCCTACACCCTGATGGACTTCCTCCCCAAGGACACCCTGATCGTGGTCGACGAGTCCCACGTCGGGGTCCCGCAGATCGGCGGCATGTACGGCGGTGACCGCTCCCGCAAGATCCCCCTGGTCGACTATGGCTTCCGGCTGCCCTCGGCGCTCGACAACCGGCCGCTCACGTTTGCGGAATGGGAACGCAAGGTAGAACAGGTGGTCTACGTCTCCGCCACCCCCGGTCCATACGAGGAAGAACGTTCGCAGCAGACGGTCGAGGTGGTCATCCGGCCCACCGGTCTGGTCGATCCCACGGTCGAGGTGCGCAAGACCACCGGTCAGATCGACGACCTGCTGGGCGAGATCCACAAGCGAGTCGACAAGAAGCAGCGCACGCTGATCACCGTACTGACGAAAAAGATGGCGGAAGACATGACGGACTACCTGCGCGAGATGGGCATCAAAGTGAACTACTTACACTCCGACGTCGACACCCTCGAGCGGGTCGAGATTCTGCGCGACCTGCGGCTGGGCGTCTACGACGTGCTGGTCGGCATCAACCTGCTGCGGGAAGGCCTCGACCTGCCGGAAGTTGCGTTGATCGCGATCCTCGACGCCGACAAGGAGAGTTACATGCGCGACGCCCGCTCGCTGATCCAGACGATCGGGCGCGCGGCTCGCAACGTGGAAGGGCACGTCATCCTCTACGCCGATGGCGTCAGCGGCTCGATGCAGCGAGCCATGGACGAGACGGAACGCCGCCGGAATATCCAGATTGCCTACAACGAGGAGCACGGCATCACGCCGGCCACCATCGTGAAGGCCGTCTACAACCTGGAGCGGCAGCAATCGAAAGCCATCGAAGACACGATCGCCACCCTGGCATCCGGGTTGCCGCCGGACGAGATCGAGCGCCTGATCAAAGATCTCGAACGCCAGATGAAGAAGGCCGCGCGCGACCTGCAGTTCGAGCGCGCCGCCGAGCTTCGCGATCGACTGGTGGCGCTGCGTCGGGACGCCATGGAATATCGTGATTCCCTGCCGCCGGCGGCCGCCGCCGAGTCGGGCCAGTGGCACAAACCGAAGACGAGTCGCATGAGGGCGAAGGTTCGTGGGTAAGTCGACGAAAGCGGTCACGCCGACCCTCCCCCAGAGGGGGAGGGAAAACATGGCGAACATCGTCATCCGGGGCGCACGCGAGCACAACCTGAAAGACATCGATCTGACGATTCCCAGGGACAGGCTCGTCGTGTTCACCGGGCTGTCGGGATCGGGAAAGTCATCCCTCGCCTTCGACACCATCTATGCCGAAGGCCAGCGGCGTTATGTCGAGTCGCTGTCGTCCTACGCGCGCCAGTTCCTTGGGCAGATGGACAAGCCGGATGTCGACCAGATCGACGGGCTCTCACCCGCGATCTCGATCGACCAGAAGGGGACGAGCCATAACCCGCGGTCGACGGTGGGCACCGTGACCGAGATCTACGACTACATGCGACTGATGTGGGCTCGTATCGGCCACCCGCACTGTCCGATCAGCGGGCACGAGATCACCCGCCAGACGACCGAGCAGATCGCCGACAAGGTGATGGAGCTCCCCCAGGGGAGCCGCGTCATGATCCTGGCGCCCGTCGTCCGAGACCGTAAGGGCGAGCACCACGACGTGTTGAGTGAGGCGCGCAAATCCGGCTTCGTCCGGGCCCGCGTCGACGGCAACCTCTATGAGCTGACCGAGCGGATCACGCTCGACAAGAACAAGAAGCACAACATCGAGATCGTGGTCGACCGGCTGGTGATCGACAAGCAGGGCATCAGCCGGCTGCGCGAGTCGGTCGAGACGGCGGCCAAGATGGCGTCGGGCCTGGTGCTGGTCGTGCCCACCGATGGCAAGGGTGAGGAGCTGCTCTTCAGCCAGAATTTCGCCTGTCCCTACGACGGCTTCTCGATGGAAGAGCCGGCGCCGCGCAACTTTTCATTCAACAACCCGCACGGCGCCTGTCCGTCGTGCACCGGGCTTGGCAGCAAGCTCGAGATCGACCCCGACCTCGTCATCCCGGACAAGAACCGGCCACTGAGCGAGGGCGCGATCCGCAGCCTGGGCCGTTCGTCGTATTTCTACAACGACCTGGTCGAGGCGGTGGCGCGCCGCTACAAGATTTCCATGGAGAAGCCGTTCGGAAAGCTCACCGTCAAGGAGCGGCAGATCATCCTCTATGGCAACGACGGCGATCCGTTGCGGGTGAAGTATCAGACGAGCGAGGGACAGCGACGCTGGTACGAGACCTCGTACGAGGGCATCATCCCCAACCTCGAGCGGCGCTACCGGGAGACCGAGTCCGAGTTCATCCGCGCCGAGATCGAACGGCTGATGACTCCGCGGCCGTGCCCGGTCTGCAAGGGCAAGCGGCTCAAGCCGGAATTCCTGGCGGTGACGGTGGCCGATCGCTCGATCATGGACGTCTCCGACCTCTCCATCACGGCTGCCCAGAATTGGTTTACCAAGCTTCAGGTCTCGGAGCGGGAGTTCCTAATCGCCCGCGCCATCCTCAAGGAGATCCGCGAGCGGCTTCAATTCCTCGTGGATGTCGGGCTCGACTACCTGAGCCTGGCGCGCGCGGCCGACTCGCTCTCGGGCGGGGAGGCGCAGCGGATCCGGCTCGCCACGCAGATCGGTTCCAAGCTGATGGGCGTGCTCTACATCCTTGATGAGCCGTCGATCGGGCTGCACCAACGAGATAATCGCAAGCTGATCACCACCCTGTTGACGCTGAGAGACATTGGCAACACTGTGGTCGTCATCGAGCACGACGAAGAAACGATGCGGACCGCCGACTTCATCGTCGACATCGGGCCCGGCGCCGGCGAGCACGGGGGCCGGATCGTCGCCACCGGGACCTTCGATGACATCCTGAAATCGCCCGAGTCGATCACGGGAGCGTTCCTGCGCGGCGAGCGATCGATCCCGTTGCCGACGCGACGTCGCAAGGGCAACGGACAGATGATCGTGGTTCGAGGCGCGACCGAAAACAACCTGAAGAACATCGACGTCTACTTCCCCTTGGGCAAATTGATCTGCGTGTCGGGCGTCAGCGGCTCGGGCAAGAGCACGCTGGTGAGCGACATTCTCTATCGGCGCATGGCGCAGCACTTCTACCGCGCGAAGGATCGCCCGGGTACCGCCCGCGAGGTCTCCGGCCTCGGCTTCATCGACAAGGTGATCAACGTCGACCAGTCGCCGATCGGCCGGACGCCTCGCTCGAACCCGGCGACCTACACCGGCGTGTTCACCTACATCCGCGAGCTGTTCTCCGAGATGCCGGAGGCGCGGGTGCGTGGCTACAAGCCGGGCCGGTTCAGCTTCAACGTGAAGGGCGGCCGCTGCGAGAACTGCGAAGGCGACGGCATCATCAAGATCGAGATGCACTTCCTCCCGGACGTCTACGTGCCCTGCGAGGTCTGCAAGGGCAAGCGCTACAACCAGGAGGCGCTCGAGGTCACCTACCGCGGGAAGACGATCGCCGATGTGCTCGACATGAGCGTCGAGGAGGCGACCGCGTTCTTCGACCGCATCCCGAAGATCAAGCGCAAGCTGCAGACCCTGTGCGAGGTGGGCCTCGGCTATATCCGGCTGGGACAGCCTGCCACCCAGCTATCGGGCGGCGAGGCGCAGCGCGTCAAGCTCACGGAAGAGCTCAGCCGGCGTGACACCGGCAAGACCTTCTACATCCTCGACGAGCCGACCACCGGTCTGCACTTCGCCGACATCGAGCGACTGCTCAACGTTCTCAATCGCCTCGTCGATGCCGGGAATACGGTGGTCGTCATCGAGCACAACCTCGACGTGCTCAAGACCGCCGACCACATCATCGACCTCGGGCCGGAAGGTGGGGACAAGGGCGGCGAGGTCGTCGCCGCCGGCACCCCCGAGGAGATCGTCCGCAACCGGCGGTCCTACACCGGCCAGTACCTCAAGCGTGTCCTCGACCCGGAGCTCGCGATAGCCTAAGGACGTGGCGACCGCGACCCAGAAGGCGGCTCCGATCACGGAGCG
>Ga0307479_10007541_pt1 | contig 10029 bp, 3 predicted proteins | sample atmos_gasesECM4C_FD_203743 | JGI IMG/M metagenome (GOLD analysis project Ga0307479, IMG submission 203743) | Hardwood forest soil microbial communities from Morgan-Monroe State Forest, Indiana, United States - atmos_gasesECM4C_515 | ecosystem: Environmental > Terrestrial > Soil > Temperate...
CAATCCAAACACAACCGACGTTCGCAGTAGGTGCGGACCGCGGCAACCGCGGATTCGGGCAGCAGTTGACCATCTCGGGGGCGCGGCCACAACAGAACAACTACCGCCTAGACGGCGTCAGCCTAAACGACTACGCGAATGGCGCGCCAGGTAGCGTGCTAGGTGGAAATCTGGGTGTGGACGCCATTCAGGAATTCTCGGTTCTGACCAGCAACTACTCGGCGGAGTACGGCAAGACCTCTGGCGGCGTAGTCAACGCCGTCACGCGTTCAGGAACGAATGGGTTCCACGGGAGCGCCTACGAGTTCCTCCGCAACAGCGCACTGGACGCGCGGAATTTCTTCGAGGATCCCACCGCTCCCAAGGCGCCATTCAAACGGAATCAGTTTGGCGGCGCCGTTGGCGGACCGATCATCCAGAACCGCACGTTCTTCTTCGCTGACTTCGAAGCTATTCGCCAGTCTAAGGGCATTGCCGTGGTTGACACTGTGCCTTCCAATGCTGCAAGGGCAGGCCTGCTTTGCTCGAATCCCGCAGGGGCGGACCCTTCGAACCCGTGTACTACAAATCAGCTCCCGGCGGGCGCGAATACTGATGCGAACGGCGTGGACCTTAAGGCAAAGGCGTATCTCCCCCTCTATCCTGTCCCCAACGGAGCCATCCTAGGGAACGGCGATACCGCTCTATTCACATTCTCTGGTCAGCAGGTTGTGAACGAAAACTTTGTTACCACTCGGCTCGATCATAAGTTCTCGCAAAAAGACAGCCTGTACGGAACTTACATGTTTGATAGAACTCCTTATTCGGCCCCTGACGGCATGAATAACGTCAAACTTGGCAGCCTCAGCTCCCGGCAGCTCCTGGCGGCCGAAGAAACCCACAGCTTTTCCCCTACCCTTGTCAATGCCGTCCGATTCGGGTTCAACCACGAAGCCGTGAATAACAACCAGAGCATAGCAGCAATTAACCCGGTGGCGGCGGATAGTAGTCTGGGTTCCTTCGCAGGTCGAAATGCCGCCCAGGTCCAGATTGCCGGCAACTCTCTTATGCCTGGCGGTGTCGGGGGACTGCCAACTTACTTGTACCGCTGGAATTCTTTCCAGGTGTATGACGATGCTTTCCTCAACCGAGGCAGGCACGCCATCAAGTTTGGGATGGCAGTCGAGCGTATGCTCATGCAAGCCACGGCGCTTACCGATCCGAGCGGCATTTGGCAATTCGCTGATGTAGGCAGCTTTCTGACGAATAATCCATCCAGATTCCAGGGAGGAATTGTCAGCACGCTCTCACCCCGTAATGTTCGACAGACCATCTTTGGCGGGTATCTGCAGGACGACTGGCGCTGGCTCCCGAATCTCACATTGAATCTGGGGCTGCGCTACGAGATGGCCACCATACCGACGGAAATTGATGGCAAGCTCGCCAACTTGAGAAACCTCACTGACGCCAACCCTCATCTCGGCGACCCGTTTTTCGTCAGCAACCCTACAACGAAAAATTTCGAGCCACGCATAGGTTTTGCCTGGGATCCGCTCCGCAATGGAAAGATGGCCGTCCGGGGCGGCGCTGGCCTGTTTGATGTTCTTCCGCTGCCGTATCAATTCATTCTTCTCGTGACCCAGGCAGCTCCCTTTTTTGAATATACCTCGATCAAGAATCCAGGACCTGCGACATGCAACTGCGTAACAACACATGCGTTTTTTGACGGCGTTTTGCCTCCTTTCCCGGCCAACAAATTGCGTCAGACCTACACGGACCCCAGCCCCAAGCGCAACTATGTGACGCAGTGGAACCTGAACGTCCAATACCAGCTCACCCCGAGCTTGGCTGCCATGGTTGCTTACGTTGGGTCGCGTGGCGTCCATCAGCCCTTCCGCGTGGACGATGCCGATATGGCTCTTCCAACCATTACTCCAGCAGGCTATTTGTGGGATCCCAACGCGAGCCGGCTCAACGACAACTACGGCTCTATTCGAGGAATGTTCTACCAGGGACGGTCTTACTTCAACGCGCTCGAGCTACAGGTGGCGAAGCGCATGAGCCACGGCTTTCAGCTGCAGGGGACTTTCACTTGGGGCAAGAGCATGGATACTAGTTCCGCCACGGTGGCAGGCGACGCATTTGGTAACTCCATTTCGAGCCTCAATTGGTTCGATATGAGATTGGATCGTGGGCTCTCCGATTTCAATGTTGGACGCACTCTCGTTGTGAACGGCACATGGGATATTCCCACAGCCAAGTCATTCTCCGGACCGGCGAAGTGGATCGCTGATGGTTGGGAGCTCGGTCTGATCCTCACAGTTAGTGACGGAGTGCCTTTTACTCCCACATGGGGTACCGGCGACGACCCGGCTCTTACGCAGAACAATGATGATTGGGCGTTCCCGAACAGACTTGGTGGCCCCGGGTGCAAAACCCTTACGAATCCTGGAAACCCGAACAACTATATCAAGACTCAGTGCTTCGCTATCCCCACCGCACCCGACGCTGCATTTTTTACATCAAATAATTGTCAAGGCGGCGACCTGACCAACCTGCAGTGCTTCAACCTCCGAGGCAATGCCGGCCGGAACATCCTAATCGGTCCGGGCATCACGAATTTGGACTTCTCCGTCTTCAAGAACAATCGCTTCAAGCGTATCTCGGAAAATTTTAACGTGCAATTTCGTGCCGAGATCTTCAACATCTTGAATCATCCCAACTTCGCGCCTCCCACGGTCCCCGACAGCAGTGACATCTTTTTGTCCGATGGGACGCTGAGTGGGGGGGCAGGTTTGCTGACCAGGACGACGATCCCGGAGCGGCAGATCCAGTTCGCCATTAAGTTTATTTTCTGATCGTCGAGGAGGCAGCAAAGGGGCGCGTTCCAGAGCAGTTTGGCTGTGAACGCGCCAGGCTGACTGCCCGGCAGCCCAGGCTGCCAGCGAACGAACTCAGGGACTTTCATTTCAAGGAGGAGAGGACGTGAAAAACGTGCTCGGAGAGATCTTGTGGCTGATGCCTGCGATTGGTCTTATTGGACTGTCAACGAGCGCGCAAGTGAAGCAGCCGCTACAGTTGGTGGCAACGACCCCGTTGCCTGGGTTCTCGGGCGATTTCGACCATTTCGGGTTGGATCTCAAGGGTAAGCGTCTGTTTCTTACGGCTGAGGACCACAAGTCCGTTGAAGTTTTCGATCTCGATGGCAAGCACCTTCATAGCATCACCGGGTTCGGTCAGCCACACGCCCTGGTTTTCCTTCCCGACCAGAACAAAATGATCGTTACCGACGGGGATGACTTCGGGATGGTTGAGCTTGTGAGTGGAGAGAATTATAAGATTCTCGACACCATTAAGCTTCCCCCAGGCGTTGACGGTGCCGTCTTCAACCCGGTAAACCAGTATTACTATGTGGAAAGCGGCGGTGACGAGCCCGGAGCGAAGACCCACGACCTCAGTATTATCGACACCAGGACCTTCAAACACATCGGAGACATTGCCCTTCCCGGCAATCAGTCCGAAGCTATGGCCATCGATAGAGCCGGCAAAGTGATGTACGTCAATCTAAAAGGCACGAATGAGGTGGGTGTCGTTGACCTCGAGGCGCGCAAGGTTATCGCGAGATGGCCGATACCCGACGCCGAAACCGCGAACGCGCTGGCTCTCGATGAGCCGAATCATCGAGTGTTTATCGCCACGCGAAAGCCGCCGACATTCTTTGTGTTTGACACCGATACGGGCAAGGTCGTCACGAAGCTCCCTTGCACGGCGCAGAACGACGACATGTGGCGCGATCTTCAGCGCAAGCGTATCTACGTAACGGGAACAGAAACAACAACCGTTTTTGAGCAGAAGGACGCTGATCATTACACGCATATTGGGGATGTGCCAACCGGATTTCGCGCCAGGACCTCTATTCTGGTCCCCGAGTTGAACCGCCTTTACATCGCCGTCTCCGGCAAGGGCAAGCCAGATGCAAGACTTTCGCTGCAGGTTTACGAAATACAGCCCTGATTCAGCCCAGCAATCGAAGCCAGAAATTCCTGCGTGTACTCGTTCATCCGCTGGGGGGCGCACCGACTGGCTCCGTTCCCGAGTGGGTCACTTTCACTCCGGACGGCAAGCATGTCTATATCTCTAACTCGCTCGGTGTCCGCCATTGACACAAAACCTTTGAAGCTTGTGGGTGTCATACCGATGGGAGAAGTGCCCAAGCGGATCAATACCTTGGTCGTTCGCTAAATTCAGCAGTCGCCAGATTCTTCTCAACTCCGCCGGACTTCACCAAATGACTTTCAGCGCCAGCTGAATCTGCCTCGACGGCGTCTGCGTGGACGTAATCAGCCCGGCGTTGGCGATCGCGACCCCCGCCGCGTCGAAGATGTTTCTGTTGTCCAGGGGCGGGGCAAAATTCGCCCGGTTAAATACGTTGAAAAACTCTGTCCGGAACTGCACATTAAAGGCGTCCGAGACTTTCTTGATGTAATGGTTCTTGACCACGGAAAAATCAAAGTTCAACAGTCCTGGGCCAGTCAGCGTGTTGCGGCCCAAATTGCCGCGAAGCGTAATCGGATTAGGCACCTCGAAACACTGCGTCCTAATGTAGTGGTTGGGATTGCCCGCGTTGACGTAGGAACCGCAGCCGGGACCTCTCTTCACATTTGGTATGTCGACGTTGGGGTCCGTACTTCCCACGCCGAGAGAATCTCCCGCAAACCCTGGAGTAAAGGGAACGCCCGTAGTCGCCTCGAACACTCCGCCCAGTTGCCAGCCTCTCAGTGCCCACACGCCGAACCCCATTTTCCACTTGAGGGCCCCGAGCACCCAGGTGTAATTCACATTCAAGTTGTGGCTTACATTGAAATCCGCAAGACCCCGATTCAATTTAAGATCAAAGAACAGCGGACTGGAGATGGAATTCGTGTACTCATCGCCCACCATGCTTCCTGAGCCTGTGTCTATGGTCTTGCCCCAGGTGTAGGAACCGGCGAACTGAGAAGAGTTACCGATCTTCTTTTTGATCTGCACTTGAAGCGCGTCGTAGTACGAGCGGCCGTCCCAAAACCCCGCCGTGATCCGGCCTGCATTTGGATTCAGGCGCGTTCCGCTGCCCACCGGGGAAGGCCACAGATAACCCTGTGGAGTCAAAGTTGGAAGAACGATGTCGGCATCTTCCGTGCGGAAAGGCTGATGCACAGCACGGGAGCCTACATAGCCAACCCGCAGGCTTAGACCTTCGAGAAGCCTATGTTGCATCGTGAGATTCCACTGCATCACGTAATTCCGGCCAGGTTTCGGCTCGAAGTACGCTTGCCGAAGCGTGTTAGTTGAGGCAGTCAGCGCCACGTATGCCGCCACCGGGTAAGTTCCTGCAGCCAAGTTTCTTGCGCTCGCGGACTCAAAGAATGGCGCCGAAAACAGCTCGTTCATTTGAAACAAATAGGGTAGTGGCAAAACGTCGAAAATCCCGAAGCCTCCACTCACCGCCGTCTTGCCATCGCCCATCGGGTCCCAGGAGAAGCCCACGCGCGGCTCAAAGTTCCCCAGCGTGGGATTCGAAATCAGCGGATCACTAAGGTGTGGTAGGGAGTCGGTGATCTGGCGGAGAACCGTCAGCTTTCCGTGCGCCTCTGTCATTACCGTGCTCATTTCATAGCGCAATCCCAGGTTCATTGTCAGGTTCGGTAGCCAACGCCAATCGTCTTGAAGGTAAACCCCTGCGATGGTTTGCCGGAATGCCCTCGGGCTGACAGCACTCGGGATCGCCGCCGCAAGCGAGAATGGTTTGTTGGTGAGAAAATCAGAAATGGAATTGAAAAGAAACTCGCCCCCGGGCGTGGAAACGCCCAGGATATTGTCCCGAATTCGTTCGATCCCAAGGCCGAGTCTGAGCGAATGCTTCCCTTTCACTAGGGAAACATCGTCATACGCCTGAATCGAGGTCCAATGAAAATGATAATTCGTCGTGCTGCCCAGGCCGCCCGTGAACGCTGTGATCCCCGGCACGGTCACCTCCGCGGCATTGTGTCCGGGCACAGTTCCGAAGGTTGGATCGCCGGCAGACTGATTGCCACTTGCGAAGGTCAGTCCGGTGGTCGCCACCACGCGGTATATCCCGAACCGGAAAGAATTGAGAATCCGCGAACCAAACGTATGCGCTTGGCGCACCGTGAAGAACTGCCTTCGCGAATCGTATCCCGTCAGTTTGTTGTTCAGCTCATCGGGCTGTCGCACGGTTCCGCTGTCAAACATATAGGTTCCCGAGACTTCGTCTCTTGTCGAGAATCTATGATCCATCCTCGTCGTGAAGTAATTCTCCGGTGTCACCTGCTGGCCGGAGAAGGTATAGATCCCGGTGTCGCCCGAACCTAGAAGACTCCCATTGGGCAGTGGGAAGAATGCATTCACAAAACGCAGCACGCTTCGATCAACTGCAACCGGTCCAGTGGATAGGTTCCCGGCCCTCGCTGCTGCCGATGGCACAGTGTCAACCTGCGTGATGCCGGTGCTCGCTCGCAGGCCTTCATAATCCCCGAAAAAGAAAGTGTGGCCCTTCCAAAGGGGCCCGCCCGCCGACGCTCCAAATTGATTACGCCGGAAAGGCGGCTTTGCGGAATCGAAGAAATTCCGCGCATCCAGCGCACTGTTTCGCAGGAACTCAAATACATCCCCATGGAAACTGTTCGTTCCCGACCGCGTGGAAGCGCCGACCACTCCGCCAGAAGACCGGCCTACTTGTGCCGGATAGTTGCTCGTCAAGACCGTGAACTGCTCAACCGCGTCGACTCCAAGGTTTACTCCCAGCGCGCTTCCGGGCGAGCCGTTCGCATAGTCGTTTACGCTGATGCCGTCGAGCCGCGCGTCATTTTGCCGCGGCCTTCCACCAGAGATCGTCATTTGCGTTCCGAAGCCATATCTTCCCTGCCCTGAAGATTGCGTGCGCGCCGTCGCGACGCCGGGCTCGAGGGCCGCCAAATCGGAGGCCGAGCGTCCGTTCAACGGCAACTCCGTCACATTTTGTGTATTGACCACCCCGCTTACGGTTGACGAGCCCGCTTGCCCTTTTCCCGCGTGCAACACGAAGTTCGCCACGGCATCAGCATCAGCTCGAATCATTACCCGCACCCTGGCTGAATCGAAACCCGGAGCACTGGCCGTGAGCTCGTAACTTCCTGGCGCCAGGTTGGATATCTTGTAGGAGCCGTCTTCTCTTCCTATCGCTGAAAGGCTACTGCCATTGTCTGTATTGAGTACGGAAAGATGCGTGTTCGGAATTCCCGACCCTGATTCGCTTGTTACTTTCCCGGAGAGCGTTCTCGCGGCCACCTGTGAGAAAACCAGAGACGGTGCCACAAAAATCAGCAAGAAGGCGATGGGTGCTAGAGCATGAACTAGTTTTGGTTTAGACAATTCAAGATGGTACAGCCGTGCCCTGCGGAGGTATTCTTCCTTCCAGATTTTCCCGGCGCCCCAGCCACGCTGACCTTCAACCGATTTTGGCGTTATACCGGACATGACAATTCCAGTAAGTTCTAAGAGTCGCCCTACCCTGCGTTCCAGCCGTCAGCAGGCGACTCCGTTCCAAGTTCCCGGTCAACGGCTCTATGGAATTACATCGTAGACCAAAATTTTGGCCTCTTCGATGGTTGCTTCCTTTGATTGGGGAATGGGGGGCACCAAGATAACCAGCTTCGGGACCGCCGCGTAAAACCGCTTGAGTTCCGGCACCAGCGGCGTGGTCTTCGCAATCGGCCCGGTCGCCACTCTTCCCAGGCGATCGTAATGGTCGGCGTCAATTTGTTTGAAAACTTCCACAAAGCCGGTTGTTCCCGTGTAGTAGATGCGTTTGCTTGGCGCGTCAAACACGAGCTCGTCCACACCGCCTTCTGTGTCTATCGCATCGATCACTTTCCCGCTGTCCGAGTCCATCACCACCAATTTACCGGGCTTATAAATATGTGACCGTTTCACGCGGCTGCCGATAAACAGCCGGTGATGGGCTGCATCCATGTCCACGGCATGGGGCTCCGGCCCACTCGTGATGGGCCACATGGCGATCACCTTGTGCTTTTCGCGATCAATAACCACCACCTGGCTTGTGTCGCCCATCACTACAAACATTCTTGGTGATTCTGGATCGAGCACCATCCCCGCGGGATTTAGCCCCTCAACCTCAATGCTTCCCGCCAGTTTGCCTTTCTTGATGTCGACGATTTCGATCGAACCTTTCACACCCTCCTTTTTGAGACCATCGGCTCTATCCCCCAGATAAAATAGGTGGGTCGCCGGATCGTAAACCCCATTGTCTGGCACCCTTCTTGAATCCTTATCCAGTTCATGTCCCGTCAACGGGATATTCTTGATGAGCTCGTAAGTGTCTCCGCTGAATGCTTTGCACGTTGCATCTCCATCGTCCACCCAGATTTCATTGGTCTCAGGGAGATAGATGGTCTTGCGCGGATCTCCTCCGAAACCCTTGATCGTGTGGATCACCTTGCCCACGCGTAGGTCTACGACTTCAATCGTCCTCTGGTGCTCGCCGGGAACGAACAGGCGCTGGCCTTTTACGTCCACTGCCATGTGGTCGAAGTAGCCCTCAACATTCGGCAACGAGATACTCTCGATCAGTTTCATCGGTGGGCTGCTCTGGCTCTGCGCGCCCGGAACTAGAACCACGCACAAGGCGAACAGAACCGCCAGATACGTTTTCATTTTTTCGTTCTTCAGCTTATATTTCTCGAACATCATTCTCTCTCCTTGTGAAGACCCAAGCCCGCTCTCCGGTGAAGATACGCCCTTCAAATCCGTTGCAGCACCGGCCGGAGTTCGCGGATATCCTTCACGTCTTCGAGAGCCAACACTTTGTTGATCAGGGTCGCGCAACTTGCCGCTCCCAGGATCGGCGCGATGAGGTCGCGCGCTTTCGCAACAACCTCCTCGCGCGGCATGGGATTCTCCGCCGTGCCCCGCACGTCTCGGACCCCACTCGCTCAGTTGTGTGCCGTCGCCGAGGGTCACCTCGACGATGGCCTCGCGCCTGGGGCGGCGAGCATCGATCCGCGGGTCGGCGACAACCTCTACCTTGGCCCGTTGCTTCAGCACGGCTGGATCTTTCATCCGCGCCTTGTCATGCGCGGATCGGAACGTGACCGTCTTATCCAGCAACATCACCGCGACCATGTGCTGCACGCAGATGTCCGGCATGTCGCGATTGCTTACCGTGTTGGCTTCGTCACTCGCGATCCGCACCACCACTTTCTTTGCGTTGTCAGCCGTGAATGAGCGCTGTTGAAAAAAACCGGCTAGCGCATCCAGCGGAGCCTGGATGGGCGAGCCCACCGTCCACTTCTTGATGTTCGTCCGGGTTATCTCGTAGCGTTCTCCGAGCTTTTCGACGAGTTGCGTGGGATTGGCCTTGACAACGCCATTTTCCCTCGGCGCCAGAGCATCGAAAAAATTGTCGGGGCCCGAAAAAATGTCGTCAACACCTGTCCAACCCGCGCGGATCAGCATTCCGGCAGTGACGCCGCCCGCTGCAGGCCTCCCCCCAAAGAGGAAAGCCTTCTCCATATGCTCCGCATCGCGGCTCCACGCTCCAATTCCCGATGTTTGTTGAGCACTGTAATCCAGCAGCAGACGCATTTGCTGGGCCTCAAGGCCCGCAGCGCACCCGGCCGCCGCACCCGCAGCGAAGGCCGCAACAGTGCCGTGGGTGCTCCTGTGTGTCGCCACCTGATAACCGGGCCCACCCATGCTCATCGTCACCCGCGTCCCGATGTCATAGCCAAGCGTGACCGCGCGCAAGAAGTGTTTCCCGGAAATTCCAAACTGCTCGCCAGCAGCCAGCGCCGCCGGAACCGCGGAGACACCGGGATGCGATCGGGACGGGCCGTGCGAATCGTCAGTCTCGTCAGCGTGAGCCAGGACTCCGTTGGCCAGCGCTGCTTCGATGGGGCCGCACACGATGTTCGAAGCGACCACCGTCGCAACCTCTTTACCCCCATAGGCGCGCACAAATTCTATCGCCGCCCGGCCAGGACGTATTTCAGA
>Ga0307479_10007543_pt1 | contig 10028 bp, 7 predicted proteins | sample atmos_gasesECM4C_FD_203743 | JGI IMG/M metagenome (GOLD analysis project Ga0307479, IMG submission 203743) | Hardwood forest soil microbial communities from Morgan-Monroe State Forest, Indiana, United States - atmos_gasesECM4C_515 | ecosystem: Environmental > Terrestrial > Soil > Temperate...
GCCATCCGCGGTGGCGTCGTAACGTCCGAAAACGCCGTAGGAGTGGGTGTCAAATAGCACGCGCGCTTCTCCGGCCGCAAAGCTGTCGCCCGAAGTTTCCACTTTCACCGCCATTAATTTGCTGTCCGCGGAAAGATAGAAGATTTCTTTGCCGTCGCGGCGCCAGAGCGAGTCGCGCCCGTCGCCAAGGGAGACCTGCCATTTTCCGCCGGGACCGGGAAAGGGGACGACGTAGACGCGATACTCACCTGACTCATTCGAACAGTAGGCCAACCACTTTCCGTCGGGAGAAAAGCTAGCTTCGCGGGCACTAAAGGTGGTTTGGATGAACGGATAGGCCTTGTGGTCGCCAAAGAGAGGCAGAACCCATATCGACCAGCCTCCTGGGACGCCATTCGCGTACGTTCCTCCGGAAACACCTTCGTGATAGACGAGAAATCTTCCGTCGGTAGACCAGGAGGTCGGGACTCGAAAGTGGTCGATCCCCTCCAAGAGTAGTGTTTCGCCGCCCGAGCCGTCGGCAGACTTCTGGTAAAGGCCGTACTTGCCGTTGCGATAGGAAGTATAGGCAATGTACTTGCCGTCCGGGGACCACACCGGATAGAGGTTCCCTTGTCCGGAAGATGCGCCAAAGGTTAGAGGGATCTTCATGCCACGCACGATATCGAAGCCCCAGACGTCAAATCCAGTTCCGTCGAGATAGTAGGCGAGTTTTTTTCCATCGGGCGATAGGCTGATGCCCGCATATGCGTCTTCTCCCGGCACAGCACCGGTTTGCTTTCCGTTGCGATCAAACCAAACCAGCTGGCGATCCTTGGCCCCACCCTCGGCGTAGAGAAGCAAGCCGTTTACGGAAGGAGAGAACCAGGCATGGGCAATGCTGGAATCCTCCAGCACTTGCTCGGCGATGGGGACGGCTTCTCCGGTGAGCTCGAAACGTTTCGCGTCGAAGGGCTGAGCCATCAGGGAGGACTGGCGCAAGAAGAGCATGCGTCCGGAGGCATACACGGCCTGGAAGTGAGTGTGAAAAAGAAGCTTGGTCTCCTTGGAATCGAGGGAACCCAGCATGATGGAATTGGTGGCGCTTTCGCGGGGAGTGAACGTGCTTCCAGCCAAAAAGATATAGTGGCGCCCGTCGGGCAGGAACCAGGGCCAACGGTGGGTGGTTTCATTCTTGGAAGGATCCTGCGTGGTGAGCTGAGAAATGGAGCCACCGGAAGCGGATACGCGGTAGATGGGAGAATTGACAGTCGGGGTAAAAACAATATCGCCCTGCTGGTTCCAAGAGCCGCCGCGTCCATCCGGAGCATCGCAGATAACGGAAGGGGGGCCGCCTTGGATATCAATTTTCTTCAGCTTGCCCCCGGCAAAAAAACCAATGTACCTGCCGTCGGGAGACCAGAAAGGATATCCAGCGGCTTCCGTTCCCGGGAGCAATCGGGCACGAAGAGAATCCATAGGACGAAGCCAGAGGGCGGATTTTGAATCGGGAGAAGGGGTCGAGGCTACATAGGCGAGATTCCGACCATCGGGAGAGATGGCGAAACCCTTCTGGTCCCCTGTAAAAATGAAACCAGAACCTTCTTCTGACTTTACGTAGGTGCGCGTGACGCGCGTATCAGGGGGCGGCCGTTTAACGTAAAGAAATCCGAGGACGAGCGCGATTGCAGCGATCACGGCTAAGGCGGCCAGAAGCAGTCGCTCGGAGTTTTTGCTTCGCTCCTTGGCCGGAACTGCTGCACCCGATTGCGGGCCAGAGTCGGCAATCCATTTCAATTCGATGGCTACGTCGCGGGCGGTTTGCCAGCGCTCTTCAGGATCTTTTGCAAGGCAGCGCCGAATGGCGTGATCAAGCGGCGGCGGAGTCATCGGTTTAACCGTACTGATCGGGGCGGGTTCCTTTTCAAGGATCGCTGACGCCACGCTCAGTTGGCTTTTGCCATCGAACGCGCGCTGGCCCGTCAGCATTTCGTAAAGAACCGCGCCCAGTGAAAAAATGTCGCTCCGCCCGTCCAATTCTTTGCCTTCGATCTGCTCCGGCGACATGTACTGGAATGTGCCAACGATCGTGCCTTCCTGCGTCACGGGCGTGGTCGGCGTCACGGTTGCCGTGAGGGTGGCACCGGTCGTCAGCGGAACCGCAGGTTTTGCCAGCCCAAAATCCAGGAGCTTGACGGCGGTCGGCGTCAGCATGATGTTCCCGGGCTTGAGGTCGCGATGGACCACCCCGCTGCGATGCGCTTTGTCGAGCCCATCCGCGACTTGCGCGCCAAATTTCAGAACTTGGTCCAGCGGCAGAGGACCTTTTTCGAGCCGCTTCCCCAGCGTCTCACCTTCCACGCATTCCATAACCAGATAGTCGATGCCATTCTGATGGCCAACATCGTGCAATACGCAAATGTTCGGATGATTCAGGCTGGAGATCGTTTTCGCCTCGCGCTCGAATCGCTGCTTGCGAACCGGATCGTTCGAAAGCTGCGCGGGCAAAATCTTGATCGCCACGGTGCGGTCGAGTCGCGTGTCTCGCGCGCGATACACTTCGCCCATACCGCCAGCACCCAGAGGGCTCTGGATTTCGTAGGGGCCGAGATGCGTTCCGGAAGCTAGGGGCATGGTTTGGGGCATTATACGCGGAACTTCACGGAATCGACGATTCAGTCACCGAGGATTTGGCGGATGAGCGGGCGTTTTTCGGAAGGGGCGCTCTCTCCAATTTGATAGCTCCCGGCGATTAGCGTCTTTGCTTCAGCGAGTTTGGCGTCGCCATTGTAATGAATGGTGACCAGCCGTTCGCTTTTTTCCACCCGATCACCCACGCGTTTGTGGAATTCGAGGCCCACGCCATGATCAATCTTGTCTTCTTTTTTCTCACGCCCTCCGCCCAGCATGGCTAGCGCGATTCCAAATTGCTCGCACTGCGTAGATTGAATGTAACCGCTGGCCCCGCTCGAAACACCGACGTGGGAGCGCGCTCCCGGCAGCCGCTCCGGCTCATCAATCACTCGCTCATCGCCACCTTGCAAGCGAATTCCCTGCCGTAACTTTTCGAGTGCCTTCCCCGAGGCGATCATCGTTTCGGCGAGGTGCCGGCCTTCCTCGACGCTCTTCGTTCTTTCCCCGAGATAGAACATCCATGCGGAGAGTTCGATGCTGAGTTCGCGCAGATCCGCGGGGCCACGGCCTTTGAGCACTTCGATGGACTCAATGACTTCGTTCGAATGGCCAGCCATCCGCCCCAGCGGCTGATCCATATCGGTAATCAGCGCCACCACTTTCTTGCCCATGCGCTTACCGGTTTCCACCATCACTTCGGCGAGACGAACCGAGTCTTCTTCTTTTTTCATGAACGCGCCGGAGCCGGTTTTCACATCCAGAACCAGCGCGTCAATTCCCTCGGCAAGTTTCTTGCTCATGATCGAGGCACAGATGAGGCCGATATTCTCGACGGTCGAGGTAACGTCGCGCAACGCGTAGATTTTCTTGTCGGCTGGCGCGATTTCCGCGGTTTGCCCGATCAAACCCATGCCGCATTCGCGGAGCACGCGGCGAAATTCGGCGAGCGAGAGATTCACGTTGAAGCCCGGGATGGCTTCAAGCTTATCAAGCGTGCCGCCAGTATGGCCTAACCCGCGCCCGCTGATCATCGGTACGGTAAGCCCGCCTGCGGCGACAATCGGGGCAAGAATCAACGAACTCTTATCACCAATGCCTCCGGTGGAGTGTTTATCCACTTTTTTGCCGGGAATATCGGAGTGATTGACGACCTCTCCGGAGTGGAGCATCGCTTCCGTTAGTGCGGCGATCTCGGCGCGATTCATCCCCCTGATCCACACGGCCATGAGCCACGCTGCCATCTGGTAATCGGGGATTTGATTGCGGGTATAGCCGGAAACGAGGAAGTCGATCTCCTCGCGGGAGAGTTCCCCGGAATCGCGTTTTTTGCGGATCAGGTCGACGGCGCGCATGCGTTTCGAAAGTGAACGGCGAGCGTAACATCCGCTCCCCGAAGCGTCAACGCAAAGCGCGCGCTGGAATCGGCAAGACTACAGCGGTTGTTGCACGTCCGGTGGCAGGTTGGTTGACTGGCCGGAAAACACTCGCCAGCCGCTGGCCGTGTTTACGTAGACATGTATGGCGCGAAGCTGCGAGCTGAACTTCTGACCCTTGACCACAAAGCGCGATGACCAAAGGCAAGTGACAATCGCCGTATTTTCAAAGATGCGGACTTTAATGTCGGATGCGGTGAACGATTCCCGTTTCACTGACGGAGACTCGATCGCCTGGATCCACTGCACCTTGTTGACCTGCTGGCCGTGGGAAAGCGTGCCGGTAAATTCGTCGCTGTAGATGCGCCGGAAGAAGCTTCCATCGTTCAGCTGGATGGCGTGGGCGGCTTCTTTTTCAAGGCTGACGATTTCCTGCCGGTCCATTTCGGGATCTCCGGCGCTAGTGACGCAGCGCTGAATGCACGCGTCCTGCCTGCTTTGCTGCAGCCCTGGCCACGAGGGAACCAACACCAGTCCGATTCCCAGTACCACCGCACTCGCTACTCTGAGCATGTTGGAATGCCTCCCTTGGAGAGCCACACAGTGCAGCAAGGGTTCGACCAGAAAGGGTTGCTGCCGACAGCTTCCATAGTACGGAAGGGAGGCATGAGGCACCAATGAAACTCAAAGCATGCGTGTTTTGAATGACAAGCTGGTGTTGAGCGCGGCACTAAGCAGGGACGGCCTGCGGTGGCGGCTGCGGCTCAAGCTGGCCCAGTTGCTGCTTGCGACGCGGATTGAGCTTGCGGCGCGCCGGCTCTTCGATGAAACGATAGACGAGCGCGCAGATGCCGACCGTAAGGACCGTGAAGACGACCACGCCGGTAAAGTTGTTGTAGCGCAACTGTCCGGAGGGCGTATGAAAAAACATGCCAATGATCATGGAATGAAGCAGGTAGAGGCTGTAGCTCGCGTCGCCACAAAGGACCAGAAAACGGCTCTCCAGGACGGCACCCCAGCGCGGCCGCAGAGCAAAACCATAGACAATTGCGGCAAACGCTGGAGCGAGCAAGGCGGTGTGCAGAACCGGATACGGGATGGCAGCGCTGAAATAGATGACCGCGCCAACTCCTGCTAGTCCGAAAAGCACTAGAGGGAAGGCATATTTGCTTTCGCGGCGCGAGCGCAGGAAAAGAAAGCCACAGGCCATGCCAAGCAGAAACTCCGGCAGGCGCGCGAGAGGGTGAAATTTGAGAGCATTCAACCAGAATGCGCCCAGGACATCGGCATTAATGGTGGAAAGGCCGTCCGGATTCAGTGAGACGTAGGCGATGGAAAGTGCCAGGCTGGTCAGCCATGAGGCCGCAGCGATGAGGAATAGCTGGCTCCGAGAGCGGCGAAGGAGCATCAGAATTAGAAATGGGAAGAGCAAGTAAAAAAAGGCTTCGACGGAGAGACTCCAGGCCACGGGGTTCCAGGTTAGAGCGGCTTGGGGAATCCACGCCTGGAGGAGCGTAAGGACTAGCGTGGAAGCTAGTTTCAGGTGCGTCTTGGGCCAGGCAAAAAAAGGCACGTCGAACTTCAGAATCGCGTAGAAAAACCAGGGGCCAGTAATCAGCAGGGAAAAAGCGTATGCCGGGTAGATCCGGGCAAAGCGCGCGCGCCAGAACTCCTTCAGGCTCAGTGTCCTGCCGGCGTAGGTGTACACCAGAATGAAACCGGACAGGACAAAGAAGAAGCTGACCCCTACATAACCGATGGAAGAAAGCTTCTGGAACCACGCGGGCCCGAGGAAGACTTGCATCGCCTGCAGATGAAAAATGACCACGTGAAACGCCGCGAAAAAACGCAACGATGTGAGGGCGGGAAGGCGAGGGCGTTCAGTGGCCAGATCCATGTAGTTTCTTACGCTAGCGGAGGGGCGGAAGTTTCGCAAGATGTGTTTTGAAACAGGAGATTGCCCCCCAGAATCGCATGTCTGTTAGAATAAATCCCCTCCGGAAGTGGTCATCCCACTTAGATCTCATCATAGGAGGGGACCATGATCGACGTTTTTAGCCGCGACCGCGAAACGGACAACGCGCGGCTGTTTTCCCGCAGAAGTCTCCTGGCCAAAACATCGTGCTTTGGAGCGTTTTATGCCGTCGCGAAGCTCATTCCCTTACCCGGGCTAGCGGCGGAATTGCAGGTCGACTCCCGCGTGTCGCAAACACCCCTGGTGGATAAGGGATTCGCCTCCGTGCGAAAGGTTGGCAACGGATTGTACGCCACCATCTCCGACAGCTCGAAAGGCTTTCAGACGATTTGCAATGGCGGGTTCCTCGTCGGAAAGGACTCGGCTCTCCTGATCGAAGGGTTCACCCAACCAGCGGGCGCTTCTTTTCAAATGGATGCCCTGCGCATGGTGAGCCAGGTGCCTGTAAAGGCCGCGCTGGACACCCACTACCATTTTGATCATTCCATGGGAAATTCGTATTACGGCGCGAATGGCCTGCAACTCTGGGCGCACGCGGCGGCGGCCAAGCGGATTGTCGACAATTACGCACCCTTGCAAGGAGCGGCTAAGGAAGCGGTACTCGGGCCGGTCGAGCAACGCGTCAAGGATGCAAAATCGGATACGGAACGGGCCCACGCGCAGAGTGACCTGAACGCACTGACGGGACTCTTCGCCATCGCCAATGCCAGTGTACTGGGCCTGCCGAATCATCCTCTGGATCCGGCAAAGCTGCCCCTCTCGGTGGATTTAGGCGGGTTGACGGCTGTCCTGGAATCCCATCCAGGGCACTCCGGCACGGACATGGTGGTGCGTGTCCCCGAACAAAACGTGGTGTACACGGGCGACCTCTTGTTCAGCGGGTGGTATCCCGTCTGCTTTGACGAAAAGGCGACGGTTTCCGGCTGGCGCGAAACCTTGAAGAGATTTGCCGCGCTCGGCAAAGATACCCTGTTCGTGCCCGGGCACGGGCAGATTTGCGGCCAGGAAGGGATTGCCACGCTCCGCGAAGTCTTCGATGACATCGCTGGCCAAGCAGAAAAGATGTACAAGGCGGGAGTTCCAGTGGAAGAAGCGCAGCACCGCTACACCGTTCCGGACAAATTTAAAAACTTTCCAATTTATTCCTGGGGATTCACCATCGGTCCAGCCATCACCAAGTTGTATTCAGAATGGAAAGAGGACAAATCGTAAAACACGAGCACCCGCGAGGTGCCGAATGAATCTCAGTCAGGGAAAACGTAGTCGAACGTGTGAATCAGCTCATCGGTGTTCGGTGAAGAGGCCGTTCGGGGATCGCGGTCGCAAAGGATCGCCTGCAGGCCCGCGGCCCGCGCAGCATCGATTTCCTTCACGGCGTCGGAGATAAACAAGAATTGGTGCGGCGCATGGGAGAATGAAGCGGTTATTTTCTTGTAGCTTTCACCGTCGGTCTTGAGCCCGGCGCGCATGTCAAAAAACACCGCAATGCAGGAAGTGAGATCTCCGTAGGCTGTCGTACGGAAGAGATTCTGTTGTGCCAGCACGCTTCCGGACGAATAGATGCAAATCGTCCTATTTTGCCGACGCCATCGTTCGAATGCCGTCGGCACATCGGGAAACACCTGACCGCGCAATTCTCCGTTCGTGAACCCTCGCTGCCAGATTTTTCCCTGGAGTGATTTGAGCGGCGTGCACTTGCTGTCGTTTGCGATTAACCACTGGCTGTATGCCACGGTCGATTGAAGCCGCGACTCTGCGGTTTCGCCTGTCCAGGCTGGCGCTTGGAGACCGTTGCGTTGATCTTCTTTGTGTTGCTCGTGCAATTCCTGGATGAACCCCTGGATTTCGGCGTCCTGCGCGCGCTCACGCAGAAAGGATTCCAGCTTGCGGCTCGCGTAAGGAAAAAGTGTTTTGTAAACGAAATCAATCGGGGTAGTCGTACCTTCAATGTCGAGGAGAAGTACGCGGATTTGCGATGCGTCAATCGGAGACACGCGAGCTACTTGGCCGCCGTTTGCGGCGGAATGTACCTGGGTCCCCAGCAAACCGGTTCGTAATTCCGATCCACCCCGCTGCCCGTATAGTGAGGCGTCCAGCCGGACTTATCCTGGAACAAGCGGATGGCGCGGATCCGCCGGTCTCCGCAAAGATCGAACCAGTGCAGCGTGCCTCGCGGTACGCGAATCAAGTCACCCGCTTCCACTTCGATGGCAACAACGGCACCCTGTTGCGGGTGAATATGAAACAGCCCTCGTCCGGCGATGATGTAGCGCACTTCGTCTTCGTCATGGGTATGCTCGATGTTGAACTTCGCGAGCATCGCGTCCAGCCCGGGTGTATCCGAATTAACGTCAATCACATCTGCTGTTACGTACCCGCCGCGCCTCTTGAGCTCTTCGATTTGCTCGCTGAACGCTGCCAAGATTTGCTCTGCCGAAGCATCAATGGGAAGAGCGGCAGGAAGCTGCCACCGCTCGTATTCAATGCCGATGCTTCGAAGGTAGTCGCGAACTTCATTTTGCTCGCGCAGCGAGCGCTTTTCATCAGGAATGCTCAGAACCGCCACGGCCGTCAACTCCCTGCTCGGGTTAAGCGCAACTCACGAAGTCTGTGCGGCACCCGAACGAACTAACACTTCCATCAGAAACTCCAGAATCTCGATATGGCGCTTCGCTTCGTGCAAGCCCGCACCCCAAGTATAAAGCCCATGGCCCTGCAGGAGAAATCCATGAATGCCGGGCGACTCGCGAAGCAATGCCGAAACGCGGTCAGCCAATTCCACCATGTCTTGCGAATTCTCGAGGATCGGCAGCCACTCGCGATGCTTGTGCGTTCGAACGCCCTCGAGCCCCTTGAGCATTTCGAATCCTTCGAGCGCAATACCACCCTGCGCCGCGTGCGTGCCAGAAAGAACCGTGCTCCACACCGAATGCGTGTGCAAGACCGCGCCCGCATCCACGCCGCGAACAATGGCTGGATGCAGCAACGCTTCCGCGGACGGCCGCCCTTCGCCGCGAACTACGTTGGCCTGCTCGTCCATCTCCAGAAACTGCGCGGGCGTAAGGCTGCCCTTGTCTAATCCCGTCGAAGTAATGGCCAACAGCAGCGGCTCGCGCGATAGAACAGCGCTGAAGTTTCCGCTCGTTCCCAGCACCCACCCGCGCGCGTAGAAGCCCTTGCCAATCTCTGCCAAGCATGCGGCAACCTCAGCAAAGCGGTCACTGTTGCGGCTCGATCGCAGTCTCGGTTTACGCTTATTTCCGTGCTTGATGCCTGTCTTGGTTTTCTTCATCGTCGCCTGGCCATAGATGCCGCAATTCGGCAAAGCGCGGCGGTCAGCATTCTACGACGTGTCGCATATGGATGGAACAGTTTCGAGAATGTATCAAACGCATTCCGGGCAGGGCCGGACCAACCCAGTCACGTTCCATGGTGGAGCGATTCGAATGCTTTTCGCTGAGATCAGAATTTCACGAGAATGGCCAAACCGATGCGGTTCTCAATTTTCTTCAAGTCCGGCTGCCATAGCCCCAAGGCGCCGCAACCCGTCGCCGAAGCGAGGCTGCCATCGCTGCAAACCAGCGCGCCCGGCGCGCCAAATGTATTCCCAAGCGGAGGCGTGATCCCGCCCGGCCCTGTCCAGTACGGCACATTCGCCGCGCGATGATCGAATTCCCACCGGAACGTAATGTATTGGCTGGGCATCCAGTCAATCGTGGCGGACGCGTCCCAGGCTTTGAACTGGTCACCGGGATTCTCGGTGAAGTATGGCGTTCCTGATGTTGCCGTTGCACCATTGATCGGCGGCAGCAGCACCAGATAACGCCCGGGATTGTTAATCCTGCCCCCACCCAGCGTCAGTCCGTACTTATCGTGATCGAACCAGAAGCGGTTGTAGAACATGTAACCGAGGAAGCTCTGCTTGGGGTGTAGGGCCGCACCTCGTCCGTTGTCGGTAAAGCAACTTACGCCTCCGCCGTGTTCGCATCCGATGTCGCCGGTCAAAGAAAATGCAGCCTTGCTGAGAAAATTCTCGGGCCTGTCGTAGTACTTAATCTCGAGGCTGT
>Ga0307479_10007544_pt1 | contig 10028 bp, 10 predicted proteins | sample atmos_gasesECM4C_FD_203743 | JGI IMG/M metagenome (GOLD analysis project Ga0307479, IMG submission 203743) | Hardwood forest soil microbial communities from Morgan-Monroe State Forest, Indiana, United States - atmos_gasesECM4C_515 | ecosystem: Environmental > Terrestrial > Soil > Temperate...
GCGTGCAAAATCAAGTGTTCCAGCGAGCTGAAAGCCGCATCGCGTTTGCGGGGGTCCGCCGTCTCGCGCGTGCCACCCATGTGAAAAATCATCCGTGGGAATGGCAAATCCTCGGCGACGTCCAGCGCCCGCTTCAACTCATCCATGGCCTCGATGCGGCGCACCCGTTCCACTTCACAGATCGAAAGGGGCTGCCCACTCTCCCGCGTGGCGCTCAAATCGCGGCTAGTCGGCGCGTGCACCGACGTTAGGGTCAGCCCCAAGTTCGCCAGTATCGCGCCTATATCCCGCGCTTCCGTCTTCGATGTGTAGTCGAAATGGGCCCGTGAGCAAAAAATCTCCACGCCGGTAAAGCCCGCATCGGCAATTTGCCCGAGCAACTCCCGAGTTAGCTTTCGCGAAACAAACAGATACGTCGATAGCAGTCTCTGCACGGTCGTCTCTGTGCCTCAGTGATCTCTGTGGTGAATTTCTTTCTTTAGTAGCCTACCGCCGCGCCTTTGTCCCGTGGATCAGCCGCACCCAACCGCTCGCCCGTCTTCGGATCAATCCCAATCGCATTCACCAACCCAATGTGGCCGCGCCTCTTGATAGTAAATCCTCGCGCTTCCAGCTTCTTCTGCATGCTCTCGGGAAAGTCCTCTTCCATGAAGATCTGGTCGGGCAGCCACTGGTGATGAAACCTCGGCGCATTGATCGCCGCCTGCGCATCCATTCCCAGCCGCATCCAGTTAATCACGCTGAGAAGCGTCGCAGAAATAATCGTCGGCCCGCCCGGCGATCCGGTCACAAAGCTCAACTTCCCATCGCGCAACAAAATGGTAGGCGTCATTGAGCTCAGCGGTCTGTGCCCCGGCGCAATCGCATTCGCATCCGACTGAATCAAGCCAAACAACGCGTTCGGCACGCCTGGCTGCGTCGTAAAATCGTCCATCTCATCGTTTAGCAAGAATCCCGCAGAACTCGTCACATGCGAGCCGTAGCTATTGTTCAGTGTATACGTGCTTGCCACTGCGTTTCCCGCCGCATCCACCACGGAAAAATGCGTAGTGTGCGGTCCCTCTCCCACACTTACCAGCGTCGACGGCGCCGAACTCGTAGCGGCGGCTCCGCAAGCATGCGGCTTCCCCGCACGCACCTCTTTGCTCGACGATGCGCGCTGCGCATCAATCGTCTCCACCAACTCCTTCGCGTAGCAAGGATCGGTCAGCCCCGCCACCGGCACTTTTGCATAGTCCGGATCCGCCAGATACGCAGCGCGGTCCGCGAACACCCGCCGCATCGTCTCCGCAACCATGTGCACGCTTTCCACGTCATCCCAGTTCTTCAGCGGTACATCTTTCAGGATATTCAAAGCCTCAATAATCGCCACCCCGCCCGAGCTCGGCGGTGGCGAAGTTACTACTTCCCATTCGTGTCCGCCGCTTTCATATTTCGCCCGCAACACTTCCCGCACTCGCGGCTTGTAAGCCGCCAAATCCTCCAGTGTAATCAAGCCGCCCGACTTCGCCATATCCGCCACCAGCACGTGAGCCGTCTCACCGCTGTAAAATTCTTCCGCTCCCTTTTGCGCAATCCGTTTCAGCGTCGCGGCTAGCTCCGGCTGCTTCAATGTCTCTCCAACCTTCAGCATCTTCCCGTCATTCAAGAAAATGCGCTTGCTGACCGGAAACTGTTCCATCTTGGGCTTCGCATCCTGCATCTCTCGCTCCAGCTTCTCGCTGACGGCGAATCCATCCTCTGCCAAGCGGATCGCCGGTGCCATGACTTCGGCCAGCTTCATCGTCCCGTACGTCTTCAGCGCCAGTTCCAACCCTGCCACTGTCCCGGGCACCGCAACCGATTTGTACCCAATCACCGACGCCTCTTTATCAAGCTTCCCGTCCGGGGTGATATACATGTCCCGGGTCGCCTTGCCCGGCGCCACTTCCCTGTAATCCAGAAACGTCGTCGGGCCGTTCGCCATCCGTACCAGCATGAATCCCCCGCCGCCAATATTGCCTGCGGCCGGTTCCACCACTGCCAGGGCAAACGCCACCGCCACTGCCGCGTCCACCGCGTTCCCGCCCCGCTTCAAGATCTCCACGCCAGCCTTCGACCCCAATTCCTCATCGGTGGCAACCATCGCCTTGGACCCGCGCACCGCCTCCTGCGGCCAGTCCTTGACTACTTTAGTACGCGCCCGATACTCTGCGGCTGCCTGCCCCTGGACAACTCCCGCCGGGAAGAATCCAACCGCCGCGAACGCCGTGGTCCAAAACCATGATCGAATGGCAAATCTCATACAGTCAAAAGACACTAAGTGATTAAACCCGCACCGTCAAGACGCGCTCTCTACAGGGTCCCCCGCTGAGCCAGCACGAGATTGTTCGATTTGCCTTTCCACGAGGAGTATATGCTGGAAAGCTGAACCCTCATCTCTGGCGGCAAGACGTACGCGTCCTACCCATCTGGTTTATCTCTTGTCTTTCCTCGTACGCACTGTGATTTAATCCAGCTCAAGCAAACCGAGGAGGACACCTTGAAGTCACCGGCAAAGAGACTGTTTGTCGCAGCACTAGTCATTCTTGCTTTCCGCGCGTCTACCCAAGCGCAATCCGCCCCGCCTGCGGACCTCGATACCTACGTCGCCCGAGCGCTCAAAACCTTCGCAGTCCCAGGCCTCTCCCTCGCCATCGTCAAAGACGGTAAAACTGTCGTCGCCAAAGGCTACGGCGTCCGCAAACTGGGCTCCCCTACGCTTGTTGATGAAAACACGCTTTTCGGTATCGGCTCCAACACAAAAGCGTTCACCACCGCGGCATTGGCTACTCTTGTCGATGCCAACAAGATTTCGTGGGACGATCCGGTCTATCAACGCCTTCCCGGCTTCCAGATGTACGACCCTTATGTCTCCCACGAAATGACCATCCGCGATCTCCTCACCCATCGCAGTGGCATGGGACTCGGCGAAGGCGATCTCCTCTTCTGGCCCCATACAACTTTCTCGCGCGAAGACATCATCTATCGCCTCCGCTTTATGAAGCCAGCCTCCAGCTTCCGTAGCCACTATGCCTACGACAATCTCATGTACATCGCCGCAGGCCAGATCATTCCCGCGGTTACCGGCAAATCCTGGGAAGACTACATCCGCGAAAAAATCTTGCTCCCGCTCGGCATGAACACTACCAATCTCAGCAACGCAGCGTTTAAACCGGGGGACGATTACGCCTTCCCGCATTCCGAAGTCGACGGCAAGCTCCAAGTCATCGATTTCGTGGTCCTCGACAACGCCGCGCCCGCAGGGTCCATTAATTCTTCCGCCGCGGAGATGGCCAAATGGATTACCTTGCAACTCGCTCGCGGCAAATTCCCCAACCGCGACAACCGCCTCTTCAGCGAAGCGCAATCCAGAGAAATGTGGTCCCCGCAAACGGTTTTGCCCACTCCCGAACGTCCCGGACCCCTCGCCGCTCTGCATGCTAATTTTGCGGATTATGCTCTCGGCTGGGGACTTCGCGACTATCACGGCCGCAAATTGGTGGGCCACACCGGCGGGGTAGCCGGCTTTGTGTCACGGGTGATGCTCGTCCCTGAAGAAAATCTAGGCGTCGTGATCCTCACCAACGCGGAATCCGGCGGCGCGTTTGATTCCATCCTGTACCACATTCTCGATCAATATCTCGCGCTGCCGAACACGGACTGGATCGCCGCCTGCCAAGCCGCCGACCAAGCAACTCAAAACGCAGCGGATGAAATCACGAACAAGCAAAACGCCGCGCGCGCCGCGGACAGCAAGTCTTCTCTCCCGATCGAAAGATACGCCGGTGTCTACACCGATCCGTGGTACGGCCCGGTCACCATCCGTAGCGAAAACGGAAAGCTAATTTTCAGCATGGACCACACCCCGAACGCCACCGCCGAGCTGCAGCACTGGCAATACGACACCTTCAAAGCTCACTGGCGCGATCGCACCATCGAGGACGCCTTCCTCACTTTCGCGCTAAAGGCCGACGGGACCATCGATCATTTCACGATGGTCGCCGTCTCCCCATTAGCAGACTTCAGCTTCGACTACCAAGATCTGTATTTCACTCCGCAGCCGGCACCAAATTGAACGCCGGTCACTCGAATCATTGTTACCACCAAATGCAAGTAGTGTTCTATCTAGCCGTCACGGCGTTGGAACAATACGACGAATGGGTGTAACCGCCGCGCGTGTCTCTGCGTACCATGGACAGTGGGAGGTTCACCCGGGCTTTTGCGCAGTTTCTCAGCGAGGTGGTGTCGATGCCGGAGCCAGTTCAGTGCGATATTTGCGGCAAACTCTACAGTTCGCGACATCTGAGTTCCCATAAGCGGTTGGCGCATGCCAAACATGGTGCTGGATCGGGCAGCGGGGAAACTCAGATTAAAACGATTCTGGAGCTTTACAGAGCTCTTTCCGCAGAGCACAAGAAACGCGTACTCGCGGAAATCGTGGCAGGCGACCGGCCGTCTTCCTGAAGTCGCCGCCGATCAATCTCTTAACTTTTCTTCCCTGCTCCCGCCATCACCCAACTTTGTAACACACCCACAAAGTGCGGCTTGACGTCGTGGAACGCCAGGCCCATACCCAACTGCGGATGGCAATACACCACAATCGCGGGAGTCTCGAAAAAATACTCCTCGGTGAAAATTTTGACGTACACACTGGTGCCCTTGGGCAGCGGGTTGAGCGTGTCCACGTAGCAACCATGCAGGCTCAGCTCGCTCACCTGGGCATTCATGCGCGTACCGTTATCAACTTCCAGCAGTTCCGCGGAGGCCACAAAGGGCACCCGCGGCATGCGCCTGCGTTCTTCCATACGTATCGCTCTCCGGCGCTATCCTAAGCGCGTGAAGCTGGTTCAAAACAACCCTACAAGATTGGCTTTCCGGCCTTTGGCCTGTGCTCTCCCAATTTTCGGATGCATACGCCGGCCTGCGCCATAAAATCCCACCACCAACGTGCCCTGCCAGTTACTCAATGGATTCCCGGCTGAGCGGGCAGGTGGGAACAATAATTCAGGCTTCACCTTTGGGGAGACTCTTACTTAAGATGTGACTCAGGACGCACTATAGAATCGTTCTCTGGAAGGGGAGGGATGATGCATTCCTGGTGGCAAGATTTTCGCTATGCCTTGCGCATGCTTGGCAAGAACGCGGCCCTAACCGTGGTGATCGTGGCCTCGCTGGCTATCGGAATTGGCGCGAATTCGGCCATTTTCAGTGTGGTGGACGCCCTGCTGCTGCGCCCGCTGCCATATCCGCAGCCGGACCGGCTGGCTAATGTCTGGCTGCGTTCTCCGGGGCTGGGTATTTTCCGGGACTGGCCATCGCCCGGCCAGTTTATCGATCTTCAGAAAGGGAATCATTCCTTTGAGCAGATGGCGCTCGCGCAGAGCCGAACCCTCACGCTGACCGGCCGCGAGCAGCCCGAGCGGATTAACGGGCTGCGCGCGCAGTCCACGCTGCTGCCGATGTTGGGGGCAAAACCTCTGCTCGGCCGGCTGTTTATGCCTGAAGAGGATCAACCCGGAAAACCGGACGCAGCCATTCTCTCCGAGCGAGCCTGGCGGAGGCTGTTCAACGCCGATCCGGAAATCGCAGGCAAGAGCATCACGCTGGACGGCAAACCGTATATCGTGGCTGGCGTTTTGCAGCGTGGATTCATGATTAGCGCCGAAGTGATGCCCTCGGAAGAACCGATGGACAAGCTGGACGTGTTTCTTCCCTTGCCATTGGCGGCGGATGCCGCACAAAGCCGGCGCGACGAAAACTACAACGTCGTCGTGCGGCTGAGACCGGGGGTTTCGATTCCCCAGGCACAGGCAGACATTGACATGATTGCGAGCCGCATCCGCGAGAAGGACAAGCGGGACAGCTCGTTTGGGATGTACGTGGTGGGTCTGCAGGAGCAGGTGGTGGGCGACGTGCGACGGGCGCTACTGGTGCTGCTAGGATCGGTGACGCTGGTATTGCTAATCGCTTGCGCCAATGTGGCCAACTTGCTGCTCACGCGCGCTGCCGGGCGGGAGAAGGAAGTGGCGATCCGGACGGCGCTCGGGGCGGGCTGGCAGAGGATCGCGCGACAACTGCTGACCGAGAGCATTTTGCTTGCGCTACTCGGCGGAGCTATCGGACTCGTTGTCGCTCGGGTAAGCCTGTACGTGGTGCGCGCGATGAATCCCGGCAATATTCCGCGCCTCGAAGACATCACGATTAGTGGCGCGGTTTTATTATTCACGTTCGGCGTTTCGCTGGTCACCGGAACTTTGTTTGGCCTGGCGCCCGTGTGGCGGGCTATTAAGCTGGACCTGAACACTTCGCTGAAGGCCGGCGGGCGAAGCGGGCAGAGCGACGGCGGGCTGGGTTTGAAGCGCCATCGTTTGCGCGGCTTGCTGGTGGTTTCCGAACTGACGCTGTCGCTGATGCTATTGATCGGAGCGGGCCTGCTGGTGCGCAGCTTTGTACGCTTACAAAATGTGCCGCCGGGGTTCAGCACGGAAGATGTGTTGACCATGCAGCTAGTTGCTAGCGACCCGAAGTACAGGGACGAGGCGGACCGCGGCCTGGGTTACTCCCGACCTCTGGCCAATTTTCATCGGGAAATCGAGAAGCGGGTGGCCAATCTGCCGGGTGTGAAAGCGGAGGGCGAGGTTTCCGTGCTGCCGCTGACCGGATCGGTAGGTTGGGGAGGCATCAATGTGGAAGGTTACGCACCGCCGCCCGGCCAGGAATTACAGGTGGACCTCCGAATTGCGAGCGCCGATTATTTTCGGACCATGCAGATTCCGCTGATCAAAGGCCGCTTTTTCACCGAGCGGGACAACCCGGACATGCCGCAAGCGGCCATCATCGATGAAAAATTCGCGCAGCGTTTTTGGCCAAACGATGATCCGATAGGAAAGCATTTGTGGTTCGATCCCAAGAAACCATTCACGATTGTGGGTGTGGTGGGGGTGGTCAAGCAATATGGGCTGGAGATTGACGGGAAGATCGTGACTTATTTTTCGCAACAGCAACATCCTTCGGATGGCATGTTCCTGGTGGCGCGCACGACGTCGGATGCCGCGCCGTTGTCTGCTGCCATCATCCAGGAAATCCATGCCGTAGATCCCACTGTGGTGGTTTACGGCATTCGCACCATGCAGGAACGCCTCTACGATTCGCTGGCGCGCCAGCGTTTTTCGAGTACCATGCTGGGCGCTTTTGCAGCATTCGCGCTGTTGCTGGCTGCTGTGGGCCTTTACGGGGTGATGTCATATTTGGTCACGCAGAGCACTCGCGATATCGGGGTGCGCGTGGCGTTAGGTGCGCGGCCTGGTGACATCATCGGCATGGTGGTGCGACAGGGAATGGAGCTGTTGGCCATTGGCATTTTGGCGGGCCTTGCCGGAGCGGCCGCGCTGACTCGTGTGATGAGCAGCCTGTTATTTGGAATTAGCACGATAGACGTAGCTACCTTTGCCGCCGTACCCGCGCTCCTTGCGGCGGTGGCGTTTGCCGCGACGGTGATCCCGGCGCTGCGGGCCACTCGGGTCGATCCGATCGTAGCGCTGCGCGACGAATAAGCGCGGCCTGTACATCCAGACAGGTAGAGAGTGAGCACAAGGTGGTGCGGCGATAGAATGCGGCGAGGTGGCGGGTCTACACTGGCAGAAGATGAGGTCGGAGATATGAGACGCGCTTTAGTTTCATTTACTGCGGTGCTGCTGGTCGCGCTCGTCGCTGCGCAGGATTTGGCCGCGCAGAGGAAGGGCGCCGGCGTGCTTAGCGGCGTGGTGCTGGGACCGGATGACAAGCCGGTGCCGCATGCCAGCGTGACGTATCAATCGTCGGCAGGGATTGCGCCACATGCGGTGCATGCGGATTCGCAGGGGCATTTCACGATTACGAAATTGCGGACCGATAACTACGATTTGCGGGCGTCAGGCAAAGGCGTGTTCAGCGAGTGGGAGAAGAATGTTACGGTGCGCTCGGGGCGGACGAAGTCGGTTACCTTGCGGCTAATTTATGCGAAGGAAATTCCGAAGGATTACGTTAAGAACAAGAAGGAGTAGCGGCTTAGCTTGCCGGCCAAAATTGTGCCGAGCTGAGGCGCAGCATGCTGCGCCCCTACCTATACTGGGCGAATCACGAACACGACGCGCTTTTCCCTCGAGAAAAGCGCGAAGAAAGCGAGCACCTGCCTCCAGGGAAAATACTTTTTGTTCAGTAGACGCATGCCATTTTGTGCTTCCTGACCCTCGACTAACTCCGCATGCGCTTCGATCCACTCCCCGAGCAGCTTTCCGCGCGTTTCGCAGGGCGCAAGGCGCACGCGGCCATTGTTGCGGATCCGCTTGGCTTTTCCTGAATTCGCGGTGCTGTAAACGTAAACCTTTTCCGGTACGCCCTGCGGCGGCTCTCCGGCGAACCACACCGGGGTGCGAACCTCTTGCCCATTTTTGCGAAACGTCGCCAGGTTGATGTACTTGTGGTTTTGCAGGGAAGCGAATTGCGCGCCAGCCATAATTATCTCGCAGCGGTATTGTAGCGCGGCAGACGAAAAATGGGACGAGCAACTGTCGCTCGCCCCCATCTAATCTGGCGCAGACCGATCGCGCATCCTGGACGCAAGACTGCCGGTGGCCTTAGCCCGTCGCGCGGTTACCTTCGCACGTAGATAATGTCTTCGGTGAACGCATCCTTCTGATCTTTCTGGAACGTCCAGCTGGTCTGGAAGTGATCGTTGTCGATGAATTTGTAGACCGCATGGTGCATGTGCCCGTCGTTAGCGCTTTTGAGATTGGTAGCGTTCTCGAAATCAAAGGTGAGCGTCTTGGTTTCCGGCGCGTAGGAGCCGCGCATGGTCGGCTGATTCCCGGCCATGCAATAGTGGGTTAGCTTGACTTGGCCGCCGTCGAGGTAATACATGGTGATCATTTCGACGGGCCTGCCCTGCTCGAGCATGTGGAATTTTTCCAAAAGGGTGGTGCCACCAGCGGTCAGTTCAATATCCAGGGTGGATTTGTTCTCGCTGGCTTTTTGCTCTTCCCAATGACCCACCAACGTTTTCAACTGCGCGAACGCATCGGCACTACCAGCCGCGGCAACGCGACGCGAGCCTGCCAGCCCGGCCAGCAATGCCATGGCGATCAGAATTCGTGCTGCATGTTTCATCGCTTCTCTCCTTCAAACAGATTCTTACTTCTGTAACTGCCCTGGACCAACCGAAATCAGATGCGAAGCAGGCACATCGCCCGGCTGCTTTCCAAATCTCTGCGTCGCAAATCCCACGATGATGCCAAGAAGCATGCCTGGCAACATGATGTCCCAGAACAACGCCATCCCGGCTCTCAAAATCACCAGCAGACTCAACACCGCGGCGATCGCCAGCCCCGCCAAGATCCCCAGCGCCATCGAGTGTACCTTCTTCGAGAAATATCCAATCGTTATTCCGGCGACAAGCCCCTTCAGCAGCGAAAACGTTATGACGCTGGTCATCGCCGGAGCCAGCGAGGGCTCGAGAAACCCGCTGAGGCCATCGAGGAGACCTAGCGTCCCTCCCACCGCCAACCCGAGCATCGGTTTCGTGACAGCCATCGCATCTCCTCGAGCGAAAGCAGCAGCGCTTTCGGCGGTTTACTTGGCGCTGGGGTCAAATTGCATTACTCCGAACAGGTTGCCTTCGGTATCCTGGCAATAGGCGAAATATCCGACGGTGGGAATTGGCGTCTTAGGCATGATCATCTTGCCGCCCGCCTTGCTAACTGCCGCAAGAGCGTCGTCCACCGATTCCACTCCGACCGTGTTGGTCGTGGTTGAGACATCCCCCTTCTTCAACAGGCCGCCATTGATGCCGGGCTCGCCGTCCGTGCCGGTATTCACCATCCAGTAGTCCATCGGGCCAGGCCACTTTTCGATTTTCCAACCGAACGCTTTCTTGTAGAAAGCTGCGGCACGTTCGGGATTATCAGCCGGTATTTCAAAATGAACGACACGAGGCATGGTTCTTCTCCTGTTTGGGCAATTCACTGCTTCCA
>Ga0307479_10007545_pt1 | contig 10028 bp, 13 predicted proteins | sample atmos_gasesECM4C_FD_203743 | JGI IMG/M metagenome (GOLD analysis project Ga0307479, IMG submission 203743) | Hardwood forest soil microbial communities from Morgan-Monroe State Forest, Indiana, United States - atmos_gasesECM4C_515 | ecosystem: Environmental > Terrestrial > Soil > Temperate...
CTTGGATTCTGGGTGTGGCTCGGTTTTCCGGTGCAGATGCTGGTGGGCGCCAGTCTGTGGGACAACAAGCCTTGGGCGCTCGACTTAATCCACGCCGGAGATTGGCTCATCAAGATGCTCCTCATCACACTTATTCTTGCCAAATGGCCTCGTGTCCAAATGGCTCGAGTTCAAACGTCATCATTTGTGGCGGGACAAGATGCCGCTGCAAACCAATGAAGGAGATTTCCGATGCAATATCTCTTGATGCTGTACGTGAACGAAGCTGGCTGGACCAAGCTGTCTAAGGCCGAGCAGGAACAGGGCGTGGCAGCCTACACAGCCTATACGGAGGCGCTCACGAAAGCGGGTGTCCTGAAGGGCGCGAATCGATTGCAGCCAAGCTCGTCCGGCACGACCGTGCGCACCGCTAATGGCAAAACGCAAGTGCTGGATGGACCCTATGTGGACTCGAAAGAGCAGCTTGGCGGTTATTACTTGATTGATGTACCTGATCTGGATGCCGCACTCTCATGGGCAGCCCGTTGCCCCGCAGTGGGTCACGGCGTCGTTGAGGTACGTCCACTCTGGGCCACCTCAGCATAAGTTGGCTTCGGAGTGTGACGTTCGACGAACCCTCTATCTGCACACTAGTGAAGGCAGCGCAAGCTGCGGCCGACGTATTTGAGAATTCATAGGGAGACACAAGACAAACATGAACCCAGCGGAAATGAAACATCTTAACTTCGTGCTGTTTTTCTTGCTGATCAGCTTTGGCGCACTCGGAGTCGCAGCTCAGGAAGCAAAGTACCCTCCATCGAGCGAATACCTGATGCCACAAGACGCCGAAATTGCGCTTGCCAAGAGTGCGGCTCCGGACAATATCTCCGGAAGGGCCACCGTGAAAGTCCTAACAGCCTCTGGCTTCCAAGTCGTGCACGACGGAGACAACGGATTTGTATGCATGGTGATGCGTGGATCCGCTGGCCCAACGTTTACGCCTGCCCAACTCCGCAATCTTGTCTATGACGCTAAACTACGCGCGCCGATCTGTTTTAACCCTCAGGCTTCCGAAACCGTGATGCCGTACTACGAACTACGCAACAAACTCGCCATGGAAAGCAAGACACCGGATGAGATTACCCAAGCGATTCAAGCAGCGCATTCCAAAGGTGAGCTGCCCAAGCGGGACGGAGTCAGCTTCGCATACATGTGGTCTGCGGATCAGAATCTTGGATCGTTTGGTCATTGGCACCCGCATATGATGGTCTTCTGCCCGTACTACGAGAACTCCATGCTTGGCAGCAACCCTTTGGGCAACCCTCCGCTTCCGATCGTTTCGGACGACGCTGGAACACCATTTGCCGTCGTGCTAATCCCCGTAGACGACAGGCTCGCAATTAAGGCGCGGCCATAACAAGAAGTTCTCTCGGCGGCTCCGCGTTCAGTGGATGACGCAACAGAAGCCCGGGTCCGAAGTGTTGATTGAGAAAGGGATCGAGCAATGAAGATGAATACTTATGTGAATTTTGCAGGGAGATGTGCCGAAGCCTTCACCTACTACCAAAAGCATCTGGGTGGCACGGTGGGCATGATGGTGACGCATGATCAATCTCCCGACCAAGGCCACGTTCGCTCGGAGTGGAAGGATGCAGTTTTGCATGGGCGCATTACAATTGGCGGCACGGAGCTCTGGGCCGCTGACATCCCGAACGCAGAGCCGATGCGGAGTGCGTATCTGACTCTAAACCCGCAAAGCTACAACGAGTCCGAGCGAGTCTTTTCGGCTCTCTCCGAGGGCGGCCAGATATTCATGCCGTTACAGGAGACGTTCTTTGCCTCTCGCTTTGGCCAGCTCCGGGATCGTTTCGGGATCAACTGGATGATCGTGCACGAACGCCCGATGTCGTCGAGAACCTAGCAAGATCAACTACCTTGCGCGATGCCGTTTGCGCGATCGGACGTATTACGCACGCAGCAAGAATCGCCGGCTGAGGTTGTACCAGTTCGAGCCGCCCAATGTACTCGTCAGGTAGCCTTGTACTCATGAATTCCGAGGAATCCGAAGCACAGGCGCGTGAAACAGCAGAAACAGTTGCACGCCGCAGCTATGGCAAGCTCGTTGCATTCCTTGCAGCTTGGACCCGGGATGTTGCAGCCGCTGAAGATGCCCTTTCGGAGGCGTTTGCTTCGGCGCTCGTGGAATGGCCACAGAAAGGTTGCCCGGCGAATCCCGAAGCGTGGCTTCTGGCCGTCGCTCGGCGCAAAACAATCGATGTAGCGCGGCGTCATCACACAGCTGAAATTTCCGCGGGGGAGTTGCGGGTCAGAGCCGAAGGCCTGGATGCCGCTGCAAACGAGACGACGATCCCGGATCGGCGGCTTGCGTTGATGTTCGTCTGTGCCCATCCGGCGATCGATGCCGCTGTTCGCGCGCCGCTGATGTTGCAAGTAGAGCTCGGTCTGGATGCGAAGACAATCGGCTCAGCATTCCTTGTCTCTCCGGCAGCGATGAGCAAGCGACTCGTCCGCGCAAAGGAGAAAATTCGACAGGCCGCGATCCCCTTCCGGGTGCCGGAGCGAGAAGAACTTCCCGGCAGGCTGGATGCGGTATTGGACGCGATCTACGCGGTCTTTACAGAAGGGTGGACCGACCCGTGTGGCGCCGATGTCACCCGTCGCGACCTTACCGAGGAAGCATTCTTTCTGGCCAGGCTATTGGCTGAGCTGCTCCCAGAAGAACCGGAGGCACTGGGCCTATTGGCTCTCATGCTTCATGCGGAAGCCCGCCGCCCGGCACGGCGGGATGCACAAGGCGAGTACGTTCCACTTGCACAGCAGGATCCTACGCTTTGGAACGAGACAATGATCGGGGAGGCCGAAGCCCTATTGTTGCGAGCTCGGGCCCTCGGCTCAATTGGGCGCTATCAGTTAGAAGGTGCTCTGCAGTCCGCACACATCTATCGCTGCCGCACCGGTCACAACAACTGGCCTGCTGTAGTCGAGTTGTACGACGCGTTGTTGGCACTCACTGCATCGCCAGTGGTTGCCATCAATCGGGCTTTGGCAGTGGCGGAGATTCATGGCGCCGCAGCTGGTGTCAGTGAGTTGAGCACGATGGCTGCCGATGTGCGGCTTGCCGAATACCAGCCCTATTGGGCTGCACGCGCGGAATTACTGGCCAGGGCAGGGGATCACAATGAGGCACGTCATGCCTATGAAATCGCAATCGGCCTCGAGCGCGACGAGTCAGTCCGCCGCTTCTTGCAGCGGCGCCAGTCGGCGTTGGTGTCGGACCTCTTGCATTGAGGATAGCCTTGACAATATTGCTCACGTATGACGAGCGATTCAGAAACTGAATCAGGGGGACCCAGCCATGCTGAGTCAGCTTCTGGATCCTTGCTGTTCATGCCCTGAGACTTGGAAATATTGTCGCCGGCGCGTTCACTCCAGTGCTGATCAAGCACTCGAAGTCACCTTCATTGTTCGACGACATCTCCGTTGCTCCGAAATCTGGCACCAGTCCACAGCTCGCGAGTGCTTCCCGATTCTAATCGTCACTCTATTGAAACGATTTCTGTCGCCATGTTCCATCCTCTAATTGCCAACTTGGATGCTTCTGAAGTGGCATTCGCGGAATATTCGATGTCGATCATAAGGCTTTCGCCCGGCAAAAGAGACACGTAGTTGTCGGAATAGTAGGCGGGCAAGACGCGCTGGCCGTTCGTATCCAAGAGGGTAAGCTTATCAAGCAACGAAACCGTAGAACCTGCGTTGCGAAGTTGCACCTGAACTCTCGCGTGGTCCCCACTGCGGGCCGATTTCGCCGTCGCCGAGAGGGAAGACGCCGCGATGCGATTTAGCGCACGGTACGATGCCCCGTCGGCAGCCAGCCAATAGAAGTTATCCGAAAGCATCGTGCCGGAGGAACCGCGCAACTCCAATTTGATAAGAACGATTCTATTAGCGTCCAGAATTCCATTGAGGTCGATGACGAACCCATCCGTAATAGCGTTCGGGCTCGCATCTTTTTTCAAGTCCTGGTGAAGTAGCAACCTGTTATCGAGTGAATACACATTCGCGCTGATGACCAATTCGGGCAGTGGACGAATCGTCGTATTTACGACAGAAACAGCGCCAGTGGAGAAGTCCAGTTGAATGTGAAGCGGTTCACACGCCTTCTTTACAGCGTAATAAGACGCTTGAGTATCGTAGTCATGGGTCATTATTTGCCAGGTGTTACTGGGCCACGCCGGTTGGGTCATCCACAAGAGGCGTCCGGTATTGGGCATCCAAAGATGCGCGTTCATGCCTTCGAAGATCGCGCGGTGATCCACGTAGTCGAGCATCTGCGCCTTTCGTTCAAAGTCTTCTAGGCTAGTGGGCGCGCCGAATTGGGTTTGTATTTGGGCCATGAACGGAGCCATATCGCCGTTTCCGCCTTGGTGCCAGTCGTGATGCGCCCAATCGTCGCTGATCGGCCATTGATCCTCTTCTGGAATCCACGCGCGGAAGGACTCAAGAGTCGAGAACGATGGCGTTCCCGTTTCAACCGAGAAGCCGTGATTGAGGCTGGTGTTGTAGAGAGCTGGATCCACATATTTGTAAGGTCCGCTATGCTGCAACTCGATCTCATTCGAACTCGGAGAATAGTAGCGAGTTCCATCCAATGTTCGAATCAACCGAGCGAGCCCTTCATTAATGATTGGCTGCGGCACTCCTTCATTCCGGCCGCACCAGACGACGATCGAAGGGTGGTTCTGAAAGCGGAGAATCGTGTCGCGCGCGTTGCGAAGAAAAAGATCCGGGTCTTGCGCCTCGACATTGTAGTTTTGCGTGGATTCCCAGAAGTCATTCCACACCATCAGCCCATATTCATCTGCCAAGTCATAGAAAAGTTTCCTCGGTATTCTGGCCAACCCAGTTGCGAATGATATTCAGGTTGGCATCCCGGTGCAGCCGGAAAAACGGTTCCAGTCGCTCGCGGGTAACCCGTTTTCGCGAATCATCCATGCCCCAATTACCCCCCACGAGCGGCGATTCGCACTCCGTTGACCTTGATCGCAAGATACGGTGACATCGTTGTGTCATCAAGCATGTGCACCGCCGAAGACGAGGCGGCCCCGGGTGCAAGTGAATATACCCAGGACTTCCAGCCCTCTTTCCACTCTTGAGGCAGAATCGCGGGAAATGGATCGGCGGGAGGAACATTGCGAATTGCTTCGCGGCGGACATCCACGATCTGTTCGCCCTTTACTCTTGCCGTAGTGGGCGAATATTCCAGACGGCGTAAATGGCCAGCCTCATCGAACAGACTTAATTCGTAAGTAACCTCGCGAATGCCGAAGCGCAACTGCTTGGTTGCTGAAACGCTGGTTCCTTCCGCAAAAGTCAACTGCAGAGTGTACAAATCCGGCCTGCCGTAGCCGTTCGGCCACCACAGACGTGGATGCTGTACCGTGAGCTGAGGGTATTCTACCGGCGTGAGCTTGATTTCACTCTCGCCCGTAACTGCCCTCACCTCTTTGGTGACGACGACGTCGCCGAAAGAGGCGCTCAACGTTCCGGTCACCGTCGTACTCGAGGTATTCTCCAGCGGAACGCTAATCTCGATTGCGGCATAGCTGGTATCTGGGAACGGCAAGGCGCTGGTGACTTGTGGGTCTCCAATTTTCACAAAGCTAGTCGCCTTCAATGTGACGGGCTGCCAAATTCCGGAGTCGCGGTCGCGAATCGCCGGAATCCAATCCCAGCCTTCGGTTGCGACAAAGGTCGGGCCGTCCAGGCACATCTCGCCTCCGTTCTCGCCAGGGCCCGCTTTGATCGATTGCTCATGCGGAATTCCTGGATGGGGAGGTGGCGAAATGCGAACCGCCAGAACATTTGCTCGTTCGAGGCTGACCGCGTCCGTCACATCGAATACTCCGCGTATGAAGGCTCCCTCAATCGATCCCATCCGCTTCCCATTCAGCCATACCTCAGCCGACGCCACCCGCGTGTCGGGATGCATCTACGATCCGTTGACAGTGGACCCCGTAACTTTAAAGAGACAAGCCTTTCCGGGCAATATTATTCCGGCATCGAGGCTTAGCAACGCTGCGAGCCAAATTGCCGAAAAAGTATGGTCGTACTATCCATCACCCAATACGAACGGTAGTGGCTTCAATTATGCCGTGGTCGGCTCTGCCCTGAACAACTACTCCCACTGGGATGCTCGCCTTGACCACGACTTTACCCAGAAATGGCATTCTTTCCTGAAGGTGTCACACTTTGACCAGCACTCCCTCGGTGGCAACGCATTGGAGGACTACGGCACAAGCAATCCTGCCTCGCAGGGTTATGGGGCCCGGACCACCACGATGCGTGGACGGGTGCGTTCAACAATACCTTTACGCTTACCCCGAAGCTGCTGGGAGAGGTCCGCTACGGCGTGAGCCGATCCGCTGAGAAGCGCACCGGAGCTGGCGGAAATTTTGACCCCACCACATTGGGGTTCCCGGCTTATGTGAGTCAAACCGCCGGGCCAAACGGCCAGATCTTCCCGCGGTTCGATGTTTCTGGCGGTTTCGCTGGTCTGGGTCCCAATGGATACAATGCCTTCTCACAGAACCCGTTCGCTCACGATATCACCGGAAGTCTGGTAAAGATTGTTGGAGCACACTCCATCAAGTTCGGTGGGGAGTTCCGGAAGATTTACTCGAACTTCTATCAGTATGGCCGGCCATCCGGCTATTACAGCTTGGATAATACCTGGACCCAGGATGTTGCTCAAACCACGGTCGACGGAACGAACACCGGAAACCCGTATGCCAGTTTCTTGTTGGGGCTCGTGGGAAGCGGTTATACGGAGCACACACCTTCCGCGGCGAGTTCCAGCGGCTATTTTGCCCTTTATGCGCAGGATGACTGGAAGGTCAGCAAGAAGTTGACGCTGAATCTCGGACTCCGTTGGGACGTCGAGATCCCAAGGACTGAACGTTACAACAAGCTCTCCTATTGGGATCCGACTGTGCCGAACCCCCTCGCAAGCGTGACTCCCGCAGTTGGGGTCAATTGTCCCCACTGCTCCCAGTTGATGGGCGCGATGTTCTTCCCCGGATCAACCGGCAAATACGGACGCCATCAGGGACCAACGCAATTGCACGATTTCGCCCCCGGGTCGGCTTCGCTTACGACGCCGGCCATGGCTTGGTGGTTCGCAGTGGTTTCGGAATCGTCTATGCCCCTTCAGACCTACAGGCGGCCGGAACCTCGGGCGGTGTGGGGAATCAGGGCTTCCAAAGCACAACCAATATGGCTTCCAGCTTCGACAACGAAGTTACGATCCATGCCACGCTATCCGATCCTTATCCCGTCTCGAGCACCGGGCAGCGTTACAATCTGCCACAGGGTGCGGCGGGTGGCCCGCTCACCCAGGTCGGCAGCGGAATCTCAGACTCGTTCTTCACTTCTTATCGGAATCCCTACAATATTCAGTGGAACTTCGCGATCCAGAATGCCTTGCCTTCCAAAACCACCTTGGAGGTCAGCTACCTGGGCAATCACGGGTTGTTTCTGGTCGATGGGGATCCGGGCACAAACTTCGATCAGTTGCCGACTGCGGACTTGGCTCTGGGGAATGCACTCTTCACCCAGGTTCCGAACCCGTTCGGTATCATAACCACGCCGGGATCGTCTTTGGCCAACCCCAGAGTGCAGGCAGCACTCCCGTAGAGCTGTGAGCCCATTTCCCGTCGATGTCAGCTCATTCGCGTATTTCGTTGACCACCTGCCGGGCTGCCGTCGCGACTACGTCCGGCGCTTCGCTCATGTCGTGATGTGCATCCACTACTACTTGACGCCCACGCGTCGACAACCGCGTTAGGCTGGCCTGTAATTGATGTACCCAAATCTCATGATATTCCGCTGCTTCTTTCTCTAGACCGGCAGGAGCCCAGTACCGTCCCGCCGTCAGCACAACTAACGGACGGTCACCCAGGCTGCCTGCATTACGTGCTGCACCGTCCAGATCCGGATTTCCGCCCCCGCCGTTCGGGACGACCTTGCCACCATCGGTTGCTGCGCATGCCTGCTCGGCTTCGGTTTCAAGCGCCTTCGGCTGCGCTTCCAGCTTTGCCAATGTGTCCTGCTGCGGGCTGAATTGTGAAGGAAGAGGACCACCTGTTCTGCTTGCGGCAAATCGCAGCACGCCAAATCGTGCCAGCACAGGCAGGGCCACGCAGATCAGATGCCGCACGTTCGGTGACATCCTTGCGGACATCCCGAGCATGAAGGCGGGCTCTTGCTGGTCGGGGTGGGTTGAGTCAACCAGAACCAGACCCACAACGTCAGACGGATAATGCGCCGTGTAAACGCGTGCGTATTCTCCTCCGATCGACGCGCCCACCAATATGTATGGCGGCAGCACACCCGCGCGTCGCAGCGTATCGTGAAGATCGCTAGTGACACTTGCACTGGTTCTCGGTGACGACGGCGGATCGCTCCAACCCACGCCCGCGCGGTCGTACCAGCAAGCGCGAGTGAAGTCTGCGATTTTTGGCTGCACCCAGGACCACGAGTAGCCGGGCTCGTTACCTCCCGTCTCGAGAATCACCGCCGGACTACCTTCACCCGAGCAGTAGAGGTTCAGAGTACGTCCGCCGATGTCAATTGCTTGCCCGACCCGTGGAGGCAGGTGAGCGGCGTCTCTTGCCCTCCCAATCTGTTCGTATGTAAAGCCTCCTACCGCAACTAACAGCACTAACCCAAACAATGCACTCGCGACTCTCACAAACCATCGCCTGGCGCCCGCCATCCTTGCCTCCTCGTCAGAAATATTCGGATCAGGGGGGCCGTTTAGATCTCAGCTCGCCCTCTGAACTTGAAAATCCCTTCTGCCCACTTCATCTTTGTTCAGGCCCAGGGCTGTAGGTTCGCGAGCCGATGCATACCCGTGCGCTGCAGGGCAAACAAGATTCCCCAGACGATCACGACGGTGGCCGCCACAATCAGCAGCATTAACGCTAATGCCCACGGCAAGGCGGGCCATACAGACATAAGGCTGGCGCCTGCTCCATATTTCAATTGAATGCTCTTGGCCTTCTCCAGAGAAACGACTACGCACGCAAGGATCACCAACATGAGAAATACCGTCGAGCGCGGGAAACGAAACTCGGGACGCATATCAAACCTCCTGAGGGAAATCCAATCATAGGAACCGGCGACTCTTCGAAAGTGCTCTTGCAGAGCGCCAGACAGCAGGCCGGGAATCTCGCGAGCGTAGAACAATGCGCGCGTTGCGAGCGTTTCACTTCTTGTGGCGTCTTGCGCTTGGCGAAACACAGTAGTCATCTCTTCGGCGCACTCGCGGCGATAGACAGTTGGATAGAGATAGAGAAGGCATCTGTACAGAGTCAGCATTGGGATCACGCCTCCTTGCGCGCGATGCGGAGGCTGGCCAATTTAGTCAAATGCCTCATTCGCTCGACTTCCAGTTGCAAATGTCGCCGTCCAAGTGAGGTAAGTCGGTAGGCTCGTCGGTCGCGCAGGCTCTCGTCTTCTTCGAACCGCTCTATCCAACGCTGGTCGAGTAAGCGACGCAATGCACCGTAAAGAGTACCTGTGCTGAGCATTACGCGCCCGCTACTCATCCGTTCCACATCTTTCAGAATGGAATATCCGTGCCGTGGCTGTTCCGCCAGGCTCAGCAAGACGAGCAACACCGGTTCGGTCAGAGCCAAAGATTCCATATGTCATCACACGCTATGTCGTGTGACGCCATAATGCGCGGTTTGGTTGCTAATGTCAACACCTTCCGGACTCTGGGGTCGGGGTGGAACCTGCACGAGAATGGGCTGTACCGGTGCATCTGTTGCGACAATGCCCTGTTCGATTCGGACACGAAATTTGAGTCCGGGACCGGGTGGCCGAGTTTCTGGGCCCCCATTGCGGAGGAAAATATCCACTCGGAGCGGGATACGAGTTTCGGGATGGTGCGCACCGCGGTGAACTGCGCTTTATGCGACGCGCATCTGGGCCATGTGTTTAATGATGGTCCGCAGCCTACGGGC